>Ga0114953_1002813_pt1 | contig 12018 bp, 16 predicted proteins | sample SidtaG_FD_87298 | JGI IMG/M metagenome (GOLD analysis project Ga0114953, IMG submission 87298) | Marine algal microbial communities from Sidmouth, United Kingdom - Sidmouth_Male2 metaG | ecosystem: Host-associated > Algae > Red algae > Unclassified | place: Sidmouth, United Kingdom | collected...
AAGATCCCACCCAGCACCGACAGCGCCACCTGTCCGAACCGGGGCGTGACACGTCATTCGCGTCACCCGGTGTACCAACGACCTCCGGGCCAGCCAAGGGGCGTGGGCTGGGACGCGTAATGCCACAGCTCCCCCATAGGCCTACGAGACTAACACCAACTCTCAGTGGTGCCTTTGAGCTGACGCCGGATCATCCCGATTCAGACGCCGCATCATGATGTTCACTGGGGCGTCGGATGGCCTCACGCCGGATCAGGTCGATCGGCGTCTCCGTAGATTCCACTAAAGAGATGGGGGCCATTGTATCGGATACTGGACGCGTACAGCGAGTCAAGAAGAAAGCGCACCATGTGGAGAGTGATGATTGAAATGGACGAAATGGTGAAAGTAGGTTTCCGCGTGGCGTGAAAGGCCAGATGTCTTACACCGGGGACGCTTGACTGCAACCACGCTGACAGACAAGGCCCTTCAGGTAGCTGGAACAGGTCGGGGGGGGGGCGATGGAACGCGGGTGCCTGAGATGATGCCTCAGACCGTTGATCCTGTGTCGGGTACTGCTTGCTTTATAGCGTCTCTACCTGGGCTTCATTTTTCCAAGCACTTTCCAAGAGGTGCCGAAAAAACGAAAAGGAACCCTCCCCAGTGCACGTGCTTTTGGACAGCACTCTCACATGCGGTCCATCGACGATCAAACGTCCGACGGTCCGAGGACGTGAGACTATTCGGTGAGGGGGTGCGACTTTGCAATGGTCAACAAACTCTAAAGAAAGAACCAGTGCCAGGAGACCAGGCGGTATCGCCTCGTGCACTCATGTATCTCTACCGACTCTATTTTGTATGAGACGCACCAGGCTTTGGAACAGGATGACGAGCGCACATGTTCAAGGTCTAGACCAATTTATTCCCTGCGACGCGAATGCTTCCAACATATTTAATGCATGAATAGGTCAGAATGATGAGCACGGAAGAGTTACGTGGGCCGTTTCTTCACTGCGATTAGTGAGCGCTGGAAGAATCAGATGTCTCCCTGATGATAGCCGGCGACCATCTTGCTTCCATTCCTGCTCTAAATATGGCAGTCTGCTCACTTTTGCCGGTCTGGGTCGGAAGACAACGCAATCGGGACGGACTCTTAGCTATCCATCAGCCGGATACGTTCTTCTGGCCAATGGAATTCCGTCCTGATTGTTTTCTGTTCGGACTCAGACAGGCAAAATTGTGCAGACTGCAATAGCTTTTTCTGTTGCCGGAAGATATTTGAGGCAACGTATATCCGGTCATATGTTCTTTCTCATCTACAGCTCTACTGAGTCCCGACGGTGTCTTGAAATAGCTTTCTTCTTTGTTGCAGTGACGTCGGATATGCTATCTGTGCTAGTTGTCACAGTTGGCCCAGCGTGCCGTCCATGTGGTGCACTATCGGAATAAGTTTTCATTCTTGGTAATGCTCTTACGCTCCGGCTTCCAACAGTGTCGTCCAATTTGGGACCCTCCTCGAAAGAACGGCGGCTACAGACACTATGCGTTTGCACGGCAGGGGTGTGCCACGAATTCGGCCTCAAAAGCTGCATGCTTCGTGTGCCTCCCAAACACAGAACCGTTTCTAATTTAATCCCGATCTTCGATCGAGGAGCCATTTCTGGTTGCGAACAGAGGACACAATCGCGAGACGAGAAAGTCCCTGCTCTTCACCAAGGAGAACCCCGCACCACTTCGCCTCAGCACCAACGGCAGCCACCCATCGCTGTCCGTGTTCGTGAAAGACGCTGCAGCGGTCTGCTCCGCCCTTTTAGCCATCTGTGAACTGTGCAGGGCTCATTTTGGTCCGCTTGTGCGCTTCGCCACTATCCACAGAGTGTTTGTAGGGGCGGACAGTGGCATGTGAACGAGTTCTGCTCCGAGTTCTTGTTAAGAAACACTAGAATTCCAGTCCGAGACCCTGCCCCACCACTCAACAGCACTACTACTGCACATGAGAATACTGAAGACACTCCAACAGTGTCCGATCCGAACAGGAACGCAAGCAGTCATGTGTTCTCAAACTTTCCAACAACTCCGCACGTCTCTCTAAACTATACAGGAACGCTTCGCGGAAAGTCGTAGAGTAAAAAAATTGGAACTAAGAGTGGTACAACAGCAGGCCGTCCGCAACCTGACCACCGTCGTGCCGACAGCTGCGCCGCACACGCCTCTCCCCACCATCTCCCGTCCGTCATGAACAACGGTGCCGCGTTCGCCATTCTGATCGTGGGAATCGGTCGTCCTTTGACCTGCACAGAGTTTCTCGCCAAGGTACGGGGCAGTGCCGTACAGACTAGCGGGTCCGCTTTCGATTTTGGAGGATGCGGTGCGGCCGTGGGCGGGGGGGAAGGTGCGGCGGGGGGCGGTGGTGGGCACGTGGGTGCTCAGTTCTTGGCCGGAGGCGCTGTTTGCGGTTTGCCTCTGTTTAGTATCATCTTAAAATGTCTTTCCTCTCGCGTGCGTACGCTCTACTGGTGGTGATCGGGCCCGGGACCAGGGTTGGGTGCAGGTCCAGGTGAGAAGGTGGTGTTCGCTTCGCACGTGCCAAATTGGAGAGACCTCGCTCCAAGAACTTTGTTCGTGCCCGATCGCATAGTATGATGGGGCCCGGTAAGATTCAAATCCTCAGAACACGCAACCCCTGTAAGCACGGCCGCCGAAGCTGCGCCATTCTGGACGGAATCGAGACGCGTGCAAAGATCCTTTTTTTCGAAGGACGAATCCAATGCACGACAAGTCAATGCAACCCCTGGAGAATAGATGTCTCACTGTAAGACCTCTGGCCTTTCACGCCACGTGGAAACCTATTTTCAACATTTCATCCATTTCAAACATCACTGTCCACGTGGCACGCTTCCTTCGTGACTCGCTGTACGCGTCCAACATCCGCTACAACGGCCTCCATCTTTTTAGTGGAAGCTACGGACACGCCGATCGACCTGATCCGGCGTGAGACCATCCAGAGCCCCGCTGATTCATCATGATGCGGCGTCTGACTCCGGATGATTCGGCGTCAGCTCTAATGCACCAATGGGAGTGGGTGTCAGTCGTGTAGGCCTATTGGGACGCGACATCATTGTCAGCGCCCCTGACAATCCGTTACTACGATCCGGGGCCAGCAGGGCTGGGTCGGTTATGCCCCGCTGTTGGGGCTGTCGAGCGCCGCACTATCCAATGGGAAGTGCCCTCTGTTCTCGGCTTTCGTGTCGAAATCCGCCTGCTTCTCAGCGTTTCCTTACCTGCGTTTCTGAGCCATTTGGTGCCGCGTTTTGGCGGCACACGCCCGTCTGCCTTTGTTTTTGGCCCTTTTGGTGCCGCACCGTGTGGAGACGAGTGTATGCATGTTCTGGGGCACACTAGGTGCCCCAGGGAGAGTATATAGTCAAGCGAACCGAGCTCCTTCGGGGGGATCGAGAGGGGCAGCCTCAGTTCCAAAGACAACCTTTTCCCTTGTGACCCCTCCCGACCTTCTCCACCGTCGTCACACCCATCGACATCCCTGGTGCCCTCCGTCGTCGCCCCCATCGTGGTAGGCGGGGCCTTCCCCGTCAACCGTTGCCCCTCCCGAGTACGTTTGATTCGCCACGTGTCCTGGCGGGTCTCACACTCACCCACTTCCCCCGCTACCATGTTCTAACACATGTTGCAGCTGAGGCTGGCAATGTGAAGAGGGGAACAGCCAATGCGATAGATGGTTGAGCGAAACCATGGCCCTTTAGATACTCGAATGTCATATCCTGGGCTATCAGCTTGTAGAAACAAGAAGCGAAGCAGAACAACACCAGATGTGCGAAGTAGGACTTTTCCCTCTCCAGGCGACAGCAAGTATGCACCATATGCATGTGGTGTGCACATTGACAGCGGAAAGCACAGAAGACGCAGCCAGTCTTGGTCACAAGAGAGGCCCCCGCCGACGCCCCCCAGCCGCTCAAACACTGTTTACAGAAGCGCGATACACCCAGAAGCAACTAGCTATCGTGCATTGGGCGTCCCATCTCCATGTGCAGTGTTATGTCACAGACACGAGCAGGAAAAAGAACGACAAGCATGACAAAGAACGCCAACGGCACCGCCAACAGCAAGACCGAGGAAAAGACAAGGTAAAGAAGCAACGAGTGTCAGACAGGAACGCAGAAAGCTTTAAATACCAGACGGGGCGGCGTCACACTCCGAAGGCGGAACTCAAGGCAAAAGAAAGACGCTGGGTGAAAAAGAATATTAGAAAACATGATTCGCGACGACAAGGAAAGATACTGTACAGTGTGAGGCACTGAGAATGATGTGGTATAACGGCCGCCTTGGCGACGAATAGGGGTCTAGTCGCGCGCAGCCAAACTTTTGGCAGCGGCTGACGCAACCCGCTGCGGCAGCAGCACGAGGAAAGAGCCCGCAGCGCCAGGAACGGAACCGCCGTTCTTGGCAGTACCGACCGCGGGAACGGTGGCCGCGTGCGGGGCGACCATGCGAGACACCATCAACAGCACGGGCACTGCTGGGGAGACGATACTGGTGCCTGGGGGTGGTGCGGTGATATGGGTTGACTCGCGGTGGTGCCCAATATAAGTGGATATCCGCGATGGTGTGTGCGAGGGGGAGGGGCGAAGGAGGGTGGTGTGGACGAGGACGACGACGCGCCCAGCGCGGCCGGCGCATGGGGCCAGGCGTGGTCGATATCCGCGCGCGCGCGCCAATTTTTGGCGCCACCTAGCACAGCTGTTTACAGTGTTCGAAGACTGAAGCCCACCCCAGCTCATCCTACAACAAGGAGGCAACTATCAGACCATGCATTAAAAATGCACTCAATTCTATCCATCCTCACATGAACCCCACATCTGCAGCTCGAACATAACCCCACCTCCACTCCTAGCCCCAGTTGTGATCAAGGTCATGCATCAGTCGATGCTCTATGCTTGACTCGTCCATGTGACGCCGATTGCCGTTGTTCTTCTCCGCTGGGCATGCTAGCGTGTTTGGGTCATGTCGGGAATTCCGGTTCTCACTAAGCATGGCTTCTGGCGGGCCGTCTGTACGACGGCGGTGGAGGGAGGAGTGCGAGGTGCTTCAGATTTGGTTCTACATCGGATCGTGCTGCGAAAAAAACACCGGCAGACGCGCCTCCTTTTTCTTCCAACGACGGCCACTCTCCCCCTAAGTGGGCAGTCTTGCCCTGTCTTTTTCAGGGCTTGAGCAAGGAGTCCAACTGTTGCGCCACTTGAGGGGGGATACAAGGGCGTGGCGAAGACAAAGAGAACGACACGCGAGAAGCAACAGACAGCCAATCAGCAAGCGATTTTGATGTGCGCGGATCTGGCGTTGAAGCCTATCAGCATGTGCGGAACTGTAAACAGGTCTCCTTCGGACAGACGGCGTGTCCAGTGGCCCGCTCAATGTCGTTCGCCCCCCCCCGTGCCGACCCATCGTTTGCCTTCGTTTCCCGTCGTTTTTTGTGTTTTCTCTTCGTTTCTCGGGCGCTCCGCCGCGGATCTGCTTCGAACGTCAGCTGTGCGCCGCCGCAGTCTTGCAAAGAAGGCCCGATCCGGGAAGAGACGTCTCAGAGATCGGCACCGCGACAAGATACGTATGATCCTTGAACGACTTTGAAGCCTTTCAAGATAGATTCGGACCAACTCGCCCTCAGCAGGGCAGCCGGGGCACCCGCGTCCTGGTCAATTCTCTGACAGTGTGATGCCCAGTCACATGCTTCCAAGCAATTGGCCTCCGATCCAGTTCGATTTGGTCCTTAAGAACAATCAGTGTGTATTTCGCCCTCTTTTCCTCTCGTTCCCCTTGTGTTTGTGTTTCCGTTCGGACCGGCCAAAATTGGGGTGTCTGGAATAGATACTCATTCAAAGAGAGCTTCTGTTACCCAGCGACTGGGGCGACACCGTGCCCATCGCAGTTGCCCAAACCGCGAGCGACAATGTCGGCTCCAACGGTTGCTGGCTGCTGGGAGTTGCCATACGAGTGCTGGAGGCCTACGTAGAGAACGAGTCTTCTGATGCTTGATGAATGTCAGCCGCGGCCCGACCAGAGAGCAGCTGACAGTCAAGTGGGTGTTCCAGGGCGACACGTCTTCGTCAGCGCCGTAGGCATGCACAGAGCGGTTGCAATGACCGAATCTTTTAAGTATTGTACTTCCTTTACCTTGGACGATCGCTGTGCTTCGCATGGTAGGTCCCACCCGAAAGTTCTGTGGTTCAAGTGATTCAGGTCAATTCGAATTCAGGTTTAGGTTAACCAAACAAAACGCTGACAACCCTGTCGCTGCAAGATTCCTGCATATCAAAGTGTCCATGGACTTCGTGAAGGTGATCTGGACTTACAAAAAGTTCAAATGGTCCATCAGGAGTGCGCTGGCAGTCCAACTTCCCCTCGGCCCCTGAAAGGCGTTCTTTGACCCGCATACAGACTGATATCTCGCGAAAAGATATCGGCTGATTGGAACAGCACGGCTGTTTCTGCTTTTCATATTTACCCCGCTGATGCATGTCCTCTCGCGAACGATCATATGGCCGGTCATTCTAGTGCGAGATATCAATGTATCCACAGGGGACCGAGCTGGGCCGGAACTTTCTGAATAGTCATTGTATGTGGACGTATCGCGTCTATTTCACATTTCTCGATATTCGCTGGGCTCTGTTTTTTCTCTAGAATCGCAATGCGGGCAGCGTGAATCCGTTTTTTGTGGGTGCGCAGCATTGCTGGCTTTGTGCTTTGGGAACACTGCGCAGCAGCTTGACACACATTGGAGACTCTGTGCAGCTTGTTGCAGAATCAGGCATGCAGAGCTGGGAGAGACACGATGCGTCCGCGGCGGATGCCGCCCGCCGCCACGTGGTTCTTATCCATCTCGAATCGGGCATTCGTTCTTTTGTCTCTTTTCTTTCTTTTTCTTTTCTTTCTTTTTCTCTGTCGATCATTTTCTACGATGCATGTTCATCCACGCCGCCCGCGGTGCTTACCACCCCACATCCGCCGGCCGCGCACAACCGCGCCACTCTTGTCGTACGAGCATGCAGGCGCGAGCCACGCAGGTCCGTCCGGTTGGTGACCCACCCCCACCCCCACCGGCACGGCCAGGTGCCATCCACCTGCCGCCGGCCGCCTGTGGGGTGGGCCGGAGCCCCCCGCGTCGGCCGCCCCGCACCCGCACCGCCCGTCGCCGTCTCGGGCTACCGACTTTGGCAGTCCCAGGCGCAGCGTCGGGGCAGTCCCCAGGGAGCCCGATCGACGCGTTTTTGTCTGCGAGGTACTAAAACTACATTTCCTTCACCTCGATGATGCCTGTGCACATGGCGCAGTCGCCGTCCTCGTCGATCTCACAGTTGTGAGAGACGCGGCTGTTGAAAATTGCCTTGATCTTGTCGAGGAGCATTGTGGCCGGCGACTCGTCGACCTCGCCCGACTCCTGGTGTGCCGTCTGCAAGTCTTTTGCCGCCTTGACGAGCTTCAGGATAAGATCATTTGGAAAGTGAAGGTCGTTGTTAGACACCAAGTCCTCGGCTTCCTTGACGATTTCCGCCGCATCCTTGACGGTCTTCTTCCAGCGCGGCTCCTCTGCCATGTTCTCCACCGAGAGGGTCACTATACGGTAGTGGGTGTCTTGGGCGTCGGTGACGCTGGGGATGGGTGCGCAGGAGGCAGAAGGGTGGACAGCGAGCTGGACCAGATGGCGGTGGGCTGCTTGTGGAGGACGGAGTTTTCGTCCTGCAGCAGTCTCGACGCGGCGCCGGCACCTCGCCTTTATAGCCGCTCCGTCGGGTTCCGACGGAGCACCAATGCCGCCCACAGGCAGAGCCGATGGCTGCGTTTGCAACGAGCGCCCCTTCGAGTTGCCGCTGTTGCGGGGATAGACATGCTCACCGTGCGTTGACGGATCCAGAGGAATGCGCGGACAGCGGAGCTGCGTCTTGCAACCCGTAGCGCTGCCCATCTCGGGCAGGGCGCACAGCACCGACGCGCCTGAAGCGCGTGACGCGCGCAAGTGGTGTATGTGGTCGAGCGCACGCTACACACGCTGCGGTCCGAGGTCCTATGGTGCTCTGATTCGGTGTGTTGTTCTTTGTGTCTGCTGCGCGTGTGTGGCACGGGTCAATGAATCGCTTGCCAGACAGTCGCCCCCGTGGTGGTGTTGCTGGGGCAGACCATTCCAGCGCGTGTGACGCGCGCAGGCAGCATGCGTAGTCGGGCACACGCGACACACGCTACAGTCCGCAGTACGATGGTGCTGTTCCGAATGATTGTATGGTTCATTTTTTCTCCTGGGTGTGTTTGACATGGGTCGCTGCGTCGCTAGCCCGATAGTCGCTCTCCGGTGATATTGCTGGCGCAGACAATACCAGCACACGTGAGGTGCACAGGCGGCCTGCGTGATCGACCGTGCACTCCACACAATACAGACCTTGGGACAATGGTGCTTCTCTGAATTGGTGGCATGTTCATTCATTGTACATGCGGGGTGTATTCGGCATGGGTCGCTGCGTCGCTTGCCCGAAAAGCGCTCCTGTGGTGGTGTTGCTGGGGCAGACCAGGCCAGCGCGCGTGAGGCGCGCAGGCGGCCTGCGTGACCGAGCGTGCACTCCACACAATACAGACCTTGGGACGATGGTGCTTCTCTGAACCGGTGTCATGTTCATTCATTGTGCCTGCTGGGTGTATTCGGCATGGGTCGCTGTGCTGCTTACTCGACAGTCGCTCCCGTGGTGGTGTTGCTGGGGCAGACAGCCCCAGCACGCGTGACGTGCGCAGGCGGAGTGCGTGATCGAGCACGCGCTTCACGCGCTACGGTCCGCGGTCCGATGATGCTTCTCTGATTCTCTATTATGGTCGTGCTTCTCTGAATCGCTGTTCAGTTCCTCGCGGCGGACACAGACAGCCGTTCTCCCAAAACACCCGCACTGCAACAGTTCCAAACGTATTCAAAATCGGCCTCTGCGGGGGTCGTAGAGGCCGATTTGGAACCTTTTTGCAACAGTTTGAGTGCGGGATTTTTGGGAGAACGGCTGCAGTATCTGTCGTCAAGAGCTCGTCTGTTTGTTGGTGCTGCCGATCGAACAGAAAAGGTGCAAACCGCCCATAGGCTTTGTCAAAGCTGATGTCTTCCAGAAATGGCGCCAACAGTGTTTGTTCGCCGGCGCAGCTGCATCTCCGTTGTCGTAAACAAAGAAACACAACATGAGACCTGCAGCTGTTCTCTCAAATATCCCGCACTCCAAGTGTTGCGGAAGTGTTCCAACTCGGCCTCTACAGGGTCGTAGAGGCCGATTTGGAACTCTGTTGTGACACTTGGAGTGTGGCATTTCTGAGAGCAACTCTGTACTGACGACGGTTATGGGCCCGCTGCGCGGGTCCCTGCGTCGCTGGCGACCATCGCATCCGTGGATGTGTTGCTCCTACACACGGCAGGCCTTCAAATTTTTCAGTACTCTTACGTTTGAAGAAGAGTTCCAAAGCGGCATCAACGACCGCGCAGAGGCCGATTGGAAAGACTTCTGCAACACTTGGAGTGCGGGACTTTTGAGAGAATGGCTGAATGTGGTCTGCGATATGAAAAGCACAGCCAAGCGGAGCACGCGCTGCTACTGTACTCGCTCACGTCATGAGCGGGAACGCTGCTCTATTGTTTGCTCACACCGCCTCCCTTTTTTCGTCTGACGGCGGTGGGCAGCGGAGCGCATCGGTGCTTCCACCTCAACAAGGAAGAATTTCTGTGACATCGAGCCAATGAGATTCACCCAATGGCAGCGCTCGATCCGAAAAAGCCGCCTTGACGCTGACACGCAGTGTGCTCGTTGTAGAATTCAGTCGAGCCAGCCGCGACACGGGGCCACCTCGGCACACCCGTGAACGACGGTATGTACCAGTGTCAAGAGCAAAGGAAGAGGAGAAGGGCCCGCGCTTCGTGTCGCCACACGGCCCATCGCGGCACGGGCCACAGCCTGCTCCGCAATCATCGCGACCCACCTTGGTGGCGCGGAGCAGCTCCCACCCGTTTCTTGCGCGTCTCGCCCGACGCACCCCATGCGCAGACTGGCATCATATCACCTTTGCATGGTCCTGTCTTCTACGTAGGCGGTCAAACAAGCGGCCTCGAGTTTCTGGTCCTCTACTCTCACTGGACTGAGGGCGCAAGACGCACCTGGGCATGTCCAGTCGGGCGATGTACAGCATGTTTGCTTCCAAGCGCCACCGTCGGGTCAGCACCACTGTGGCCCGTACCAAACACGCACAGAAGTCACAATGAACAAGTCACCGATTCAGAGAAGCACCATCGTACCTCGGGCCGTCGCGTGTGTAGCGTGCGCTCGACCACACACACCCCCTACATGAGTCACGCGCGCGGGTGTTGCGCGCCCCGCCCGAGGAGGGCAGCGCTACGGGTTGTGAGGCGCAGCGCCACTGTCCACGCTTTCTGCTGGAACCATCGTTGCATGGTGAGCGTGCCTATGCCTGGGCATGCGGCGGGCGCCCCCTCCGCATACCGCTGTTGCGGGCCCGCAACAGCGGCAAGCGGGGGGGGGCGCCCGCCGCAGGCGCGGCCATCCACCCTGCCCGTGGGTGGAACTGGAGCCCCGTCGGAATCCACCAGACCGGCTATAAAGGCGAGGGCCGGGCGCTGGGTCAAGACAGCAGCTGGACGAGAACGTCGCCCTCCGAAAGCAGCCCACCGCCTTCTACTCCTGCTCACTGCTGTTCCTTCCTCCTGCTCACCAGAAGCCTGTTACCGACGTCCGCGACACCCACCACCGCACCATGGCGCTGCCGATCGAAAGCGCGGGGCCCGTGCACGCCCCAACGGCGGCTATCGATCAAGCGAAGGAGGTGGTCGAGGAGGCCGAGACCTACGAGATTGCTCACGGCTTCTTCTACACCAAGGAAATGATGTTGAAGCTCATCACGGCGGCCAAGGCCGTGAAGCGGGTGCGCGACACGGATGTTCTCTATGCGGACCGCGCCGTGGCAGTGTTGGAGCCACTTATGGATCGCTTGCAAAAGAGGCACTCCCACGCCTGTTCCCGCCGCCAGGACGGCGGGTGCGAGGTGTGCACCGGCATCGCCGAGGTGATGCAGGGGGAAGGCTTCGACTTGGACCGCTAAGACGCGTCGATGGCCCCCCCCCCGGGGGGGTCGCCCCGACGCCGCGCCGGGGACCGCCACGGACGCGAGCCCGACGCGGTGACCGACGGTGCGGGTGCGGGGCGGCCGGGCCGGGGGGGGTCACCCCCACCCCACGGGCGGCCGGCGGCTGGGGCGTCGGACCGGGCCGGTGCGGTGGTGGGTGGGGGGTGCGGCACCCCCCGGGCGGACGCGCGGTGCTCGCGCCTGCGTGTACGTACGGAAAGGGTGGCGCGGTTGTGCGCGGCCCGCGGGGGTGGGGTGGGAAGCACCGCGGGCGGCGTGGATGAACATGCATCGTAGAAACGGATAGGCAGAGAAACAGAAAAAAAAGGGAAAAAAGAGGAAAAAACAGCAACGCGCGCGGCGGGGAAGGACCCGACGGTAGCGTGCCCCGGATGGTTCCCACTCCTCCCAGCCGCGCATGCACACCCGTGCAAGAAGCCCCCGCAGGGAACCCCGCTTGTGTCGTGCGGATGTGCGCCATGGTCCTTGTTTTTGCCTCGGAGCAGACGACCGGTGGGGGGAGGGGGCGGCGGGGGGCCCGGTGTCAGCGTCGGATGTGCCTGTTTTTGATCACCATTGCTTTTTCGCCGCATCCGTGACGCCCCTTTTTACCCCGTGCCCCATTGCAACACTGAAATGGGCTCGCAACCATGAAACGAGGCGGCCGCGCCGCGCACGCGCGGCCGTGTCGCGCCGCGCCGTTGGGCCCTGCTGCCCGCGGGCGCAGCCCGGATCAAGTCCACCAACCCCACCCGTGCACCCGGCGGACGGTCTCGCCGCCCCACCCGGTGTTGCCGCGCCGGCAGCGTCGGCGGCGGCACGCAGCGGCGTTGCGCGGGCGGCGGCGGCGGCGCCGGTCGCCGCAACGGCGCGCGC
>Ga0114953_1002815_pt1 | contig 12015 bp, 9 predicted proteins | sample SidtaG_FD_87298 | JGI IMG/M metagenome (GOLD analysis project Ga0114953, IMG submission 87298) | Marine algal microbial communities from Sidmouth, United Kingdom - Sidmouth_Male2 metaG | ecosystem: Host-associated > Algae > Red algae > Unclassified | place: Sidmouth, United Kingdom | collected...
CCCCCCCCGCCCCCCATCATGCCGGCCAAAAACCCCCTGCAGCAGCTCGGCGGCGCCTTCAACTCGGCCGCCTCGGCCGTGGCCGACAGCGCCAAGGCCGTCTTTACCAATGCCAATGACGAGGATGACAATGTGTCGCGGCAGATGCAGTCGGCGGGCGATCAGTTTGCGGCGGCCGCCGACAAGATGAAGGCACAGGCGTCGGTGGCGGCCGACGACATGGCGGCCAAGGCGGGGTCGGCGGCGGAGGATGTAAAGGCGCAGGCGGCAGACGCCAAGGCCAAGGCGGGCTCGGCCGCCGAGGACGCCAAGGACGCGGTTGGCTCGGCGGCGGAGGAGGCGCAGGCCAAGGTCGGCTCGGCGGCCGCGGACGCCAAGGCCAAGGCGGGCTCGGCGGCCGAGGACGCCAAGGACGCGGCTGGCTCGGCGGCGGAGGAAGCGCAGGCCAAGGTCGGCTCGGCGGCCGGGGACGCCAAGGCCAAGGCGGGCTCGGCGGCAGAGGATGCGCAGGCCAAGGTCGGCTCGGCGGCGGAGGACGCCAAGGACGCGGCCGCCTCGGCGGCAGAGGACACCAAACAGACGGCCGGGTCGGCGGCGGAGGACGCCAAGGACGCGGTCGGCTCGGCGGCCGACGAGGCGTCGGCCAAGTCGGACCAGGTCGCCTCGCAGGTTGGCGACGCGGTCGATGACGCGCAGTCGTCGGCCAAGCGCACCACCGAGACGACCACGTCGACGACGCACTCGTCGTCTGGCGCCACGGACGCGGTTGCCGCCACGGCCGACAAGGTGACCCAGGGCTCCGCCTCGGCCGTGCAAGAGGCGCGCGCCAAGGCCGCGGCGGTGGCCGCTGGCATTGACGCGGTGCCCGCCAGTGGCAGTGACGTCCGCACGGACGTCAAGTACAGCATGACGTCGGGCGGCGATGTGGGCGCCGGCGGTTCGTTTACCAAGACGGTCACCAAGGACGTGACGGTCACCAAGGAGTTTGGCGCGGTGCCGAGCGACGAGCTCAACAAGATTGAGGCCGTCGCCATGGACCAGTCGGCAGCGACGTTCAAGCTGGTTGAGAGCCTTAAGGCCAAACTCGCCGCCCTCAACGATGAGTTTTCGGTGGTGACGACCGAGAATGAGGCGTTGGCGGCGAGCAACGCGGGCCTCGGGGCGCACCTGGAAAAGGCGGGCGACACGGAAAAGAAGCTCGACGCGACCAAGTCGGCGGTCGCCCAAACGCGGGAGGAGCTCGACGCGGCGCGCAAGCGGGCGGCGGACAAGGCGGCCAAGCTGGCGGACCTTGCCGCCGCCAAAAAGGCGGTGGAAGAGGACCTGGCGGCCGTCGAGGCGGGCGACGCGGCCAAGATTGAGGAACTCCAGCGCAAGGCCGACTCGCTCGCCGCCGACTTGGCGGCCAAGGACGGGGCGCTCGCAGCCAAGACCGCCTACATTGGGGACCTCCAGTCGACGAATGAGGACTTGGCCGCCAGGACGGCGGCGCTCGGCGACAAGGCGACGGCGCTCGAGGCGGAGCGCGACGACACGGTCGCCAACAATGCGCAGCTGGCGGATGCGGTGGCCGACGCGTCGGCGGCAAAGACGGGCATCAAGTCGCAGCTGGACGACAATGTCGCGCAGCTCGAGGCGCTCTACGCCGAGCGCAAGGCCCTCCAGGCGGAGCTCGACAACGAGGCGTCGACGGTCGACGGCCTGCAAGACAAGGCGTCGACGCTCGCCGACGAAAAGGCGGCGCTCGAAGCCGCCAAGGCCGACACGGAGGCGGCGCTCGCCGACGAGACGGCCGCCAAGGAGGACGCGGCAACGACGCTCGACGGCGCCCAAGCGCAGGTCAATACACTGCGCGAGGAGCTGGCGGCGCTCAAGTCCAAGACGGCCGGCACGATCAAGGAAAAGGACGCGTTTATTGAGGAGCTCGCCGCCGACAAGCAGGAGCTCAAGACGGTCATTGAGACGGTCAAGAGCAAGCTGACGATCGCCTCTAAGTCGCAGCTGCAGTCGCTGCAGGCGGAAAAGGCCAATGCGGAAAAGCTCGCCAACAGCCTCGGCCGCGACTTGGCGCGCGCCAGCGACTCGGCGCCGATCGACGCGGCCGTCTCGTCGGTGCAGGACAAGCTCGCCGCCGCGACCGAGGCGCAGGTGGCGGCGCTGGCGGCGCAGCAGGACAAGGCACGGGCGCTCATGGCGTCGCTCGAGGAGCAAATCGCGGCGGCCAAGGACCCGGCCGTCGTCTCGTCGGCCGTGTCGGCGGTCAAGGAGCAGGTTGGGGCGGTGTCGGAGGATCACGCGCGGGCGTTGCAGTCGGAGCATGCGCGGGCGCTCGCGCTCGTCAACAAGCTCAATGAGCAGATTGAAAAGGCGTCGACGGCGACGCGCATTGTCACGGACGTGACGACGTCGACCAATGTGGAGATGGCGGCCTAATCTTTGGGCCGGGGCGCGCGCTGTGCATGCCGATGGCGCCGGTGGGAGATGGTGCTGTTTGGTGTCGGCCCAGTGCCGCGAAGTGTTTGTACATATCAGTTCTGTGGACGTTTGGCTGAGTGAGCGGAGTTGTAGGACGCGTGTATAGGATGAACATCAGGGCTGTTCGTAGTGGCCACACCCATCTCGTGCTGCATCGACGTGCCCGCCGCTGCCGTCGTCGCTGCCACCGCCGCGGCTGCTGCGTCGGCCGCCACTGTCGCCACCGTGGAGGACCCACCCCTCGAGGCGGGCCACCCTGGCCTCGGCGGCCATGCGGCGCCGCCGCTCGCGGCGGAGCAGCAGCAGAGTGCCCGCGGCGGCGGCCACGCCCAGCGCCGCCACGGCGCCGAGCGCCAACGCGACTGCGACGAAGGTGTTGCGGTCGTCGCTGCCAACGTCCTCCCATGGCAGCACAATGGGGCCGACGCACGCTTCCGCGGCGGCGATGGCAGCGTTGCAGTCCCCTGCCGCGTCGTCACTGTCGTTATCGTCCTTGGACGACCCCCCGCTGCTGCTGTTGCACGCTTCTGCGGCGGCGCCACGCAGCGGCAGCGCGGGCCCGGGGCGCACACCGTCGCACACGTCCAGCGGGAGGATGGTTGTAAAGGTCGACCAGTAAAAGGGCGCGGTCCGCCCCGCGGGCGCGTCCGTGATCCACCCCGCGTCGGTCGGGGCGTACTCGTCCGAGACGGCGGCGGCCGCGAGCGCCGGCTCCGACGCAGCGTCGTCGGCGCCGATCGGCCGCCACCGCCACGTCGACGTGTCGGTGGGGATGCGGCGCTGCCCGCCATTGGCGGTGCGGAGGACGAGGACGGCGGCAAGGGTGTTGCGCGTGACGTTGCCGGCCGCCTCGACGCGGACAATGACGTGCAGCTGCGAGCCGCCTCGGACGGTGAGGCGCGTCTTGGAGTTGGAGTAGATGACCCTGGTGCGGGGGAGGTTGTCTTGCGGATCCTCTGGGTCCTGTCGGGGCGGCGTTGGAGGTCGCCGTTGGGGGGGGGGGGGGGGCCCCCCCGGAACACCCCCCGGGCCTTGGCCGGGGGGGGGGGGGGGCTGTGGCGGCTGGGGGGGTCTGGGGGGGGTGGGGTGGGGGGGGGTGGGTGGGGGGGGTGTGGTGTTAGCGCGACGAAGACCACCGGGACTTGACAGACAGTAGTGGGCGGACTCGAGGTCGGGTCGGATTACGCGTCAGGGACACTCTCCTCAAGACGGGCACCACCGTCGGCCGAGCCGGCCCCCCGCGCTCCTCCCTCTGGTGGCAGGCCGACGCACCAATTGGACCGACACACGCGGGTAGAAGCAGGTCATGTCGAGGTAGGCCGAGCACGAGGCAGACTGCGCCGCCGCCCCCGCGATCACAGTCGCGAGCGTGACCACGCCCGCCGCGGCGGCGGCGACCAGCGCAGCGTCGGCGCCGCGGCAGCCGCACCGCCTCGGCGGCGGCGAGCGGCGGTGGGCTTGCCGGCCCCCCGCAGCGGGGGCGCGTTGCTTCATGGTTGCCCGCGCCAGCAGGACGCGGCTCTCCGCCAACGTACGTCGGTCACGGCGCACCCGGTACGGGTGCGGGCGGCGGGGACGTTGCGGGGCACCACCCGAAAAGGGGGGGAGGGCGCCGACGGGGCGGCCGCGCCGTGTGTCGGTGTGGCCGTGTGTGGCCGGCCGCTGCATACGCGTCCGCCGCGCAGAGCCGCTGCCGTACGAATCCACCGTGTTGCTGTCAGCGGAACGAGGCGCGTGGGCCACGAGCAAAGAAACCAATGCCCCATGGGAGCGCCACTCGGCGGCCTCCGCACACGCTGCCGGGCGATAGCGGCTCGCCAAGACCCCCCCGGCGGTCGTTGCGGCTGGCGGGCGGTCGGACCTGCCGCCATGCCCAGTCCCCCGTAGATGCCCGCACCTGCCCACGGATCGGCTAGTGCACGTGCGGCGGGCGCATACGAGACGCGGCGTGTGGCCAGAAACGGCGATCGCCGTCCGCTTACACGACTCCGGAAGACGGCCGTCACGTTTCACAATGGACCGCTCCGCGGCGGTCGACGACCGGCGGGCGCTCGCCCGCCCCACCCGATCATTCGCTGCGGGTGGGTAGGCGCGGTACGCGGGGTGCGGTGCCGAGCCTGCCACGCTCGGCACATTGCTATCGCACACCCAGGCGCCCTTTTGGTGACCAACAGACGACGCCCCTGACGGACAACAAGGGTACAACAGTACCCGTGACAAGGATGGAGGAGGGGCCGTACGCATGCGGCATCGCGCGGGGGTTGGGTGATATGCAACAATGAGTCGCGGAAGGCTGTAGCCTGCTGGTGTGGCCTGCGCGGCTCCCGCGGTCGCAGACCTCGCTCTATTGCTATTGACAGTGGCGCTCTGGTAGTTTCGCCGGGCGCCGTGGCTGCAGTTTTGTCAATGGCCTGACACGCGGTGAAAGGGAGCGGGCTGTGTAGCACTGTTTCAGTCTCCCGTCAAAGACAGCGCACACCTACCGCGGCAGCCGTCGACGAGCGGTGGGTTCGTGAGGTGCACAGGGCCACCGCGATGCCAAGTGACACCGGGCCGCCTCGAGTGTTCCCCGTGTTTCGTGTCCTTGTGGTTCTCGGTGCCGTCAGACCGAGACGACCAGATTCATCCCTGACGAGGTGACCAGCGAGCTGCGATTGCCACTCTGTTTCGACACCATGTACAGTCATAGCACCACAAGGAAAGCGAGGGTAGCTGTGCCAGTTAAAAAGGCCTTCCACACCGTGCACCGGGCGTTCGTGTCGCCTGTGCCAGCCGGCAATCGGCGGCTACCGCTGATCGTCTACGAGCGGCACAAGACGCTGCTGCTTCCACGAAAGGCTGGATGCGTGACAGAAAGCGGAAATGGAGACGACCACGGCGTGAAAGGATGGAGGAAAACATAGCAGGAATTGGAAAGAATGAAGCCAGGAGCTACTCCCCCCTCGGGTGGCCACCATGAAGCTCCAGGCAAAGGCATACACAGCTGTCATTGTGCCTCCGCGGCACAGGCCAAACCTGTCTGCTCATGATATCGCAATCGTGTGTAACATGAACATCAGTGCAGAACTATAGCTGATCCAGTCGCCCCCGACGAGGATACCCATCAGCCTCTCTCGCATCCCATCCCCACCACGATCTCCCCCTTTGCCCTCTTCGTGCTGCACCCCTGCCACGAGCTTCAAACCGCCACACCCCCACCGCCTCTGCTGCTGCACCACCGCCGCCCATGGGTGCTTCACCAGGCAAGCCAGCCCCTCCACACTAGGGTTGGGCAACTGGTTCAACCGGTTGTGCTAATACGGGCTCCAGGAGCCAGTTTTGCCACTTAAAACTGCCAGTTTTCTTGCCAGTTGCACAGCCCTACTCCACACCATCCACTGCCACCCCCCCGGCGTGCGCTGCAATTCGCGACGTGACAGCGCACGGAGCATGCAACGAAGCGCCACATCCTCCCTCCAGCAACGGCGATCGAAGCGGCAGCGCGGCGCGCGTGCTGTTTGCCGCTGGTGTTTTGCAGGGGGGCGGCCCCCGTTGGCGGCACCCCCACCCACTGATCGCCTCGGCGAGGCGCATCGGCGCGGATGCTCCCAGATTTGCACTTCTCGTCGCGCTCGAGCCAACCGTCGGCCAGCCAATCGTCCTCCCCGCGCCAGCTGTAAGGAGTCGCGACCTGCATCTGGCCACGGTGCGGCCAGCTGTCGTGCCCGTGGCCTCCCAAACCCCCCACGTCCGGCCGGTCTGTTTGCGGGGGCGGCGTTCGGCTGCCGCGTAGCCGTTCCTTCTGCCGACGACGTGCACGACGAGGAGGGGAGGGGGGCGGCGGGTTGGCCGCTGTGACTGACACCCCTGGGACTGTGGCCGCTCGAACGGGCGGCCCGCACCGTTCCCCGCTCCCCCTCCACTCATATCCCTGATATCGGGCTGTCAGGCACTGTCCGAGTTTGCCCACGCCACCTGTGCCTCCCTCACACTTGGGCCGCTCCCGTGCTCGCGCGTCGTGCTCGCGTTCTCCCTTGGTTTCCTTGCTGTTTGCCCTTCGAATACCCCAGACGCTGGTCTTGTTGCTCTCCCCCTCTTGTCCATACTTTTTTTTTTCACGCAGCTCGGTCTCGCTCGTCCGTTGTCCTTACGCTACGTGATGGCCGCCGCCTCCCCGGCGGTGCGCCCACCTGCAGTTGCCTTCGCGTTGACGGCCGGCCCCGCCGCCGCGTGGGGGTGCCGCCCACTACCGGCCACCCCCGGCCCGTGCGGTGTATTGGTGGTCGTTCGGGGAGGGTGGCATGCAACGTGTGAGCGGTTGGGGCGGCCGGCCGCCAAGCAACAGCGGCGACGGCGCGCCTCCCCGACCACGCCAATGGGCGTAGGAGACGGGGCCTCGTTTTCGCCGTCCGCGTCGTCGTCGCTGGGTTCCGCGGAGCCGCCATCGGGTGCTTGCGGTGCCACTGCCGGTCATGACGCCGTCGATGCATCGCCCTCTGCTGCGTCGGCGGCGGTGCACGCCGTAGCGTCGTCCCCGCCGGCGCACACGGCGGCCATCCCGCCGCGGCGCTTCCCGTCCATCCCGCCGCGGTGTCTTTTGGCGCCGCCGCCACGGCGGAAATCACCGGCCCCACCGCCAAAGCGCTCCCCGTCGCCGTCCCGCCTCGGCCCCAACCGGCCGGCGCAGAGCAGCTACTCGCCGTCGCCGCGGTCGAGTTCTTCTTCTCGCTCAACGTCGGCACATCATTCTTTTTCATCCACTCCCCGGTCGCTCTCCACACCGCGGTCTCATGCCAAGCCGCGGTCGCTTACCAATGCCCGGTCGCACTCGTCCTCGCGGACGTCGCAAGCGCCGTCCCTACGGTCGCAGACCTCATCCCGTTCCCACTCCCCGTCTCGGTCGGCGGGAACGCCCCGGAACCGGCACCTAGCCGCCCGTCCACCCCGGACGGCGGCACGGCCCCCATCCCCGTTGACGACCGCCAACCCGGCGCCTGTTGCCGGCGGCCTTGACGCCGCCCGCTCGACGCACCCGCCCCCCACTTCGCCCACCCCGGCCGCCACGCCTGTTGCTGCAGACGCGGAGGTGTGGCGCTTCCCGCCCCCCCGCCGCGTTGTCGCAATTGGGGATATCCACGGCACGGTCAGCGCACTGCGGTCGGCATTGCGCATTGCTGGACTGCTGCACCCGAGCCGGGATGAGTGGGTCGGGGGCGACGCGGTGCTTGTGCAAACCGGAGACCTGCTGGACCGGGGTGACACAGAGGTGGCCGTCATCCGCTTGCTGATGCACTTGCAGAGCACGGCGGGTACAGCAGGTGGCGGTGCGGTGCACCTGCTGCTCGGCAACCATGAGGAGGACGCGGTCAACCGGCCAGCGCACGTGGTGCGGCCGAGTACATGTGCGGCGTGGGACGCTGCCTACCCGCACCTGTCTGGCCACCGCGTTGGTGGGATTGCGGCGACGATGCATCGACAGCGGTGCATCCCCGCCGGCACTGGGTGGACGGCGCAGCCCTACCAGCTGGCACGGCACCGTGCGATGGCGCCGGGGGGACCCATGGCCGTGGCGCTCGCTCCTCGCCTCAAAGTCGTCGTCGTTATCGGCGATACGCTGTTTGTGCATGGCTCCCTGACAGCCGCGATGCTGCGCGAGCAGCTGGCTCGGGAAGGCACGGCGGGCTCGGACGTGAGCGGCGACGCGGCGACGCGGGACTTTGATCTGGACGCGCCGACCGCCGACGCTCTCGTCACGTCAATGAACACCCGCTTGCGGCGGCACTTGGCTGGGGAACTCACGTACCCCCCGGGTGCGTCGCAATGGGAGCGCCTCGAAGCCTTCCCAGCTGTCACCGACCGCACCTTCTCGTCGCCCCTGTGGTGCGGAGACCGCGGAGAGGCCGACGACCTCGCCGCCGTCCTCCGCCTCTTCCGCGTCCGCCGCATGGTCGTCGGCCACACCATCCACGGGCGGGTGACGGCTCGTTACGGGGGGCGCGTGTGGTGCATCGATACGGGCATGTTCCGCAAACGGGGCCGCGTCGAAGTGCTTGAGATTTGTGCTCCTGGGCACGTGAGCGTGCTGTCGGCCGAGGGGCGCCGCCGGGGGATGACCGTGGCGGAAGGGGGGGAGACCGTGCCCGTGTACGTGGGCGACGGGTACGAGGCAGAGTTTGGAGAGCTTTACGGGGACGTGTGAGGGAGACCCCACGACGTCCCCTGGCCTCGTGGTTGTTGTGTTTCCCCGTTGCTTTGCGAGCCGACCGGCGCCGAGGATCGGTCGAGGGTGTGGGAGTGCGACGGGCGCGTGTATATATGTAAGCAGTTTTTTCTTTGCGTTGCTGGCTTTACCCTCTCGCGTACGCGGTCGGCGCCCTGCTCTTTCGACTGCTGGGGCATGTGCCCAGTCGTTGTCGTCCCTGTCTTTTCCTGGGTGTAGTGGGAACTTGCTCACGGTCGATGCCCAGTGTGGCGGGATGGGGGCAAGGACTCTATCCTGAACAGAATCAGGTGAGGTCGCAGGGTGAGTTGTCTCTGAGGACAAGACCTCCAACGTTGTACCCTCGTACCTTTTGTTTGCTGGTCTGCGCTGGTTTCTGCGCCCTTCTTGCTCAGCTGCCTGTCTCCCTCTTGCGTTTTTGCTGCTGTTGTTGTTCTTCCTCTGTCCTTCGCTGCTCTGCGTCCTCAGTTTTTTCTGTCTGGAACTTGCCGTGTCTGTCGCATCGCGCAGGTAGATCGACGTGGCAGAGCGGCTTTGCTTGGGAGTGGGCTGGGGGTGGTGTGCAAGTGGGCTGGGGGTGTTGTGCAAGTGGGCTGGGGGTGGAGTGCGAGCGGTCTGGGGGTCGTGTGCGAGCGGGCTGGGGGTCGTGTGACATTGGCTTGAGACCCTGCCTCGCACATTAGGCTTTAGTAATACTTCGCGGTAGAAGCTCTCTCGTGCTAAATCGTATTAGGCATGGAAGAGGCCGGGCTGTAAGCCCTTCCCTTTTCTGTGTTTGAGAATGTGAGAGCCAATGGGATCATTCTCACTATTCATATTCAGTACCAGTTGCCCTCAGAGACAGTCAAAACAGTTTTCGTCGGGCTTCCTTCGTTCCTCCAAGACGTCGAGGCCAGCTGCAGAGCTCCCGGGACCAAGACGAGTCTGTTCATTGACACAGCCCTGTGTCACTTTAGTTTTTTATGATGCCCACGTTGTTTTCTAGGCCTTCCTTGGCGTGGCGGCGATCGAGTGTCGGCGTCAGTCGGCAGAGCGTTGGTTGTCCGGGTGTTTTTTCTTCAACCACATGAATTGTTGACAAACTGGGACAGGCGGCAGAGCCGAGCAACGCAAGAAAGCGACGCCCCACCAGCTGGGCTTGGTACCGAGTCCACAAAGTTCTGAAAGACGAACCGTGTGTCGTCCGCCTCCTGTGAACGTCATGCGCAGCGCGTTTGGCGACAGGACCTCCCCACCCCTTCCCCCAACGTCATCCACTGTCTCCTCTCCTTGCATTGGTGTCTGCCTACGCCGTCGCCGCCGCCGCCGGCTCTGCACACGCGACCACCTTGACCTTGGGGTCGATCTTGCGCATCATCCCCCCGAGCGTCTTGCCCGGCGCGAGCTCAAACCCCGTTTGCCCCCCCCCCCCCAGCGCCTCGTCCGCCCGCAGCACGTCACAGCAGCCCGCCCAGCGCACGGGGCTCGTCAGCTGCGCGACGAGCGCGTCGCGGATGCCGTCTGCCCCGTCCCCATGCACCGCCGCGGCCACGTTGGAGAGCACCGGCACGGCTGGCGCCGCAATGGCCACGTTGGCGAGCGCGGCGGCGAGCCGCTCCGCCGCCGGCGCCATGAGCGGCGAGTGAAAGGCGCCCGCCACGTCGAGGACGACGGCGCGGCGGAGCTTAAACGGCGGCGCCTTGGCGACCGCCTCGGCCCGCGCAATGGCGGCGGTCGCGCCTGACAGCACCACCTGCCCCGGCGCGTTAAAGTTGGCCGCCACAAGCACCGCGTCCGCCCCCATCTCGGCAAGGACCGCGTCGACAATGCCGGTGGCCACCTCCTCCGTCGCGCCAACAAGCGCAATCATGCCCCCGTCGCTCGCCTCGGCGGCCGCCTGCATCGCCGCGCCGCGGAGGGCGACGAGCCGGAGGGCGTCGTCAAAGGACAGCGCCCCGCCAACGGTCAGGGCGGTGTATTCGCCGAGGCTCAAGCCCGCCGCCGCCGCGACGCCACCCGTGGCGGGTAGCACCCCCGCCTCGCGCATGCCCGCGAGGGCGGCCATGGACGCGGCAAAGATGGCCGGCTGCGCCACGTCTGTGCGGTCGAGGACGTCTTTGGGGCCGTCCCGGATGAGCGTCGACAGCGGCACGCCGCCGGGGAGGGATGTGCCGAGGATGTCGTCGGCGGCAGCGAGGACGGCCGCCGCCGCGGGCGACGCGTCGGCCCACGCGGTGGCCATCCCGACCGCCTGCGCGCCCTGCCCGGGGCACAAGATGACCGCCCCGCTGCCGGCCGCCGCCATGCGGGGGGGGGTGGCCGTCGAGGAGGAACGATGAGACGGCCGGGGGGGAGAGAGATGCGCGGCGCCGCCGCCGACAGTCGCCGCCGAGGGCGACGCTAGCGCGCGGCCGGGCGGCGTCCACGCGCACCGCGCGAGCGCTGGCGCCGGCGCACGGGCGGCGAGGGGGGGGAGCGCCGCAAATGCCGCCACCGAGCGGGCCATGGCAGTCGTCAAAAAAAGGAAGGAGAAAAAGAAAGCAGGGGGGAAGCGGAAGCGTCACGCAAACAGAAAAGCACTACGGTGTGTGATGACGAGACGTCTGTGGTGCGGGCAATGCAGCGGATCAAGGTGGCGGTCCCGAGGCGCCCATGACGAGACGATGACGATCAGTCCAGTGCAGGCGATGACTGCAAAAAAGCGATTCAGCTGAGCGGTCGAAAAAGTAGAAGGTGCAGGAGATTGTATCTCGCTTCTCGATCCAGTTCAACATTCACAGTACTTGAAAACAATACGACAAGTCTGTCAAACAGCGCTCCGGCAGCGAGCGGCGCACCCGCCGCGAGGAGGCCTTGGACGTCACGGGTGGGATCACCCGCTCGCGACAAAGGGGAGACCACGGCAGCACGGCTGGCACCGAGAGTACGTCCACGTAAGGATGCCCGGGGCGCACTCATCAACCCAACCCGTAGGCTGTCGGACGACAGATCGTTTCGGCTGACACCGCCGCCGCCCCAGGCCCGCCGGGCCGCTTGCTGCCGCCTCTGCCGCCGTCGCTGCTGCTGCCGCTGCCACCGCCGCAGGTACGGCAGACGCCGCCGCATCAGCTGCTGCCGCCGACGCGGAGGCCGCCACCGCTGTTGTCGCCGGGCCCGGCGGAACCTGGCGCCCCGCTCAGCGACGTGCCGCCGCTGCCTACACCTCGGTCGCGGTCGAAGGTTGCCCCCCCCCCCCCCCCCCCCCCCCCCCCCCCCCGCGGCGGCCCCCCCGGCGGGCCCCCCCCCCCCCCCCCCCCCCCCGGGGCCCCCCCCCCCCCCCCCCCCCCGGGGGGGGGCCCCCCCGCCACCCCCCCCCCCCCCCC
>Ga0114953_1002821_pt1 | contig 12002 bp, 9 predicted proteins | sample SidtaG_FD_87298 | JGI IMG/M metagenome (GOLD analysis project Ga0114953, IMG submission 87298) | Marine algal microbial communities from Sidmouth, United Kingdom - Sidmouth_Male2 metaG | ecosystem: Host-associated > Algae > Red algae > Unclassified | place: Sidmouth, United Kingdom | collected...
GGGGGCGCCCCCCGCCGCCCCCGCCGCCCGGGGGGGGGGGGATTGTGGGCCGCCCGCCGGCCCGCGGGGGGGGGGGGGCAGCGGCACGCGACGGCCGTCGGCACACGGGTGGCCGGCGGCGGCCGAGATGGCGGGTGGGGGTGAGGGGTGGGAGGCGCGCGGGGACGGCGCCCCGCCGCCACCCCTCACCGCCTGCTGGGGGAGGTCGTCCCCGCTGGTTTTTCGACGCCGCGCCGACCCGAGGCGGACCGTCGGTCGGTCGACGGAGCGCCCCGACCGGGGGCGGTCCGCGGGGCGTCGACCCGACCCACACCGCTGGAACGTTGTGGGTGGCGGAGCCGCCGCCGCCGCCGCCTCGGCAGCGCGTCGCCGCTGCTCCACCACCCGCGGGTCGTACCCCGGGCGGCCCCGCCCGTGGCGGGGTCGTGGCCGACGCTGCCGCGCACGCGCCGGGGTCCCCGCCCCGCGCGCGCCGGGGTCCCGCCCCCGCGCGCGCGGGGGTCCCGCCCCCGCGCCCGCGCCGGCGGGGGACCCCCCCCGGGCGCCACCCAGACGGGGATGGCGCCCGTTTTGGGGGGCACGCCTCGGCGGCGGCGGCCTGGTTGGCCGCCCCACGCCCCTCAAACCCCGTCAATGGTATGGATGGCGCGCCGTGCGGGCGGCGGTCGGCGCCTCCACGCCCGTCCATCCCGCCAGAGTCGGCGGCGGCGGCCGCCGGCGGTCGCGGCGCCGTAGTACCCCCGCACCGAGCCGCCGCCGCCGCCGCCGCCGAGCCGCAGGCAATGGCGTGTGCCCCGGCGACGGGCCGCGCGGGGGTGCGCACCGAGATGTGGGCGCCGAGATGTGGCGCCGCCGCTGGCCCCGCGTGTGCGGTGGAGGGGCGGCCGCATCCGTGGGCCATCGGCGGCGGGCGGCGGCGTCTCGGCGGCCGGCACTACATAAGGGGGCGCGGGCGGAGAGGGATGACATCTCCCACCCGCCATCCCCATCTCGCAGCCATTAGGTCAATCACAGCCCAATCGACACACTAGGTTTCCCCCTCGTCGCCCGTCGTCTGCCCGCCGGTACAAGCTCTTCCACCCCTTTTCTTGCTCCTACCACCCCCCCGCCTTCCTTCCCCGCAAGGATGGCGCCAATGACGACGCGCATTGGCCAGCTGCTCGCCGCCGCCGCCGTTGCCGCGACGGTGCTCGCGACGGCGGTGTCGCCCGCCGACGCTGCCGCCGAAGGCACCCGGTGGACCTACTATGGCAAGACCGGCCCCGCCTTTTGGGGCAGCCTCGACAAGGACTGGAGGACGTGCGACACGGGCAGGAAGCAGACGCCCATCAACCTCATCCCGACCAAGAGCGTGCAGCGTCGGAACTTGGCGTCGGTCGCCACCCAGTTTGAGGGCACCTTCCTGCCCGTCGGCGTGCAAAACGGCTTCAAGTACGACTGCAAGTCGGACACGTGCGGCAGAGCGTCGTGGGCGGGCGTCCTCTACAAGTTTGTCCAGTTCCACATGCACGTCGCCTCGGAGCACACGCTCAACGGGCAGGTGCTGCCCGGCGAGCTCCACCTGGTGCACGCGTCGGACGATGGCAAGCTCCTCGTCGTCGGTGTCATGCTCACGGTCGGGGCGCCCAACCCGCTCCTCCGCAAGATGCTCGCGGCGGTGGAGAAGACGGTGACGGGGAGCAAGCCCCAAAAGTTCTCCCAAGTGCCCATCTCCAAGGCCGAGTGGGCGACGCTCGTGCCGGCGGGCCGCGGCTTTTGCAACTACAGCGGCTCCCTCACGACGCCGCCCTGCTCCGAGGGCGTCACGTGGATCGTCTCCCGCCGCGTCGTCACGGCGAGCATCTCGCAGCTGGCGCGCCTCGCGCGGGCGCTGCTCGACTCGGACTCGGTTGTGCTGACGGAGCGGCCGGTGCAGCCGCTCAACGGCCGCAGGGTCGTGTGCTACGGCGAGTAAAGCGGCGCACGCCGCTGCGTGGGGGGCGGGGTGGGGTGGGGGTTGGGGTCGTGGGAATTGCTTGGGGGGGCGTGGTCGGTGCCGGCCAGCCCGTCAGCCAGTCGGGCTGCACCCCCAGCGGGTTGACTGATACTTTTCCGAGAGGGTAGCACATAACGTGACTCTATTTTTATTGTTCCTCTACCTCGTCCATGCGGTGCGCGACCTCAGAGCACCGACAACCTGGGGCTTATCACACCCGACGGCCGAGCGCCCGGCGGTTGGCGGCGCGGACAAGAACCCGAGCACTGCGGCCAGCTCCTCGCCTTGGCGGTGGCCCGTGGCGACACAACGGAGAGTTCCGAGCAAACGCCATTGGGGACGTGGTCATCCACCACCCTGACGGGGCCCCCTGGGGGCGGCGCAGGTGCGAACCCCCCCTACCCCCGCACGATAGCGGGGCGATCATGGACGTCCCGCCGTCTCCATGACAAATCAGCCGCCCACCCTCCACCAGTCCCATGCGGCCTGCCACGGGGGCGCGTGCGGCCTGCCGTGGCGGCATGCCGCCGGAGAGACGCCCACCGCCCCATCTTCACGCTGCTGCCGTCGTAGAGTAGGGGGCAGGGAAACACACACACACACGCACGAAGACGAACCCCTGAAAACATGGATGTGCGACCGCCCATGTCCTTGCGACAGTGCACTTTGTGGTCGCGAGCCGCGGCTCTCGCGTATTAAGCGGCAGTCATTTGGTCAGATTCACTGCGCAGGCGCAAGCGCCCGACGTCGAGGTCATGCTCGGCCCCGTGCAAGGCCCGATCCGCATGGTGTCAGAAAACATCTCGCATGGGCCAGCTTTGCATTGGGACCAAGGAAGACGAGCAGTGGCGGCGCCAAGTGTCCCACCCAGTGAAGCGTCTTGCGCCCCTCACCCAGCGTAGGCGCCCGATGGTGTTTGGCCCAACAGCGGACTCAGTGCCCGTCGGTTGGCTGTCATGGCAAAGAGCCCGTTCTGGGTCCTCATTGGTTATGGGGGGCTCGACCATCAATGGCTGACGCGTGCTGCTCCTGCGAGGCTGTGAGGAGACACAGCAATGCCGTTTTTTAAGGTGTCGAAAAGTACACCGTGTCGGATTGTGGCCATGACCGGTTGTGGTATTTGATGCGCAAGGACTATCAACAGTATCGGGTAACTGCGACACCAGCTCAAACTATGCGATTCTATCCGGATAATAGGAGGGTCAATTCAATCAATTTCAACCTAGGAACTCAGAAACAGGCTTCCAGCAGGGTCCACCGCTTGGCGCTGGCAAAGCCACGCGTTTTGGTGCTGGCGCGCCAGCGCCGGCGCGGCCCATGCCAAAACGGGCGCCACGCGGCCACAGTTTCCAAGCCGTCGTCCGCGACTCTCCTTGCTGCGGCAAGCTGGTGGGCCTGGAGCCAGTGGGGGTGCCTGGCGGGGGTGGCAGCAGGTGAGCAGGTAAAAAATCTCCGGGGCCTCCCCGCCTGCCGAAAGGCTGCTGTTGGGCTCCCGCGGCTGCGCGTGCGAGGCACCAGCGTGGTCCCAAACGGCAAGATGAGCAGCCCCCTATCCAGCCGCAACCTGCAGCATATTCGTCCACGTCGGCCGCAGAGAGCTGAGGTTGGGGCGCCTCCCCCCCCCCCCGCGCCCCGGCCAAGCTACTTGGCCCCCGCGCGCCGGGGGGCACAGAAACGGCCATCCATCCAACGGCTCTGTCAAGCGGGGTTGCGGCCCTGTCCAGTGGCGGGCTTTGACAAGGGGAAGCTCCCCCGCCTCTGGAGGCGGGTGGAGCCACTGACGTTTGCAACACTGGATGGCAGGGGGTGGCAGCCCCACCTGCCGGATACGATTTTTGGGCCTGGGGCCCAAGCGGGCCAGCCACGCCGCCGTCCAGTCCAGCTGGGGGCCGCGCTGTTGGGGTGTGCCGAGAGCGTTTGCCAGCAGGCCCCTTCTTGCACGCACGCGTGCTGGCGTTGCGCGAGCAGCCGTTTGTAGCCCTGGTCCCTCCTCACGCCGTCCCAGTTGTTGCAATCGGTCGCCACGCCGCTTCTCCTTCCCCCTCGGCACCTGTCGCAATCGCTCCGCCCCGCACCCCCACACGCTGCCTTTGTGTTTGGGTTACTGGTGGTGTTTTGTGCAGCGTGCTCGTTGGCACGCGCACTCGTCATCACTATTGTCGCGTCTGTCGTCACGGAAGGGTGCTCTCGCCTTCCTCGCTTCTGCAGCCGTCTGCTTGTCTTCTTCGCCTGAGTTGTCGTCTCGTTGCACTGTACCGAGTGGCTTTCCGCGCATTTTTTCTTCGCGGAGTCGACGGTTCTCCCCGTTTCTTGCACTCCCGTCCCTCGTTCCCTTTGCCCCACCTTCCCCCGCCGCTGGTGTGGGAGTGCGCCATGGCCACCCCGACGCTGTTGACGCCGTCGCGCATGCGAGCCGACTTGGCCACGCGCTTCGACGCGAGCCCCCCCCGTGGCAGGGCGAGCACTCGCCGCCCCCATCGTCCTCACCACCCCCACGCCACACCGCCGCCGGTGTGTGGTAGCGAGCGACAGTGCCACACACCACCGACCAAGCGAAGCCTCTTCACGGCCGAGTCTCCCAGCTTCCCGTCTGGCGTGTCGCCAGTCTCCTTTGCCTCGTCATCTGCTTCTGCTCTTGCGTCTTCTCCCTATGCGTCATCGACTTGCGGCCCGACCGCTTCGGCGCTCCCTTCATCCCGAATCATCCCCCTGCCTCTCCCATCCCGGTCGGGCCCCTCGCCGCTCGCGACCAACTCATCCCTGGATGAAGCGACTACCCCCGCGACGCACGCTCTTATGACGCCCCCTGGCGCGGTGAGCGGGATGAGTTCGTGGACAATGCCGAGTGTGGTCGTGCCGCCACCTGGGTCTGCACCCCCCCCGGCTCCTCCCCCATCGAGTAGCACGCGCTCCACGCCGCCGCGTCGCAACCGCCCGGTGCAGCGCGCACGCCCCGCACTACGGGTCCTTGGGGAGCCCCCGCTGGTGGCCCCCGTTCTCCCTGTGGTGATGGCTGCCGTGGTGCCCGTGGCTCCTTTGCGCGCCGCGGCGCTTCCGCGGGCCTCGCATGTCGTGAGTGGCAACGGGCGTGCCGCCCGCGCGCCAGCGTCCAGCGGGACGACAACGACGGCGGCGGCGGTGCCGCCTAAGCCGGCGGCCAAGCCTGTCGGTCCGGTTGCGCTCGGACCCAAGGCGCCACCGCCCAAAGGCCTCAAGAAGGGCGCGGCCAAGGGCGCAGGCAAGTCACGTGCACCGTCGACTGCGCTTTCTGGCGTGTCGAACGGAGCCTCTCGCCCAGCGGCCAGTGTGAGCCACGGTGCAGTGGCAGTGGCGTTTGCGGGATGCACGTTTGAGTCGGCGAGCCCGGCTCCGTCTGCCCTACCCCTGCCATCCTTTGGCGGCAGTAGCGGAAAGGTGACGGAACGTTTTGGTCTCCGCCGTCATGTGCCGTGCGGCTAAGGCTTCAAAGTGCTGTGGCGGTGTTAGTGATTGTTTTGGCCGCCAGCATGGGAGTGCGGCGGAGGTGGGATTGTGCTTGCGGCTGCCAGTATCGTGGCTGCTTCCGCTCTGGTGTGGAGGCGGTTGTGGCTTTGTGTTCGGTTGCTGTTGTGAGGCCGGATTCTGTGTGGGTGTGGGTTCTGGTGCGGATGTGGATGCTGGTGCGAGAGCGGATGCGAGTGCACGTGCGGATACGCTTGTTGCGAGCGGGTTGTGGCGGCTGCCCGTGATGTGGGCCGATGTCGTGTGATGCTGGATTGTGTGGGCGCTGAGTCTGGCTCATTGTTTTTGGCCTGGCTGAGATGATGCGGTGCGAGGTGCTGTGTTGCGAATGTTTGGCAGGTGTGACGGTGGCGTCACGTGCAGCTACGCTGTTTGACCTGCTGTGGCCGTGAGTGGTGTGGCGATCTCGTGTGTGTCGTGTGTGCCTCTTCAGCTTTGGGCTGGAGTGGTGGATGGCGTTTGTTGGAGGCCCATTGAGAGGTGGATCGTCCGTGTCCTTGCGTCTTGTTTGTGCATCCTGTGCATGAGCCGTCCGGCCCATGAGCGGGTTTCACTGTGGTCTCCTGAGATGGTCTATCTCTTGTTCTTGTTGGCGTGCCGTGTGTGGGCTTGACTTGTCGTGCTGCTTGCGTGTTGGCGCGCACGGGTTGTTGAGCAGGCCACACCACCGTGTATGCAGCTTTGTATTGTTTTTGTGGAGAGAGACGATGCGTTGCATCCCTTGAGGGCATGTGGGCGTTCGCCTCGCCCTGTTTTCTGTGTTTTCTTAGACATCACCTCCACGCTTTTTTTGTGCCTGACCTCGCTCACGGTGCTTGCGGACTGTCTCCAATGCCGGGACGCTCCGTCAGTCGGCAAGCTCCATTGTGTGAATGGTCATGAGGTCTAACCACCTTCTCTCTATCACATACACAGCTCCGAGCAGCCTGACAGGGCTGTCCGAGGGATAAAAAAGTAAGGAACAACTGTACAAAAAGAAAGGGAACAGCTGTATAAAAAACAAGCAACTGGCTCTGGCGCAGCCAGGTCGCTACCCCACCAGTCATCCCTCAATAAGAAGAGCGTCCCCCTGCGGGGCCTGGACGTCCATACCCCAGGGCACTCTGAAGCTGCCCGACGATGCCAGTCAGGCGGACAACCTGCTCCCTGAGCGATCGGATCTCTTTGTCCTTGTCAGCCAGCGTGCCCTCCAGGCACTCGACGCGGGCGCGCTTGCGGTTACGGCTCCGTTCCGCCGCCGAGCGGTTGAGGATAACACGCAACGCCCGCTTCTCGTCGTCCGTAAAGGCGTACCCGCGGTGTTGCCTTGACAGGTCGGCGTCCCCGTAGTTGGTGGCGCGGAGCCGCACAACCAGCTGCCGCGCGAGCATGCGGATGTCGGATGGCGACGCGCCCACCGACGTTGCATGCGCCATTTCTGGGTGAGACCGCACCGCTGCAATGATGGCGGCGGCGCCCGGGGACGGCGGATGGCCGTCCAGCTCTGCCCCGCCGGCGGCGCCCCCGTCACTGCCGCCGGTGCCGCCAGAGCCGCTGCTGCGGCTGCCGTGGGAGGTGCCGCTGCCGTGGCTTGGCCGGCGGCTCATGTGCCCCTCGTTGTTGCTGTCGGCGCCGCTGAAGGCAGCGGCCGCACCAGGGGTCGCGGGCTGGCCGGCCGTGGAGTGGCCCGAAGCGAGGGTGTCCGTCAGCATGGAGAGGAAGGCCGCCGTCGGGGGCTGGTCGGGGTACCGGGGCGCGGTCATACTCGTCGGCGGCTGTGCGTCCATGGTTGCAAACCAGCCGTGGAAAGAAGCGTCCTCGTCCAAGGTTGCCGTAGAGAAGGGGGCCGCTGCAGGGTCGGCGGGGTCGCGGGCCTGCGACATGGTAGCGAACAAAGGGGATCGGCGCATATATAACGTGTGGCAAAAAGCCGTCAAAGAAGGGGAGCGGAAGGTGAAACAAACCGAGAGTCGTGGAGGAGGTAAGTTCGTGCTCGCACTCTGCACATGATCGAGTGCTTGGTTGCTCACACAAGAGAAAGAAATGCGGAGGTGAAAGCAGGAAACATGCTGTTCAAATAAGGGCTCTCCATGGGAGAAGCGCGCGTACCGTGGGGCGTCGACTCAGGCGTAGGCGAGAGTGGTAAGCACTGGGTACTCGCCTCGCAGATCCGTCCTCTGGCGCGCGACAGGCGGTGTCAATACCCGAGCACCTTGGAGGGCTGATACACACTGATACCGTGGCACCAGGGTGGACGCACGAGTTCACTGGCAGGGACGCTAAAGCGCCGGTACTACGTAGACCGCTTCGGCCTCTGCCAGAGCGACGCGGCCACAGCAACGACTTTATCAGGAGCGATACCGGGGGTGAGGACGCCCAGCAAGGCGAACGCTTGGACGTACCCTGCTGGCCAGTTCGATGAAGGCAGCAAGGTCCTGTCCGCCGCGCGCGGTGCCGCCCACCACGCCAGCCCTGTCACTCCCAAGAAGAAGAGGCCTGACTCGCACGGCTGCACGTGAGGGCCGCCCCAGGTACCGCCCAGCCTATCAAGCGAGTTGCCACGTCCGCGACATGTGACGCAACATCGATGGCGCGTCTTTGCTCCTGCCGATCCCCCGTCACCATTGCTGTGCGATGGACACGCCATTGTCGGCCCAAGACGCCTGCCACAGGCGTTGGCGCACCCCGTAAGCGACCGGTCCCGTCCTCGCGGCAGTTCATTGTTGCACTGTCAGGAGGGCTTCAGGATGCTTGTCGACGGCGCGTGTCAGGGCACCCCAGGTGGACTGTCGAGCGGGGCTCAAACAGCGCCCAACAAGGGGGCGTAGCGACCAGATTTTGGGTGGGATGAGCGTGGACCTTGTCACCAAACCCAAAGCACCCAATGGGATCGCGCGATGGTGGGTGTCTCGCCGGGAGACGCACTGCTGGGCAGGGAGTGGGCAAACGGAAGGCTGCCATGGACATGTTGCAGCGTGTTGCAACGCACTAACCGCGGTTCTGTATGGGGATATGCAATTCAAGGAGAGTGGCCCAGCAAGGCGTGAGTCCCGACTGACAGCAGCGTGATGTCGGGATGTCCACCACAACGATACACCGCACAGTTGGCCATCGTTGCGATGATCCCAAGGCGTTAAATTGGCCCTTTTGACAGTACAGTCGTTCTCCCGAAATTCCCGCACTGCAACAGAGTTCCAAATCGGCCTCTACGACCACGAAGAGGCCGATTTGGAACACTGTTGCAGTGCCAGATTTTTGGGAGAACGACTGTGAATAGATTGATGTATGAGACTCCATGCATACATTCACGAACAAAGGCAGAAGAGTTGAAACCATGCAACTATTGTAGGACACAGTGCACCGCGGCCCTGCTCTACACCAAGAATGGCTGTGGTGAAGAACTCTACCATGAGAGGCACCTGCCGGTTCCTACTCCGCAGGTGGCAGTCTGTAGGTTTTTTTCCAACAGATGTGCATGCGCAACAAAATAACAAAAACCACTATTGCTCTGCAAGCGTGATGTCTGTCAGTTCGGACAGCACGCACCTCACCAACTTTCCTCCTCCCTACATACCAATACAATACTGTACAGTACTCAGTCACACCTCGTCAGCCGTCCCACGAGGCTCTGTTCGTGAAAACGAGAAAATTCCGACAAGGACGGCAAGTCGAACAGTATTCAAAAGTCTTGCTTCCAACCTGTCGTGCGTCCGTCGTGTTGCCGACTCGACCAACTTGAGCCCACTTGGGATCCTTGTCTTTGACCCGCCTTACAGTTGGCTCGTCTTGCCACTTGGCCAGGTCGCCATGCACCCGCCTTGCCGCCCGGCCGCCTTGCAGCGCACTCTCCTCGCAGCGCGCCTCCCGCACTACGTGCGCACGACCTTGACCGTCAGGGTGCGGGCACGTAGCCTGGACACCCGTGTCCCATCCGACACGTAGGCGGACAGCTTGAGCGCCCCCGGCTGCAGCTTGAGCGCCCGAAAGAGACCGTCATAGTCACCACCGAGGGAGAACGGGGCGAACCGCTCGCGTCGCGTGTATTCCTTGGGGGATGTCCACACGACGGCGTGCGAGCGTGCCGAGGTTGCCATGGCCGCAATTGCCACGGGGCCATCCGACAGGTCAATCACAGAGTTGCGGTTCAGGCGAGCCGTCCACTTGCCGGTGCGCGGATCGACGAGCCAAAAGCCAATGATGCGCGCGGCCTCGTGCGCCGCCGCGGGGCGGGGAGCAACAGCGATAGCAGCTAGCAGCGCGAGCAGCAGCGCCGCCAGTAGGCGGGTGGGGGAAGCCATGATGGTGCGGCTCGCTATCTTGGAGGAGGAAAACATGGAGGAGAGGGTTGGGCCTGGTGAGCAAGTGCGGTGGGAAGGGCGTGAACACGGGGCGGTAATGAAGTGCCGAGGACGATGGGGCGATGGGGACAGGGCGACGTTGGGATAGAGCTTGTACCGGTATGCACCAGGTAGAGCGGGCGGGTGGCTGCTCCGCGTGGTCCCACTCGCCCCGCGGAGGGACGCTCGTCATGTCCCTTCACGGTGCCACCCTCTGGCAATCTCGGACGCCCGCCGAGCATCGTGAGTTGCGAGCCGCCTCTACGCGGGAGGCAGAACTCATCCCCATCTGTGCCTACTGTCGTGTGGCCGGGAGGTGGCTGCCACGCTGTCCTTGGTTTCATCCCCTCAGATCGGGCAGGGGCGGCTGTCGATCGGCACTACCATCATGCTGACTGTCCTCACCGGCCTTGGGGGACTTGGTGACTTGGGTGGCGGGCGGCGGGCGGTACCTCTGCGACACCATCTGGTCGCCTCCCCCGCCCAAACGGCCGGCCACCACCCAACGGGCGACGAGCGTACAAGGTAAGGTCGCCTGTGGGACCCGCCCAATGGTCATGACTTTCGCCCCCTTCCACTGGTTTGATGACACTCTGTCGGGCAACGGTCGCCAACGAGTCCTATTTGCCACCGGATCGGCGTCCGGTGGGGCATCAGCCGCCTGATCAATGGGAAGCGAGGGCGTCCCCCCGTGGCAGCGTTGCAGCCGGCCACGCCGGTGAGGCGCCCTTGTACCGGTCGCCGACGCGCCGCCCAGACGGGTACAGAGTGCCGACACAGTATGCGCCCTCCACCACAGGCGGGGGGGGACGTTGGCGCAAGGGGCTCCCCCGCCCCCACCTCCTCCCAAAGACCCAGCACGCATTGCCGGGCCTCACCTACCGCCACCACACCCCCGCACCGTGGCGGTGCGGTGGCGGTCGCATGGGGCACCAGGAGAGGCGGTCGACGCGGCGCGCGGGATCATTTCCCGCCCGACCCGTGAGCCGCGGCGGTGGTGACGCTGCGTGGCCGGCGCGACCGCGCGGCGCTCACCAGTCGGCCGGGCCAGGGTGAGTCAGCCCGCCCCTCCACAGCGCTCACCGTGTGGCGGCAGCCACGGGCACAGCTCTCCGTGGGCCGGACGGAGCGGCTCGACCGGGGCGGCAGCGAGAGGCCGGTCGGCAGCCCGGCGGTGCCAACAGAGGCGATGGTGCACCCCCAGTTAAGACTGGCCGTTTGCGGTCTTCTGGCTTTTCCATCAATAGCGTGCTTCTGATTGGTTGATGGGCATTTCGCGCAGGCCTTTCTCGAGCTGTCAGACGACTGAGAGATGACAAGTGGCTCACCTGCCCTGACGCAAGGAGTCAGTTTTCAAGGCTGAATTCCGACGCAGTCCTCCAACGTTTATTCCTGTCCGCTCATTTGGCCTTCTCGACTGCGGTGAGTGCCATCGTTTGCTCACCTGGCATTCCGATGAGTTGGTGGGGGGTGGGGCGGGACCGACGTTGTTGCCTGCACGGCATGGCTGGGGGCTGGGGGTGCACGTCTCCGCAGCTGTTTTCTGGGCATGTCAATGGGTACTGGGAGTGTGGGGGCTGCGCCGCGCGGTTAAGGCGCGGGTGAGGGGTGGCGGCAGCCTCTTGAGTGCTGTGGTGTAGCTGGGATGGGGAACGGCAAGTCGCCAGCGCGCTGCTCACTAGACCGCAACGACGGCGTGCGCCATGCCAAGACATGTGCGATGAGGACATTGGCACCCCCATTGATAGTGCCCTTTTTGTATTCACCGACCGTGGGTGGGACGTGGCCCCTCTCACATCTTTCGATCTGCTCGCGGTAGTTGCTCCCCGCCTCCGCGCCGGACGACCATATTGGGATCGGTCGCATCGCCCTGGCGCTGCAGGCCGCTCGCCCTGTCCCTCGCCCCTTGCCCCGCGCTGAACATCTCGTGCGTGTCCCAATAACGCCTGACCTATCCTTCGTCTCCTCTTGGAACCTTTGGCACCCTTTTCGTTGTTCTGCACCCGCCCATTTGCTTCGTGGTTCCCCCCTCTCGCCGTTCTTTGTTGCTCTCTCTTCTCTGAACTTGTTTCCCATCGGATGGTTGATGTGGCAACAAAGAAGGCGCGAACAAATACCCCGTAGCAACACTGACAATACAGAAGAGAAGGACCCAAAGGGTCGACCTCCCGAGAGGACCTAGGCGGCGCAAAGGCGCGCAAGGGCTAGGA
>Ga0114953_1002823_pt1 | contig 11999 bp, 16 predicted proteins | sample SidtaG_FD_87298 | JGI IMG/M metagenome (GOLD analysis project Ga0114953, IMG submission 87298) | Marine algal microbial communities from Sidmouth, United Kingdom - Sidmouth_Male2 metaG | ecosystem: Host-associated > Algae > Red algae > Unclassified | place: Sidmouth, United Kingdom | collected...
ACGTCTAATGTCGACTTGGATGGACTTCTATAATATTTATGTGTACTTCTGCTCTGTCGTAAAGGCGCTCAATGATTATAATCATGGCCAGTGATTATAATCAATAAAAATCGCCCCATACGAATTAAAATCAAGGGGTTGATTATAATCATTTTATCCGAGCCGAGGAATGATTATAATCACACCTCTGCGCGAGAGGGACAGTGATCATATTGCAGTCTGCTGTATTTTTCCGGTCCAGAACGGACACAACAACAGAACTTTGTTTTTCAGAAGTAAGTGTCTGGCTTTCGCGTGAAGTCCACATGTTTAACCACATTATATTTGAGTGCAGTAAAAAGTGACTCGTTCGTAGACGATACCGGGATCCAGCGTCGCCGGTGCCGTCGTCCGACGTCGGCTGCTCCATCGCGCCCACCCACCCCGTCGACATCTGCTCCCGTCCATTCTTCCATACACGCCCAGTGCAACCGATTACCATGTCTTCCAGGGCCGCTGGCGTGGAGTCAGCCGGTGCGGCCCCTGGTAAAGGTATGAGCATACATCTGATAGCACGAGTGCGTCACTCACGCGGGTCAGAAGGATTCGCGACTACGTATAGCTGTGCAGGAGTGGGTCGCGCGGGCTCACAGTTGGAGCAGACCTCCACTATGAGCAGGGACTGACTCTGTTCGATTCACACCATTGTGGTTAACCTGCTTTGGTTGCCTGGCTTCCATGGACACCTGATACCCTCTGCTACAGTAGGAGCGGGTGCCCAGCGCTGTGCTCTGTGCCGTCTCCACGGGCACAGAGCTCCCCGCTGTCCGTTTGGTCTCGAGGTCAACATCAAACACACGTGCCAAAAGCCGTCATGTGGCCCATGCTCGGCCACATGTGCCGTATGCGACGAGGTCGGGCATCAGCCAGACAACGTTGATGTGAAGATCATTCGAGGCGCGGCGCCGCGGTGGACGTGCCCCTCCTTTAACATGTCGGATATGCCGACTCGTTTTCATCCGAAGCTCCGCCACCTCCCTCCCACCGAGCGCAGCAATAAGGCAGCGGCGAAGGGGCACAAGCGCATGCTTTCCGAGATTGTCCCGGAGGACGGCGAACGATTTCGGTCGCACGTGGCGCGGTTGAATTTCATCGACCTCACGGGGCTGGGCGGAGCGGCGGCATCCCCGGCTGTGCGAATGGCGGGGGGCGTGGCGGCAGCCCTGGAGGACGAAGGGGCTCCCCGGGCAGCGGCGCGCTCGATGGGAGCATTTGTGTCCGATTTCGCCTCTCAACCGCCAGGTGGAAGATGTCAGCCAATCCCGGGGCCTGTTGGGGCGGCAGAGGGGGCGGGTCGGGCCAGAGAGACGGTGATCGACGCTTTGAAGAAGGCACTTACAGAGGCACCCAAGTACTCTGCCGGCACGCGGTCGGTTGCCCGGCGACGCAACCATGAGGCAGGCTTGAGCGGCGGCCGCTCGAGTGTTCCTGAGAAGGTGCTGGGCAGCGCACACCCTTTTTTCAACTCCAAGGGTCGGGACGTGAAGCGTGCCCTGCAGCGGTACGTCGTGCTCCCGGACGGGCCGGAGCTCTCTTTAGTCCAGGCTGCGATGACCAAGTTTGTTGGACCAGGGATGGTGTATACGGATGCATCCATGACCTGTGGGGAGCTTACATGCGCGCAGGTGTGCGCGGCGCTCATGGAGAGTGCGGAGAGCGTCTGCCTGACTTTGCCAGCTATGTGTGCTTTGATGCGCCAGTTCATCGTCGAGCTCTGGAGTGGGGATGATGACCTGCAGCAATATTTTGATGACCCCGCTGTACCGTAACCCGCTCAGCGCACGGCAACTTCTGAGTAGCGTGATAGAACTTGACCTGACCACTGTTCGCAACATTGTGTCTCTCTTCCTGTGAGCGCCATAAACGCGTGGGACGTGCTCAGAATCGTTTTCTGACCGCGGGAGCGTTCTCAGCGGCCCTGATTTTCCAGGTGTAGTGTCGGGGGAGCTCTCAGTTTGGTTTTGTTCACTCGTTAGGGCCTGCGCTCGCATCTGGCTAGCACTCACTCTGCGAGTGAGAATATTGCAGCGAGTACTTTCTTTGCTTGTGGGACAGTGATGACCTAATGCTGTTCCGTTGGTGTTGTCGGTCAGAGCTTCTCCGTGGGGCGCCTTCTTCGTCGCAGGTGACCATCTTGGAGATGGGGAATGTTTGTTTTTTTACGGCACGTAGAGATTCTAACGCCTCACAGCAGCGCGAACAAACCCACGGCACATGTCCCCGGTGACGTGCATTAGCGTACTATGGTTGCCATCGGCCACGCGTTAAACTGTTCTGGTGAGGACCAGCGCCGGAGCCAGCTGCTGCCCACAGAAAAGACATCCTCTATGGGGTTGAAGTCCGGGGAGAATGGGGGCAACAACAGCACAAAAACACCCGCAGCCCTCACCCTTTCCAGGGCCACTTCGTCCTGGATACGGGCGTTGTCGAGCACCGGCACACACCCCCGCGGTTGGACATCCCCATCCCCCTCCACACACGCCGTCATGCCAGACAACACAAGGGTGGTAAAAAAAATGAGGAAGTCAATAGACGTCTACCCCGGAGGTGGGCGAGTTATGAAACAGTCGAGCACGCGATCTTGAGCCATGGAAAAAAAAAAAAACTGGTCCTGGCCCCCGCGGACGACGCCACGTACATCTGAGACCGCGCGCCACGCACCGACCACGCCCACCGCCACTCTGCCGTACTCCCCACCCGATGAGCTTCGTTCACATAGACGCGGAAGATCAGACGGATCTTCCATTGGGAGGCCACCCAAGCAACCCGCTGGGCCTCGCTTCGCGTATAAAAAGCCTTCTCAATAATCTTGCGCGTGTAGCCGTTCCGGGCCAGGATTCTCCCAATCGACGCCGGAGACACCTGCGCGGCGCCGTCCACGGCCACCGTCAGCGCGTTCACCGCCTCCGCCAGCTTTTCCATGAAGAGCTCGGGCTGCTCTTTCACGGCCGAGAGGACGGCACCTCGCAGCGTTAGGTCGTTCTCCACGTTGTCCGCATGACGATTCCACTGCTCGGGGTCATGGTTAAACTCGCTACCAGAGTCCATGAAGTAGAGCAGGAAGCGCCGCGCCGACCGCTCACAGAGCCGCAAGCAATGGTCGGCGTCCGTAACGCTCTTGCCTTCAAGACACACCATGCGCACGAGGTGCTGCCGCGTCTCGAATGAGAACATGACGAGGGAGGGGTGGAGGCAAATGTCATGGAGTGGAATAGGGGGCTGGGAGAGCAAGGAGAGAGGTATGGTGGGGAGAGTGCAAGGAAGGGGGACTCGCAATTGGGGCACCAGACGCGGAGAAATCTGCCAGCCAAAAGAGCGGGGCAGTGGAAACAGGGACAGGGTGAGCGCAAGAGCGCAAGCTGAGAAGAGGTGACAGCACAGACTCATGTGGTGACGTCAAACGCAGCGGATTCCCCCCAGCAGGTCGATCCCACCGGCACTTCCAGGCAGCCTGTCTTGCTCTCGGGTCTCCTGCTTTGTACAAACAGTCAGTTTTCTCCGGTCTTGCTCAGTCCGCGGTGGTTCTGCCACAAGCACCGCCCGAAGCCGGAAACAGAGCGTCTAAGGACTGCATGGGGGACAAGAAAGTCCGTCAATACAAGCCGAGAGGCCTAGTTATCGACATCTGAAGCGGAATGAAGGCCCATGACCGGACAGCTGGTGCTCCGGTTTCACATCGAGGGGCCCGAAAGACTGAGAAAAGATATATTCGACATCAAATACCGCATCGATGCTCCACACGATATTTCCAGTTTTTGCCTCAGCCTTCATGAAAGTCACAATTGTCCACAGTACAGCGTTTCGTTGTGGACAGGCAAAATTGAGCAGACTGCAACACAAAACTTGTTTCCATCTGTTCCAACGAGTGCCATCTCGCTGAACCGTGCCACTCTACTGGGGGTGCACAGGGGTGTACTGGGCGTGCTGGGCGTGCTGCGGAGTACGCCGTGGCCCGAAAATCGTACTCCCGATCTGGAATTGTTGCTGGCCCGGACGGCCTCGCTCGTGCTGGCCACGAGGGAACGCGGGCTACAAGTGCAGCCCGCATCAATCCACAACGCTGGCGAGGAAACTGTACGATGTAGCCCCTCAGAAAGTAGGCTACAAGTCGATCGGCTTGCCCGAGAATTGCAGATCCTGGGACGATTCAATGCCTGCGAGCGGCAGCTGGTCACGGATCAACTGTGGTCGCTGATTGCTGGATTCTAGGGGACTGGACTGTCTAGTACGTAAGTGGCCCTCATTGATCCTCGATCGAATGACCAGAGCGTCACATCTCGCAACGAGGAACACATCTCGCAACGAGGAACCCAACCCAATGTGGCCCTCAACCGCTCAGCCGCGCCCATGTCATGCATCGGCGAGCACAGAAGCGTATTCGGCCCCGCGCTGGCACCGTGATTCTCATTTTGGGTCACTGTGAGGCGCCATACCGGTCAGGAGTCACATGAGTACAGCTCATCTCGGTGAGCCTGTGGCAGGCCACGATCTACTAGCGTGCGTTGATTGGTGCCGCGAGGGCGCCCTCTCGGTGGAGAGGAAGGCCTCCCAGGTTTCGTTCAGATTGTGTGGCGCAGCCGGACGCCAAGGCAGCACCTCCTGCTGCCGCCTTCCTCTGGATCGTGTCATGGGGGGTGGAAAGACCTCTGAACGGGGACTGCGTGGCTGCGCACACCGCAGGAGAGAGGCTGGAAGCAGGCCTGGAAAGAGTCTCTTGCCGAGACACATCGCACAAGAGGGCCTTGCTTGGACGGTGCCCCCCCTCACAACATCTATTGGTCTACCTTCCGTTTGTGTGGCTAAGTGGTCAGCTCGTCTCTAGTACCACCTTGCATCATCGCGCGCCCCTCAGGGACCGCCACCCCCTGGCCGTCCGCACCACCGCCCACCGCCTCTCTCGTGCCCAAGCGCTGCGGTTTCCAGACCCCTCTCACTCGGTCTGATACCACACAGAGTACATTCCAGGACGCAGTGCAGCCTCTAGGCAGAGAGAACCCTTGTGTATCAATCGTGGATCAGTCCGCCGCGCTTCTACCGCGGTCAGATCAGCCCGCCGTCCCACTATGTCCAGCACCTGGACCATTCCTCTCGATGTTGCTGACGCCTCTGTTTTTTGTATGTGTGTACCGTAGCTCGTGCATCATCTCTTGTTGTGGGTGCAGGTGATTACCTGGATTATTGCGCGTCTTTTTGCACTCGTAGGGTGTGTTTCTGCGTCAATGTCTGAAGAAAACTGCTCGCTATTTCTCTGTGCTGCTGCCTTGCACTAAGCCCATTTCTGCCTTACTGCCCCGTACTGCCCCGTACTGCCCCATGCTGCTCTGTTCTCGCCGGTACGGCCCCGAAATGCCCCTGTATCTCATGTACTTCCCCGCTCTTTTTCCATCCATGCAGGTAAACAGAAGGGCGGCCAAGGCGGTGGTGGGGCGACTCGCGCACGGAGCTCGGCGAGTGGTGAAAGCTGGGCGGGCGGCGCCGGCGGGGAGAGGGGCGACGGGGGTTGAAGAGCACGGAGGGATTGTTTGGGCTGGTGCCCGCCGAAAGCGCACCATGCCTCTTTGGCGTCAGTTGTACAACTTCCGCCGAACCGCGTTGGTTGGACGCAGGCGTAGGGACGCGTGCATACCTGGACCTTTGTGCTATGGGGGGCGAGACTATCTTTCTGTGGTGTGTCTGGTGCTTACTCATGCTTGTGTTGTTGTCCGTCTGGTGGTTACCTTCTTGCCCTTGACTTGTTTACTGTGGCCATCTTGTACGTAGCTTTACCTGTTAATGTTGGGCGCGGGGGGGGCGACGGGGTATTCGACGCGGGAGGGAAAGCGTGGTGTTGGCCAGCGGTCTGAAAGGAGTATCAGACCCATAGGGCCGCCGCTCCGCCCCACCCGGTCCCTCTCGCCTAGGAGGCGTGAAGTGCATGTAAATCGTATCCTTTTCTGCAACGTTCTCTATCAGTGAGGGACAACGTGGCGGAACCGCTACCACGTAGGACAGTGCTCCCGCGCGAGCTGCGTATCGAGTAGCCGTGCGGCCACTAATCGTCGCACGAGGGCGTCACGTAACTCCTGGGTAACTCCATGAAGACGTCCTGTCGGGTGCCTCTGGGTGCCTCCGGGTGCCTCTAAAACGCCTCCGGGTGCCTCTAGAATGCATAATTCGTGCGCGCAAGGTGCGCACATGGCTCCCGGACAGGTCTCTGGTGAGTGTCAGATCGTACTGGGGGCCAATCTTGCGAATCTGGGACCTTACCCATTTGGACGAACACTGTGGAAAAGAGGGGTCCAGTACACGACAAAACACATGCGAATATCATGCACGGGACCCGTTTGGGATCGTTTCAGATCAACCTACAATTCTGCTGGCCAAGTCCCAAGGGCGTTCTCAGTACGTGGTACAATTTCGCGACGATGGCGAAGGGTGGTTGCCAGCGCACGGTACAATCCACTTTTGACAAGAGACGATCATAGTGACATGCATCCATTCACTCAAAACCCCCAGTCTCCCAACTGTTGCAAAAGTACTTTAAATTCGCATTTCGGGTTCGTACAGGCCGGCATGGAACAGTGCAAACAGATGGCGTGTGGGATTGTTTGTGACACGGCCGCATGACAGAACTGTCTGGGGACATCGGCCCAGGTACCATGCACGTAGAACTTTTTTGCATTTGAAGGCGACCAAGAGCAAAAGAGGGGGGTTACTTACTTTTCCGGCGAACTTTTTCCTGTTTCGAAATAGGGGCTCTGGGCACGCCTCAGGGGCTTGCAAATGTAGAACTTTTTTTGCACACTTTTACAGTGAACCTCTGCAAGTGAGGGTGCCTGAAGCTATCCCACACATGCCCTTCATACGGGCGGATCATGTCCAAACTTTTTCAACTGGTACCAGCCTGGGTTGCAGAGAACATGGGTACGTAGCGCTCTTGTTCGTGAACCTCTGTTGCGGAGTGGATCTCTGTTGTCGTTTCTTTTTTACACCGTCTTTCATGGGCAGATGCGATAGGATTCTCGTTAGCATCATCATTCTCATACTGACTTGTCTGCGGGAGTTACTCACGTAACAAGGGTCTAACATTTATTTTGTTTGACGTCGTTCATCAAAACGCACGAGAGAATGCCTGGCGAGCGGCCCTCTTTTCCAGGCCGACAATTTCAATCGGCTCTGCATCGCGAAACGTTTCACCCTTCCTGACAGCAAGGTTGGCAGATCGGTGAAGTTGGACGATAAACGAAATCGGTAAGGGTCTGTATCCAGATCGAAAGTCGGTACGGGCGATTTTGTTAACGGTCGGTACACTTAGGATACGGTAATTGAAATAAAATTTCGGTGTGCAAGAGCTCGACCGATGTCACTCAACGAGAGAGACACTCGTGAGAGTCAGCAGTCGCGGATCAGATAGACCAGTAGACCAGCCCCGATACGTTGTTGAGCGTACAATGCCCCCGTGTTTGGCATACAGACCCTCACGCCCCAGCCCAACTAAAATTTAGGCCTATGACCACACTCAATGTTATTGTTGGTAGGAAGGTGGGCGAGCAGTTTGCTGTTGATATGCATGCCTTGATGTGTGATTAGTAAATGGCGTGGCACACGCCTAGTTAGCAGTGGGTGGGTTGTCGCATAAGCCAATTATGTCCCCTGGTTGGCTCGAAGAAGCAATTTACCTCTCTCACTGGCTGGAAAGAGCCGTGTCAGGATGTTGCCGCGCTGGGAGGCTCCCACAAACAGGTTTTTAGAGTTCACAAATTGACCACTGCGACGAACCGCTTCAAGGGGCATATGTCAAGACGTAGCAGCTTGGCATGCCGTACTTTTCCCGGGAAAAGTCGTTTGACCGGCACCTGTCCTTCGACACGAGATCGGAACTCAACACCGCGACGCTGCCTCGCGATAGTCAAAGCGCTTGGCGCGCTCGGGCGCCGCGGTCTTCCGTCTACATCGGTGGCCTCGGCACATGAGTCCATGCCCGGCTTGCACGACCTCGGCTCTGCACCGAATACGGTGGTGCACAGAGCCGGCCTGGCAGCGGCGTATGAGGAGGACACGGCCGCGCGGTCCTCGGCCGGGGCGCATGCGGGGGGAGACGACGACGATGATGTCTTTCTGGTCGGTGTGACGCTGGCTAAGGAAATCATGAAGCTGACCCCTGTTAAGGGCGTTGTAGCTCCTGAGGAGCAGTCGGAGAAGCCCGAAAAGGCTCGGGACCTGTGAGGAGCGGTGGGCCCCTGCCGGGCCTATTTCGACGGCCCCGAGTACTGGGCCGGGTTCCTGGGAAATTGTAGGTGTTTTTACTTTCTCGTTGCCATGGGGGATGGTGGGTGCGGCGTGTACACGCTGTACCGCGAGCGACTCCACCACCGCAACTTGTGTATCTTATTTTCTTCGTAGGACTGGAACCGTGTCTTCTGTTAGTCTTTCACTGGGAACATAGGGATGATGGGGGCCGATCCTTGTAGTGTTCCTTCGCTGTCATCTGATGAGGGAGAGCGTTGGCGTGTGACTCCGATGGATACTCTTCCGGTAGTTGCATTCCCCTTTCTTCTGGGTAGAGCCAGTCGATTGTCCTTGTTGCCTCTTGGAAGAGAGAGGGAGGGATAAAAGGGGGTTCTCTGCCGGCGCGCATTCGTCTATCTTTCGTTCTATCTCTCTGGGAAGAGTGGCTCTCCTGTCGTACGTAGCAGCCACTCCCTCAGTCTTTTTTTTAACAGCCAGGTGCGCCTTCTATCGCCATGCACACGGGAAAAGGGGAAGGCGCTCTGGGCAATGGCAGCACTTGGGAGATACGTGCCAGGTCAGTGGCCCACTCTGGCCTACAGATGGCGTTGCAGCTTCATCGCTGGGGCGACACCGCAGGGATCAAACGGCAATGACAGGTTTATCTGGGCGCCACGGCAAGGAGCAAACGGCAATGACAGGTTTCTCTGTGGTTGCCGTCAATGCGGCGGCTGACTTCCGACCGTTTGGAGCCATCCAATGAAATGAAGACATCAAGATCCGATGAAGAGATAAAAAAAATCGGTGGTATGGTTCACATGACGAGGCGAGCAAATCTCGGGCGTAGCTTGATAACAAACCAGGTGTCGCACCTTCAGGGGCGCCTGCAATGGCCCCAAATATCTACGTCACCGGCAGGCCCTAGAGGCGGTGCACGAGCCACGGAAAGTCACTCGGACAGCCAATCAGGGACGCGCACGTACCTGTGCTGCTGCGGTGATGGCGGGTTGGGCAACCATGAGCCATGGCCTAGGAGCTGGGTTTATTAGGTTAGGACGAGAACCGCTCAGTGCTCGGATCGTCGCCAGACGAGACAGCGTCAGAGGAGTGCAGTCGATTGTGCTTCCACTGGTTCTGCAGCGGAGAGTGGTTCGGTCGTCCTCAGGCTGCTTGCGGTGCCGCGAGCGCTGATACAGCCAGACAGGCGGCTGACAAAAGAATACACGATGGCCGCTAACAGGTGAATGCACAACAGGCTTTCACACACGTCACTGAAAACGGGCGGCGCCGGCTTTCCGCGGCCGCATGGGGCCAGTTTCAATGGTCAGAAAGAGGATATTTTTCGGGCCCTCTAACTCATGGCTTGGCACCACCTTCGGCGTGAGTCTCCGGACTTGCAGACACGGCTCCCTCCTGCGGAACGGACAGTGTTCTGGGCCCGTCAACAAGGTACTTTTGGACGCATTTTCTGGGCCCACGGGGTCCTGCGCGCTGCTAGAAACACGGATGGGCGCGGCGGGACGCCTCTGGGCCAAGTGGGCCAAGCGCTGGGTTTTGTGCGCGCACGGCCGCGCCCGCGTTGCTAGCACCTCTTGCGTTGCAGCCGCTCTCTCCCACACTCCCCGTCCCGCGACTCTCTCACCCTCGCTGCCACCACTTTGCCTGCGGCGGTTCCGACGATGGCGGCCACCCCTCTGGCGCCAGCTCCGTCGACGATTTTTGCTGACCGCGTGGCCGCCAGGTTGCTACCAACGCGTACGTTTTCCGACCTTTCCATCAACGCTTCCATGCAGCGAGCGTGCGACATGCGGCGCGTCGGCGCACACGTCTACGTTGCACCAATGCCATGGAGGGCTCGCCTTCCTCACTCGAACATCCCTCGCGCACCTCTCCCACAGCGCCTGTCACTTCTTCATCGACGACGCCGGCCACGACGTCGTCTGCACCGCCCGCAAGCTCTCCATCCACGCCTCCGAGCATCCCTTCGCCTATGCTGCCAACTACCTCGTCGCCCACGTCACTCGGCGACTCGATACCGGGGACGTCTACACCTCCCACTTCCGGCCTTCAAGCGGGGCCGACGGGGCCGATTGGGACTAGTGACCAGCGTGGCACCATGGCGTACACGCCGTGGACGGCTCATGGCCCCTCCTGTCGGCCTATATCTAAGGCCCAGCTGCAACGGGGCCAGCGGAGCATTTGCACTGAGTGTAAGCGCGCACAGACGGTGAGCTCCAACGTTTATATTTGCCCTGAGACGTGCGCGTGCCCTTGGGCGCGCCGGCCCTCCGCACATCCGGGCTGGGGGTGGCGCTGGATTGGCACCTCCCACGGATACTTGAGCCGTACGGCGGAGCGGCGGGCGCATTGGCGCATGTGTTATGTGTGCCGCCTCTCCGTTACTGTCGGACCTGAATATCCTACCTGCCCACCGTGCTGCCCCTGCCCGTGGGCGTCGCCGCCCATTGTAGAGACTCCCCCCGAAGAGATCGGCTGGGTTCAGCACGTGAAGTGAGAGGGCTACGTGCGCCTCGAGAACGAGCGGCGCAAGGCCGCTGAGGCCAGGGTGCCGCCGCGGTGGACTCAATGCCGACGTAGCCTGATGCTGACGGTGTGCGCGGATTGCGGTGGGTGGAAGCGAGCAAGCAGCGGCCTTCCGAGTGGTGGGAGGCGGTGTCTTTGGGGCCGCTGCCGCCCCGCCGTCGTTTTCAGCGTGCCCTCGCTCAACTTTGGCCGTGCTCGCAGCTGTCCTTCCCGCCGCTGGGCCCGTCTTCCCCGAGCCCGAGCTCGTGTCCTTCGGCTCCTTTATCTCACATCAACATCACACACGAGGCACAACACCAAGGCCGCAGGACATGGACATTGACGAGATCGTCCCCATCGCTCGCTCGCCGCAACAAACGCAAGACCAACAACCAATGCAAGACCAACACCAAGGCGGCCAAAACATGGCCGAATACGACACCAACGACGAACACCCCCCCGTCCTAGACTGAAACCACCCCCCCGCCCCCAACGACAACCGCCGCCCCACCGCCAACCACAACCACCCACCCGCCCCGCCTCCTCACCGCGCTTGCCTCTGCGACGGAGGGTTGGAGGACAAGACTGCTGGAAACAACTCGCCTGTCCGACCAAGTGCGGCGGCGGTACGTTCTGCTGCCGAGCCGTCCGACAATGCCGGCGCCGGCCACGCCGAGGAGGAGTAGCCGCAACGCGGTACCCCGCCTTCCGAGAACAATGGCGGCGCGGGTACCCGCGGCGTGTCGTGGACGCGAGACGAGCGTGAGGTTCTGTGCGCCGTTTATGTCGAGGCCACGCTCAACGCCGAGGTTGGCACCGACCGACGCATGTAGGTGTTCAAGTCATACTACTGCAATCTCTTTCTAGAGCGATTGCCGGACTCCATGCCACAGGTGACGAGGCGCCGCGTCGACGTCGGCCATTGACAAGGAGCTGAAGTACAACATCTTCCCTATGGTCGAGCGCTTTAAGAACGCGTATGTTTCCGTCCTCAACGCCAAGATGACGGGCAATCCGACGCTTAAGGACTTGGTAAACGCCGCTGTTGCCAAGTTCAACGGCTTGAGCCCCTATGAAGGCTTCAATGCCGAGTACGTGGCCACCCTCAAGTGCGCACCGCTGCCGTATGGGGACATTCTTCGCGAGCTCGACCGATTCAGCGGGGCTGCCACCATTGCGGCCATTGGCGGGTCGCGGGGGGCATCTGCCGCACGAGGCGCGATGGGCAC
>Ga0114953_1002824_pt1 | contig 11996 bp, 11 predicted proteins | sample SidtaG_FD_87298 | JGI IMG/M metagenome (GOLD analysis project Ga0114953, IMG submission 87298) | Marine algal microbial communities from Sidmouth, United Kingdom - Sidmouth_Male2 metaG | ecosystem: Host-associated > Algae > Red algae > Unclassified | place: Sidmouth, United Kingdom | collected...
GAACTCGAGAGGGTGTGGCTCGAGCACGAGAGCCGATGCCATCACCACGCGGAGCTGCCCGACTGGGGAACCCCGGTAGCCGACGAGGTCAGCGCATGAGCTCAAACGGTTCAGCACCGCTGCTGGTCGTCGATGACCTGGTGACCCATTTCCCCATCCGCTCTGGGTTTCTCAAGCGCACAACTGGCTGGGTCCAAGCAGTCAACGGCGTTTCGCTGTCGGTGCATCCCAACGAAACGGTGGGCATCGTCGGCGAGTCCGGCTGCGGAAAGACCACCTTGGGCCGATCGATCTTGCGACTGGTTGAGCCCACATCAGGGCGGGTCACCGTGAACGGCGAGAGCATCACCGACGCATCTGCAGGTGAACTCCGCGATCTCAGGCGCGAAATGCAAATGGTCTTTCAAGACCCCTACGCATCGCTCAACCCGCGGATGCCGGTGCACGACATCGTGTCGGAGCCACTGCAGATCCACGGCACTCCCAAGGGCAAAGCTCGCGAGATGGCCAGTGACTTCCTAGCTGCTGTGGGCCTGCTGCCCGAACATGGCAACCGGTACCCGCACGAGTTCTCCGGCGGCCAACGTCAACGCATCGGCATCGCCCGTGCACTCATGCTCGAACCTGACCTCGTGATACTCGACGAGCCGGTCTCGGCACTCGACGTGTCGATTCAGGCCCAGGTCATCAACCTGCTCGAAGATCTGCAAGAGCGATTCGACCTGACGTATTTGTTTATCGCCCACGATCTGTCCGTCGTGCGCCATATCTCGGACCGCATCGCCGTGATGTATCTCGGCAACGTCGTCGAGCTCACCGACCGCGACACTCTTTACGAAGCCCCAGCCCATCCCTATACGCAGGCGCTGCTGTCTGCGATCCCGGTGCCCGATCCCCATCTCGAAGCAAACCGAGCACGGGTCGTACTCCAAGGCGATATCCCCAGCCCCGCAAACCCGCCGAGCGGCTGCCGGTTTCGTACTCGCTGCCCTATCGCTACCGATCTGTGCGCTGAGGAAGAACCCAAACTGACCGAACTCTCGCCCGGCCACGAGGTTGCCTGCCACTTCCCACTAGCCAACGGCGAACTGCTCGCTGACCGAGTTAACAAATAGCGAATTGCTACGTCCCCAGAGGAACGTAGCAATTCACTGGCTTGATATCGGTTGATTAGTAGTGGTGAATATTGGTTCCGAACGAGCCCGAACTACAACTCCACTAGTAGCTCCAACCCGGCTTGAACGAATCAGCAGATTCGCTGACACTCGCACCACCGAGCGACAGGGCCAGAGCGGCACAAGCCAGAGCTATGGTCGTCTCCAAAGCCGTCAGCTTCACGGATAACCGTTTGCTTGTCTCAGGCTGCATGGTTCATTCTCCTTCGCAAGTTCTGCGGCTTAGGGGGCTAGCGGATAGGTCTCGACATCTGTTGGCAGCCCCACGAGTTGCGCCGATGTGGAGCTTCGCACCGTGCCTATCCCCGCAACCTCTTAGTAGTGGTAGACATTGCTACCAAATGCAGATCGCCCGTACGAGGGACCGCACTGCACGTAACGTGCGTAGATGGCGTTGCATTTGTTGGGATCCAACGCATCGCATGGCGTCGAGATGCCGGCATCCCAGCACTGTGCGGCTTCGGTCGACGTTGGGGCAGCAGCGCCGAGCGACAGGGTTAACGCAGTTGCGCCCATGGCTACCGCTGCCAGAATGGCGGCGAACTTCTTGGTATGGCGGGTGTTGGTTTTCGTGTTCATGTTCTCTCCAATGAGCTATCAATTACGGTTACTGGACTCACTACGAAACACCAATTTGGCAAAGCTGACGAGAGGGGATGGGTCCCCTTTCGTCACGCAGGACCGCTGCGTCGCGAGCCTTGGTGGCGGTAGGGTCGCTTCATGGCGACTGTGATAACGACAACGAATGCCGACACCTTGGCGCAACGCTTTTCAAATGCGCTTCCCAGCGGGATCGACGAAGCAACGCTGCGGGTTGTCGACGAAGAGTCCGAATGGCTGTCAGTTAGTCGTGGCACCGTGGAACCAGTGCACTCGTCTTTCGATTCCGGCGCCATGATCACGGCGTGGGCCAACGGCGGCACGGGAATTGCTGCGACTTCTGATCTGAGCGAGTCAGGACTGCGCATCGCTTTGTCCGAAGCCAAGTACTGGGCCGAGATAACGGCCACCCGTGCCATCGCCGTTGCGGCACCTGGGCTCGAGCACAGCGGGTCCTATTCGAGCCCACTCGAACAGTCCTGGGAATCCGTCGGCCTCAGCGACCGGATCGATCTGCTCCAGCAGGTTGAGTCGCAGCTAAACATCAGCGATCTCATCGTGGACCGCAGCGCGTCGCTTGGGCGCCGCAAGGTTCGTTCTCTTCTGCTGTCGAGCCACGGCGGCGAAATCGAACAGACCTTCAACTTTGTGTACCCGATGCTGGCCGCTACGGCTTCGTCGGGCAACGATGCGCAGACTCGCACCTACGGCCGCGGCTCGTTCTGCGGCCAGGGCGGCGTCGAAGTCATGGATCGTTTCGGCTTTCGCGATGCCGCACCAACGATTGCCGCCGAGGCAATAGCGCTGCTCGAAGCACCGAACTGCCCGACCGACACCATGGACATTTTGGTGGCGCCTGACCAGATGATCTTGCAGATCCACGAATCGATCGGCCACCCGCTCGAACTCGATCGCATACTGGGCGACGAGCGCAACTTCGCCGGCACTTCATTCGTCACTGCCGACATGTTCGGCAGCTTTCAGTACGGCTCCGAGCTTCTCAATGTCACCTTCGATCCGACGGTCGAAGGCCAACTCGCATCGTACGCCTTCGACGATGACGGCACCCCGGCAACGCGCCAGCACCTGATCAAGGACGGCGTTCTCCTCCGACCTCTTGGCAGCGCTGCGTCGCAGAAACGTGCCGGTATCGAAGGCGTCGCCAACTCACGGGCATGCTCGTGGAATCGCCCGCCCATCGATCGCATGGCGAACCTCAACGTCGAACCCGGCGACTCCTCGATCGACGAACTCATTGGCGACATCGAGAACGGCGTCTTCCTGCACACGAACAATTCCTGGTCGATCGACGACTCCCGCAACAAGTTCCAGTTCAGCTGCGAGCTTGGGCAGGTGATCCGCAATGGCGAACTCGCCGAAATCGTGCGCAACCCGAGCTACCGGGGCATCAGCCGCAACTTCTGGCGCAATCTGAGTGGCGTGGGCAACAACGACACCTTCGCCGTGATGGGCACACCCAACTGCGGCAAGGGCGAATTGAACCAGGTCATTGGCACCGGTCACGCGGCGCCGGTCTGTCGGTTCAGCAACATCGAAGTCTTTGGAGCTGACCAATGATCGACCAGCAGTACTTCGACACTCTGATCACCACCGCCACCACGTCGCTCACCGGCGACGAAGTGCTGCTGGCCGCCGCCCACAGCGAAGCCACCGATTTTACCCGGTTCAACAATGCCCAAGTCCGCCAAGCAGGATCGATTACACAAACATCGGTTGATCTTGACCTGATCGAGGGGCAGCGCCATACCCAAGCATCGGTGCAACTGTCGGGCGATGCCAGCGATGACAACACCCGGATCGCCAATGTGCTCGGTCGGCTGCGCGAGCAACGCTCGCTGGTGCCTCCGGACCCCCACCTAGTCATCAACACCGAACCTATGTCGACCCACCAAGTCGGCGAAAACAACCTCCCTGACCGCAACGACACACTGGCCGCGATTGCCGACAGCGCAGGCAGCAGGGATCTCGTGGGCATCTACACCGCGGGTGCCGTTGCGACTGCCTTTGCCAATTCGCTCGGCCAGCGCAATTGGTTCGAGACCTCGACGTTCAACTTCGACTGGACGTTCTATTTGCAGGCCGACAAGGCGGTCAAGAGTTCCTATGCCGGCTTCGAGTGGCAGGCCGATGCCTTCGATCGCAAGGTTGCCGACGCGACCGTCAAGCTCGAGGCGCTAGGCCGCGACTCGATCGATCTTCCCCGTGGCGACTACGCCGCCTACCTGACCCCGGCCGCGCTCGACGAAGTTGTTGGGTTGCTGTCCTGGAACTCGTTTGGAGCCCAGGCTCAACAGACGAGCCAGTCGGCGTTGCTGCACATGCTCAACGGGACTGGCGAGCTCGATGCATCGGTGCGGCTGAGCGAGGACACCGCCAACGGGGTGGCACCAAACTTCCAAGAGCAGGGCTTCATGCGCCCCGACGAGGTCGTGCTGATTGACCAAGGCAAGGTCGCCGACGCACTCGTGTCACCGCGCTCTTCGGTCGAGTTCGACATGGCCCCAAACGGCGCCGCTGGCGACGAATCACCTCGATCGCTTGCGGTCGCGGGCGGAGATATCGATGCCGACGACGCGCTTGGCGAACTCGGCACTGGACTCTACATCGGCAACTTGTGGTACTCGAACTTCTCAGATCGCCCCGCGTGCCGGGTAACTGGCATGACCCGGTTTGCGACTTTTTGGGTCGAAGGTGGAGAGATCGTTGCCCCGGTCAACGTGCTTCGCTTCGACGACACGGTCTACAACATGCTCGGCTCGAAGCTCAAGGGATTGACCAGCGAACCCGAGTTCATCTTCGACAACGCCACCTACGGCGAACGCAGCAGCGCCAGCCGTCGCCTGCCCGGGGCCCTCCTCGAAGCACTGCGCTTCACCCTCTAGCCCCGCATCTGTGACGATTTTTCCGCGCTATGCGCGATCTCAGCGTCACAGATTAGCCAGCCCGCATCTGTGACGATTTTTCCGCGCTATGCGCGATCTCAGCGTCACAGATTCTGGCAGGTGGCGATGTCACACCGGTGCGCGACGCTTGAGGCATGGCTGACAATCACGCACTTTCATCGTTAGCTTCCCAACAACACGGCATCGTCTCCCACGAGCAACTCCATCGACTCGGATTCTCGGGCGACCAGATCTACCGGCGAGTAGCGAGTGGCATCTGGACCAGAGCATCACCACGGGTGATCTCACTGGCGGGCCCGCCGACAACATGGTGGCAGCGAGCCACTGCAGCCGGCCTCTCGGTCGACGGGCACGGCGCGCTTTCGCACCGGCCAGCGGGTCGTATCTGGGGGTTGCGCACCGTCGACGACGAAATCGATGTGTCCATTCGGTACCCCCAGCAGCTGACAGTTCCAGGCGCACACGTCCATCGCAGCAGAGACCTGCAGCCGCACGATGTGACCTGGTTCAATGGCCTTCCGGTCACTACCCCAGAACGCACGATTTGCGACTACGGACTGATCTTCCCCGAGACCGAAGTTGAGCGCGTACTCCAGCACGGTGTCGCCGGCGATAACCCCCTTGTGACTCGCCGCGAGGTTCTGGCGATGCGATGGCGAATCAGCGAACACGGTCGAGACGGCGCTGGCAAGACTGGGCGTTGCCTCGAACGGCTACCGGCTTATGCCGAAGAGGCCGAATCGGGCCCTGAGGTACGACTTCTCCAGATCTGTGAACAGCACGGTCTACCAGCTCCTGCACGTCAACTGCCGATTGTTGTCGCCGGAAAACGCTTTCGGGTTGACTTCGCGTATCCCACACTCCGAGTGTTCATTGAGATCGATGGCAACGCCACGCACCTCGGGGACCAAATCGCCAACGACGACGGCCGACAGAACTTGCTCGTGGCGGCAGGTTGGCGCCCGATCCGGTTCACTTACCAACAACTCAAGAAATCCCCCGACTGGTGCGCCTCGACCATCCGCTCCATCTGTGACGATTTTTCCGCGCATAGCGCGGCCTGAGCGTCACAGATTGGTGGGAAGCTGAAACCCGATGGCAGCTCAACCGGGCCTAGCTCGTGCGAGTCAAGCAGCTGCATGCGCCTGCTGCCGAGAAACTCGCCTTTCAACTCGGCACCAAGGGCTTCCCACGCAGCCATCGTTGGCTCCATATTGCGCGTGGCATCGGTGAGCATCGGCGCTGCAGCCGGATCACACGTGATCACGAAGTGCTGATCGAGGAGGTAGCCAGCCGTGACTCAACTCTGGGCCCGGGCGGGGTCGGCAGCGATCGTGACTCCCCACACCTGCAGCAGTGCGGGATCGCAGTGCATCGACTCGATCATCGCCCGCAGGAATTCGGTCCGCATAGGACCCGACACGAGGCCTTTTTTCACTGAGGTAAGACGGCTGCCAGACATCGGCGAGCGAGAGCTAGGCCCGCTCGCGCTGGGTGTTGCCGACCCAAGCTTCGTGGAGGCGCTGGTAGATGCCACCGCCATCGACGAGCTGGCTATGCGGTCCAACTTCGACGATGCGACCTTTGTCGAACACGACAACCAAGTCAGCAGCCTCGGCGGTCGCCAACCGGTGCGCAATCGAAACAACTGTTCGGCCGGACGAGAGGCGCGCGATCGTGTCGGTCAACGCACGATCGGTCTCGGGGTCGACCGACGAGGTCGCCTCGTCGAGAATGAGCAACCCGGGATCGGCGAGCGCGGCTCGAATCAATGCAACGAGTTGTCGCTCGCCCACGCTGAGGTAGTCGCCTCGAGCACCGACCTCGGTATCGAGGCCAGCTGGGAGCCCGTCGACCCACGATTGCAGTTCGAGCTCATATACCGCAGCCTCAATGTCAGCGTCGGTAGCGCCGATACGACCAAGGCGAATGTTCTCTCGCAGTGTCGTGTCGAACAGGAAGCCGTCTTGGGGGACCATCCGCACCGACTCGAGTCGCGAGTGCGGCGAGACCTGATCAAGTGGAATGCCGCCAAGCTCGATGGAACCTTCGGTCGGATCAGCCATCCGGCACAACAACTTGGCAAACGTTGTTTTTCCCGAGCCGGTCTCGCCCACAACCGCCACGTTGGTGCCGCCAGGAATGTCGATCGACACGTCGACCAGCACATCGGGACCGGTGCGATACGCGAAGGTCACGTTGCGGGCCGCAATCGGCAGTGCCCGCATATCGAGCGCTTGACCTGCGTCGGGCTCACCAATGTCGATCGGCATGTCGAGCAGCTCGAGAATCTTGCGCCAGCCGGCAATGGCCTCTTGGGTCCGGTCGGTGGTCTCGCCCAGCTCGCCGGTCGGCTCGTTCAGCAGCGTGATCAAGAACAGAACCGCGACCAAGGTGCCGCCACTGATACCCCAGCTGTCTCGCTGCCAAATTCCGATCGAAAACGCAGCAGCGAGTGCGAGCGAACCAAAGAAATCGCCGGTCGAGAACACCATGGCCATGAACCGGTTCCGCTCGATACCAGCACGGTAACGCTGCTCGGTGCCTTCACGAATTCTGTTCTCGGCCCGGTCACCAACGCCGTAGGATCGCACGGTGCCCGCACCGATAATGGCTTCGTTTGCTCGTCCGACCATGAACGAAACCGCGCTGCGCAGCCGGTCATAGGCGACCAGTTGACGCTTCTGGATCCACTTCATGAATGGCAAAGTCGGCAGGAACGTCACGAAGACGACGATGGCAAGTTGCCAGCTGTACAGGGCCATGACCACGAAGACACCGAAAATGACCATCGGCCCGGTCGTCCATGTGAGCAGCCCCCACTCGCAGAACCGGCTGATGGCCTGCACGTCGCTGGTCACGCGAGTCAGGAAGGTGCCGCTGCTGTTCTCGACGTGATCAGCCAAGCTGAGTTTGTGCACGTGAGCAAACGCACGAGTTCGCAGGTTGTAGATCGTTGCCTCGGCGTTGACGATCAATCGACGACGAGCGATCACCGTGATGACCGACGCCACCAGCACGATCGCACTGGCGCTGACCGCCAAGGTGATGACACGGCCCATGTCGACCAGCGTGGTGCCATCGGGGCCAGCGGTTATGGCGGTATCAATCGTGCGTTGAATCACGACCGGAATCACGATCCGTCCCGCAGCAACTGCAAGACCCATGATGATCGTCGAGACAAGACCCTTTTTCAGCTCTGGGCTCTCGGCCAGCCCCCGACGCATCAGTTCCCAGGCACCAACGGTTGGCACAGCTGGGTTCGTCGAAGAGGACTCAGTCAGCTCGTCAGCCATCTTCGGCCTCGGCTTCTTCGTAGGCGGTCGCAAGCGCCAGATAGTCGGGATCTGCCAAGAGTTCGTCGTGGGTTCCCCGAGCTGCGATCGTGCCTCCCTTGACGAACACGACTCGGTCGGCCAGTCGAATCGTCGACAGTCGATGGGCCACGATCAGCATCGCGGGCGACGACTCGCCGCTACGGAGGGCATCAAGAATCTGGCGTTCGATGGCGGCATCGACCGCGCTGGTTGCATCGTCGAGGACCACCAGCTGGGGCGATCCGGCGAGCGCGCGGGCGAGCGCTACCCGTTGCCGCTGTCCACCAGACAGGGTCATGCCCCGCTCGCCAACGATCGTGCTCGACCTTTCGGGCATTGCACCAACGAAATCGGCAGCGCCCGCAGCCGCAAGCGCGCGGTCGATGACGCTCCGATCCATGCCTGGCCGCTCGAGGCCCACGTTGGCGTCGACGGTGTCGCCAAACAGAAACGCTTCTTGAAAAGCGATGCGAATCGCATCGGCGCGGACGCCGGCATCGAGATCGCCGAGCGGCACATCGCCAAACGTGATGGTTCCCGAGCTCGGTTCCAACAGCCCGGCGAGAGATGAGACGATTGTCGACTTGCCACTTCCGGTGGCACCGACCAGCGCCACGATCTCGCCGGCACGTACCTCGAGGTCGATGTCGTGCGCAATGATCTGGTCGCCAAAGCCGAGAGTGACCGAGTCGAAGACGAGATTCGAAGGTCCAGCGATCGGCGTTCGGCCCTCACCACCGGGAACCAATGACTCGTCGAACACGCTGAACAGCCGACGGTTCGCAGCCCGGGCGATCGGCACGTTTTGCAGGAAGTAACCAAGGATTCGCAGCGGCAGACTCAGCGTTGCGAACAGTGCAGAGATCTGAATGAGCCCACCAACTGTCGCGGCACCTTGGCTGACGCGCCATGCACCGATCAGCACCACGAGCACGATGCCCAGATTCGGCAATGCACTCAGCGTCGACTCAAAGACGGCGCGCAAGGTGCCAACTCGAATGCGGTGGCCCCGCAGCACTTCGGCCTCGGCGTCGAATCGATCTGACTCGGCCTGTTCGCGGCCCAAGAGTTTGACCACAAGCGCACCATCGAAGCTCTCGTGCGCCACCGCTGACACCTTGCCGACTGCGTCTTGTTGCGCGTCGGCTGGCGCCTGCACTCGGTTGGTGTACACCCGATTGAGCCCAATCGAAATCGGAAAGATCGCGAACGCAAGCAACGCCAACAGAGGGTCGACCATAATCATGACGATGGCGGCGAAGACAGCCATGAACGCAGCCGCAAAGGCAAACGGTAAAGGGTGAAGCACCTCGGTGACCGTGTCCGAATCAGTATCGACATGGGCCAACAGATCGCCTGCGGAGCGACGCCGGTAGAAGTCCATCGGCAGCCGGACATAGGCGTGCGCCAAATCGTTGCGGTACCGACGTGCGACTCGCTCGGCGGTCATGCCCGCAAAATAACGACGGGTGATAACACCTGCGATGCGGACCACCACAACTACGAGCAACAGGGCGCTCCAGCCGAGCACGGTCGCCATGGGTACGACGTCGCCCTGCTCGAAAATGGGAAAGATGACGTCGTCGACGAGGCGACCGAGGATTACCGCACCAGCCACGGCCCCTGCGGCATAGATGGCTCCGCCCAACACCGCGACGGCAAAAACCTGCCAGTGCGGGCGCACGAGCGAAACGATGAATCGCACAGCCTGTCTGCTGTCGCTTTGTTCACCTGCCATTCGTGCCGCGCTCCTCGGTGCTACCCGTTGACCTTTGTGTGCCCGTGACTTGTGACCGAGCCTCCGGAATCAACCACGCCGCATGTGGACGCTAGCGCTCACCGGCATCCGCGCTAGACGCATTTCTCCGCTCATCGGTCACACCGCTGCAGCCACAGCGCCCGATCAGGTCCGTCAGTCGTCTTTGAGGGCGACCGCGTTGGGGGTGACGTTCATCTTCGGTTCATAGGCAGCCGCGCCGCCGCCCGATGCCTCGTTTTGTTGGCTGGCTTTAAGTTCGGCCACACACGTTGGGCACGGACCGTACGAGTCAGCCGACATCGTTGACTGGCATCGCGGGCACGGGAACGACGACAGATCGAACTGCACCGGCTCGGGAAACACGGTCGGCGCTGGCTTGGCTGCTTCGGTCGCACTCATAGTGACCCTGATCCTATGCGACGACTATGGATTGGCGCTGCCTACTGCATCAAGGACGTCTTGTTCGTCGAGTAGGTCGATGAGTTCGTCGTCGGCTCCCGGCAGTATCAGCCCGATCACATAGCCGATGACGGCTCCAACTGTGGCGAACAGCACCCACATGAGGGTGTCCAGCGGCCAGATGCGCAGCGTCGAGAAGGCAACGGCAAGGGTCAGACCAGCACCGGTCCCAACGGCCAGAAAGCGCATCGCCCGCACCATACGATTCGATGGCAACTTGCGTTGTGAAAGCCGCAGCAGATTCCACCCTGCGCCGGCCACGGTGGCAAGGAGCAACAGTAGGTTGAACAGCGACAGCGTCGAGAAGCCATCGCCCGAGGCATCGAGAAATGCTTCTTGTGAGCCGAGCGTGTCGCGGTTTGCGTCGTAAAGCGAGACGTGGCTGCGCAGGTAGCCGCTTGCCTGGCCTCCCAGGTCGTAGAAATCAAGCAGAACCGGCCCCAACGTCCTGCTGTCGCCCGGTTCGATCGTCACGCCCACTGCGGTGTCGTAGGTCAAAAAAATCATGTCGAGGACCTGCCCCTCGAACCGCACATATCGGACCTCGACCGGTTCGTCGCTGACGTTGCGCATGGTCAGCCCGAGTTGGGCCGGTTCATCGCCGGTGAGCCTGATTGGATCGCCCGGCGTGCTGGCTGACAGTTCCGTGCCGTTGAGTATTGCTTCGAACTCGACCGCCTCGCCGCCGCCGCCTTGGGCGCAACCACTCGCCACCATCAAGAGCACCAGACAGAGGCCCGCCAAAGCCCGCGTGGTCGTGCCTTTACTCACCATATGTCAACCGCCTAGTATGTCTGCGTGTGTTGTGGACCTTAGTACCACAACGCATTTTGGTAAAGGCGAAGGACGGGGAGAGCGGGCAATGGCGGTTGCTCCACAGACGAAGATGCAATCACGACAACCGCGTAGTCGGCTCTTTTTCCGCCGCGCACTCATCGTTGCCGGACTCATTGCCGTGGCGCTCGCGGGCGCAGGCGTGTTCGGTGGCCCCACTGCCAGCCCGGCCGACGCCCAAGTCGTAGACATCAACATGTCAAGTTGTGACCTCGAACCGTTCAGTGTCGATGGCGACGCCACGCCAGATTGCGATCTCGACCCGATGCCCGCCGGCACAGATGGATGCGACGAAAATAGGCGCTTCTTCGGCGAGCAGCCCTACCAGGTCAACCTGGCCAGTGTCGGTGATCCCAGCTTCAGCTGTTACAACCTGGCCATCGTGGTCTGTGCCGACAGCGATGTCGCAAACGTCGAGGTGCTCGGCACATTGACCGATTACCCCAACTCCACCGTGACAGGTTCCATCGAGGTCGACGGCGACCGCGCAAGTTTCTTTGATCTGAACGCGTCCGAATTCGACGACCCCTATGCCGAGGCGAGCGCGCTGTTCTTCCGGGCAGTGCTCACTGGTGCGCCAATTGGCGGCACGCTGACCGTCACTCTCGAAGGACAATTCGCGGGAACGTTCGAGGTCGATCCGACCTTCACTTGTGGGCTGTCCCCCGCGGGAACGGTGGACTTCGACGTCACGCCTGACTGCGCCGGATTTATCGTGCAGGCCGAGGGCGATTTCACCGTCGAGTCTGCCGACGATGTGCAGATCGGCGTGCGTTTCACGCCGTTCGGTGGCGGCGACGCGCTCGAATACGGACCGTTCGACGCCAGCTTCGTCGATGCTGGCATGTGGTCCTACGCACAACTGTTCAACGACGGCATTGAACAAGGTCGGTACCTCGCAACCATCACGGCCCGGGGCTCGAACCTC
>Ga0114953_1002833_pt1 | contig 11963 bp, 9 predicted proteins | sample SidtaG_FD_87298 | JGI IMG/M metagenome (GOLD analysis project Ga0114953, IMG submission 87298) | Marine algal microbial communities from Sidmouth, United Kingdom - Sidmouth_Male2 metaG | ecosystem: Host-associated > Algae > Red algae > Unclassified | place: Sidmouth, United Kingdom | collected...
CCCCCCGCCGCCCGTGGCGCGCCCGGCGCGCCCCTGCCACGCCCGCCGCGCCCCCGCCGCGCCTTCCCCCGTCGGGATCTCTTCCGCCGCCCGACCCTGCCCCTTCCCACGCCGCGCCCGCGCCCGCCGACTGCCGATCTCACCGCCTCAATCGCGTGCCGACGCTTCGGCTGCGCTCGCCGGCTGGCCTAGTCCTCACTGCCAGAACTACCGTGCCCTCTTACCCCCGCAGCGCCCTCCCCCACCACGCCTGCCTCGCATGCTGAGCCCGCCAGCAGTCGCGCCCGGCTACTGGCGACGGCGGCGGGCTTTCCTTTAGCCCGTGGGCATTCGCCCGTGGCTGTTTCCTTCTCGCTCGCTTCATGATAGTAGCTCGTTTTCTAGAAGTCAACGTGGTCGCTCTTTACCAAGTCAATGGTACCATCCGCCGCCGTGCAGTGTTTTTCAACAATGCAGAGACACAGCGCTGTAACATGGCAACGGTCGTATCGGAATGATTATCGATGGCACAGACAAGGGCGGCGACAAAGGCATGAACAACATGTACTTTTCATGCATAGTGAACGGGACAGAGCCTACACACAAGTCACAAGAAAAGAGCAAACAAGTAATGCCATGCAATGCAGAGAAGACGTCCAAGAGAGAACAAAACATGCATCACTCTTGACCAGTCCTCGGTTCCTCCGCGGCCGTCGCGTGCTCCTCCTCGCTGGAGCTCGAGAAGTCCTCGCTGGAAGACAGCGCTGCTTCGTCCTTGCCCGCGACAACACCCAGCCCATCAGCAGTCACCCCATCGTCCGTGCCCACCCCCCCGTCGACGTCAACCTCCTCATCCGGGCACACACCCGCGGCAACACTCTCGACGACAGGATGCCCCTCATCGTCGGCCAAGTCACCGCCATCGACGGCACCTCCCCCACCGACGCTTGCCCCAACGCCAATCTTGTCGTGATGGCCGTGATCTGCTTCATCACGGTGCACTTGAAGCGCGGCACGCAGAGCCGCTTGTACAGAGGCTTGGCCAAACACAACTGGTGCGGCATCGTTTACAACGCCGCCTTGAGCCCCTGCGACGCCACCTCCTTGGCCAGCAGCGGCGACAACAGCTTGACCAGCCGAGACGCCACTGCCCGGGTGGGCGGCGGCGCCGCCTACATGACCGGCCGCGACGGCACCGCCGTCGCCGGCAGCCATGGGGTGGGCGTTGCGTGCGAGCGCGACAGCAGCAGCGAGTCCTGCAGCAATGCCGGCTTGTTGGCATGCGGCTACAGCAGCGGCGTGCCCGGCGCTACGAGCCGCATCTTGAAGGGACGCATCAACGGCGGCTTGGACAGCTGCATGCACGGGGCGTTGAACGTCAGCGCACGCGGCCGAGCTACCAGCAGCCGTCTCGACGGCGCGGCGGGCACCGACGGCGCCAACGTGAACGGCGGCTTCACCAGCGGCCGTAAACGCGCGCTCAACTGCTGCTTGGCCGACGGCTTGGCCAACTGCGAGACCCACCGAGTACCCAACGGGTGCAATGGCCGCTAAGACGGCCTCCTCAACAACCGGTGCCGCCGCTCCGAGGACAGCATCGGCGACAATATCTTGTACCGCGTTTAGGGCGCCGTGACCCACCGCAGGAGCACCAGCTTGTCCAACCGCCGCGTCATTGTGCGTGTCGGCAGGTGCAACGCCTCCTGCACCGACGCCAACACCTGCGGCCGCTCCGTTGGCGGCGGCATCGCCGTCGTCATTGTTCGTCTCAGCAGCGTCGTTGGCGGCTCCATCAGGCACGACAGCCACGGCGGCGTCAGCATCTTGCCGTCGGCCGTGGAGGCAGGTGCAGCTACGGCGGTCACAATACGACTGGACGTGCTCGTGGAAGAAGGCGCACATACGCCGGTGGTTGGTTTCTTTGCCCAGCGACTTGCGCATCTTGACGCGTAGGTTGATCATAGAGCCCAGCAGCCGCATTTGTACGATGAAATGATCTTGACGTAGGTGCACCAAGTGCGTCTTGAAGGCCTTATTGAGGGAGTGACGACTTTCGGCGCATGCGGTGCGATGCCGCACCGACCGCGACGGGTACGCGTCGGCGTCAAACACCGGGGAGCACTTGTGCTGCTTCTTCTGGTGGTGCGCACGGTCCACACTGCACGCAGTATCTGACCGGTTGACCAGCCATGGCACGCGTCTCGACGCATTGCGGGCCAGTTGACACGCCGTATCGAAGTAGATGACCGAGGGAAGAAGGGTAAAGCGCTGAGCTATCGATGCCAGCACGTGCGCCGGGCTCTCAGCGCGGTCAAGGAAGTCGTACCCGATGAGCAAGCCGCAGGGACAAAGGAAGTTCTCAATACCCGGCATAAACGTGTCTGAGTTGAGGAAGCTGTGGCGGCAATCGTCCGCGCCGAGCTCTTTGCTCAACAGCGCCTGCAGCGTCTCCCGGTCAGCGCTGGCCTTGGCCGCCCGCACCGCGTTGACGGCGTCCGCCTTGCCGTCGGTGATGAATGGGCGCACGGGCTCCAAGTCGGGCCACACATGGCCGCTGCGCACCTCCATGGCTTGGGCGACGGCGCGGGCGCGAGAGTGTACGCTGGACGCCAGCAACGGATTGGCCGGCACGACGTCGGGGCGCGAGGCGAGCCACGCCTTGTACTTGTCGGGTGACGTCACTCTCCACTGCGCCTCAAACGCCTTGGCGCCGTCGGACGCTTGTCTCCACCACAGCGTCTCCCAGTAGGCGTCGACGCCGCACGTGAAGAGCAGTAGCTCCCCGATCGCCCGGGTTGTCAGCGGGTCGACGTCATCGGCCTCTCCAATGAGGCGGAGGAAAGGCCACACGACCCCGACGGACTCGACGGCCTTGGCGTTTGGGCGCCACTCCGATACAGGCTTGCCAAGCACAAGCTGCTTGGCTAGCCGCTGGATACTCCTCTGGCGCAGGCCGGCAAAGGCGCCGAGCACAGGCTCCGCGACAAAGGTCGTCAAAAAGCGCCGCACGACGCGCCACTGATCTGCCAGCCTCCCCTTGTCGGCCATGCCGCCGAACGCGTCGGTCACCTCCCGGCTAAAACAGACCGTGGGGCCGTCCGCGGCGGCGGCGCCAGCAGCACCACCACCAGCTACCGCAGCCGCACCACCTTGCACACCGTCAGCGACACCTCCTGCTGCAGCGTTGGCCATGGGTGCGTCGCCGCCACCAGGATTGACAACACCGGCCTGTGCGCCAACTGCCGGTACACCATTGGCACCTTGGTCTGTGCCTGCCGCCTCGGCGTTGTCGTCGGCACCCGCCGCGGCCCCTGCCACCACCGGAAGCTCGTGCGCCTGCTCGTTGGTGTAGAAAGAGAAAAACAGGAAGGCTGCAGCCCACATGACGGCTCGTGGCGCGCTGTGCTGCTCCTCAACACCGTGCGCCACTGGGACCGAGAGTAGCTCCTCCGCCAGCCTCGACAATGCGGCATGCTCTTCCTTGGTGAGCCGCACAACAGCACCTCGGTCGGCTGACAAGCGCTTGCGCACAGCCCCCCGGATAGCCGCAACCGGCACACACGACCCGTGGTTGGTGTCCATCGGCACGACGCGCACGTCGTCCGTCACGCGGACGAGCGGCTGCGACTGGTTGCGGAGGATCGAGAGCACCTCCCCGTCAGCAACGATGGCGATGTACGGCCGGTCGCCGACCACTTTGCACTTGCCGCAGCGGAAGAGGTCTGCCGGCACGATCAGCGTACGCGCGTATCGATGAGCCGCCGCGATAAGCGTTTGGCGGGCCAAGCCGGAGGGTGCACCGGAGAGGGAGTCGGTGGCCTCCAAGAGAAAGCAGAGAACCGAGGCGGCCGACGAGAGTGTACTGTGTCCGGTGAACACCATCTGCGACATCACGTCCATGAACGTGCGCGTGAAGACCGTCTTGGACGTTGACGCGAAAAGCGTCTCGTGCGCCCCGTCGTACGGGACCTCCTTGCCACACGAGCAGACCCACTGACGCAGAGAGAGGGAGACCCGGCCGCGGAGCGTGTGCAAAACCGCGCCGGTGTTCTTGACGCCCATGCCATTGTACTCGGCACCGCAGGAGAAGCAATGCGCCTCGCAAAGCACGTCGGGTAGGAACGAGGGAGTGCCTCCAGCCCGACCGGCCGCCGCCAGCTTGTCAAACAGCAAACAGTCGTCCACCTCCCCCTTACACGGGAGCAAGTTGCGAGAATTGCGCCATCTCGTCTCGTCGGAGAAGGCCGCGTCGGCGGCCCCTTGCTGACTGGGCGTCAGCGGCGCCCTCGACGGCGCGCTTGAGGGTAGGCGCACGTCGTTGAGCCCGTCAGGTAGTGAACTGCCCCCCATGCCATCGGCCAATGTCGCCGCAAGCCGCAGCTCGGTGCTCCACCTTGACGCAGCAGACGCGTGCGGGCACCACCAATGGTGCTTGGCGCAGCTCACCTGCGTGCAGGCGGCGCGCAGCTGCGTCCGCTTGTTGCTCTTGCTCTTCTTGCCGAGCCGCCGCCGCACCGTCACGGCCGCCCACGCCCCCTGGTCCAGTACGGCGAAGACGGCCATCTTGGTCGCCGTCTTGGTTGCCAAGTAGACGGCGCACTCGGTCGACGGTTCCGCAGCGGCGTTGTTGAGGACGGGGTACATTTCAATGAGCCCCGAGTCGTCAGAGACACCGACCGCGTGCACGAGTTGGTGAAAGGACGCCTTCAGCGCGCGGGCGTGGCTGCAGGTGGAGGAGGTGCCCACAAACGACCGCACCTCGATAGACTCGGCGCCGCCGTGGCCCCCACAGGTGCACAGGTAGATAACGGAACCATGCACATAAGTGCACCACGTCACGTAGGCCCGCTCCCCCTCGGACAACGCGACCGCCGCACCGCCGGCCACACACGCAACGCGGAGCAGCGTGCCCCCGTCCAGCATCGTCCTCGTCTCGCCAGTCAAAACAATGGCGAGCTCCCGCACAATCCGGTCCTTGTACAGGTCGATGAGACCGAGGACCCGCGCGCTCATGTCCAGAATGTCCACGTCCGACCCGGCGGACGACGCGCCATCGTCATCTCCCGTGCCAAAAGCGTCAAAGGGAGCGGCAGGGGGGGGAGGAGAACTAGACGACCCGTCAGCAGCGACACGAGTGCCCGGCACTCGGCGGCGAAGCACCGCGGGAGCTTCCGCCGCAGGGAGGTTGGGGCGTGGACGCACGCGCCGGCGACGCTCCCTTGTGGGTCGGGCGGGCCTCACTGGTGGCAGCGGCACCTCCAGCAGGGCGGCTTGTAGATCGGGCGGCACGATGTAGGGGGCGGCCAGGGCGACCCGACGCAAAGCCAAATGGGACAGCTGTGGGCCCCCGCCGGCCGCTGGCGGGGACCCTCCGTCAAACACACTTGCGTCGTCATCCCCATCCCCGTCCATAGCGCTCAATCAGCTGCTCATGGCCCAGAGGACGGGGAGGGGGCATCCGCCAAGAAAACGTGGGTGAGAGGGGGAATCAAGCAGAGGTGCAAGTGAGAGGGATGGCGGGGGACCCAGAAATGAAAGCACGTGGTGTCCCGCCCACCGACGGCAGAAACGGGGTTGGGTCAAGCACGGAAACAAACGCGCAGAGACAGACCACCGACGGGACTGACGGGGTGTGGGGTACAGTGAGACGTCGGCCGCTCACAACGTCGGGGGAGCCGACGGCGACGTGGGTGGATCGTGGGCGGGAAACCGCCAGATCGTTGCCCCCTGCGTGGGTCAGCAACGGCCCTGATCATCGTCCACTGGACCTTGTTGAGATTGTATTGCGGCCGATACAGGCTTACTAACACGTTTTTAGAGCGCCACCTGTCATCTCCGGACCCGTCAAATCCACTGAAACAGCTGGTTTAAGTCCTACGGGGCTCCTGTAGTACACTATCTCCCGTAGTATACAGCGCCATCTGCTGCTTGAAACGGTGGAGACAGTGCTCGTGCTGTATGGAGCTCGCGCCATGACTAGTGGCGCGGAGCAGTGTGGTCACTCCACACATATGGTCGTTGAAGAGTATAGCCCAACCGCCCTGCTACCGAACCGGTACCAACTGACCTGGACTGGTTACGAGTCAACGCAGCGTACTGGGTGCGAGAGCGGAAAACGCGCCACCGCTGATGCGCCGGGTACTGTCAGGCTCACAGCCTTAGACGCTTGATACCATGCCATGCACTTGTACCAACGAGTAGGTCAGTTGGTGGCATGGGAGGCACAGCGCCTTGGACGGGCTGTGTCTCAACGTGTTGCGCAAAGGTTGGTACAGCGTGACATTCAAGTGGGGCTCACCCTACCGTTAGCAGCGCCTTGATGAGATGCGCCAGACGCCAGTTGTCGCATCGGACGGTAGGTTCATGTTTCCCAGTCTGCTTCATGTGCGCATTGCTGGGGGCCATTTCAGAACGCACAAAGACACCTCTACTGAGGATGATACGTTTCTGTGTCCTAGGCTTCGTGATGAATGGGATGAGTTCGAAGGTCGTGACTCCCTTCTATCGTATCAGTTCTAGGTTCTAACGACACCAACCAAGGCAACCGAGTAGTGTTTGCTAGGAGTGTGGCAAACTGCACGATACCTTAGCCACCGTGCATGTTCAGCGTCACGAGAAATGCTGAAACACAGCGGCCGAGCTAGAGTACGCTTGTCACTCTGCACCCGGGATACTGTTCGTAGTACAGTTGAAAGCCAGCAGAAGCCCAATTCATCGCTGACAGCGTGGTGAGTGCGCTTTGTGTACAGCACGGCACCACATGCAATATGCTCCATCCCCATTCTGGGTATTGGACGTAGCGCTCAAGGGGATATATAGAACCCACATTTCCAATACCGCTAGGCGTCAGCCGCCGCATCCGCCGCATGCACAGCTGTGGGCGACTGCCTGCTGTCGTAACCCTGATATCTGCTGGCCAGACGGAGGCTAGCATCGCAGCAAGCTGCATGCTGCCGACCACCAGCCTAGCAGTGGTCCTGTATCGACAGCGGGAACGATTGGGATGGTCGGCGCCACCGGTATCCCTTCGAGGACTCTCGGTGACGGCATCGCTCGCTTACAGGATGCCGGACCTGCGGTGAACTCAACGCGTGTGCACCGGTAGCACCGGGGGGGTGCTGGCAGGCCACCGCAGTGTTCTCGTCTACCAGCCGCGCTGGTGGGTGGCGCTGGTCGCCGGGCGAGGCGCTGCGCTCCGGCACCGCTACAATGTACTCCTATGGCGAGATCACACGCCACCCTCGCATGGCGATGCGCCAGGGGGGTCGGCGTGCACTGCAGCCAGCTGCCGCCCAGTCGTCGCAGGGATGACAATGACATTTACGAGCAGCATCGAATCGTCGCGCCGATTCAAGGTTCTGTCCAATAACATTCTGCTGGATGGTACGCCGCTGATTACTAGCCTCTGATCAAAAGATGTACACCTCATCCGCCACCCCGTCACGTGACCATATTTCCATCCCGCATTCTGAAGGGCCGTCAGCTGTCCCGAAAGCCCGCCCCCAAATCAGAGAAGTTGAAGCGGTTCGGACAAGCGGAAAAAACGTCGCGAGACCCGCCCAACGGCTCGGTGACGAAAGCGCGCGCGCGCCCTGCACACAAGCCTAGCCTTCCGCCCGACCTCGCCGCTGTCCCCAGTCAATCGCACCACTCCCGCCTAGCCTTCCCTTTCATTTTTCGCACATGACGCGTGGGCAACAAGCCCATGCCGCTTGTCAGCGCCGCACACGAGACGCTGCCCATGGCCCCGCCTGTACGAGCACTCTCATGGGCGCTTTCGTCACCCGCAGTGCGCGTCCGGCCCACTGCGCCCGGCCAACCGCAACTTGCTGGCCGCCGACGAGCGCGGGGCACGCGCGCGCGCGGGTTGGGGCTGCCTCACCGTGCGTTTCGAGTTGAGGGCGGCGCGATGGGGCTCCGACTGTTGCCTATCCATGGCTTGTCGTGGGTAGCTGTGACTCATGCCCGTGGTCGCATCCAGCCGCCCCCGGTAGTGTCTTTTGCTTTCCTTTTGTCTCTGTGCATCTGCATCGTTTCCGTGGCACAGTCTGGTGACACCCCCACCGTATCTTGGCCTCAGAGTATCAGGCTGCAGAAGCACATACTTGTAACCGCAGTTTCACGTGCCAAGAGCGCGCATCGTGCCTTTTTATTTGCTAGCCGATACCTGTCACCTAGCCGACGCCGCTGGGTAATCAGGAACCAACCCCCACCGCCAGCGCTACCCGCCGGGTCATCCTCCCCAGGCACCCTCGCCAGCATGGGCTTTCTGGGACACCCGCCGTCAACGTCCTCGGCCAGAAGCCCCGCCCACAGTCCGGCCAGAAGCCTCATCCAGGAGGTCAGCACCTCCCTCTTGACAGTCTCCCTGTCGCGGCCGTCCCCGCCTCCAAACACCATGCCGCCGACGACGGCGGCGGCGGCAGCGAGCGCGACAACCAGCGGGGCGAAAAAACCGGGGGCGACCCCCGATTTACGGTCCACACCGCCGACACCCACCCCCTGCCGACGCAACAAAAGAGATGCCGCACATCACCACGTTTTGGGCGCAGAAACGCACAAGGTCGGACACACTGTGCGATAGACATGCGCAATAGATAAACGCACTAGCTACTATGCCGAGGAGTAAGAATGCAGAAAGCGCAACGCAGGAGAAATACACGAGGCAAACAACGGTCTGTATGCCACTCGCAAAGGTTCGGCCGCATACGCAAGGCCAATCTTAACAGCGAGAAAAAAAAGCACACAAGCACATACACTCACCTACGAGGAGGTAGGATGGCGGCACCCGGCTGCACAGCGGCGTTGCGGCCGGCCCCGGCCGGGGTTCGACGAGTGCGCTTGGCAGGGCCAGCCTCAGTGGACGGAGCCGCCACCCGCTTGCTCCGCCCACGCGTGGCGCGCGGGGTCTTGGCGGCTGCATCAGCGGCGGCGGCACGAGATGCCGCGCGTGCGCTTAGAGCTGCCAGTACCCCAGCCGACTCAGCGCCGCTGCTTGCCGCCGCCGGCGACGCAGACGTCGGAACAGCAGGCCGAGGCGCAATTGTGACGGCAGCCGCCAGGGCGGGCACCTCGGCGACGGGCGCCGCCACCGACGCAGCACAGGGTACAGCGGCTGTTGCGGCAGCAAGTACAGTTGGGGGTGCGTCAGCCTCGGAGGCATCGAGGGCGGCGGCCGCCTTGTCCACGGCGGCGGCCGCCTCCTCCTGCGCCAGGTTGTCTTGCCCCAGCTGCACAACCTCCGCTCGGAAGCGGCAGTGACGCATAGTTGCGTGCACAGACGGCTCCTTGTCCCACAACAAGAGCATCGCCGCGACCGCCTCGTCTTGCGTGCAAGTCGCCTTGTTGGCCGGGATCCCAAACAGGGTGACGAGCTTAGTGCCCGTCGCGGCGTGGTCCCGCGACCGCGACGTCACCGAAAGCAGCCGGCGGTCGACGAGCACGCCGATTGGCCACCGTTCCCCCGGGAGCCCATCGTTGGGGACGACGGCTGTCGGCAGCTTGTGTGGCCACCATCGCGCGGTGCACTCGGTCACGTAGCGTGGAAGCGTCTGCACCCGCCCCGTCAGGTGGGAGACGGCCGCCCACAGAGTAAGACGGACGAGCAACGCCGTCGTGTTGTTGGCAATCATCAGCGTCTCCATGAAGCTGCACGCCTTCTCGGAGGGTTGGTAAGGCGGCGGGGGGTCCGCCGACTCGAGGGTGAAGGGCAGCCGGCCCCAGTCCTCAGGACCGGACGAGTCGCTCTCCGAGTTCAACCTGTCGATTGACAAGCCCGCCGCGGTGCGCGACATGCGGCGCGCCATGCGCTGGATACTCAGCGGCGGCGGTAAGTCAGCATCCACCGCCGAAGTCATGATGTCCAGGTAGTCTTTCGTCGTCATGCCGTCCGGCAGCACCCCGTCGATAATCGACTCGTCGTCCACCAGACGGGCAGGCTCGCCGCCGATCGGCAGCGTGATGCCGCGCAGGCTGTCGCGTCCCCGGATGAATTGGTGCACCTGCGACATGACGCGGAGCACGTCAGAATCAACCGCCCGCCCGGCGCCGTAGATGTTCGCCCAGGCGATGCTGCCCGCCGGGTCCACACCAGACATGTGGACCAGTAGTCGCACTTCGGGGTTGATCTTCTCGATTGTGTTGGCCGCCGACACCATGGCCGCCGCCGCCTGCAGCGTGGGGTCATCCACCCGCCCAGCCCCCTTGACCGCCGCCACATAGCGAGACAGTCGGTGGAGAGCAGGATTCTGGCTGACCCGTGCCGCACGCGACCGGGCACGGGAGCGAGCGTGCTCGGCGAGGCTGAGGCGCGCACCCAGAGGCGGGTCCTCTGACACGTCACGCGCAAAAGCTGCCCCGCGATCCGCCGGCGTAGGTGGGGCAGCGGCGGCCGGCGTCGCCGGCGTCACAGGGACGGTGGCCAAGGAGGCAGGCTCCGAGCCGCCGGAGACGGCCACCGTCGTGGCCATCGTCACCGATGCGGCGGGCATCGGGGCTCGTACAGCGCCGCCGGTAGCGCCCGCACCGACGACGGGGTCTGCAGGAAGAGCAGCGGGGCGAGGAGGCACCCTGGTCGTGGTCACCGCCGGGGCTACCGCACCGACGGCGGGCGCGACAGGGCGAGCAGGGGGGCGAGGAGGTGGGACCGTCGTGGCGACCACCGAGGAAACCGCGCCGACGAGGGGCGCAGCAGAGCGAGCAGCGAGGGCGCGGGGGGGGACAGCGGCCGGCGCCAACGGGGCAACCGCGCCGACGACTGACGTGGCAGGGCGAGCAGCGAGAGAAGGGGGGGGGACCGCGGCCGGCACCAGCGGGGCGACCACATGAACGACGGGGGTGGTACAACCAGCAGAGAGGTGGGGGGCAGCGACGGCGGCCGGCACCGCTGAGGCTACCGCTCGAGTGACAGGTGTGGTAGGACGACCAGCGAGGCGGGGGGGGGCCACGGCGGCCTGCACCGCAGGGGATACCGCACCGACGACGGGCGCGGCAGGGCGAGCAGGGGGGCGAGGAGGTGCGACCGTCGTGGTTACCACCGGGGCAATCTCTCCGACGAGGGACGCGGCAGAGCGAGCAGCGAGGGCGGGGGGAGCGACGGCGGCCGGCACCGCCGGGGCGACGACACGAACGACGGGGGCGACAGGGCGAGGAGCGAGGCGGGGTGGAGCGACGGCGGCCGGCACCGCCGGGGTGACGACACGAACGACGGGGGCGACAGGGCGAGGAGCGAGGCGGGGTGGAGCGACGGCGGCCGGCACCGCCGGGGTGACGACACGAACGACGGGGGCGACAGGTCGAGGAGCGAGGCGGGGTGGAGCGACGGCGGCCGGCACCGCCGGGGCGACGACACGAACGACGGGGGCGACAGGGCGAGGAGCGAGGCGGGGTGGAGCGACGGCGGCCGGCGCCGCCGGGGAGACGACACTGACGGCGGGAACGGCTTGGTACCGTGCGCCCTTGGTGAAGGCTTCCGCATGACCCATGATAGGGCCACGGGGGGTCACAGGTGTCGCGGAAAAGGGAGGAGAGGGGCCAGAGAGGGAAAGGAAAAACGATGCAAAGGCGAAGAGGGATTGGAGGATGAGAGGAAGAAGAGAAAGGCTCAAGGCAATGAGACACGGGCTGGTGGCCGATGGGGTCGCTCCCGTTGGCAGGCTCAATGGGCTCTAAATAGGGGCCGCCCCAACGCCGAACGCCAGCCACCATCGAAGTCGGAGCTCACAACGAAGGAAACAGCGCCGACGCCCCACCCACTGCGAGCGACATGATCCAACAACCAACAACAAGCAACACAACGGAAACACAATAGCACCCCATCCCTCACATAACGGCCATAGGGCGCGCGTGAAAGACAAACCGCATCGCGGCCGCCGCAGCACGAAAAAGCCCGCCCAAATCGCAGCCCGCTACCCCCCCCCCCACCCCCCCCCCCCCCCCCCCCCCCCCCCCCCCGGGGCCCCCCCCCCCCCCCCCCCCCCCCCCCC
>Ga0114953_1002834_pt1 | contig 11961 bp, 9 predicted proteins | sample SidtaG_FD_87298 | JGI IMG/M metagenome (GOLD analysis project Ga0114953, IMG submission 87298) | Marine algal microbial communities from Sidmouth, United Kingdom - Sidmouth_Male2 metaG | ecosystem: Host-associated > Algae > Red algae > Unclassified | place: Sidmouth, United Kingdom | collected...
AAACTCCCGATGTTGCTAGCTAACTTTTTTTTATAAAAATATGGTTTTGATTCCAACAGTCGCGTGATTTTCTCGTTAAGAACGTATAAGTTGCATTTTATAAAAATAATTTAGACAAGTTCTAAATCCAAAACCTTTCAGCGTGATTGCCAACAATCTTTTATCACAGACCATTGTCCCTCTCAGAACTTCGGATACCGGAGAAGACGCGCTCAGTGTGATGAGTGATTTTTATGTCAAACACCTGCCGATCGTCAATAATACCGAGCTACTCGGATTGATTTCAGAAGATGATATTTTGGACCATGACATAAAAGAAGCGGTGGGCTCTTACAAATTATCAATCAATCGCCCTTATGTCAAAAGCACCGACCATCTCTATGAAGTATTGAGATTGGTCAGCGATCACCAACTGACGGCGATCCCGGTAGTGAATGACGCTAAAGAGTATCTTGGCTTGATTTCTCAGGAAGATTTACTACGATTCTTTTCCAGTATTGGTTCCATTAAAGAACCCGGTAGTATTATCGTTTTAGAAATGAGCAAAAGAGACTATTCTCTGGCGCAGCTGGCTAGAATTGTCGAGTCTGAAAACTCTGTAATCCTTAGCAGCTTTATTACCTCTTCCATTGATTCTACTTTGATTGACGTTACCTTGAAAATTAATCGTCCGGAAACGCATCGGATTATTGCTTCTTTCGAACGATTTGATTTGCAGGTAAAAGCATCCTTTCAAGAGGCCGCGTATTTTGATAGTTTGCGAGATCGTTACGATTCGCTCATGTCTTACTTAAATGTCTGATTTTTTCGCTTCCTCCACCCTTCGTATTTTAATCTGGATTTGTCTCCTTTTTATGGTCGGTAATCTGACTGCTCAACGTGATTCGATCACTATCTCTGAAATTATTCTAGAAGGTAACCGTAAAACAAAACGGCAAACCATTCTGCGCGAAATGAATCTCAAAAAAGGAGACCTTATCGCAGCAAGTGATCTGTCAGCCATTTTAGAAACAAACCGTTTACAATTATTAAATACTGGGTTATTTATTCTGGTAAAAATAAATATCAAGGAATGGAACGATAATTTTGGACAAATAAAAGTAGCCATAAATTTTCAGGAAAACTGGTTTTTTTATCCCGCTCCAATTTTTGAATTAGCAGACCGTAACTTTAATATCTGGTGGGTAGAGCAAAATCGTTCGCTACGTCGCGTCGATTATGGAATGCGTTTTTACCACATCAATTTGACGGGGAGAAGAGATCGTCTAAAAACGACTGTTCAATTTGGATTTACTCGAAAATATGAAATAAGTTATACCCTGCCTACACTCGGAAACAATCCTGATTTAGGAATTATAGGAGAAGCTTTTTATGCAGAAAATAAAGATATTGGCTATAAAACACTCGGAAATCGGCTTCTTTTTCAACGCTTCGAAGAGCAGGTTTTACTGCGTCGTTTTAGAACAGGAGGAGGACTATCTTATCGAAAAGGTATCTTTCAATACCATACGGCAAAGATAAGTTATCACCATAATACCATTAATGATTACGTAATTCAGCAACTCAATGACAAGTATTTTCTGGATGGAAAAACGCGACAAAGACTGTTCTATTTTTCTTATAATTATACATTCGACAATCGGGATTTTAAACCCTATCCAAGGAAAGGTCAGCTGTTAAGTTTAAGTTTTGAAAAAGAAGGTTTCGGTATTTTTAACGAACGAAATGGAATGTACCTGACAACGACTTACGCAAAATATATTCCTGTTACTAAAAAAATAAGTCTTGAAGCAATCGGTAAAATGCGAGTGGCACTTTTACGCGGCACACAGCCCTATAATAATTATTGGGCGATGGGATATGAAGAAGATTTTTTACGAGGATATGAATTTTATGTAATTGACGGGTTAGATTATTTTTATTTAAAATCCAGCTTGCGTTTTCAGATTTTTAACAAGGAAATTAATTGGGGCAATTTGATGTTGATTCCTCAGTTTCGAGTAATGCCTTTTCAAGTTTATTTGAGCATTAATAATGATGTGGGAATTGCTAATGATACACAATTTACAGATCTCAATCCTTTAGGCAATCGCTGGTTGTGGGGAGGAGGACCAGGATTGGATTTTGTATTTTATAATGATAAAATCATTCAGTTTCAATACAGTACAAACCATTTAGGAGAAAATGCCCTATTTTTACACTACCAATTTAATTTCTAATGCAAATAGTTGTTTTCAGTAAACAGTTAAAAGATAAAGATATTCCTGCGGTTCAGGAATTCTTTGACATTCTCTACGAAGAGGGAATTAATGCTTATGTGAACGAACCATTCTTATCCAAAGTAAGAGAAAAGATAACCCTCCAGCAAGATCTTGGAAAGTTTTCCGGATACATCGATTTCCGAATGCGTAAAATTGACTACGTAATTACGTTAGGTGGAGATGGAACGATCCTTAACGCGATCACCGAAGTAAGGGATAGCAATGTTCCCATCTTGGGAATCAACCTGGGCCGTCTGGGTTTTTTGGCGGATATCGAAAAAACACAAATCAGAGCTGCGATCAACTTGTTGCAAAAAGGAATGTTTAAAATTGACGAACGCCAGCTATTATATCTGGAATCTAATTTGCCATTACACGGAGATATTCCTTTCGCACTCAACGATTGTACGCTGCTAAAGCGGGATACCTCTTCGATGATTACGATCCATGCCTATGTCAATGGTGCTTACCTCAATTCTTATTGGGCAGATGGAATTATTATTTCTACTCCTACCGGATCTACGGGCTACTCCCTGAGTTGTGGCGGTCCGATTATTTTTCCCGGCTCCGGTAATTTTATTATTACACCAGTAGCTCCTCACAATCTGAATGTAAGACCAATTGTTCTTCCCGATACTTCCGTTATTTCCTTTGAAGTAGAAGGTCGAACCGATAATTTTTTATGCACGATGGATTCTCGTTTTGAAACCGTGACCTCCGATTATCAACTGGCTGTTCGCAAGTGCGATTTTACCATTAACCTCATTCAACTCCAGGACCAAAGTTTTTTAAAAACCATCAGAGGGAAACTCGCATGGGGAGTGGACAACCGGAATTAAGACTTATTAGTCTGTGACAAATTACAGGTAAATGCAGAGTGGCGGAAAAAGAGGAAGTATAGAATCGTCATGTATTTTGTCAACATTTCTTAGTGAAAAGTGTCAACCACTTTTATTCAGCTATCATCTTTAAAAACTCCTTGCATGATTATCACCCTTCACCACGAAGATCAGGCCTACGAAGCCGATCTCTCCAAACCCCACGATATATCAATTCCTTTTTTACCAGGCAGCCGTGGAGTAAATTGCTTCTACGCACCACCGGTAGAAATTTCGCCGGTTATTGCGGGCGACTTTATTGGAGATACCAAAAAGGGTGGGCTTGTAAATTTTAAGAATATTAAGTTTAATCCACACGGAAATGGTACCCACACAGAATGTGTTGGACATATTGCCACAAAAAAATATTCGATTAATGCATCTTTGAATAAATTTCATTATCTTGCTAGAGTAATCAGTATTTCCCCTGAAATGCTCAAAAATGGAGATCAGGTAATTACTTATGCTCAAATAAAAAAGTTAGAAAACTTGATTACAACGGAAGCATTAATTATCCGAACGCTACCGAACGAGCTTTCCAAAAAGCAGCGAAAATATTCAGGAAGCAATCCACCCTACATCCACCACAAAGCGGTCCGTTTTTTAGTAGAGCGAGGTGTACAACATTTATTGATAGATCTGCCCTCCGTAGATCGGGAAGAGGACGATGGAAAATTGCTCGCTCACAAGGCTTTTTGGCAATATCCGTCACTGGTTCGTAAAAATGCCACCATCACGGAGTTAATATACGTCCCGAATAAAATCAAAGACGGTTTATTTTTGTTAATGATTGGGATAGCTCCTTTCGACTTGGATGCTACTCCTTCAAAACCCCTGCTTTATAAACTAAAGGCGATTATAAGGCCTTAGGACAGGAAACGATTCATTAAAAAATTTACAAATTTATCTGAAATGCGACAGACAGAAGATTCATTTTACCACTCCGGTGTTTACCAGGAATTTAAAGGTATTGAAGAAAACGAGTTTCGTAGCATCGTACGGTTTTTTGAATCCCGTACCGATGAAATCGTACACCTCAATTTTAATGAATATTTTGAATTATTGCTGACTTACGCAGAAGCTTTATTTGAAATCGGTACTTATCATAGCTTTCTCGCCGTAGCAGATCAGGCGATCGTCATTACCATTGAGCAAAATATTAAGTATTACCACGGAGAAGATGTCTTTTTTAATATTTTATTTAAAAAAGCGGCTGCTCATTATAATTTGATGGAGTACGACAAGGCAAAGCATATTCTAGAGGAATTGGTAAAGATGGATAATGGAAATGAGTTAACGATTCGATTTTTAAAAAAATGCAGTCGACAAGAAAAACCAGGTTACCTCAAATCCACCCGAGCCATCAGCGTATTTTTATTTTTAATAACTGCAGGTATTATTGCCGTGGAACTCTGTTTGGTAAGACCTTTTTTTAGTGCATACATTGATTTGATCGAAATAGTGAGAAATGTAACTTTTGGATCAGGTTGGTTAATTCTGATTGCAGGAGATTTGTTTTTCCGCTGGCGCGTAAATAACCGGGTCAATAAATTTGTCACCGTCGCAAAAAATAAAAATAAAAAAAGACCGGTAAGTGAAATGGCGATTAAATAGATTGAGATAAAAGGCGAAATATTTTTTCATCAATCAAGGCGCTGAAATGGGCGTTATGCACCGCATAATAACCATTTTATGAACGCAGAGTAGTAGCAAAAAAAGCAGTCAAAACGGTAAAGTTATTTTTGAACCGTCCCTGGCAAATATTTAACGAAAACCAATCGTTCCCTTAAAACGCTTTTCCAGCTCTGTCATCGCAAAAGTATCCACGAGCTCATAACTCAAAATAAAATTATCATCAACTTTCTTTTCGTAGTAAATTAAGCCGAGACCCTTAGCGTAAATTTCTTTTCCACTATACTGTCTTTCCCAGTGTCCATTGTTAAAATCATCGACCAGTTCCTTTAGGTCAAATACGACACAATCGTATTTTTTTCCTTTAAAATCATAAGTTGTTTTCCCCCGGTAGCGCCTGTTTTTTACAACGGTAGTACTAATTTCGGGATTCTCCTGCATGGTCCACTTGAGATGAGTCAAAAAGACACCACCGGAATCTCTTACCTCAAAAGGAAATGCTGTAGCACTTTTAACTTCTGCCGGAATCTGCGTTTGAAAACCCAATGAATCTATACCATATAAAAAATAGTCTTTGATAATAGAACCGTTGACGACAATTTCTTCGGTCGTAAATTGTCTAACAATAAAATTGTGATCGTAATAATTCGCCGTCAGATAGTCCATCGTATCAGTATAAATACTTCTGAAATACCAGTATTCCTCAGGAAGCGTATCTGTAGCTGTAGGCCGATATTCGTAAACTACTCCCCGTTCCAGAGCGTTTAGTGGATAATAATAATTACCAATATCCTGTACTTTATTTGAACCACAACTCCATTGAAAACCTATTATTAATAGTAAAAACAGGGAAAAGAGTAATAAACGCATAGTAACTTTGTTTTGCAAAAATGACGAACAGAAACTATTGAAAAATTTCTAGCTTGAAAAATAACAATTCTGGCAGCAGAACTTAAGAATAAAATGCCAATTTGGCGCATAAAAATAGTAATTATCGGAATGGTATGAAATATGAGCTATAGACGACATACAATTGCTTATCTTTGCAACTTCACATTTTAGAAGAATAAATTATGTTTAAATCCATCACAAAACTGGTTGGTAAAATATTCGGAACCAAGTACGAGAAAGACGTAGCAAACTATACGCCCATCGTCGACGAAATTAACGAACTGGCCGAATCTTACCAAAATCTTAGTCACGACGATCTTCGTAATAAAACCCTCGTTTTTAGAGGACGTATTGCTGAACACCTCAAAGGCATTGATGAAGATATCAAAAATGCCGAGACAGAAGCACGCAATACGGAAGACATCCACGCCAAAGAAAATCTTTTCAAGGAAATTGATAAGTTTAAAGAAGAGCGGGATAAACACCTGGAAGAAATTCTAAAAGAAATACTCCCGGAAGCATTTGCAACAGTTAAAGAAACAGCGCGTCGCTTTAGCGAAAACGAGCAGATAGTTGTATCTGTCACTGATCACGATCGCGAGATGGCAGCAACACGAAGCTATATTAACATAAATGGCGAGCAGGCAACCTGGCAAAATCGCTGGATGGCTGCTGGAGGAGAAATCGTCTGGAACATGATCCACTACGATGTACAACTGATCGGTGGAATGGTATTGCACGATGGAAAAGTTGCCGAGATGGCGACGGGAGAAGGTAAAACCCTGGTGGCTACGCTGCCGGCTTACTTGAATGGACTCAGCGGTCTGGGTGTGCACATCATTACAGTCAACAACTATCTGGCACTGCGGGATAGTGAATGGATCGGACCCATCTTTGAATTTTTATACCTGACGGTAGATTGTATTGATAAATATCGGCCGCATTCTCCACAACGGGTAGCTGCCTACAAAGCAGATATTACTTATGGAACAAACAATGAATTTGGTTTTGATTACCTGCGGGACAATATGGTACAATCTGCTAGCGAACGGGTCCAGGGCAAGCACCACTATTCAATGATTGATGAGGTGGATTCGGTTTTGATTGATGATGCCCGTACACCTCTGATCATTTCTGGTCCAGTACCAAAAGGAACGGAAGAACAGGAATACGAGGCGCTGAAGCCAAGAGTAGAAAGATTGATCAATGCTCAAAAGCAATTGGCTACAAAGTATTTGGCGGAAGCTAAATCTCTGATCAAGGACAATATCATGGGCGTACACGAAGGAGAAGCTGGAATGGCTCTGCTTCGTGCTCACCGGGCCATGCCTAAATACCGACCTCTGATTAAGTTTTTAAGTGAGGAAGGAAATAAGGTATTATTGCAAAAAACGGAAAATCATTATATGCAGGAGCAATCCAAAAACATGCATTTAGTAGATGAGGAGTTGTTATATACTATTGAAGAAAAGACCAGAAGTGTTGAACTGACCGAGAAAGGTTCAGAGTTTCTTGCACGGGGAGGAGAAGATCCTGACTTTTTTATTATGCCTGATATGGCAACAGAGCTCATGATGATCGATAGTGACGAAGAGATGAGTGAGGAAGAAAAAACAGAGACTCGAACAGTATTGATTAGTGACTTTTCGGCCAAATCCAAAAGGTTACACAGTATCAGTCAGTTATTGAAAGCGTATAGTTTGTTTGAAAAAGACGAGGAATACGTAGTAATGGATGGTCAGGTAAAAATCGTTGATGAGCAAACGGGTCGTATGATGGAAGGACGTCGGTATTCCGATGGATTACATCAGGCGCTGGAAGCAAAAGAAAATGTAAAAATAGGAGAAATTACGCAGACTTATGCGACGGTGACCCTCCAAAACTACTTCCGTATGTATCACAAGCTAGCGGGTATGACAGGTACGGCAGAAACAGAGGCAGGGGAACTTTGGGAAATCTACAAGTTAGATGTAGTCGTGATTCCTACCAACCGACCGATTGTCAGAGATGACCGGGAAGATTTGGTTTTCAAAACTGGCCGTGAAAAATACAATGCAGTTATTGACGAAATTGTGAAGATGACTGATGCGGGGCGGCCTGTACTAGTAGGTACCACTTCGGTGGATATTTCTGAAAAACTGAGTCGTATGCTGCAGTTGCGTGGTTTGGAGCACAACGTACTAAACGCCAAACAACATCAGCGGGAAGCTGATATTGTGGCCGAAGCCGGTAATCCTGGTAAAGTAACTATCGCAACCAATATGGCTGGTCGTGGTACAGATATCAAACTCTCTGATGAAGTTAAAAAAGCAGGTGGTTTGGGAATTATTGGTACCGAACGACATGATTCCAGACGAGTCGATCGTCAGTTGCGAGGTCGTTCCGGACGACAGGGAGATCCAGGTAGCTCACAATTTTATGTTTCTTTGGAAGACAACCTGATGCGATTATTCCAATCGGAAAAGATTGCGAAGTTGATGGATAAAATGGGACATCAGGATGGAGAAGTTATTCAGCATTCTATGGTAACCAAGTCTATCGAACGGGCACAAACCAAAGTAGAAGAAAACAACTTCGGGATTCGTAAACGACTTCTGGAGTATGATGATGTGATGAATATTCAGCGGGAAGCAATTTATACTAAAAGAAATAATGCTTTGTCTGGTGATCGATTGGCGGTGGATATTAACACAATGTTTACTTCGTTAACTGATAGTTTGATTATTGCACACCGACAAAATGGATCTTACGAAACTTTCCGCGAAGCATCATTAAAATATGCAGGTATTGATCCGGCAATTACAGAAGATGAATTTAATGCTGGTAACGAAGAAGAACTACTAGAGCGTTTTGAAGCACAGTTTTTAAAATTCTACGAAGAAAAAAATCAGCGAATTGCCGAATATGTGATGCCATTTATTAGAAATGTTCACGAAAACCAAGGCAATCAATACAAGCGGGTTTCTATACCGTTTGCGACGGGATTATCCAAAGGGATGAATGTCTCGGCGGATATTGCAAATGCGGTTGCTACGGACGGAAAATCCATTTCCAAAGATATTGAAAAGGCGATTGCTTTATCAGTTATCGACGAAGAATGGAAGGAGCACTTGAGATCAATGGATGAATTAAAAGAATCGGTACAAGCTGCTTCTTTTGAACAGAAAGATCCTTTGGTAATTTATAAGATGGAAGCCTTTAACTTATTTGAACAGCTGATTCAGTCGATCAACGAGCAGGTAACTTCGGCATTGGCCAATGGTAGAGTCATCATTGTCTCTGAACAAAACGTTCAGGAAGCCAAAGAACAAAAGACAGACTTAAGCAAGGTGCAAACAAGTCGGCAGCAGGGAGGTTCAAGTCAGCAACGTGGCTCTGCGGCAGCAGCCAGAGCTGCAGGCGAAAATGCCAGTCCCAGACAAAAGCCGGAAACCTTCAAGCGAACCGAGAAAAAGGTAGGTCGTAACGAGCCTTGTCCTTGTGGTAGCGGTAAGAAATACAAGCATTGCCACGGAAAATTGTAATTAAATTATTTTGTGAAAAAAATATCCGTATGAAAAAATATACTAGTCTGACTTTGTGGATGGTACTCTTCTTAATGGTTAGCAGCCAGGTGCAAGCTCAGCAAAATGTATACGTTAAGGAAGCAACTATCGTGACTCGAATGATGTTTCACCTTGGTCAGCAAAACCAACTGAATGAATATGTTCCGGGTTGGAGAATTCAAATTTTGGCCACCACGGATCGGCGAATGCTGGAAAAAGTTAAAACAGAATTTCAACGGGATTATCCGGGAATACTCATTGATTGGCAACACGACAAACCTTACTATAAATTAAGGGCAGGTGCTTTTGCTTCCAAATTGGAGGCCACCGAGTTATTGTACCGTCTAAAGAAAAAATTTCCTAGTGCTTACCAGGCTAAGGACAATCAAATTGCCGCCCGTCAGTTATTGGGATATTAATTATTATCCAGCATGAGTAGAAGAAATGTAGCTTCGGGATTAAAAAATCTTGACTGGATCACCCTTTCATTATATTTCAGTTTGGTAGCCATTGGCTGGTTGATGATATATGCGGTTAGTTACGAAGAAAGTCGTGGTTTTACAGAAATGGTTTTTAACCTCGATAATATCGTCGGCAAGCAAACCATGTGGATTGGCGTATCTTTCACCATGTTGCTTTTATTGTTATTTATAGATTGGAATTTTTGGAGAACCTTTGCCCATTTAATCTACGCTGTAACGATGATCATGCTCGCGTTGGTTTTGGTTTTCGGTAAAGAAATTAACAACGCTACCTCCTGGTTTTCAATCGCTGGATTTACGCTCCAGCCATCAGAGTTTGCCAAGGTCGGAGCCTGCCTGGCGATGTCTGCCTATCTCAGCACCTATAGCACTCAGATTAGCAATTTAAAATCCCAGATAACGGCCATTGGTTTATTCTTGCTACCAATTTTCCTGATCATGATGCAACCGGATGCAGGATCTGCCCTGGTATTCACCTCTTTTTTAATCGTTTTATTTCGGGAAGGATTTAATGCAAATCTATATATTTTTGGAATTTCAATAGCTGCCGTTTCTATTATGGGACTGGTTTTTGACCCGCTGTATATTTTGTTGGGGTTGGTTTTACTGGCTATCTTTGTAATGGTAAACTATCAAAAAAAGAAAAAGCTTTACTGGCTTTCCGGATTTTTGGCTTACGTTGTTTTAAGTATCAGCGGGATAATTCAGGGGTTTGATATTCCGATCTTGGTCATTGCTGGTATAGCTTTATTAGGAATGACTTATTTACAATATCAGGATCGTCGTAGAGATATTATAAAACCCATGTACTTCCTCCTGGTAGTCGCCGGTTTTTTTGCGTTCGCATCAAATTATACTTTTAACAAATTACCTCGTCACCAACAAGACCGACTCAATGTTTGGTTACAACCATCCAAAGCCGATCCCAGGGGCGCACTATATAACGTCATACAATCCAAAAACACCATTGGTTCCGGAGGATTACAAGGAAAAGGATTTTTGGAAGGAACGATGACCAAACTCAATTATGTCCCCGAACAATCTACAGATTTTATTTTTTGTACCGTTGGAGAAGAACAAGGTTTTGTCGGAACGGTCGGGATCGTGGGATTATTTCTATTATTATTATTAAGAATTACGGTACTCGCAGAACGGCAGAGAGCGGATTTTTCGCGCTATTACGCCTATAGTTTTGCGGGTATATTATTTGTCCACTTCTTTGTCAATATCGGTATGACCATGGGATTAGTCCCGGTTATCGGTATTCCCTTACCCTTCATCAGTTACGGCGGATCTTCCATATTAGCGTTTACAATGATGACGGGCATTTTATTAAGTCTGGACAGCAATCGGCTTACTGCATGAAATTTAAAATTGAACACAATGATCCTGGCTCTAGTGCCCGGACGGGTACCATTACTACGGATCACGGAGAGATTCAAACACCGATTTTTATGCCTGTCGGTACGGCCGGTACGGTAAAGGCGGTGCATCAGTCAGAATTGAAAAGCGAGGTAGAGGCTCAAATTATTTTGGGCAATACTTACCATCTTTATCTTCGTCCTGGCCTGGAAGTATTAAAAAAAGCAGGAGGCTTACATAAGTTTATTAACTGGCCTCACCCGATTTTGACGGACAGTGGAGGATATCAGGTTTATTCGTTAAGTCATCGTCGAAAAATAAAAGAAGCAGGGGTTACTTTCCAATCACATATTGACGGTTCCCGGCATTTCTTTAGCCCAGAGGTGGCCATCGATATACAGCGAACAATTGGTGCGGATATCATTATGGCTTTTGATGAATGTACGCCGTACCCGTGTGACTATCGGTACGCAAAAAAGTCGATGGAGATGACCCACCGTTGGCTAAAAAGATGTTGTGAGCACTTTGACAAAGGCGAAGGACATTATGGATATAAACAAACCTTTTTTCCGATTGTACAGGGAAGCACCTACGACGATCTGCGTAGACAATCTGCCAAAACTATTGCCAGTTTTGACCGGGAGGCCAACGCCATCGGAGGACTTTCGGTAGGAGAGCCAGCAGAAGAAATGTACCGGGCTACAGAAATTGTCTGTGAAATACTACCGAAGGACAAACCACGTTATCTAATGGGAGTCGGAACGCCCGCCAATTTACTAGAATGTATTGCGTTGGGAATAGATATGTTTGATTGTGTGATGCCAACCCGGAATGCCCGACATGGCTTTTTATTTACCCAAAACGGAATTATCAATATTAAAAATAAAAAATGGCAAAATGACCACACGCC
>Ga0114953_1002839_pt1 | contig 11957 bp, 5 predicted proteins | sample SidtaG_FD_87298 | JGI IMG/M metagenome (GOLD analysis project Ga0114953, IMG submission 87298) | Marine algal microbial communities from Sidmouth, United Kingdom - Sidmouth_Male2 metaG | ecosystem: Host-associated > Algae > Red algae > Unclassified | place: Sidmouth, United Kingdom | collected...
GAAATTAAAGGTTTTAAATCTGAAGCCGATTTTAATTGTACGCCTACAACCGCAGACCCATTTTCACGATTGGTTTTTTTAGCATATTGAAAATAAGTTATATCATCGTTTTCCCCTAAAATATCTACAACAAACTCTTTGAGCGCTCCTGCACGTTGTGGAAATTTAACAATAAAATAGTGTTTTAAATTGGCATACAATAAAGCGCGTTCTTTAATTTCAGAAGTTCTTGTAATATCATTATTACTTCCACTTATAACACAAACCACATTTTTCCCTTTTATGTCTTTAGCATAAAAATCTAAAACCGAGATACATAATGCACCAGCAGGTTCAACTACAATAGCGTCTCTATTGTATAAGTCTAAAATAGTTTGACAAACTTTACCTTCAGGAACCGTTATCATAGCGCTTAAATTCTCTTTACAAATTTCAAAATTTAAATCCCCTACACGTTTTACAGCTGCGCCATCAATAAATTTTTCAATGTGATTTAATGTGGTGTTTTTATTATTTCCCATTGAAGTTGACATAGATGGCGCACCTTCAGGCTCCACGCCTATAACTTTTGTGTTTGGGGATAGTATTTTAAAAACAGTTGATAGACCCGCAGCTAAACCACCACCGCCAACGGCAATAAAAACATAATCAATAGGAACATCAGATTGCTCTAAAATTTCTAACGCAATAGTAGCTTGCCCCTCAATAACTTTTTCATCATTAAATGGGTGGATAAATGTTTTACTCAAAGACTCACATTCCAATATAGCTGCGTGATAAGAATCGTCAAACGTGTCTCCTACTAGCTTTATTTCTATAAAATTTTCGCCAAACATTTTAACCTGCTCCACTTTTTGATTTGGGGTGGGCGCTGGCATGTAAATAGTCCCTTTAATTTTCAGTAATTTACAAGATAACGCAACTCCTTGAGCATGGTTTCCAGCACTGGCGCATACTACACCACATTCAGATTGCGCAGGTGTTAAAGAGCTTATTTTATTATAAGCTCCCCTTATTTTATAGGAACGTACTTGTTGTAAGTCTTCACGTTTTAAAACAATATTTGCATCAAATTGTTTTGAATACCTCAAACTTTGAGTTAAAGGCGTTACTACTGATACTTTTTTTATAATTTCCGCAGCAGCTTTTACATTTTTTATACTAGGAAAATAATTTTTTTTTTCCTGATTCATTTTTAATTCTTTTTATAACACCATAATAAAAGTCACTTGCAATTTACAGAATAAAATATTATTAGATGCTTAGGAGTTACTAAAGACTGGTAAAATTATTTTCAAAAATAATTACACACTATATAAAATTAATATTTAGCTTTAGGCATCAACTTTAATGCATACAGATATGTTCAGAAATCATCCTATAGTTTTGTTTATATGTCTCATACTTTATAATTTTTCTTTTTCTCAGAAATTACCCTATGGGTTTCCTGATACAGATAGAACAAAAAAAACAGTAAATCAAGGTTGGAAATTTCAATTAGGTAACCCTGATGCTGAAAATTACAAACCGAGCGTGGATGATTCAAACTGGGAAAGCGTAACTATTCCACATACATTGAAGTTAACCTCATTGACGCTTGATGGTTTAAAGGATGAAAAAACACAGTTGAAATTTCATAGAACCGTTGGATGGTATCGAAAAGCTATTGAAGTTAGTAATTTTAACAAAAAAGTGTTTTTAGAATTTGAAGGTGCGCATCAAGTTACAGACTTATGGATAAACGGAAAACATGTCGGGCAGCATAGTGTTGGGGGTTATACACCATTTCATTTTGATATTACAAACCATATTAAACGCGGAGAAAACAATCAAGTAACCGTACGTTGCGACAACAGAAGAAATAAAATTGTACCACCAGACCCAGGCCCTTTTGATTATGTTAAGTTTAGTGGTTTATATCGTGATGTATATCTGGTAGAAACGCATCCAGTTCACGTTACATTTAATTGGGAAACCATAAATTCCGGAGTAAACATTACAACACCAACCATTGATCCTGTTAATAAAAACGCAACGATCCATATTAAAACATCAGTAAAAAACGAAACTTCCCAATCTCAAAATATAGAAATAGCAACTCGAATTATTGATAAAGAAGGGATTGTGGTTTTAAAAATTATTGACAACAAAGAGGTTGCCCCTGAAATAGAGTACCAATTCAATCAAATAGGAAGTTTAGAAGATAATGTCCGGTTTTGGGATATAGATAATCCTTATTTATATCGAGTCAATAGTATTATTATGATTGACGGTAAAGCGATTGACTTTGTAGAAAACAAAATAGGTCTTCGTAAATTTGAATTAGACCCCGAAAAAGGCTTTATACTTAATAATAAACCTATAGAACTCATTGGCTTTAATCGCCATCAACAATATCCATATATAGGTGATGCGGTTCCAAATGCATTGCATTATAAAGATATGTTACAATTTAAAGAGTTTGGATTTAACATTATGCGAACTGCACATTATCCGCAAGACGATGCTTTAATTAATGCCTGTGATGAGTTAGGGATTTTAGTTTATGAAGAAGCACCAACATGGATTTCTATGTCTCAAGAAGATGCATGGTGGGATAATTTAGAAAAGACTGCAAGAACGATGGTGCGTAACCATAGAAACCATGCCTCCATAGTCATGTGGGGTGCAGGTGTAAATCATCGCGGGTATGTTCCAAGAGTTCATAATACTATAAAGCAAGAAGACCCCATTCGATTAACAGCTTCTCAAGGAGCACGGTGGACAGGCTGGCAAACATCTGGACTAACCGATATAAATGCAAATATGTTATACGGGCCCTTTTTATGGGATAGATCAGAACCTATTTTTGCTATGGAAGGCGGCCGGGGTGCAGCAGCTGTTGCACCCTATAAAAAAGACCCCATGATGACTGGTTTAATTTCTTGGACAGCACATGCCTATTACACATTCCATCCCGCTCATGATAAGGCTAAAAGCACTATTGACAGAACCCGAAGTGGTATGATGACTATTTTTAGGCATTCGCGACCAGAATTTGAGTGGTATAAATCTGAATTATTGAAAGCCCCTTTTATTTCTATTCAAGAAGATTGGGTTTCAAAAACAGATGCCGTAACTGTTTTTAGTAATGCAAATGAGGTTGAATTAATTTTGAACGGCGAACGCATAGCAAGAAATAAACCAAGCAAAGACACTGTTTACGATGGTTTAGACCATCCTCCTTTTCATTTTAAAAATATTGAATACAAGTCTGGTACATTAATAGCGAAAGGAAATTTTAAAGATGGAAATAGCATACAAACGAAAAAACAAACACCGGGAGAACCTTTTGCGCTTCAATTAGAATTGGATACATCAGGAAGAGTTTTTATTGCAGATGGTAACGATATTTTAATGGCTTATGCTACTGTTGTTGATAAGAACGGAACCCTAGTTTCTGACACTAAAAACTTAATTACTTTTTCGCTAAAAGGCGATGGTTATGTTGTTGGAGATGGTGCGAACATAAACGCCAACCCTATGTTTACAGAGTATGGTGTTGCACCTGCACTCATTAGGGCAGGAATGACACCCGAAACCATTACGGTATATGCAAAATCGGAAGGCTTAAAATCCGCTCAAGCATCAATAACCTTGATACCCAATAACTCAAACTATATTCTTAAGCATGCAAACGTAATTTATGATTTTACTAAAGAGCGTGTTGATATTGGCGGACCTGACCAGCTAACCCAGTTTGGCTGGAACTTCTGGAATGGCAAAGATAATGGTAATAATAGCTATAATTTTGAAAAATTTACTGATGCTTCTGCAACTTTAGAGGCAGGCTCTTCTGAAGGTATTTGCAGATGGTTGGGTGAAATGAACGTTATAGGCAAATACGGGTTTGCCTTTGCAGATGGCGTTATTGCAATAGATCAAAATGGTCTTAATTTAACTTTTAAAAACCTACCAAAAGGCACTTATAAATTAAAAACATGGCATCATGCCCCTAGAAGTAATTCAGATCATATGGATCCCAATAAAGAAAAATTAAAAGCATTAACCATACATAAATTACCTTATGAGAAATCTTTAACAGTATCTTCCAATGCTATGAGTCAAGATATAACGGTAAAAGTTACAGCGGGAGAACAAATGCAATGGGAGTTACCTGGAACCGGAGAATTTATATTGACTTCAGATGGAAAAAACCCGGTAATTATTAATTTTAATGGCCAGGAGTATAAAGGTATTTGGTTGAATGCTTTTGAGTTAAGTGAATGGAAATAAGAGACTTGGCAAGGTGATAACATCTGATAGGTTTTTAGAATGACTTACGGACTTGCCCGCGTTAGAGATTGAAATGTATAGCCCACAGCCCGACGTAGGAGGTGCGAAGACTTGGAACGGAAAGCCCGACCCTTGTGATAACGCCCAAAGTATTTAAAATAAAAAAACCCGTCAAGATGAAAACATCCAGACAGGTTTTAGCAAATATAGTTTAGTTTAGTTGTATGCCTTGTTATACTATTGGCTTCATGGCTTTCATAGAACCTCTTAAAAATGTTCCTACCTTTTCAACAGGATGATTTCTTAAAGCGGCATTGACTTCAATAAGCTTCGCGTTATCAACACCTTTTCCGTTATCCTTAGCATATGGCTTACCGATAACGTCGGTTTTTATGTGCTTCATAAAATCAGTTAATAAAGGCTTACAAGCATGATCGAATAAGTAACACCCATATTCAGCTGTGTCTGAAATAACACTATTCATTTCATATAGTTTCTTTCTTGCAATCGTGTTTGCGATAAGTGGCGTTTCGTGTAACGATTCGTAGTATGCAGAAGCATCAATAATTCCGGAATCCGTCATTGCTTCAAAAGCCAATTCCACACCTGCTCTTACCATAGCAATCATCAACACACCGTTATCATAATATTCTTGCTCAGAGATTTCAACATTACCAGCTGGTGTTTTTTCAAAAGCCGTTTCAGCGGTTGCAGCTCTCCATCCCAATAAATCTTTATCATCGTTAGCCCAATCTGCCATCATACCAGCAGAAAAACGACCTTCAATAATATCATCCATGTGTTTTTGGAATAACGGACGCATAATATCTTTTAACTCTTCTGATAATTCAAAAGCTTTAATTTTAGCCGTATTAGATAGTCTGTCCATCATGTTAGTCACACCACCATATTTAAGACCCTCTGTAACCGTTTCCCAGCCGTATTGAATTAATTTTGAGGCATAACCTGCATCAATACCCTCTTCAACCATTTTATCAAAACAAAGGATAGAACCTGTTTGTAACAAACCACATAAAATAGTTTGCTCTCCCATTAAATCAGACTTTACCTCAGCAATAAAAGAGGATGCTAAAACACCTGCTTTATCCCCTCCAGTTGCTACTGCATAAGCTTTGGCTTGCGCCCAACCTTTTCCTTCAGGGTCATTTTCTTCGTGTACCGCAATTAATGTTGGTACACCAAAACCTCTTTTGTATTCTTCGCGAACCTCAGTTCCTGGGCACTTTGGCGCTACCATAATTACCGTTAAATCTTCACGTACTTGCGTCCCTTCCTCAACAATATTAAATCCGTGAGAATACGATAATGTTGCTCCTTTTTTCATTAAAGGCATAACCGCTTTAACAACACTGGTGTGTTGCTTATCCGGCGTCAGGTTCAACACTAAATCTGCTGTTGGAATTAATTCTTGGTAAGTACCAACATTAAATCCATTTTCAGTGGCATTTATAAAAGATTGACGCTTTTCCGCAATGGCCGCATCACGTAAAGTATAAGAAATATCCAAACCAGAATCCCTCATGTTCAACCCTTGGTTTAAACCTTGAGCACCGCACCCTACGATAACTATTTTTTTCCCTTTTAAAGCATTTACGCCATCCGTAAATTCTGAAGCATCCATAAATCTACACTTCGATAATTGATTTAATTTATCTCTTAATGATAGTGTGTTGAAATAATTTCCCATGGTATATTTAATTGTAATTATTGGTTATCGAATGCTTTTAGCAATTCGGTTATTTTCATCTCGTCTTTTGTTACGGCAATGCGTCCAGAACGAACAAATTGCATAATTCCAAATGCGTTTAAATCACGTCTTAAGGATTCAATTTCATTTCTTCTACCTGATTTTTCAAGCACAAAAAATTCTTTGTTTACCGTTACAATTCTAGCGTAACTTTCTTTTATGATATTCTGTATTTGAGGCTCGTTAAACAACAAATCAGATTTAATTTTAAACATGCAAGATTCCGTATAAATAGTGTCTTCATCGGTATGATAATACGCTCTAATCGTTTCAACTTGCTTTTCAATCTGCTTAACAATTTTATTGGTATTCGCCTCGGTCATGTTCACAACAATAACAAACCGATTTACACCTTCAATCTCAGATTGTGAGGTGGTCAAGCTTTCTATGTTAATATGTCTGCGTTGAAATATAGCAGATATACGATTTAATAAACCGATATTATTTTCTGTATAAATGGATATTGTGAATGATTTTATGTCTTTGTTCATCTTTTAAAATGATATTGGAAAAGAATAGATAATTAAAGTTTTTTATCGCTTTCGCGGAATACACATACCACTTCAATCATAGTTCATCTTTTTCTTTGTTCTCTTTTATTAAATCTTATTTTTTAACTTAAACGCACATCTGAAACTGAAGCCCCAGATGGAATCATTGGAAATACGTTACCTTCTTTCTCCACACAAACCTCTAAGAAATACGACTCTTTTGACGCCATCATTTCTTTTACCGCGCTTGCTAAATCCTCACGTTTGGTTACTTTTTTTGCTTTAATATAATACCCTTCTGCAATGGCCACAAAGTTTGGGTTTGTCATTTCTGTTGAGGCATAGCGCTTATCAAAAAACAACTGTTGCCATTGGCGTACCATACCTAAAAACTCATTATTTAAAACCACAATTTTTACCGCAGCTTTCTGCTGAAAAATAGTACCTAATTCCTGAATATTCATTTGGTAACCACCATCTCCTATTATGGCAACCACTTCCCTATCGGGCGCTGCCATTTTAGCACCAATTGCTGCAGGTAGCGCAAAACCCATAGTCCCTAAACCACCAGAGGTAATATTACTTTTTGTAATATTAAAATCAGCATATCTACACGCAATCATTTGGTGTTGCCCAACATCAGACACAATAGCGGCGTTACCTTTGCTCTCAATATTAATTTGCTTTAAAACCTCGCCCATGGTCAATCCTTCTTTCGTAGGGTTTAAATCGCCATTGATTACCTTATCATACTCAATAGCATATAAATCTTTAAATTCCTGTAACCAAGAGTCATGTTTATTTTTATTTAAAGCATCAGCAAGTAGCGCTAGGCTTTCTTTGGAATCTCCTAAAACGGCAACATCTGTTTTTACGTTTTTATCAATTTCCGCAGGGTCTATATCAAAATGAATAATTTTGGCTTGTTTTGCATAGGTATCTAGACTACCCGTAACACGGTCATCAAAACGCATTCCTATAGCAATGAGCACATCACATTCATTTGTTAACTTGTTTGGCGCATAATTACCGTGCATACCTACCATACCGATATTTAAAGGGTGTGACGTAGGTAGCGCCGATGCTCCTAAAATAGTCCACGCAGCAGGAATTCCTGCTTTTTCAATTACCGCTTTCAATTCCGCTTCTGCCTGACCTAAAATAACACCTTGCCCCCACACAATCATAGGTTTTTTTGCGTTATTAATCAATTTCGCGGCAGCGTTAATATTATCACTATTAGTTTTAGGCACCGGATTGTAACTTCTTACACCTTTACATTTTTCGTATCTAAAATCCAACTCGCCAAACTGGGCGTCTTTGGTAATATCCACTAAAACAGGTCCTGGTCTTCCGCTTCTGGCAATATAAAATGCTTTTGCAATCGCACCTGGAATATCCTCAGGTTTAGTGACTTGACAGTTCCATTTAGTAACTGGTGTAGAAATACCAACGATATCCGTTTCTTGAAAAGCATCACTCCCCAACAAACTTGATGGTACTTGACCTGTAATACAAACCAGTGGTGTAGAATCTATTTGCGCATCGGCAATTCCCGTTATTAAGTTGGTTGCTCCAGGCCCCGAGGTTGCCATAGCGACACCAACCTTTCCAGAAATACGTGCATAACCTTGCGCCGCGTGTGCAGCTCCTTGTTCGTGACGTGTTAATACATGATGGATTTTATCTTGAAATTTATATAATTCATCATATACTGGCATGATAGCTCCTCCAGGATATCCATAAAGAATATCAACGCCTTCAGCCATTAAGCTTCTTACTATGGCTTCACTACCGGCCATACGTTGTGTTTTCTCTGCCACGTCTTTTTTATTTAATGTTTCTGTTTTCATAATTCTCACTTTAGCTTCATGAGATTCCCTTCTTTACTAAAACCCGTTTAGCACATGCAAGGGAATGACAAATTTATTATGCGTCAGTTACACAGCCTTTTGAAGCTGATGCTACCATTTTTGCATATTTATATAATATCCCTTTTGTATGTTTTAATGGCGGTTGAACCCATTGCGCTTTTCTTTCTGCTAGTTCTTCATCAGAAAGCAACACGTTTATAGAGTTATCCTCTGCACTAATCCTGATTTTATCACCTGTTTTTAATAACCCGATGGTACCGCCTGATTGTGCTTCTGGAGTAATGTGCCCAACAACAAAACCATGTGTTCCTCCTGAAAAACGGCCATCTGTAATTAATGCTACCGATTTGCCTAAACCTGCGCCCATAATCAAAGAGGTTGGCTTTAACATTTCTGGCATGCCTGGACCACCTTTTGGACCTACATAACGAATAACGACCACATCGCCCTTTTCAACTTCTCCATTTGAAATTCCTGTATTTGCTGCTTGTTCACCATCATAAACCACAGCTTTACCTTCAAATAACAAACCTTCGTTCCCTGATATCTTTGCCACAGCACCTTCAGTTGCTAAATTCCCATAGAGAATCTGTAGGTTCCCAGATGATTTTAGTGCTTTATCTTTCGGAAAAATGACATCTTGACTTTCGTCTTCAAACGATAACGGCTCGACATCTGCTAAATTTTCTGCTAATGTTTTTCCTGTTACGGTTAAACAATCGCCATGCAAATAACCACTTTCCAACAAATATTTCATGACTGCTGGCGTGCCACCAATACCATGAACATCTTCCATCAAATATTTTCCGCTAGGTTTTAAATCAGCAATTAATGGTGTTCTATCACTAACCCGTTGAAAATCCGCGAGCGTAAAATCAATATCCGCAGCATGTGCAATTGCTAAAAAGTGCAATACCGCATTTGTAGAACCCCCCAATGCATTTACCAATGCAATTGCATTTTCAAGAGATTTTTTAGTAATAATATCCAAAGGTTTTAAATCCAGTTCCAAAAGGTTTTTAATAGCTCTGGCTGTACGTTCACTTTCTGATAATTTGTTTGGATTTTCAGCAGGAATAGAAGAATTATAAGGTAATGCAAAACCCATACATTCTATGGCCGAAGCCATTGTATTTGCCGTGTACATACCACCACATGCACCTGCCCCAGGAATTGCTCTTTTTATAATATCCCTATATTCATCTTCATCAATTTCGCCAGCTACTTTATGGCCCAATGCTTCAAAGGCAGAAACAATATTTAGTTTTCTACCTTTATATTTACCCGATGCAATAGTTCCGCCGTACATCATTACTGAAGGACGATTTAAACGTAACATCGCCATAACGGCACCCGGCATATTTTTATCGCAACCCACAACACAGACCAAGGCATCATAACTCTGCGCATTCATAACCGTTTCAATAGAATCTGCAATAATATCACGTGAAGCCAAAGAGTAGTTCATACCAGAAGTTCCCATAGAAATACCGTCACTAACACCAATGGTATTAAAGCCCAAACCTACCAAACCAGCAATTTTAGTTTCAATTTTAACCTCAGCAGCTAAATTATTCAAGTGCATATTACATGGGTTTCCATCATAACCTGTACTGGCAATACCCACTTGTGCTTTGTTCATATCCTCATCAGTCAAACCTACGGCGTATAACATGGCTTGAGATGCTGGTTGAGATTCATCCTGTGTTAACCTTCTACTATGTTTATTAAGTTCTTTCATATTTATTGCAAAAAATATCGCTTTCTCTCTAAATTAATAATTATTCTATGGCTATTTTAAGATTTTTAACAAAAAAAAATCAATTTGCACAAACAAGTTATCGAAATTAATTTATTGAGGATTATTACAACATAACCTTTACTTTTTTAGGTTAAATTCACAATCCATAAAAACCAACTAAACAACTGATAAACAATTAATTAAACCATTTATTTTATGATGTTCAAAAACAAAAAAAATCACATTAAAAAAGCCTTCCAAATTAAGGAAGGCTTTTTTAAGTTATTTTCAAAACAACATTCCCTATCCTTGTGAGATAACCACAATGACGCCAATAGAAATACTATCTAAATTTTGTTTTTTCATCTTAATAATACAAATATTAATAAATAAATTTTAACAACCAATTTTTTACTTAAAAAACGAGAAATTGTATTAGATATTCTTTTATTTTTTTACTTTTGCCATCAAAATTAACAGAGGAAGGATTTGACTGATTGCAACCTCTTTGTACTTAACGTTTTCAGAAGTTATTGAAACAAGTTTAGCACAAGCAAAAATGCTAAAGGCAGTGTAAACTTCCTTCGACGTACTCGTCAAATCTTCCCATAAATTAAAAATATGGCTTACTTATTTACCTCAGAGAGTGTTTCTGAAGGACACCCAGACAAAGTCGCAGATCAAATTAGTGATGCGTTAATTGATAATTTTTTAGCGTTTGATACCGAATCGAAAGTAGCTTGTGAAACTTTAGTAACCACAGGACAAGTGATACTTGCTGGAGAGGTTAAATCAACTACATATTTAGATGTTCAAAAAATAGCAAGAGATACTATAAACAAAATTGGATATACCAAAGGAGCGTATATGTTTGATGGCAATTCTTGTGGTGTACTTTCTGCAATTCATGAACAATCCGAAGAAATTAATCAAGGTGTAGATCGTGGTAGTAAAGAACAGCAAGGTGCGGGAGACCAAGGGATGATGTTTGGCTATGCTACCAACGAGACTGAAAACTTTATGCCTTTAGCCTTAGATTTATCGCATAGGATTTTAATTGAACTTGCTGAACTACGCCGTGAAGAGAAGGCTATTACCTATTTAAGGCCAGATTCTAAAAGTCAAGTAACTATTGAATATAGCGATGATAATATTCCGCAACGAATTGATGCTATTGTAGTATCCACACAGCATGATGATTTTGATAACGATGATGCTATGCTCAAAAAAATCAGAAAAGATATTATTGACATACTAATACCAAGAGTGGTTGCTAAGCTTCCTGAAGCTATTCAAAAATTATTTAATGATAATATTACCTACCACATCAATCCAACAGGGAAGTTTGTAATCGGTGGCCCTCATGGCGATACTGGTTTAACGGGACGTAAAATTATAGTCGACACTTATGGTGGAAAAGGGGCGCATGGTGGTGGTGCCTTTTCAGGAAAAGATCCAAGTAAGGTTGACAGAAGTGCTGCTTATGCAACAAGGCACATTGCTAAAAATTTAGTTGCTGCGGGTGTTGCCAGTGAAATTTTAGTGCAGGTAAGTTATGCTATTGGTGTTGTTGAGCCTATGGGTATTTTTGTAGACACATATGGTACGTGTGCTTTTAATATGACAGATGGTGAAATTGCTAAAAAAGTAACTGAGATTTTTGATATGCGCCCTTTTGCAATTGAAGAACGCTTAAAATTACGTGCACCAATGTATAGCGAAACCGCTGCTTACGGGCACATGGGACGTAAAAACGAAATAGTAACTAAGGCATTTTCTCAACCAAATGGTAAGAGTGTAACAGTTGA
>Ga0114953_1002846_pt1 | contig 11936 bp, 3 predicted proteins | sample SidtaG_FD_87298 | JGI IMG/M metagenome (GOLD analysis project Ga0114953, IMG submission 87298) | Marine algal microbial communities from Sidmouth, United Kingdom - Sidmouth_Male2 metaG | ecosystem: Host-associated > Algae > Red algae > Unclassified | place: Sidmouth, United Kingdom | collected...
AGGAGAAGACGCAGGTGGAACATGGACTATAAGCTTTACTGACGGTGTTGGTGGAGACGGTGGTTGTGTACAAAACCTAGGTGTCTCTGTTGATTGGACGATCTTCGGAATCGAAGAGCCAACAATCTTCGAAAACTGTGGACAATTCTCTACAGTTGTTACTGATGTAGTTACTAACGGTGACTGCTTACAAGGTGATGCTTTTGCTCAAATAATCGAGCGTACGCATACTGTAACTGACGAAAAAGGTAACTCTGCTTCTTGTACTCAGATCATCAATGTTGAGTTTGCTGAGATCGCTGATCTTGTATTACCTCCTAACTATGATGGTTTAGAATTACCTGCATTAGATTGTACTAACGCTGATACTGATCCTTCTAATACTGGAGAACCTACAGGTGGATGTGACAACATTGGTTTCACATTCGAAGATTCTCAGATTGACATTTGCGAAGGTTCTTACAAGATCCTACGTCACTTCACTATCCTTGACTGGTGTACTGGTGAGATCCTTCACCACTACCAGACTATCAAGGTACTTGATACTGAAGGACCAACTCTAGTTTGTCCTGCTGATATTGATGAAAGCACAACTACTAATAGCTGTGAGGGTAACATTTTTGTTGCACTTCCTGAAGTAAGTGATAACTGCTCAAGCGATAGCAACATTTCTTTGTCTGCTTCTTCTTCTGCTGGTACACTTTCTCAAGTAGCTGGTGGTTATATCGTTTACGGATTGCCAATTGGTACGCATACGGTAACTTATACTGCTGTTGATGACTGCGGCAACTCTTCAGAGTGCAGCTTGACAATTACTATTACTGATGATATCAACCCTGTTGCTATCTGTGAAACTTTCCACAATGTATCTTTGACAATAGCTCAGCCTACTTTGGTTCCTGCTAGTGTATTTGATGATGGTTCTTATGACAACTGTAGTCCTGTGATTATGGATGTACGTCGTATGGATTCTTGTATTGATTTTGACTGGACTACTGCTGGAGCTGGTAACGACGAGCTTCCAAACGGTGTAGTTAACAATGCTGACCGTGGAACTGGACCAACTAACTCTCAGACTTCTGGCTGGTACCCAGCTGTTCCTTTCGCTTGCTGCGATGTGAACAATGATGTACAAGTTGTATTCCGAGTAACAGATGCTGCTGGTAACAGAAACACTTGTATGGTTATGGTAACTGTAGAAGATAAGATTGCTCCGGTAATCGACTGTCCAGAAGATGAAACTTACGAATGCTCTGAGTACTACAACGAGCCTGCTGACCTTCCATTGGATGGTATCTCAGCTTCTGGCCCAGGTGCTCCTGCTTTCTATATTTCTTTGAACGGTCCAGGTAATGCTGATAACGACACTACTTTCGTAGGATTCTATGCTAACGCATTTGACAACTGTGAAGCTACTGTTTATATTCAGGATTTAGGACAGATCAACGAATGTGGAATTACTGTAAACAGTGCTGGTAATCCTTCTTTCATTCAGAGAAGATTTACTGTACGTGACGCTGGTGGATTGACTGACCTTTGTGTTCAGAGATTGTTTGTAATCAACTCTAACCCATACACTGGTCCATTATCTTTCCCTAACGACTTTGAGACGGAGACTTGTGGTGCTGGACTTGATCCTTCTGTTACTGGAGAGCCTAACATCTCTAATGACAACACTTGTTCTTTAGTTGCATTCACGCACGAAGATCTTGAACTTCCAATCACAGACAACTCTTGTATGAAGATTCTTCGTACTTGGTATGTATATGACTGGTGCTACTATGATGAAGCTACTGGTGAAGGTTTCTGGACTGATCAGCAGATCATTAAAGTAATAAACTCTAATGCTCCAACGATTACTTCTTGTGCTTCTCAAGACTTCTGCATCAATGAGCCAGCTAACCCTGGACCACTTGCTTGTCTTGCTACTGTTTCATTGTCTATTACTGCTGAAGATGATTGTTCTTCTGCTGACGAATTGAACTACACTTACTGGGTAGATTTCGATAATGACGGTACTCAAGATTTAGGTGGATCTTCTTCTTCTTACAATGATAACGATGTTCCTGTTGGAACGCACGCTATCAGCTGGACTGTAGAAGACGGTTGTGGAAACGTATCTACTTGTGGTTACACTTTCGAAGTTGAAGATTGCCAGGGACCATCTGTATATGCATACAACGGTCTTGCTGTAGATCTTAACCAACAAGGTGAAGTAACCCTTTGGGCGAATGATTTTGATGCTGGTTCTTTTGATTTCTGTTCTGGTATCTGTGATTTGAGAATTTTCTCTCCTTCAGGCGGACCTGGTCAATCATTTCCTCCTATCTCTAATCAGTTCCCAGGTGATGGTCACACGTTTGATTGTGATGATCTTGGAACTCAAACTGTAGACCTGTGGGCTAAAGACTGTGCTAACAACTGGAGTTATGTTTCTACATATGTTGTAGTTGAAGATAACAACCCTATTCCAGCTTGTTCTGGTGCTCCTCAAACTGCTTCTATTAGCGGTGGAGTAGTTACTGAAATGGCTGAAAATGTTGAAGATGTTTCTGTTGAAGTTACAGGTAATGCTCCTGGTATTCCTGACATGGTTTATACTAACAACTCTGGACAGTACGGTGTTCCTGGTTTACCAGTAGGTTATAACTACCAAGTTACTCCTGCTTTAGACCTTAACCCGTTGAACGGTGTTTCTACTTATGACCTTGTATTGATTAGCAAGCACATCCTTTCTATCGAGAATCTTGATTCTCCTTACAAAATGATTGCAGCTGATATCAATAAGTCTGGTAACATTACTACTTTCGATATGGTTGAACTACGTAAGATGATCCTTTTCATCAATACTGAATTCCCAGCAAATACTTCTTGGAGATTTGTTGACGCGAACTTCGTATTCCCAACGGCTACAAACCCATGGGCTACTATCTTCCCTGAAGTTACTGACTTCAACGGATTGACAAGTAACGAAATCGCTGACTATGTTGGTGTTAAAGTTGGTGATGTTAACGGTAGTGCAATTCCTAACAGCCTTGTAGGCGGTGATGACCGTACTACTGTTGGTGACTTGGTATTCTCTGTTGAAGACAGAACTATGGTTGCTGGTGAAGAGTATACTGTTGACTTTACTGCTAATGACTTTGCTGACGTAATGGGTTACCAATTCACGCTTGCATTTAACGATGCAGTTGAAGTGGTTGACGTTACTGCTGGTGAGTTGGCTGGATTGTCTGACGCTAACTTTGGTTTGAACAAAATCAACGAAGGTGTTATCACTACTAGCTGGAATGCTTCTGAAGTTGCTAAGTTGAACGACAGTGATGTTGTTTTCTCTGTAACTTTCAAAGCTAACTCTGCTGCTCAGTTGAGCGATGTTATGAACATCAGCTCTCGTTACACAGTTGCTGAAGCTTACAATGGTGAGCTTGAGTTAATGAACGTAGCTATTGAGTACAACCAGGATGGTGAAGTTGCTGCTACAGGTTTCGACTTGTACCAGAATACTCCAAACCCATTCAAAGATGCTACTGTTATCAGCTTCACTTTACCAGAAGCTGCTACTGCTACTTTGAATGTTTATGATGTTTCAGGAAGAGTTCTTATGACTGTTGCTGCTGACTACACTAAGGGTTACAACGAAGTAACTGTTAATCGTAGCGAGCTTTCAGGTTCAGGTGTACTTTACTACACTTTGGAAACTCCAACTGATTCTGCTACTAAGAAGATGATCATCGTTGACTAATCGTCAATAATGAGTTAATAATATAGTAGCTCAAAATCCGAAATTAAAGATATGCTTTGAAATCGGTTTTTGGGATGGCCTCTTCCTCGCTTCGGCGTGGAGGGGGCTTTTTTATTTTAGTGGATAGGTAATTGGTCATTTAGCGTTATCTTTGATGACTCATAGCTTTTAAAATAAAATAAAATGAAACAGATTATATTCTTATTAGCAATCATGACTTTCTTTAGCTGTAGCCAAAATGAAAAAGATGGTAAGGTTACTAATAAACAGACTGAAGAGAAGGAGGGGCGAAACGGTACCGAACAAATGGTGAATTTGCTAAGAGAGGTACATTCTAAAATTGACGCGATGAAAGTAGGATACCACCTCAACTCATCGAGAGCTGCCCATTATAAAATGCTAATGCAAAATTCGAAAAACGATAACGAGATGATCAATGCCAAATCTCAATATGCTTATGAATTACTGCAGGCAGGTAAAACGCATGAAGCTATTATGGAAATGGAACAAACGATGGATCTTTTTGAAAAATACAAAGTTCAAAAAGAACATACCACTAACCTGCGTTATTTGATGGGGTTAGCTTATTTGCGTTTGGGAGAGCAAGAAAATTGTATTGGTAAAAACAACGAAGAATCGTGTATTATTCCTATTCAAGGTAAAGGAATTTATACCATGAAAACCGGATCGGAAACAGCTATTTCTATTTTTGAATCTATTCTGAAAGAGATGCCAGATAACACTCAGGTAGAATGGCTTTTGAATATCGCATATATGACCATTGGTCAATATCCAGATGGCGTACCTTCTCAATGGCGCATTCCTCCCAGCCAATTTAAGTCGGACTACGAGATGCCTGCTTTTAAAAATATAGCCAATAAAACAGTAGTCGGAACATCCGCGTTGGCCGGTGGTTCCTGCGTAGAAGATTTTAATAATGATAGCCTGTTGGACATTGTCGCTTCCTCTTGGGGAGTCAACGATCAAATCCGGATTTTCTTTAATCAGGGGGCTGGTGGTTTCGTTGATAAAACCAAAGAAAGTGGATTGTTAGGGATTACCGGAGGCCTCAATATGATACATGCGGACTATAACAATGATGGTTTAGAAGATATACTGGTATTAAGAGGTGCCTGGTTTTTTGAGCAGGGAAAAATACCTAATTCATTACTCAAAAATAATGGAGATGGCACCTTTTCAGATGTAACAATTGAAAGCGGATTATTGTCTAAAAAACCAACTCAGGCAGCCACCTTTGCAGACTTTAATCTGGATGGGTGGGTGGATTTATTTATAGGTAATGAGTCGACTTCCAGGTTTCCAACAGGTTGTGAATTATTCATCAATGATAAAGGGACTTTTGTCAATAGAACCAGCGAAGTAGGAATTGCCGCTATCTCAGTAATGGTAAAAGGGGTGTGCAGCGGTGATGTCAACAATGATGGCTGGCCCGAGATTTACCTTTCTGTTTTGAATGGAAAAAATTTATTGTTGAAAAATAATGGTATTGATCCCACTTCAGGAATGATCAATTTTTCCAATCATCCAGCACGCGATCAAATTGCAGAGCCTTTGCAAAGCTTTCCCACCTGGATGTGGGATTATGACAATGATGGTTTCCTTGATATACTGGCGGCACCATTTTGTACAGGTACACAGCATTCTGCCAAACTGTTGGTAGATGACTTTAGAGGTGGTGCTACATTAGATGCGCAAGTGCGGATATATCGGAATAATGGAGATGATAGTTTTACGAATACTGCCCAAAAAATGGGATTGACTGAACCCGTATTTGCGATGGGAAGCAACTTTGGCGATATTGATAATGATGGATCGCTAGATTTCTATCTAGGTTCTGGAGAACCTGATCTGGCATCGCTGGTTCCCAATAAAATGTATCGCAACAATAAAGGAAAAACGTTTCAGGATGTTACCTACTCTGGTCGTTTCGGGCATATACAAAAAGGGCATGGCGTAAGTTTTGGTGACTTTGATAATGACGGCGATCAGGATATATTTCATATATTGGGTGGCGCATTTGAAGGAGATGTTTTTGGAGATGCCTTGTTCGAAAACCCTGGAGGTCATGGCAATAATTGGATCACACTTTTGTTAAAAGGAACGACTTCCAATAAATCAGCAATTGGTGCACGAATCAAATTGATCTGTACCAATAAGAATGGGAGGGAAGTAGTGTTTCATCATATCGTTTCCACCGGAGGTAGTTTTGGTTCTAATAGTCTTCAACAAGAAATTGGAATTGGTAAGGCTGTTGCAATCAAATCAATTGAGGTGACCTGGCCCAATCGTGCACAGACCGTAGAGACATTTACAGAAATAGAGATAAATCGATTTGCAAAAGTAATAGAAGACAGTGGCAAGCTGGAGTATGAGGATCGTAAGCAGTTTGCATTTTAGTTATAGTCGCCCTAAATGTAAGCTCAAATTTAGTGCAATAATTATATTGAACTTAACTGTTCAGTAAACCATTTTGACTTGGGGGTTCAAAGGCCTGAACGGTTGCTATTACCTATTTCATCGGCAAACGATTCTCATCGTATTGAAAAAACTGAAGAGGGCCATTATTCACAGCCACTGCAATTAATGACTTGCCATTCTCTTGATTAATCAAGGCAATATCTTTGACATTTTCCTGCGTATAGAAACCACTCGCTCCAGGTTTCAAAGGTTCAAAATTTCCTTTGCCATCACCTAGCATAATTAAGCCGGTGCCAGCATCATAACGAGGTGTTTCCACTTCGGCATTATACATGTTGCCTGCGGTGATAAGATCGAGGTTGCCATCTTTGTTTATATCTTTTACGATAATACCATTGATAGGAGAGATCTGTGCAATAGAAGGTAATGTTTTGGCGGTGTAGGTGCCATCTCCGTTGTTGATCAAGACCTTTGACTCGAAGTCGGTAACCTGTAAATGCAAGGCTTTGTTTATATTATCTTTGCCTAGAATGTCGTCTAAACCTGCATGTGCAAATTCATTGTAGGTCTTAAACTTGTCTTTAATAAAAGGCATTTGCTCAGAGGAACATTGCCGACCACGGGTAGGGACTAGTTTTCCATTGTATTCTTTGCTGAGTACAATATCACAAGTACCATTTTTGTCAAAGTCTTCTGAGAAAACATTAAACGGTTTTTTATGGCTGGCATGAAACTTAGAGTTAGTGCCAAGGTTGCCACAAATCAAATCGAGGTCACCATCTTTGTCGACATCAGCAGCGGCAATACTATACCACCAGCCCTTTAGGTTTTCAGTTCCTGTTTGATCGGTGATGTTGGTGAATTTACCACCTTCGTTTTTGTAAAAGCTGGGACTCATCCATTCGCCTACCACGATTAAATCCATTTGTTGATCATTATTGAAGTCAGTCCAAACAAAATCGGTGACCAATCCTGGGTTGAGCAGATCAGGTGCAATCTCTGCAGTGACGTCCGTATATTTAAATTTATCAAAGCTTAACAAATAAGAGCGCGAAGCAAACGGATACTTGCCCGGAATGGCCCGACCACCAACAAAAAGATCCAAATCCCCATCCCCATCAAAGTCGGCTGCCTTTACTTTAGAACCGCTCGCAGGCATTACGGGTAGCCCTTGTTTTACTTTTTGAAATTTACCCTGCCCCACATTGATGTATAAACGATCGGTTAGTTCAGGTGCATCAGGAGCAAACTCTCCGCCGCCACCACTCACCACATATAAGTCGTAGTCACCATCGCCATCAGCATCATAAAACAATGAGCCAATATCTTCACATGCTATGTCCATTGCCCAGGCTTGTTGCTCAGGGTTGAAAGCAAAGGTGCCATCTTTTTGCTGCATATAAAGTAATCCGATTTGCCCTGCTGCACCACCTACGTAAAAGTCGTCAAGCCCATCACCATTGATATCTGCGACACTAATGTGCGGGCCATGGGTAGATTGTTTTTGTGGCAGTAAAACTTCTTTGGCAAAATCGTCGTACTCGTTTTCTACATGCTTGAACTCTATGCCTAAAATGCTTGCCTCATTTTTTGTCAGGTATGTTTTAGAATCAATGTTTGATTGTATGACAATAGTGCGTGTAGGGCTTTGTTTTATTTCAACAACCTGATTGGCTTTTATATTGCTCATGCTTTGAGACTTGCCATCTGGCCAGGTAACTTCTATCCGTTCGACAGTTTGGTAATTGCCTAAACCAAAATGTAGTACATTCTCTACAGCAGACTCATAGCCTCTGGTGTTCATTTGTTCTTGAACCTGAATCTTGTCGTCATAATATATTTTGACAAGGGAGTTGGATATTGGAGTTTTATTAGTTTCCCCTTTTAGGTGTACTCGGAGGTAATTGTTATTGGTAATGGTATTGGCATTGTTTTGATAAACAAAAGCTTCCATAGCCACATTGTTGACAACAAGATCCAGGTCTCCATCGAGGTCGAGATCGGCATATGCTGCACCATTTGAAAAAGAAGGTTGGTCCGTGCCCCATTCTTTTTCAGTAGAGATGAAATGTAATTGACCATCATTGCGATACATGCGGTTAGGCAATTTGATGGTTGGCATCATGTCATAAAATTTTTGTCGCTGATCAAAAGGAATGACGCCATTGTTTGCATCTCGTTCTTTGGCCATTTTTATTCTGAAATCATTATCACGGGCATATCTTCGATAACCATTGGAGACAAAATAATCTTTGTAACCATCATTGTCAAAATCTGCTAATAGAGACGCCCAGCTCCAATCAGTTTGAGCTACGCCTGCCATATTAGCTATGTTACTGTAAGTGTTATTACCATTATTAAGTTGCATGGAGTTAAACATGTATTGATAATGGAACTTACGTGTATTGATATGATACCAAAAAGTTGGGATATCCATAGAAGCCATTAATGTTTTGCCTCGAACGTGATCGTCTGCGGCCATGTCTACTACAGCGATCTCTTGTAAGCCGTCGTTATTGATGTCAGCGATATCGATTCCCATACTGTAAAAAGAAATCTGTTTTGTTTTTTCTTTGATCTGATCGGTGAAGGTGCCGTCCCCATTGTTGATGAACATTTTGTCTGGAATAGCATAGTCGTTAGCAATGTATATGTCGGGCCAGCCGTCTTCGTTGAAATCACTTACAGCTAGTCCGAGTCCAAAACCCCAGTGGAGCATACCTGCTTCTGTAGTTACACGTTTGAAATGACCATTGTCATTCCTAAACAAATGTGAGCTGGCTCTTTCCAGGTTTCCTTTTATTTTTAAATCTTTGAAAACTTCAGCATGTACTACATGGGTGTATTTTGATTCATTCAAAACAACGCAATCCAAATCGCCATCCTTGTCGTAGTCAAAAAAAGCAGCTTGCGTGCTAATGTTAGTATCGTCTAATCCATATTGTTGAGCACTTTCTGTAAAAGTGAGATCACCGTTATTGATAAAAAGTAAGTTGGCTTTATCTGACCAGGGCGTATGAGAAGATCCTCCCTGAGAAATGTAAATGTCAAGGTGACCATCTCCATTGATGTCAGCCATGGTAACACCGTTGGACCATTTTTTTCCAATGTTAATGTTAGCTGTTTTGGTGATGTCCTCAAATTGCATGTTGCCCTTATTGAGGTAAAGGCGATTTTGCACTTCGTTGCCGGCAAAACATATGTCCTGTAGTCCATCGTTGTTGATATCCCCAATTCCTACTCCCGCTCCGTTGAAGAAAAAATCAAACGATAGGATGTTTTTAGTTTCATCATTTACATCTTCCTCGAGATCGTTTTTGAAGTTGATGCCAGTAGAAGAAGAGGGGAGTAGTGTGAAGAGCGGTTTGTCCAAAGTGGATTGAGTGCTTGTTCCATCAGTAGTTTGGCTTTCTTTGCAGCCAGTTAATATTAAACAAGTAATGAATAAAAATAATAAACGCTTCATAAGGATATATTCAAAATTTTAAAATAAAGGACAATGGTTGATCAATCTGTAGAAAACCACCTTTTCTTATAGAGGCTAGTTGTTTGCCCCAAATATAAAGACTACTTCAATACCGTTATGTATAATATAAACAAGAACTGCGCAAACAGTATTATTATTTAAGGCTCAGCTAAATTAGTTAACTATGATATAGTACAAAATTAAATATAAACTGAAACTAAACCTAGTTAAACGACAAAGCTAATTCATCCATATATTTTATTGAAAAATAAATATGGCAATAGGTAGTATTATAAAAATTATTTATACATTTGCCTTGGTCAATTTATAAAATTAGAAAATAATTAATCTGATTTTGTTTGTAAAATATAGAAATGTACTATATTTGTGTCTATTCCTAGCAGAATTCGTATTTATACCATGAACATTATTTAACCAAAAAAACAACAAAGCATTTAAAATAAGAAGAAAAACAAGTCCTTTACCTTTTCTTATTTGTCCCACAAACCTACCAAACTTCATCCCTCTAACCGACCTAACATCCCTCTAACCGTTTAAATTAGTGGCGCTTCAGCGTCATGTAAATCCTACATGTAATTCACTACTGTACATTGTATAGTATTGTACTGCTTATAGGTATCCTTTACAAATTATATAGTATCCTCTAATATTCATAATAATTGATTTATTCAAATATAGAATGTTGGTTCACTGGCCTTTACCATAGTATTTTTTATAAGCCATGTGAGTCAATAAAGTTGTATAACGCATATTATAATTACATGAATGGGGAAAGAGTTGGACCGCTTGTCGCTTGAGCAATCCACTTAAAAACATAAACGGATATTGATACTGTCTAGATCTGTTTTTTAAACAAATCTAAACTAGATAGAATCAATGATTTTTACTCTACGGAACTTCAGTTGTCCCGTCAGAGCACTGGTTTTTTATGCCGTTTTATCTCCTATTGATCAAGTGAAATTACATTGGAACTAATTGACAATCAAATTTTTATAAATCCTAGATGTATTGTCAAATTTTTATAAATCCTAACATTCTAACTTTATTTATTAACTTTTTAAATGTTTATCTCTCATGAAAAAAAGAATGCTAAATGCAATGCCAACTCTTCTGGTACTAGCAGTATTTCTCTTTTCTGGATTAACGGTTCAAGCCCAGGTTTTCACTGCTGAAAATGATGGGGTTGCTACTATTAGTGTAGATCAGAATGGAAAAACTGTAATCCAGTACATGAATGTGACTAATGCAATTGCTACTCTTCGATCAGAAATTGGTATAATCTATCCTGTGCCAGTTGCTGATGACAATTCTGCAGTAAGTGCAAAACAAGTGTATGGTCGCTTGATGTATGAAAGAGCTGCTTTTTACATCGGTGATACCGGTAATGTGGCTGACAGTATCCACAAAGCATGGAATGAAGTGAGGTCCGTAGCTAATGGCAAATGGCCTGACTTAATTACTCAAACAGACTATGATGACATGGTCACATTATTATCACTTTAATCCTGACGAGAGTTTTAGGATTATTTTTAAAATGAAAATGTTTATTCTCATGAAAAAAACAAATTTTACTAAACTTATGACTTTATGTCTGATGTTTTTGGGACTCGGTTTGTCCCTAAATCTTCAGGCACAGTGTGCTGACGGATTTACTGAGGTCACTATAACCCCAGATAATGAAGGTTTTCCACTTGAAAATGGTTGGATCCTTTTTGATGCTACTGCTGGTGCTACCCTCTTTTGTGCAAACACAGGCGGTGGTTGGTCTAATGGTGCTGGGACGGCAGTTTGTGTTCCTAACGGTAATTCAATCGAACTTTACACTTATGAAAGCTTTGGTGACGGTTGGCAAGGTGGTACTATTGCCGTACAAACTTCTGAAGATGCATCTAACTACGCCTTAGGTGTTGATACGGATGGTGATGGTATATTAGATGCTCCATGTGGAGCAAACGATGGTTTAAATGCAACTACACCATCTTTCATCTATAACGGTGCTTCTCCTGCTGATGACAATGATTTAACAGATGGTACTGCTAACGGTGGTATTGATTGTGCCGTTCCTACGAACACCAATCCTGCTCCTGATTCAGGTATACCTAGTCCTACTGTTACTTTCTCAGTTGAATGTATTGCATGTATCATTACTTGCCCAGGTGATATCGTAGCTGTTACGGATCCTGGTACTTGTGATGGTGGTTTTGTCAATGTTCCTTTACCAACAGTTAATGCTGATTGTGCAGGTACCGTTGGTGAAACTGAAAT
>Ga0114953_1002856_pt1 | contig 11910 bp, 10 predicted proteins | sample SidtaG_FD_87298 | JGI IMG/M metagenome (GOLD analysis project Ga0114953, IMG submission 87298) | Marine algal microbial communities from Sidmouth, United Kingdom - Sidmouth_Male2 metaG | ecosystem: Host-associated > Algae > Red algae > Unclassified | place: Sidmouth, United Kingdom | collected...
GAACTAGGTGATTTAGTCTTTATCAACTTAGAACTATTTGATTTTACTTTCTGAATAAACTCAAATTCTCACATAGCAATATTCATCAAAAAATAACGCGCTCCATCAAGCAGATGAAGCGCGTTTTTTTTCTATATATATCAGAAATATATTTCTGCATATCTTTCATAATGTTTAATGCTTCTTGAGCATAAAGAAATAATTTATTATCTCTTTTTTCTTTTCCTTTTTTTTCTTCTTTTCTTTTTTCCGGTAGCATCATCTTTGCCTTCAATAATGTGGGACAATCCAACTCGTAAAAGCCTACTCTTTGAATTCACTACTACTTCAGTATCTAAATCCAAAAGTGCTATTTTTCTTTGTGGGTTTAAGCCATAATGAAAATCAGCAAATAGTTCGAAACAGGTAAATTTGAAGGTAACTCCTAATTGGATAGAAAGATCAACACTAGAATAATGAAACCTTGTGGATTCAAAATCTATATCTGCGCTTGAACGCTTCGCTATAAGATAGTTAAGTCCAAATCCAGTATAAGGTTTGAAAACCTTCCCTATTTTGTAATAAAGTTTTTGGTGCAAACCAATATACTTCACAGTTTGTTGAACCCCCCATGGATCAATTTGCTTCCTAAATCTATCTGAATAATTTAAATCTGTACCTAAGGATAGACTTCTGTTCACTCGATAAATTACACCATATCCAATGTCATATCCGTAATCTCCATTTTCAATCAAAACTTCAGTTGGGTCATCGACCAGTGCTACTTGTAGTTTTGATTTAAGCCAGAATTAATTCACACCAGCACTCAACTTTATCGCTTCTACTTGTGCATCAAGTCTGATAATGTATATAAATGATACAGCTATGAAAAAGTACTTCATATTTACCTATCGATTATTTCTCTCAAAAATTTTATATACAAAAGTAAGTTGTAAGGAATAGGGCTTTTCTGTCCTAATAACAGGATTAATGGGTGTGAAATCACTTTGCCTCAAATTTGTTAAGCCAAAAATAAACCTTGTCCTGAAGGAAAGATTTTTTGCTACTGGAAATTCAATGGAGGTTAACGGTCCCCAAAGTGCTCTTTTAGAGATAAATAATGCCTTTTCTCCAAATCTCTTATTCATAGCATAGTAAAAGAAACCTCCTATGTCTAGCTTTACATTTGATCCTTTCAATGGTTTTATTCCTATACTTGTAGCTGTACCTATGTAGTTTATATTGGCATCAATTCCTGGTTTATAGTTGTCATTAAATTTATTACTTGCGCTTCTTATTTTCTCATAGTGCAATGTTATTGATCCGATCAATTTACCACCTAATTGTTTATTAAGTTGAACGCCTACAGTATAATTCACACTATTATATGGTAGTGGATTTGTAAAAATACCAACGTAGCTTGGGAGGCTATTACCTCGTAAAATTACGTTCGTAATATTAGGACCTGCGAAAACAGAAATATCAACTGGCTCTTGACTAATTAGCCCGTAGAATGGACAAATTAGCATCAACAAAAATAATACTTTATTACTTACTTTTCTTAGTTTCATGTACAATCAGAAATTATGCTAACACCACCACAAGCTCTAATCAGATTAAACAGAAGGAAGTCTACTATTCACAATAACCAGTAACAATACATTTAAAAAGAGAAAGATAGGGGTTACTCATGTTTTTAAGATTAGAATCAAATATAGTGTAATAGTTTTCAATTTTTTAATTTAAATGTTTATAAATCTCCAACAAAAAAAACGCGCCCCATCAAACAGATGAAGCGCGTTTTTAATTTCTATATATAGCAGAATTATTATTTCTGCATATCTTTCATGATGTTTAATGCTTCTTGGATATAAGCATCTTTCTTCATAGCCTTGAGCCAATCATCGTTACGCGCCTTTTTAGCTTCATCCATATTGATCTCTACAAGATCGACAGCTAAATTTTTAATCTCCAATGCTTCGATTGGCTTGAAAATTTCTTTATATAACTCTGCTTCTTCTTCTAGCAGCTTCGTTTCTTTCTGGTATTCTTCAATATTCAGTGATGCGTTGGTATCGTCTCTTTGCTCCTTGAGGCGTTTCGCATTTTCGTTCACCTTGATAAAAACATCATTGTTCGCAACACGCTTTGAAGACATCGCTTGTAGTTTAGACATATTTTTCACCTTGCGTACATTTTGCTCATAGTCTACTGCTGGGATTTCTGTCCACTCCATCGCATACTCATTGTCTTGTTCTCCAGTAGGTATGTAAGTAAAGTTATCTGGCAGAATAATATCTGGAGTCACTCCTTTCAACTGAGTAGAGCCACCATTGATACGGTAAAACTTCTGGATCGTCAACTTCACCTCACCGAGTGGCTTGAGCTCCTCATTGCCCTTGATAGCAGAATCAAGATCAAAGAAACGCTGTACAGTCCCTTTTCCAAATGTGTTGTTTGAACCCACGATAACCGCTCTACCATAATCCTGTAATGCAGCCGCTAAGATCTCAGATGCAGATGCAGAAAACTCATTTACCATTACGATTAATGGGCCATCATACTGTACCGATGGATCATCATCCGTCAATACTTCTGGCTTGCGATTACGAGCTTTTACCTGTACGATAGGACCTTCCTCGATAAACAAACCTGACATGGTCACTACATCACGTAGTGAACCTCCACCGTTATTTCTAAGATCAAGAATAATTCCTTTTACATTTTTAGCTTTTAATTTTTCAACTTCTTTAGCTACATCTACAGCACAACTCTTACCTCCGCGACGGTTGAAGTCTGCATAGAATCTTGGCAACTTGATGTACCCAATATTGTCAATCACATCAGAATAGTTAAGCGTCGCGGACTTTGCATACCCCTCATCCATTATAACTACATCGCGCTCAATAGTGATGTCCTTGATAGAACCATCTAAGCGCTTAACGGTAAGGATAACTTCTGTACCTTTCTTACCTCTGATCTTAGCAACTACATCGTCGATACGTAATCCAGTTACGTCCAACGGCTCTTCAGTAGAGTCACCACCTTGGGTAACTTTAATGATTAAATCTTCAACTTCAAGTTCTTTATTTTTCCAAGCTGGTCCACCAGGTACTATGCTGACAACTTTAGTATATTCATCACTAGTTTGTAATCTAGCACCAATACCCTCTAAAGTACCTGACATACTGATGTCAAAATTTTCTTTATCCTTTGGTAGGTAATATGAAGTGTGCGGATCAAAAACATTAGTGATCGCATTGAGATAGTTGGACATATAATCCGACCTACGCTCTTGATTCAATCTTTCAAACCAATCTTCATATCTTTCTAAAGTCTTTTCACGAGCCTCTACTTCCAACTGCTCGGTTGTCATTGCAAGTAGTTTTTCCCTATCCTCTTTTTCTTCTTTTAATTTTTCTTCCGTTTTAGGCTTGCCATCTTTTGTTTCTGTTTTTACTTCAAAGTCTTTTGCTTTTTCTTGCTTATCTAACTTATCAGCTAGTCGAGTCATCACATCGTACTTAAGTGTTTTATGCCAGTATTCTTTCAGCTGTGCTTCATCCTTAGCAAACTCCTTCTTATCTCCATCCAATTCGATATTTTCTGTGGTAGTAAAATCAAATGGTGTTTTAAGTATGTCTTTATAGAAGCCTTGTGCTCTTGCCAAACCCGCTTTCTTTAAAGCGATAGACTTTTCGAAGAATTCATAATTTGGATCTAGAATAGCATCATCGATTTTCATCTCGTATGCTTTTAGAGATGCCACTTCATCCTGTGTCAACCAACGTCTACCGTTATCTAGTCTGCTAATGTATAAATCAAAAACTTGCTTAGAGTATGCGTCGTCAACCTCGTTAGGGGAAAAGTGAAGTTGATTGATCCCACCCAGGAGCGTCTGAAGCAATAAGTTATCTTTTTCCTCTACGCTGATATGTGGCATGTAAGAAGCCGCAAATAATCCAATGACTACGATGGCGAAAAATAATGGACTTTTGAATTTCATCTATGATACTTTTTAGTCGTTCTATATATAGGATATAATACAAATATGTTACCTAAGTCGAGCATTTTGTACACACTCTACCCTATAACGAACATTTATACCTATAAATATACTTTTTTTAGTGGAAATTGTTCTCTATCAAGTGAATTTGGGTTGTTTTTAACGGATCTGTAACAGAATAAGCCTATTGCCTATTGGTCGTTGGCATTAGAATCGGTTGTTTGCCATTAGCTATAGCCGTTGGCTTTAAAATCGGCTGTTGACCATTTGCTATGACCTAATAAAAGAATTTGCAATTCTTTTTGACAATAGCTAAGGCAAAAAAAAGAGCTCCAACCCGAAGGAAGGAACTCTTTTGTTATAATTCTAAACCTTAGCAAAATGCCAAAGGCTAATGGCTAAAAGCCTTTTTCCCTTACAAAAATGGAGCGATCACCAACGCTACCACAGACATCAACTTCAAAAGGATGTTCAATGAAGGACCTGAAGTATCCTTAAACGGATCACCTACAGTATCACCAACAACTGCTGCTTTATGTGGCTCAGAACCTTTGAAGTACTTTTCTCCTCCGATAGTGACACCCTCTTCAAACATCTTCTTTGCGTTATCCCATGCACCACCAGCATTAGACTGGAAGATCGCCATCAATACACCACAAACCGTCACACCCGCAAGCAATCCACCTAGCGTCTCTGCACCAAATACAAAACCAACGATTACTGGAGATACAACTGCAATAACACCTGGAAGAATCATTTCACGTATAGAGGCTTGTGTAGAAATCTCAACACACTTTTCATAATCTGCTTTTCCATCCGCTGCGTCAAAAGTCTTCTGATCTTTTTCTGACCAAGTGTTGTATTCTGTTTCACCGTTTCTTTTCATTACTTCTAATGCTGCGGTCAATTCAGGTATAGACTTAAATTGTCTTCTTACTTCTTTAATCATGTCCATAGCCGCTCTACCCACTGCGTTCATAGAAAGTGCAGAAAACAAGAATGGAAGCATACCGCCAACTAATAAACCTGCCATCACTCTTGGATTAGCGATATCAATAGAGGAGATACCAGCTGTAGTCATAAAGGCTGCGAAAAGTGCCAATGCCGTAAGTGCCGCAGATCCAATTGCAAATCCTTTTCCGATCGCTGCGGTAGTGTTTCCTACTGCATCTAACTTATCTGTACGTTGTCTTACTTCTTTCGGAAGATCTGCCATCTCAGCAATACCTCCTGCATTATCCGATACTGGACCGTATGCATCTACCGCCAATTGAATTCCTGTGTTAGAAAGCATACCTACTGCTGCAATTGCAATACCGTAAAGACCTGCGAAATAATGCGCACCCATGATAGCTGCTGCTAAGATTAAGATTGGAATAGCAGTAGACATCATTCCTACACCAAGTCCAGCAATGATGTTTGTCGCTGCACCAGTGATAGACTGATTTACTATAGATTGTACAGGCTTAGTGCCCGTACCCGTATAAAATTCTGTAACCATACCAATTGCTAGACCTGAAGCCAACCCAATAAGTACTGCCCAGAATACACCCATAGAGCTATAAGTCACCCCACCGAATGTCCAAGATGCTGGTAACATATAGCTGACTACACCAAAAGTAGCTGCGATCATTAATCCTGCAGCTATAAATTCTCCAAGATTCAATGCTTTCTGAGGATCTCCTCCCTCTTTTACTTTCACGAAAAAAGTACCAATGATAGATGTAATAATACCAACACTAGCCAAAACCAGTGGTAATAAAACTGCTGATAGAGAATCAAATCCATCTGACCAGCCAGCACCACCAACGGTAGCGGTACCCATCAAAGCAGCACCAAGCACCATAGTACCTATAATAGAACCAACATAAGATTCGAACAAATCAGCTCCCATACCAGCAACATCACCTACATTATCACCTACATTATCTGCAATAGTCGCAGGATTCAAAGGGTGATCTTCAGGAATACCTGCTTCTACCTTTCCAACTAAATCAGCTCCTACATCTGCTGCTTTGGTATAAATCCCACCACCTACTCTGGCAAATAATGCAATAGAAGATGCACCAAATGAGAATCCCGTAAGTACGGTAATTACACGGGTAGCTTCAGCTGCGGTTTCCATTCCGAACATATTGCTATAGACGAGTAAAAGAATGCTTAGTCCTAAGATACCAAGTCCTACCACACCAAGTCCCATCACTGCACCTCCAGCAAAAGCAACTTCTAGGGCTTTACCAAGACTAGTACGCGCTGCGTTAGTAGTACGTACGTTGGCCTTGGTGGCTACGCGCATACCTATGAAACCTGCCAAAGCAGAACAGATGGCTCCTAAAATAAATGAAAGTCCTACTAATTTGGAACTGGTTTCTGAGCTTGCAGTAAATACTAATATTAACGTTACTACTGCAACAAATAAGCTTAAAACTTTATATTCGGCTTTGAGAAAAGCCATGGCGCCATCGGCAATATTCTTGGCGATTCTGGCCATTTTTTCTGTACCTACCTCTTGCTTAGTTACCCAGGCAGATTTCCACATCATGAATAATATTGCTATTACTCCAAATATTGGAAGTACCATTGTAATTGTACCACTCATACGTTCTATCGTTTTCTTTTGGTTAAAAATATAATAATGTGTGTTTTATCTAAATCCTACATTCTGAATTTAGCCCCACTAAAGTAATAGAATTTTGCATTTTTAACAAAAATGGCTATTAAATGTGGGTATTATCTAAGTGCGTGTGCACCTTGTGTAGCAATGCTTATGCATAATAAAGGCCCTCAGTGGGAGCTTATGTCTAAATGACACTTTTAATTTTTTTCCATTCTATCCATTAATTGATCTTTATTCAGCTATCCAAGTGATTTTTTCCTGTATAGGGGATCGCTGACCTAGCGGTGGAACGCCTTGAAAGTAGCCCATATAGAAGTAGCCAATACAGCGCTCGCCTGGCTGGAGTGCTTGAAAATCACCAAAATCGTGAATACTCTTTGGCGAACTCCAGTAGCAACCAATATCCCGCGCCGTGCAAGAAAGCCACATATTTTGAACAGCGCAGGCAGTTGCTGCGATTTCTTCCCATTCGGGAAGGCTGGGATCTGGTTTCATGCATATGGCAATCACACATGAAGACTTACGTGCTTTCTGGGCAGTTTTATCAAATTTTTTTTGTTTAAAATTTTCTTTTGGGGTATTTTCTCGATACCAGCTAGCTAGAAAGTCACCCAAACGGCCTAAGGCATCTCCTGTAAATACTTTGAAGCGCCAGGGTTGGGTTTTTTTATGGGTCGGTGCCCAATTGGCGTTTTTTAGGATTGCTTCGATTTCGGCTCTTGGGATTTCCTTGTCGATGTATTGGGCTGGGAAGATGGCTCGACGGCGGCGGATAAGAGAGTCTATATTTTCAAGCATTTTTTTATTGTGAAGGTAAGGAGTTTATTATGTTTTATTTTTTACGCAATAAATCGCGGGTTAGTCATCATTGTTAAACTTTCAATTTTAATTGAAAGCTGTGAAAGTATGACTTATCTTGCCTATGCATTAAAAATTATGCTTTATGACAGCTTTAAAAATAGGTCTCAAATTGGACACCTTTATTCAGGGGGTGATTATTTTATCTGGTGCCGTTGCACTCGGTATGTTTGCCTATGATAGTGATCATGGGTGGCTAGCGCTCACGGCATTCTGCGGATTAGGAATCGCACAGGTTTTGTCTGCTATTATTCTATCAATAGGGGTACGCGACAAGAAAAGAGCATTGCATCTGTTGCACGTTCTTCTTTATTGGCTAGGATATATGGTAGTGTTGATTCCAGGCAGCTTTGTGCTTAGTTATCTAAATGCACCAGAGGAAATTTCTGTCTCTTTTGCAATTGCATATATAATAGGTGTACCGATCTTCTTAGCCATACGATATTTTAAATTTACCATTGGAGATATGACTAAGGTGAATACTTTACATAGAAGTTTTTGGGATTTGTGAGTTTGAGTGTTAAGTAGAAGAGTGTGGCTGTCTGCTTTTGAGTACCAAGATGCCATTAGATTGAGATATATTAGGCGCTTACTATTTAAAAGCTCATTCTAGAAATCTAATAGTTGATAGCTAAACAAAATATATCTTTAGGGCTATAATTCAAACAGTCCTGTAATGCTTGTCCCCTCTTTCTAACGGGGGACTACATTTAATAGCGTGGGTTCAACCCTTGTAAAATTTTATTGGTCTCTCAAGTCTTGTAATACTTGCACCGTATTTTTGGCAGGGGACAAGACTATAGAGTGCTATATCATCTTAGTGTTGCTTTGAGACCTAATTGCTGATAGTCAAATAGAAAATTTATTATGGCACATTACGGACTCCCAATATACAAACCACACCATTGGAAAAGCGTAGGTATAATTGTATTTCAAATAGGGCAGGAGATTAAAATTTTCAAGATGCAGGAGACATTTAATTATAGTAAAAACAATACGCTATAGATCTAAAACAATAAAAATTTAGGCGTTCAGTTAGGTGCTAAGAAACCATAAATTTTTAACACTCGAAAATCGGGACGGGCTACGCTGTGGTGATGTGCTCTTACTTCTGAATACCCCTAATCTTGACACACGGAATGTTTTGTACTAGATATCACTATCACTTAAATATGCATAAGGCGATGCGATCAGCAGCAAGCCCTAGAAGGACAAGTGGTGGAAGTGGTTCCGCGTTTTTCAGCGGAAGGAACGGACGACACGACCCGAGGCTTTTTTGCCGATGGGATGGCCCCAAATAGAAATCCTAAATCTTCTCTTCGGCTAATAACTTAAATGTTTTGCGATGATGTATGCAGGGGCCGTTAGAGGCGATGGCAGATCGGTGCGCCTTAGTGGGATAGCCCTTATTACTCTCCCAGGCGTACTCTGGAAACTTGCGCGATAGCTTCAACATGTACTCGTCGCGATGTGTCTTGGCCAAAATAGAAGCGGCGGCAATAGAGGTAAATTTAGAATCGCCCTTGATAATACAGACATGCGGGATGCCCAGATAGGGTGTAAATCTATTGCCGTCGATCAAGAGACATTCGGGCAATTGCTGCAATCTGGCGACAGCCTTATGCATGGCTTTGAAGGAGGCGTTTAATATGTTAATTTTTTCTATTGTGCGAGGAGTCACGGAGGCTACTGCCCAAGCTAGCGCCTCCTTTTCTATGCGTAATCTTAGGGCCTGGCGTACGTCGGCATGAAGCAGTTTGGAGTCATTGAGATCGTGGAGAGAATGCACCTTTGGTAAGATAACAGCGGCGGCAAATACGGGCCCAGCCAGACAGCCTCGACCGGCTTCATCGCAGCCAGCCTCTAATATTCCTTCTCTGTAATTGGACTTCAACATGCTCAAAAGTAAACATCTTGGCTATAAAATCGCTGGGATACTATGTATAATATAGTCTTATATTATTGTCAAATTGACAGACTTTAGGTATCTGATTCATTAGTATGGATATTAGCTAGCGCTTATAAGAATGACTAAAGTTAATAAGCATATAATTTGCTGAGGTGACAATATATAAGTTAGATCGGGTGCGTTTTGTTACAAAATGGCAGGTATCGCAAAACTCTAGTTAAAAAAATCAAAATATATTGACCTATGAGAATGAATATTTTGCGTTAAAGTTATCTAATAAATATAAAAAATAATTATGTGTTTAGTATTGTAATTCATAAGTTTATACAGATTATTACAAATTTAAATGCGAAAAATAAATATGTGAAATACTCACTAGAGAAGTATGAATGTAGCAGATTTATTCGTTATTTTGGACATCGAATACATCTTTCTGTACACTATATATATTCAAGCGATTTATGGCAGTCAATAATAATAAGCAGGACAATCAATTTTTGACGCTACTTAAAAGTTATGAAGCTTCTAGTGAAAATGCCCAACCAGCGAAGTTAAACGAATCCGAATATATCACTCTAGCTGATTACTATAAAGACAATAATAATCTCAAACAAGCGCACTTCGTACTGAGAGAGGCATCTACATACTATCCATACTCTTCTCAGGCACACCTGAAAAAAGCCAAGCTATTTTTTTTGGAGCACCGTCTAGAGGAGGCCATGGAGTCTTTGGATATGGCGTCTATTTACTCCCCGAATGACTTAGACATCATACTGCTAAAAGCAGACATATTAAACGAAAAGGGAAATAATACGGAAGCACTTGCCTTGCTGGAAGGTGCACCTACGGTGAGTGATACAGATCTATCAGATGTACTTTTATATAAAGCGATGATCTATGAACGGCTCAATAATTTGGATGAGATGTTTGAGTCAACGAAGCAGTCATTGCTTGCGGATCCGTTTAATGAGGAAGCATTAGAGCATATATGGTGGTGTGTAGAACTTACAGGTCGTTACGAGGAAAGCGTGGATTTGCATTTGCGCTTAATAGACAAACGAACTTATTCTTACCTTTCTTGGTATAATCTAGGATACGCATACTACAATCTTGATAACTTCGAAGAAGCTGCCGAAGCGCTCGAATATGCAACGATTATCAACTGCGATTTTCAGGATGGATTCCTAATGGCGGGCGAGGCATATATGCAAATAGAAGACTATGCAAAAGCGTTAGATTTATATAGCGAGTTGTTAATCAACTGTCACGATAAAAGTGATATCTATACGAAGATGGGAATTTGCCATTTTCACAATGGACAATCCGTTACTGCATTTAATCACTTCAAGAAAGCTGTGCGCTTGAATCCTAAGAATGCTATGGCGCATTTTCAGATAGGAGAATATTACTGCCAAAAAAATTTCCTGCAAAAAGCAATTGATGCCTACTTGTCGGCGATGCAAATAGAAGATAGAAACGAAATATTTTACGCAGCCATTGCGGAAGCTTTTGAAAAGCAAGGTGCATTTGATAAGGCGCTGCCTTTCTACCAGCAGGCAGCAAATATAGCTGCCGATGTCCCAGACTACTGGATCATGCTGGCCGTATTCTATATGAACCAAGAACTATATGACGATGGACTCAGAATAGTAGAGGAGTCAAAGACATGTACTTCTGGTATAGGGATTTCGCTTTGTGAAATCGTTTGTCTCTATTATCTCAATGATAGAATAGGCGCGGAGTATCTGCTAAGATCATTCTTGTTGGAGAATCACGCGCATGCAGAGATGCTATTTGATTTTGGTCCTGATCTGTATAACGATTTCAGTATTAGAAACATTATTACCTCCTTCAATCCGAATTAGAAAAGGCTGTTGTTTTTAAGCTGTTAGCTGTTAGCTGTTAGCTGCTAGCGATCGCAATAGCAGCAGCAATCATCGATAAGTGAAATTTACTAAGATATTAAATACCGCTTTTAAAAGTATTCAGATTGGTACTGATACTAAGATGGTTCGAGCCACCAGCAATATGGTAAAACCCATGACCAAACTCCAACCCAAATCGCTTAAATTTTAAGCCGAGCCCAAATGCAAATCCGGCTGCAGTTCTAAACCCTTCAACCTGTAATTCCTTTTTTCTTTGATGGTTATATCCAAGACGAATTCTAAAATTTTCTCGCTTTCCAAAAAGAAATTCACCGTTGATCACAAAGTGTCTAGCAAGGTTGTCTATAAAAATATCAGACTTACTGTCTCCCGATTGCCCATCAATGATAAATAGAGAACTTTCTTCCGTGTTAGGATCGTCATAAAGAATATTCCATCGCTGCAAATCATGATATATAATAGACCATCTAAAAGGCAGATATTTTAGGCGTTTAGAAATTCCTATTTGCAAATCAAAAGGTAAGAACTCTGATTCGTCATCATACTTCGTAAGTTGCCTACCCAAGTTCTTAGCTACTAGAGCGATATTGAATTGAGTACTCGTATCACTGTAAATAAAACCTACATCAGAATTGATACCAATGGAGTTATACTC
>Ga0114953_1002859_pt1 | contig 11907 bp, 9 predicted proteins | sample SidtaG_FD_87298 | JGI IMG/M metagenome (GOLD analysis project Ga0114953, IMG submission 87298) | Marine algal microbial communities from Sidmouth, United Kingdom - Sidmouth_Male2 metaG | ecosystem: Host-associated > Algae > Red algae > Unclassified | place: Sidmouth, United Kingdom | collected...
CGGGGGGGGGGGGGGGGGGGGGCGCGGGGGGGGGGGGGGGGGGGGGGGGGGGGGGGGGGGGGGGCCCCCCGGGCGGGGGGGGGGGGGGGGGGGGGGGGGGGGGGGGGGGGGGGGGGGGCGCGACGCCGCGCGGCAGCGGGGAGGCGCCCCCGCGCGTGGCGGGCACCGGCGCGAGCGAGAGGGGCGGGGACCCACCCGCGGCGCAGTGGTGATTAACGCCGGGTACGTCCGGAAGATTGTGCGTGCTTGGATGCGCCTCAGCACATGTCCTTGGAATGATTGCCGTACACGCCAGCAAACCCAGCTGTATGCATGGGTGCACCGCGTCCTACCTATCGTACGAAGTATCCAGGCAGTCCACGCAATTGAGGTACGAACCTGTCTCGTTCCCTGCGATTTTTCAAGGTGTACAAACAGGCCGGTGAGGCACACAAACTACAAAGTGAGCACCACGGAGGCGTCTGCTCCAACACGGGTCACACGTAGATTTTCATGAGTCTACACTGCCTCATCGGACGCACGCAACGACACCACCCGAACAGGGCGGTTGCTGAAAAGGATTGGGCCTGCCAGCCTTCCGCAGCTACTCCTTTGCGGGGGATGCAGCAGCCGCTTCTGCTGGAGCAGCGTCTCCGTTGCCATCAGCCGTCGCCGATGCGTCCGCTGTCGCCGCCGCCGCCGTCGCGTCGCCCTCCGCATCTGCAGCGGGCGCACCCCCAGCTTCGGCTTCGGCCGCCTCCTCCTCCTCCTCCGCCGCACCCTCCGCGTCGGCAATGTTGTCCATGTGCTGCCGCGCCTCGTCGTAGGCGGTCTTGAACTTGGCCGCCTGGTCCGAGTTGGCAAAGCGCACCGCCAAGCTGCACGGGTCGGCCTCGCCGTCGGCATAGTCCACGGCCGACCACACCCACGAGCGGTCCGAGCCGACATTCTCCGTCAGCTCAACCGCCCCGTTCACAAAGTGGTTGAGGCACGTCTTCAGCGTCTGCTCCCGCCGCATCAAAAGCCGGATCTTCCGCATCGCAGGGTCCTCGGCCAGCGTGTCCCGCATCATGGTCAGGTCGCCCGTGCCACGCTCCTTCCACATGTTCTCCTCCTTGTCAAAGCGGAAGAGCTTGGCGCGCCTGCAAGCAGCAACAACAGATGAACAAGCCAATCAAGATACCAGAGGAAATACCAGTACAAGCCATAAGCAAACGATGAGGGGACGCGTCAGGGATGATCCTGGCCAAGGGAGCAGCCAAAGATGACCACAAAATATGCGCAGTACAGCACCCCGCAAGACAACGATCGGAACACGGCGGGATCTGCTTTCAGACCGCTATGTTGTACAACAACAAGGACACCAGAAGCAAGCAAACTCAGCGAAGTAGACCGCAATTACAAGGGAGGACACCTCAGGCGCTCACACTGCCATCCAACATGTAGGGCATCGTACGCACATTTTGAAAATGCTCTCCTCATTCTCGGTGCCAGTAGACGTCTTCACCTCCTCCTTCAGCTCGACAACGGGCTTGAAGATGGCCGTCGATTCCTCCTCCAGGACCGGCTCCTCAGTTGCCGGGGTCGTCGAAGACGCAGCAGCCTCCGGCTCCGCCATCGTAGTAGAGAAATGTACGTGGCAAGTACCGCTACAGCTGGGAAGCGCAAATCGGAAAGGAGTCAGAGTCGGTGGGGTGCAGTCGCCCTCTCCACAGCGACCGATGAGTGCGTTAGACCCTGCACCAACTGCGTGTCGACGACCAAGCAGCCGATGACACCGACCGGCGCACAGGCAGTTCCCACTTGGAAGACGCCAGAACCATGACTGCGAAATGTTACCTCCAGGCAACGCAACAGTAAGCCTGTTTGAAATTGAGCCACTTCTTGCATTGCTTTACGGTAAAGTAGAACCCTTTGATTACAACTCAACATAGGTAAGTGCAATCGCTCGTTTGTTTCCTTCTCTTTCTCTTCCGGGCACCGCGATGAGGTACTGTACTGTACTGTAGACCTACCGCGTATCAAGCTACATTTGCGGCCTACCCCAACGTGAGGGGTGAGTATTGTGTGCGGTGCCTATTTGTGGACGGCAGACTGGACACAGCACGCGCACAGAAATGGCGCGTTGGCTCGAGCAGAGTCGGCCATGACACGACCGGCACCGTGTCTGCGCCAGATTGACACGAAGAAAGCAACTGGTCGTCACACACAGGGGCATACGATACCGCCAGGGCAGTGGCACGCTGCGCAAACCAACAGGCCGTACTGTCATCCACGCAGCAGGAAACGTCCGATGCATTGTCTCTTGTCATTGGAACAGTTGATAACCTTGCAGGGGCTCACAAGACCTCCGTTGACAGCAGCGGCTGGCTCTCACTCGCACGTATTCTCCCTCCCTCCTCCCCATCCAGCCCCACCCCCACCGCCCTGAGGCCTGACTCCCCGGCCGCCAGCAGCCCGTCCACGATGCGGCCAATGAGGGCCTCAAAGCGGACGTAAAACAATTGGCGGAGGCACAGCCACGCGACTGCCCCGCCGAGCAGCGCCACCGCCCCCCCCGCCAGGATGAACAGCCCGAGGATGTGTGCCCAGCCGGCGCTCAACCCCCACACGAGGAGAGCCCCGACGCCCACCACCGCCGCCGGGACGCCCATCAGCGTCGTCGCGACGGACAAGAGCATGTTGTCAGGCGCCAGCATCAGCGCGGTCTTGATGGACCGCGTCCGCTCCGCCCGCGCCGACCGCCATGCCGCCTCGGCCGCCGCCAAGGCAGCTTCCTTCTCCTTGATGAGCGGCACGAGGGTGCCCTCGGAGCGCACCCGCGCGAGCTCCGACGCGGATGAGCGGACGGAGCGGCGGGCGCGGGACTCGCGGGCCTCCACCTCCGGGGAGCCGGCAAGTCCAGGTGGTGGCTGCTCCAAGTCGCCGCCCGACCACAGTTGGAGGGTGCCAACCAGCTCGTCAGCCTCGACCCACTTGAGGTACACGATTCCTCCGAGCAGGGCGGTAGCGGCGCCGGCCAAAAGCGGCACAAACGTGGGGGTGTGGAGGGCGGCTAGCAGCGTCGCCACGCCGCCACCTAGAAGCACGAGGAAGACTAGCAGCACAATGACAATTCCGCGGAGGACGGAGCGCGCAATGCTGGCCAGGTTGCGCAGCTGTCCGGCCAGCGAGGACACCCGCCGCAGGTGCGTGTTCATCGACGAGGAGCCCGGCATAGTCGCAGCGCTGGAGAAGTAGAGCAGTGGGGCAAGGGGTAGGGAAGCAGAGGCGAAAGGCTACGGCACGGCAAGGGGCCTAGCGAACGCGCCGGGCGTCGTAGCGGTCAGGGGCCCACGCGCCCACGCAGGCAGCGCAGGGCTGGGCGACGACGGCTTAAATGGGAGCAGCGCAGCTGCGATAGAGCAGCATGAACGTCACGGACGCATGACAGGACCTTGTGGCCAACGATGAAACGCCAGGGGATGTCGCCGCGCGAGTTGAGCAGTCAAGAACACGGCAGCGATGGAGTTCAACACTCGCCTGGTGAGCTGCGCTCCCTCCTTGGCTTTCGAACACGACGCGAGCGAGATTCGAATTTGTCCAGTACTGTACTATAACACGTGGCGGGCAGTACTTGGCGAAATCAACAGAAAGTGGCACCAGCAGAGCATTCTGACCCTTCCGTGGCACGCACAACCATGACGGTGAGAAGGGGTCTGGAAACGATGAACACGGAGGTTCAGGCGTGGCGGACAGGTAGGAGCAGCTTCGCCTCGGTGGGGGCACCGCTCCGACCGTATTCACGTCCCAAATGGGGAGCCAAGCGCTCTCTGAGCTGTAGCTGGTTCTTCTCCTTGGAGCAGCATGCATTTTCTGCCGTACAACCTGTCGTCGGTCTCGCCGTTGGCGTCCACGACGGCCGCCTTGCGCTTGTTGCCTGTCCTTCAACCGCAACGGCCGTCGGCGCGGAGTGGAACGTCGCCTCTCGGGTCTACGTCGCTGGCCTCTGATGCTCCTCCGTCAACGGATGTTGCAGCAATAGCTTCGCTTCTCCTGGCGGCTCAGAATGAAACGTACGTTTTATGTTCTGGGTCGCCATGCTTTTCTGGCTGGTTACCTTGTCTGCCACTGTATTTTAGGAGGAGCGCTGGGCTCCGCTTCCTTTCTTGCCGTTTAAGCAATATGCAGTGGTTCTTGCGTTGCTGTCTTGTTTGTTCTCTATTGGTGGGGCGCTCGGACCATGCACTTGTCGTCCTGTTCAAGCTTTTTGCATCTGCTGACCCGCCAGTGTCTCTCTCTTACCGCACCGCACACCGTTTTTGGTGGTACATTCTGCATGGACGCTTGTCATTTTTTCAGCGGTGGCTCTCTTGACGACGACCACGGAGTGGCAGTGCAGGGGCTGGATGCACATACCAGCGAGTTTCTGGCACAACTCCGGGAGGAGCGCCCGGCTCTGTTCGTGCCGTGCTCGGTGTCTGTGTCAGCTGGCGTGCCTGGCTATGGTGACGAGGAGGTGGACGACTTCGGGCGTGCACCGCCAGACCCATCTACTGCTTCGCCTTCCCGCTTGGCACGGCCTCCTTGTCTCCCCGGCGCTGCCACCCCGGCTCCGCCCGTGGCGGCCACGCCACCCCGCAACGCGCGGACGTCTACCACGGCTGGAATCGCTACCCCCCAGACGGTGCGGCGGCGTAGCAGCCCACGTGGTGCTGCGGACAAGGCGCTAGAGGAGGAGTGTACCGGGTTGACCCGAACATTGGAGGCCTTCACCGAGTTGCCTGCGAGCAGCCTCTCCTCGTGGCACATTGCTGAGCTCCGCAGCGCGACCTCGTCCGATGCGGGAGCGCGGGCACTTGCAAAGGTGCCCGAGTCGCTCATCCTTGCCGTGGCTGGACGGCTGCAGCCCCGCGTTGCCGCGAGCGTGGGGGCATTGCAACACTCATCCCTCTCGACTACATCATCTACGGCGGTCGCTGTGGAGGCCATGGGCTGTGCGCTCGTGCTCCTCTCATTTATGAAGATTCCCGGCTCCGTGGCCGTCCTGCGCGTCGAGGAGACTTGTGAGGCACTCATTGATGTGCTAGGGTTGGTCCTGCGCCGAGTGGTGTTCCCTGCCCGGGACTCGTCATTTGGCCCCCCAGGGACTGTCAAGCGCAAGCGAGCCTCACGGCCAGCGGACGGCTATGGTGTGGACGATGGCAGTGATTGGGACATGGATGAGGAGATGGCAGCCGGCCAGTCGGATGACGAGGCGTTGCTGGAAGAGCAGCCATCTCCCCGACAAGCGCGGGGCCGGCGGCGGCGCTCGAGCGCACGGGGATTCGCCGGCGGTGTGACACCAGACGCGCTGCTCTCCCTGTGCTGTCGAGTTTCCCGCAACTGGGGGGAGGCACTCGAGGTGCATGGGGGGCCCGAAGAGTTCGGTAGCGCAGCGGCGGCGCGACTTGTTTCTGTGCTCATCTCCTCGCTCGGCGTGTCAGGCGTTGCCGAGCTGCAGCTGAGCGTGTGTGCGACCATCGGCGTGGTCTTTTGGTACTACGAGGATGCACGAGCACCCGTGTTGACCGAGCTGCTGCACTTTGCCGGGCGTCTCCCCTCCTCCCGGTCAGACCTGCGGCGCTTCCGGGTGGGCGGCGCTGGCGGTCAAGCTAGTGTCGTGCGTGTGTCGTCTGCGCTCTTCTTGCAGTTGGTGCACGCGCTCGGCGGTCTAGCCGACAAGGAGGACGCCAGCGCTAGGGACGACCCTGGTACTCGTCCGGCAGATGTGCGGCAGCGAGGCGAGGAATTGCAACTCCCGCCCCATCATGCTGCGCACGTACAGGTTGTGGTCCGGATGCAAGGAGTTGTTCGCGCCTCTGTTGAGGCGCTGGTGACACCGGCCCTCAAGGCCCGCGACGTAGATGCTCTTGAAGCGGTGACAGCGTTTGTCGAGGACATGTTGGAGCTGTACGGGCTGCCGGAGTGGCCTGGAGCTGACACGGTTGTGCAACTCCTTTTTTTGCACCTGTCGGACCGCCTGCAGCGCGTCCCGGTGCTCAAGGGAGGAGCTCCACGGAGCACGGACGTGCACACGCGGGGCGCTGCGTTCGGTTGGCTTGGCTCGCTAGCGGCGCGGCTCCAGGTGGAAGCGGCTTTGGATACTGTTGGTTGCCTTGCTACACCTACGAACGCCTGCGGCGGCGAGACCGGTGGCCCACTTCCAGAAAGTCACTGTGTGCTCAAGCTCCAGTATGCGCAATGCCGTGCTGCTGTGCTGGCCGTCTGCCACTCAACTCCCCGCGGGGGGCTGCGTTTGCTGTGCTCGGCGCTGTTTTGGCGCTCTCAATGGGTCGTTGACGACAGCCGGGCTGCTCTCAAGCCGGGGGACATCGGCGCATCCGGTGATGGGGCGACTGGGGCCACGTCGGTCGGGGGGGGGGGGCGGGCGGGGGTTTGTCCTCCTGCTCCGGTTTTACATCCCAGGGGCGAGAACGCTGATGTTGCCGGCTCCAGCTCGGCCACAGTCTCCGCCGTGGTGGCCTCCCGGTGGTTGACACACCGCCGAGCTGTGACTGTGCGCCTGTTGGACCGCGTGTTGGAGGCCATCATGAGGGGCTTCTCCGAATCCATGCCGACCGTCCGGGCTCAGGCGCTCAAGGCTATGAGCATGGTGGCCGGGGTGGACCCCATGAAGGTCCAAGCACGAGCCAGCTTTGTTCGTGCCATCAGGTCTTGCTGCATGGACGTGTCCGTCGTAGTCCGCGATGCGGCGTTGAACTTGCTCTGCAGCATCTTCTCCTCGCCTGAAGACGTCACCGATGCTGCTGACGCTGCCGTGGGTCCTACTGAGAGTACGGTCTTTCCGCTGCATGGCCGGTTGACGCCCGTCGTCAGGCGGTTTGATGCCACCTTTGTCTCCAACGTCCTGCCCGTAGTCGCTGGGCGTCTCCTGGACACGGCCACGTCGGTCCGGAAGCGCGCGGTGCGGATCTTGAGCCAAGTTGTGGCCGACGCCTTCTCGTACCTATTGACGGTGCGGCGTTCCACCACCTCGTTTGAGAGTGATCGTCGTCATGGTGACGCGGAACGTTTGGTGATTGACGTGTGCGCTATGCTCCTCGGACGCCTGATGGACTCGGAAGATTCGGTGCGGCACGCGTCCCAATTTGCTCTGCGTGCGGTGTTGTTTGGTCATGCGTCGGACAAGGGGCGACCCGGTATCCGGGTGAGTGCTCAACGGGACGATCCCTTTGCGGCTTTGCTGGCACCTACCGACGCTGTCGCTGAACGCACGCGGGCGTTCATCCTGGTCGGCACCATTACCAAAGTACCCCCCGCCGCGTGTGACCAGTCCCTGGAGGATGTCATCGACAAGTCACTGCTTGCTGCGCAGCGGCCGTTGGTGTCTAGGATGCTATCGCTTGTCGTGAGGGAGCTGCTGGAGGCCGACCTAAGCGCCATGGAGCAGAGCATCGATTCTCCTGGCGTTGAGCCGGATGGAACGAGCGCCGCTGGTGCTGCGGAGATGGGACAGGTGGGCGGTGATCACATGGCGGACGGGGTCTCACCAGCATCCACGGGCTTCACGGCTGGCGTTTCCGGGAGCGGTGATGTATCTTCTGATTTGGAAGCGATTGCGGAGCGTCGGGTTGCATGCGCTCAGTTTGTGAGCGCGTTGGCGGCAGTCGACACTGGCCTGGTGTTTCCCCATTGCGGTGTTTTGGCGCCGCTGCTCAAGGGTTTGGACGGGGTCCCTCGGTACCAAGTCGTTGTCGCGTCGTACGTCCTTGACACCATCGAGCGTGTCATCCCCGGCGTTCGCCCGGTTCCATCGGAGCTCGTGGGTGAGCTGGAAGAGGACCTGAGCGCGCTGGTGTGCACGCACCCGGATGAGCAGCTCGCTGCGGCGGCCATCAAGTGCCTCTGCTCCATAACGCAGCAGGAGTGCGCCACCAACCAAAGACCGGACGCCGTGGCTGCCCCTGTCGGTAACCGGGAGGTAGTCGGCTCTACTCAGCTGGATGGTGATACAGCAGGCGCAACTCGCGATGCGGACGCCGTCAACAGCGTGCGGTCCGCGCAGCGTGTGCTTTTCCGGTCAGCGTCACCTGTTGAAACCGTCCCCGTAACGATTGCGCGGCAGTTCTACGACTACCTGCAAGGTAACCGGGGCCAAACGGTCCTTAACGACCCGGCCTTTGTCATGCACGCTTGCGTTGCCCTGGTCCGGCTCGGGCTCTTCTGTCGCTACGCCGCGTTGGAGACGAGCACGACGACAGTCTACTACGCGGTGTTGGAGGAGTTTGCAGTGGCGTCTACCGCCGATTGGTCCGTATGCCACCCCCTGCGTCGAGCCGCGCTCGAAGGTTTGGCGCACGTGGTCATGCGGCGGCGGGACTTGCTCATCAGCGCGACGCGGCTCTTTGCCGCGTCCTTGCGCCAGCCTGGGCTCATATGCGGGCAGGCGGATGTGTCGACCCGTCTGCGTGTGCTAGAGGACTTGTATGACATGCTACTTTCTGAGGGCTTTGAGACCAAGCCCTCCGCTGCCTCCGCTGGCGGCGACAGTCCGCACGGTGGGCGGTCCATATCGGAGCTCCCCGTGCCCGACGACGTAGCCGACGTGGCACTCGCTATGGAGGACGACCCGGATGCGGGCTCCCTCACGGCGGCGGTTCAGTCCCTGCAGCTTGACCTAGTCAACCTCGCGGCGGATGTGGATGCCCGGATACGGCACCGGGTGGCTACCATCCTCGACCTGACGGTGCGTCACGGGGTTCTGCTTGCGAGCTCGCTCGTGTCCCCTCTAGTAGGCCTCTCCGCGGACCGAGCGGATGTGCGCACCAGCCCGGCCGCTCTTCGCGCGCTGGACTTTATCTCCACCCGCCACCCGTACCTGCTCGCCCCTCGTTTGGTTGACGGCGTCTCAACGGCGTTCTCGGTTGCAAAGGCATGCGCTGGCGCACACCGACCGAGCTCGTCAGTGGCCGCCGCTCCCGCGGAGACCCCGGGCGATGGGCGCCGCACGACCTGCCCGCTGGTGCTCGCAGTCGACCCCCTAACTGGGTATGCACTGCTCTCCGACGCGTTTTCGTTGCTACCGGGCGCACGCCGAAAGGCCGCTTTTGAGTCCCTGTTGAAGGAGGTGCATCTGCGTTCCAAGGGGGCGGCGTCGGGTGCACCCACATTGAGACGCTCTGTGCGCTCTGCTGGCCCTGCTGTGTCTGCCGGCGTGCCGTCTGCTGCAGGGTTGGCTTTTATTGTGTCCACTTTGTGCTCCATTGACTTTGGCTGCATCATTAATAGCACGGCAGTGTCGGCGGTGGACAAGGTGGCGTCAGGGGGCACGGGCAGCACGGCTGCAGACGCCAAGACCAAGACTGGTCGGGACGAAATTGCCTTCATTGTCGCCACTGCTGGTCGTCTCGTATCGTCGACGGGGCACGCGCTGCTCGACGCAGCGATCGAGGCGCTGGAGGCAGATTCGACCGACGCGAGTGGGGGCACACCCCTCCACTTCCTCGCCGCACGCAGCGTGCCGTTGAGCTACCTACTGCTGCTCAAACGCCACTTTGCCACGTCCTCCAAGGACGGCACACTCGCTGTGGCGCCAGCTTCGCCGCAAGGGGTGGCGGCCCACCTGTCGGGACCGCCTCGGCTCGAGTCCCCCTTCTACAAGATGGATCCCGCGCTGTTGAGCGAGACCGCAGACGCGAGCACCTGGCGCCGACAGCTGCGGCTGTTTCGTGACCTGATGGACGCGGACGAGGCGGTCATTGCGCCGCCTGGCCAGGGTGCTGGGGGCGCCCGCGGGCGGCGGCCTCGACGGGCTGCTCGGTAGTCGAGAAAGCGGGATTCAAAGAGAAATCTACAAGCGAGACAGGACAAACCACATGACCAAGACAAAGACGCGCGCCTCCGTACCGCTTGTGCAAACAGTAAGCGCGAGGCGCATAAGGTGCGCAGAACAGGTTCAACAGCAGCCTAGACGATCGGCAGAGGCGCTCTGGGACAGGACCAACCCGAACACACCGGCGTGGGCCCGCCAAAAAAAATTGGCGCCCACCGCAGCAGCGATAGCAGGGACCAAGGCAGGTCATGCCACGCCACACGCGCGCGTGACGGTCTACTTGCTGGAACCGCCGCTAGACCCACCAGCCGCAGCCGCAGCAGCCTTATCCGCAGCCTTCTGCTGCTTTAACCGCATAATCTCAGCGTCCCTGAGACACAACAGAACGAAAAGGGAGGAAGCAACAATAAAGGCAAGGGTCACGAGAATGAGGGAGGAACAACACAGACGCGACGACCAGCAGACGTTGCAAGCCCGCGCCAACCAACGGCGCGCGGAAGGAGCACGGAAGGCGCGTTAGTACGAATCAAAACCAAGTATACAGACACCACACGCTCCGACGCAAGCAGACCCAGCCAAAAACACACAAGACACACGAGGTGCGGCATCACGTACTTCTCCTTCTTGTTCGTCAGCAGTTGCTTGGCATTGGGGCCATCCGCTTCCTTCTTCTTGTTCTTGCCGCCCTTCTCTGCTCTCTTCGCCGCACGCTGCCGGTCAATCTCACGCTGGTTACCGCCTGCAGGAGACCACACCAATGCAACGAGACAGACAAAGGAGCGACAACCAGCAACACCACCCATGTTAACAACAACGAACAAGTATGACCGACCGTGTGCCCAGGATGCTCTACAAAGTCCAGCAAGAGGGGCCACCAAAGTAACACAATAAAACATGAGCAAAAAACAAGAGCAGTCAAATGAACGTGGTGCGCGGGCAGACAGCGCCAGCCCAAAACCATGACAGAAAACAGTGGCACCGCTCTCCCCAAGCCCTCACACGAGGACGTACGAGACATGGTGGGCGACGGACAAAAGCGCACGGCGCGGACAAACAGCGACGGAACAACACGGGCCGGAGCGCCGACAGCTCGAGCCGCACGGCTGCGCGCGCGAGCGCGCTCAGGCGACAGCCGTTGCCCTTATGCCAGCAACGACGGCCGTCCTCCCCAGGCACTGCTGTCGCTGACGCGGCAGGAAAAAAAATACGAGGCACGTGCGGCACCCAAAAACCCCCACAGGTGTGCAGACGAGAGAAGAACAGACCGCGGGGCACACACCGAGTGTCCGCACGACCAGACACGCGCGTGACGACGCACGCAGGCCCACGTGGTTGACCGAGGCGGTCAGGCGGTCGGGACGGGCCAAATGGCCCCCTGCTCGGGTGCGCGCCGCCTCTGTTGGTTTGTGCAGTGTGCCACGACAGGCAGAACAATCTGGAGTGCCACTTTATCATTACACTTGTAGGTTGACTTACCTAGTATTTTAGTTGATTTTATTTATCTACTTATATAGCCCCCGAGAGTGTCGGGGTCGGAAGAAATGTATTCCAAAACACCAAACACCCCCGCTCTTTGTGGACAGCAGCGGCTGGAACCAAGGCCGCTCTCCCCCACACAGCCACAGCCGCCTCGTCGAGCGGTCGGCGCGATCTGTCCATCCCCTTGGGCGGCTGCTCCATCCCCATCCCCGCCCCCTGCGCGGCGCACGCGCCGCCCGTCCCCGCGAGGCGGTGCGTCTGGCCGTGGCCGGTGGGGTCAAAGCGGGGCTGTCATCCCCGCTCGCCCGCCGTCTTGACCCTCCTGAACGCCGAGACGCCGCCCCGGTGCCGCGCGCCTGCGCTTCCCCCGCCGCCGTCCCGGCCGTTGGCGCCATGGCCGCCCTGGCCTTTGCGCCACGGCCGCCGCTGGTGCTGGCCCGCCCGGCTGCCCCCGCCGCCGCCGCTGCTGCCATTGGCCGCGCCGGCGGGTGTGACTGGGCGTGCGGACCCCCCGTGGCGGCCCCCCGGCGGCCACGGGGGGCCCCCCCCCCCCCCCCCCCCCCCCCCCCCCCCCCCCCCCCCCCCCCCCCCCCCCCCGCCCCCCCCCCCCCCCCGCCCCCCCCCCCCCCCCCCCC
>Ga0114953_1002870_pt1 | contig 11894 bp, 16 predicted proteins | sample SidtaG_FD_87298 | JGI IMG/M metagenome (GOLD analysis project Ga0114953, IMG submission 87298) | Marine algal microbial communities from Sidmouth, United Kingdom - Sidmouth_Male2 metaG | ecosystem: Host-associated > Algae > Red algae > Unclassified | place: Sidmouth, United Kingdom | collected...
CCTCCGCGGCTCCCTCCGCGGTCGCGCCCCCCCCCCCTCCCCGCCCATCAATCGCCGTGCGCCCCATGGAGCCCGCAATGTTTCCGATTTTCTACGCCGGTCGGCAAGAGGTACGGTGGATGTAGTACTACGGGAGCCCGCCGTCGGCGGTGGCGCGGCCGGCGGAGCACCCGGGGTGCGGCGGGCGCGGGGGGGTCGGCGGCGCCGACGAGGTCGGGCTCGGGTGGAACGGGGACGGCGGGCCCGCCTACGAGCGCAGGTGCGAGCCCGCGAAGGGGCGCGCCTGGCCGAGACGCACGCCGCGGGGTCCGAGTGGCCGCGGCCGGAGGGCGCGGCAGGCGACAACCGACTGGGCGCCACGCGGCGGTTGCAGCGCGTTGCGCGCGGAACGGTCACTCCCCCTCGTCTGTAATGATCGCTTCGGGGGACTCTGTATGCATGGAGGGAATTAGCTATTCACAGAAATTAAATTGATGGTTGGACTCCTGTGGCACCGAATGATAGTTTCAGTGTACCGCCTGTGTACAGCACGACAGTGCGACAGAGCCTCGCACAAAACCCGCATTGAGAGGGCGCAAATGCCGAGACACCTGACCGTCCGCGGTTCGGCGAGGCTCAAGATGGGCGCCGTCAGCCAACTCGCTGTGTCACGAAACCACGGAAGGAACAGCCATCGTCTCATATTTATGCTACGGTCTTTTGCTACCTTTTCTGTCAGTTAACGACAACCTATTGCATCCGGCAGTCACTGGACGGCAACACTTAGATATTTCTGACGAATACTTGTGTTCATTCTCCAGGGCATCATATGATCGAGTACAGAAGGGGTTGCATGATCGTTTTGTTGATCTTTCTGGAGTGTCTCCATCATTCGTCGTGGGTTCACATCTCGCGAGAACTTCTTGTGAGTGTGCGTCGAGTGATGGAGCCGCTCGGTGCGCTGAGTGCGAGCGGCGCTCGACCGTCCAGGCCAGCGGCTTCGATCGGCAGGGGTGACAGTAGCTGTAATCAGGGGTGGCGGGAGGTGCAGCAAACAGGGGTGGGGGGATGTGCCCCAATCAGGGCCAGGCGGAGGCGCCGCGGGGGCGCCACAATCACGGTTCACAGGGCGGGCCGCAAACAGTGGTGGCGGGAGGCCGCAAACAAGGTCGAGCGTGGCAGAAAGCGCATGAACCGACGGCCAAGGAGGTGGAGGTCACATGGCATGTCGTGTCAAGGCGAAGAAGAACCATCACGAAAGAAAGACATGCACTCCTACAAAGAAAGTCAAGTACACGAACACCAATTGCTATCAGCCACAAGAAGGTTATTAGACAACTACAGTACCCGACTTCTTTTGCAGCTCGAGGTTCTGAGCTCCTTTGCGATCTGTGCATCCATGCTCTGCATGAGCCGTGTACATTCAGTGCTATGGTGTGATACGATGAAGCCAGTCATGAAACTCAAGCGCCCGCCGACAAACAGACACACGGGAGGCGTCAAACGAAAGCAAAAAGACGTCTTGGAGACGACGGACGCGGGAAAATGCGACATACATCATGGCAAAAGTACACACTCGTCCTAAGGAGAGCGCTACCGTGTCCAGAGTCATACCCTGCGCCTTGTGAATAGTCATGGCCCACCACAGCACGAGGGAAACCTGCCGCCGCGTTGCTGACTTCTAGTCCCTGGAAGACAGAGACGTAACACAGAACACCTCCCGCTTGATGAACAGCCGACGCCGGGCAGCCGTCGGCAATGAGAATTCTACAGTTGGTAGACTCTCGCTCTTGCCTCTCTTGTCCGCGAGGGTGTAGAAGCCGATCACGACGCCTCGGGCTCCCGCGCTCAACCCGTGCGAGTGGAAGTACGCGTTGCAGGCGAGAAGATCGACGGCACCGACACACAGCTTCATTTCGTACTCGGCCTTGGTGTAGTCGGCAAGCAGCTGCTTCCCATGGTAATCGGATAGCAGCTTGTAGTCGTCTTCCGCTACAAGTACGACAAGGGGCTGGTCCAGGCTCACTAAGCACTTGTTGTTTCGCACGTTGGCCGCTTCTGTAGTGGAATAAAGGTAGGCGGCATCGCCGGGAGCGGCCGCCACGACCCTGGATCGCAGGAGCTCTTTTTTGGACCGCGTGAGCTCGGCCCTGCGCATGTGGAGAAGTAAAGAGCGGAACTCAGCATCGGCACCATGGCGGCCGGCTGTCATAAGAACGACAGCCCTCGAGCCGAAGAGCATCGGCCACACATTGGCTTGAAACGAGAACCGCCCAGAGAGGGCTCCTTGACCTCGCACAGGAGTCAGCTGCAAAACTTCGCCGCAAAAATGGACGACAATACATCCGAGCGGCGTTGAAGGAGCTCTCCGTAGGTAGCGGCAGAGACGGTCTACTGCTCTGGCTGTCTACGATTTGCCCCCGGAACCTTACGGGAACGGATTCCCCTGCGGTCAGGGGGGGGGGCCACATGTGCGCTTCCACATCACCGACGCCCGCTGGCGGAACGGCCGCGGCGGGCGCACCGCTCCGGTGCTTCCACTCTGGTGGCGTGCGCCGCCACGCTGGCGGCGCCCACCAGCGCCCGTCACTCATCGCGCGCCACGCCCGCGGCCGGCGGCGGTGATGCGGCACCCCCCCCCTGGGTGGCCCCAGCGGGCGCGGCGCGCGGGCGCCACGTCACCCCCCGCTGACAACCAGACGCTCACCGAAATGCGAGCAGCAGTCCCCCGCCCCCCTCGCGCCCTCCCCGCACACGTGCACAGAGCGGCCGCGCCACAGGGCGCCGTCTCTCTAAGCGCGCGCGCGGCGTGACCCGCCCCCGGACGGGATGCGGCGACGGGCGGACGGGCGGGGCGGCGCGGACGGCGTGCGGCGGCGGCGGGCGAATAAGGGGCACGCTTTTGGCTGCCCCCTCTCTCCTCCTTGCCCCTCAACGTCCTTTGCTTCTCGCGGCCCCTTTCCTCCCCTCGGTTTGGGCACCTCGCTTCCTTCTAGACCGGGCACATCGGCACGTGCCTCTGCTTCTTCCTGCCGGCCTGGACCTACGGCTGCACCTTCGTGTACCCGGAGGCCACCTATCCGCACGCGACCGCGGCCACTCCGGGTGCTGCGCCCGGCACGGGGGCGCCCCACATGACGAGCGGCGGCGCATGCGAACAAGTACAGGCCCGGCTAGACGTGGAGCGCTTCCCCTTTGCGCTTGGCCCCCACGCTTTGCATATCTGCTTTTCTGTGTACCCTCGCTTTGTCGGCTTTTCCGGCTCGAGGTCCGGCGTATGGACCCCCCCTGCTCATGCAAATGGTAAATCGCTACGTCTCTGGCACAACTCTGTTCCCGGTCCTGTTCTGCTGGGGATCAGACGAGCATTAGGGATGGCGTGTATGTCGATGAAAAATGTTGGAACGCAACTGTCGTTTGCAACGGGACGACGAGAGAGCTCACGGCAAAGTCAATCGTGCTTTCTTGCAATAGTCCTGGCGGAAGCCATTCACTGTAATGTGGTCGACATTTCCGACGGTGGTCGACATTTGGCACAGCACAGCTATTGCCATGGTCGCAAGGGACGCCCTCGGAGCACGCCAGGTGTTACGCGTTCATACGCTATGCGGTACGGGAGCATCGCCAGTCACCATGTCAGGTCCCTTTCTCGTGATGTACTGCTCTGTCGCCCCCCAAACACTGAAGGGGCGTCGTGTGGAACCCTCAGCCGGAGGGCGGAAATCAAGCACCAGTTCGCAAGAATTGAGCATACGACGGAAATGGATCGCCAAAATCCAAGTATAAGTGTCGCCCGAACCTGGCAGAGCGAGTATCAAGGGAATATACTCTTGACATTTTGGGTTATCGGTATCCCAGATTGTTCTGAGCGCGGGTATGCGTATACCTGTAAATGAAATTAATATCCCGTTTGTGCAGTTAACTTTAGGTTTCGTTATGTCAATCTCTGTCGAGCGACTACTACTGTCACTGTGCCGGCCCTCCGTCGCCTCCACTGCCCGAAAGAGCACTGTCGGCAGGGCCGTCCGGGCGGCTATCAGACCCGTGAGCCCTTTCAACTACGTCCAAGCGGGGTTCGATTGAAACTCGCTGTGGGAGTGCAACACTCTGAGCGTGATTAACTTGGCAGGCAAGACTAATGGGAGCGGTGTGGGGTATCTGCCGGATGCGCGATGTTGGCCATTTTGCTCACACATGGAGGCGTGCCAGTTGGTACGTCGCCACGGTTGCCTCGCCACGGTTGGGTCTTGATATGGCCACGTGTACGGCTCAGCACCAATCCATCAACATTTGGAGTGACGACATTGGCGCAGAAGGTGCTACTAATAGTGTCTCGGGCGATGTGAGCCAATCATTCGAGCCACTAACGACCCCAAGGCATGGGGAGGTGGCCTACAGTGATCGAGATGGGGAGGTGGCCTACAGTGATCGAGAAGCCATCTAACTTCCACCAAGAATCCGTTGTGATGGGGCTCTCAAGGCCCCATCAGAAGGCATCAAAAAATCGGCGTTGATGGAAGCGACACCTGCTGGGCCGACGATCATTGGCACCCGCGTCGATGTTGGGGGCCCGTTTCGGTCGCAGCTGCAGAGGGTGGCCCGCGCTCCCGTACCTTAAAAGCCACTCGGCATCTGTGTGCAGAGCTTGCCGCACCAGTCCCCAAACCGGTCCCCTGCTCCACGGTGGTTTGCCGCTCCCCACCGCGTCTCTCCGCGGTCGCAGTGTGCGGCCACGGCGGATACAGTCCGTTCCCTCTCGAGCAGCCACCGCCCTCTTCCCCTCGGCCATCGCCTGCATCACCAACGTTAGCTGCGTCCCCTCGTTCCTGAGGGGTCGTTGTGCCTGCGACGACGCGGCAACCCCCTGCCAGGTGGACCGCCCGACTCCTCCCCCAGACCCAGTTCGCCCGCCCTGTGCGTGGTGCCGCCGACCATGGGCGGGGAAGACCCCAAGGGCGCCGGTGGCCTCTACCCGTCGCCCGCGACGCCCGCTGAGGCAGGCACGCCCGCCGACTACCCGCCGCCGCCGCCCGACACCTACTACCCGGCCGCCCCGTCCGCGCCCATTGCGGCGGCAGGGGTGCCCGCAGGCGCGAAAGTGGCCCACCCTCCCCGGGCGGCCGGGGTGGCCGCCCCCCCGCCGACGCGCCAGCGGCCGCTACCCGTCGTGTGGACGACCCGCTCCGAGGTGGTCACCTGCCCCGGCTGCGGGGCGCTCGTGAAGTCCCGGGTCACCGTCAACGACTGCACGATGGGCAACTGGCTGTTTTGCTGCCTCACGGGCGCCTGCTGCGTGTTCATCCCGGGCATATGCAATTGCGCGTCCAACGCGTACCACCGGTGCCCCAATTGTGGGTACATGCTCGGGGGGATTGATCGGTGTTAGGGGCGGTCGACGCCCAGGATTGGGGGAGGGGGAGAGGGGGTCGACTCGGGGGCGGGAGGACAAGTGGAGGAGGCAGGGGTACGAGGGGAAGAACAGGTGCGCGTCGATGGGGGACGTGACGGGGCATCGCGGGGGTGACCGCCATGCGTGATTGCATTCCTACTGGGATCCTCTCGGCGCAGTGGCGGTGCGCCAGGGCTGCGCGCAGCACGCCGCCGGCGGCGGTGTCCCGTCGCAGCCCGCCGGCTCTTGGCCCAAGGCCCCGTCCCAAGCCGACGAACAGGCGTCTGCGGATTTCGTCCCCCACGGCGCAGTGGGTCTTAAACCGTGTACCTATCGGATCTGCTGATTCCGTGTTGCGGGCTGTTGCAGGATCCCCACAGTCTGTCAAATGGCTCTGGTCGGGCCATTTTGTGTTGGCAGCCTGCTGGTTTAGCACATTGGTGGCGCCTTACCATAGAATCCTCATTGCATTGGCCGTCAGTCGAACTTTTCTTGGGATCTTCCTCCTTTACTTATGGAGCAGAAGCCGAGAATCGCGTGACATCGAGATGATTCCGGAGATCGCTTGAGAATCTCAGCAATCTCCGGAGAACTGAGATGATCGATTGTACGACTGCACGCCGTATCCCCTATCCCCTTCAGAAAAGAAAATTATGGCCGGCCTCAGGAGAGTCTCACGGGGTCGGCGGTGTTTTCTGTTTTCGGTGGGGCGCTTCCGTTCTCCTGCTGGAAAATGCACCCAAGAAAATGTCTGCACCAGTTCTTGACACAAGGATTTCTCATATGAGATCAACTCTGAATCGCACATTACAGAAAGAAAAACATATTGCTTACTAGAGTATTTGACCATCCGGGAGCCCCGAGTGGCCATCAGGGTGTGCCCTTCCACCACACGAAGGTGCTTGTGGACAGCGAAGGGACCACGTGCAGCTCAGGACGCTTCGCAAAAGAGGGGCACATGAGTTGTTGAAGGACCTCTCGCACGAGGAGACACAGAGGTCTGCTCCAAACGAGCGTTTGGGCAGGGGTCGAGGATAGAGCAGGGCGGCGGGAGGGGGAGAGGCGAGGGGGGGAGGCTGCAGGCCAAGGGCAACTGTGGCGACGGAGGGAGGACGGGTGGGGGAGGAAGGGGGCCGGATGGGAAGGGAGGGAATGGGATAAGGGCGTGCAGGGACTATGAGCTGGATGATAAAATGATGAGTAAGGCTGTGCTGGTACGCAGGTGGCGGCGGCGGTGGCGGCGGCGGTGGCGGCGGCGGTGGCGGCGGCGGCGGCGGCGGTGGCGGCGGTGGCGGCGGTGGCGTGGCCGCCGTGGGCGGGTCGGCGGCGACGCCGCCGCGACGGGGGGGCGCCGGCCGCCATCGCGGCATGGCGGCGCTCCGCGGGCGGCGGGCGTCGACGGTGGCGGCGGCGACGGCGGCCGCCGCCACCGCCGAGCCCGGCCCTGGCGTGGCCGCCCCCGCCACCCCCCCCGCCACGGTCGGCAGCCCGGCGGCGGGGGCCCCCCCCGGCGCGCGTGCCGACGTGCCGCGCACCGGCTGGTGCGCGCTGCCGCACCGGGGCGGGGTGGGGGGCGTGCCCGCCGAGGAGCTCTCCACGGGCGTCGCCTTTGCGCGCTTCTCCGCCGCCGTGGCTGCCGGCGGGTTGTTGCCGTTTGGCATGTGGGCCCACCACGGGTGGTGGGACCCGCGCGCGTTGTGTGAAGCCTACGTCTAGGCCTCTCCCGGAGCGGTAGGGGGTGGGGGGCGGTCGGGCCCTATGCGACGGGCGCGTGGGCGGGCGTGGGCGGGTGGAGGGGGGGGTTGGGGGCTCTAACAGCGTGCCTGTGGAGGGGGGTGTCGGGGTGGCGGTCGCGTGCTTGCGCGGCAGGTAGTCGTGTGGGCCTCGACGCGCGGCGCCCCGCTCGTCGCCTCTTGCTTGTTTCTTTCTTCTCGGCTCGTGTGTTTCCCCGCCTGTTTTTTCGATTGCTCTTCGTTCTTTCTGCATCCCCCTATCTGTGGGTCCCTTTTGTTTTCACTTGGCCTATACGTTTCTCCCCGTTTATCTTTCCACTACCTTTGTCCTGTGCCCTGTTTTTCCAGGCAGGCGTCTTTGGGCGGCTGTCTGCACGCCGGTCACCGTCACACTGCACTACACGCTGGCAGCGGAGCTGCCGGTGGGCAAACCGAGACGCTGCGGCTGTGCCGGCGGCAGTGGCGCGCGCTGCTGCTGTGCCGCACGCGCTTTGCGCCTCCAGAAAGGCTGTGCGTCAGCGGCGACAGACCGTCAGGTCTGCCCGCGCACCTGGCCACCGCCGGGGTCGGCGGCCTTTTCCTGGCGGACACACACGGCGCTGATCGTGGTTGAGGAAGGGCTTCGCGGGGGTAGCGGCCGACCCTGTTCCCAGATCTCTGAAAACGTGCAACTCATTGAGGGAGGGGGGGGGCGCGCGCCGCAGGATACCCTAACCCATACAACAAACCGACGGCGGTGAGCTGCAAACCGTGCCAGCACCGGACGGCGGCAGCGGCACTGGCGGCGCGGCGGCTCCCGCGGCTACGACCGCCCCGTCGACGGGCGGTGGCACTGAAGGCGCTGCTTGGGCCACCGCCGCCCGGTGTTTGGGTGTGGCTGTCTGGGCAGCTGAGGCGGACCTTCCGCGGCAGAGGGTGGAGTATGAGTGACAAGCGAAAGAAAAAGTAGGGGGGGGGACAGGTGTCAGTGGGAAGGGGGAATCGTCATGTCGGCGGCCACCATGAGTGTTGAGCAGGCCAATGTCTGCACGGTGATGGGGTTAGGTGTCAAGGGTGACAGCGACGACGCATCGGCTGCCGGCTGTGTATGCAGAAAGTGCGGGAGCGGGGCTTGCCGATGGTGGCGCGAGGAGGTAGGGGAGAGCATGCGAGAGCGCCGACGCAATTGCCAGCCGGGGGCACTGTGCGCGCGGTGCAACCATCTCCCTGTACAACCGTGTGTACAGCGCTAGTGGGAGGGGGTAGCTCCCCGCGGAGCGTCCAGCGCCGTTGGTGAAGCGGGGCATGCAACATCTTCTGTTCCACTTGTCTCGACTTGATGCACGACCGAGGCTGTCGGCAAACTCCCGCTGGTTTCAATATGCCGTGGCAGGCGGCGCCATCGACGGAGCGGGTGAGGGAGTCGACACGCGGGGCGGCCGACGCGGCGGCAGCTGTGGCGGCCCGGTCGCACTCCTCTATAAACTCTGTGTGGCCGGCGACGGCAGGGGCGGGCGCCGAGGACGTGGCGGAAAGGCGAGAGGCAGTGCGAGAGAGACTCGTTACGGGTCTAGAGAAACCGCCACTTGGGACCCACATCCTTCGGAACCCCTGGCGGTGACACGTCCATGAGACTTTCCAAGGCACGTTCCCAGAAGAGGAGAAACGCATCTGCGTGGGAAGAAAATACCTCCATATCACACTGCCGCGCCTGCTCGAGCACACTCCACATCTTCATGCACCACCCCAGCGTGCGCCCCGCGTCGTACAGCGTCTCGAGCCCGTGCGCCTCGCCGTAGTTGGCAAAGAGCTGCAAGTACGCCTGCCGGTCCTCCTTCGACACCTTCCCATGCAGCTCATGCCAGTCGCAGAAGGGGTGACCGATGCACGCAAACTCCCAGTCAAACAGGATGGGCTGACCAGGCCGGTCGCCTGCCGCTAGACCTACATTGCGCGGGCTGACGTCGCCGTGCACCAGCATCAACGGGATGTTGCTATTGGCCAGCAGGCCGCATATGTTGACGAGGTGAGGCACATACTTGTCAAGTCGAGCGTACCGATCGGGGTGTCCAAACCAGCGGCGCAACAAGTCGTCATTCACCCACCGTCGCATCTCGGCGGCAAGAGCCATGGGGCCGCGCTCGAGGAAGCCGCCGGCTCGTAGGTCGTCTAGGCGACAGAGTGATCCCAACTGCAGCCTTCCCAGCAGCAGCGCAATGGTCGCGAGATCCTTCTTGTCGGGTAGCGGGGAGAAAGCGCGCGACGCAAAGCACTTCAAGTCGCGACTCGACCCCACCACCTGCAGCGTGTCGTCGGGGAAGAGAGAGGCCACCGTTTGAGTGAGCTCAACTTCTCGGCTGCCCAGCGCCGCCGCCTTGAGGTAGAGCACGCCCGCCGTCGAATCGATCTTGAGGATGGTGCTGGAGACGGACACATCCGTTTGGACCACACGACCGCAAATGGTCGCCCCCATTGCAGTGACCAAAGACGTCAGCCACACGGTGGCCCTGTCAAACCAGCCCAACCGGAAGCGCGGGTCTACCAGCAGTGCAGCAACACACGCAGAGTCCCCGGAGAGGAGCGTGGAGACGATCTCCAACGCCTGCCTCACGGTTCGGTCCTTGACACCTGCGAGGAGCTCAGCCACACCTGCAGCGTCCTTCCACGAGTACTTGTCCGACGGCCGCAGTTGATCACCATGGCACTCCATGAGCAGCAAGCTGGCTACCCCCGCGTCTCGCTTGGGGGGCGGCCCGATTTCAGCATAGGCGCCAAACAGGTCACCGTTGACGGAGAAGTAGGCGACATTCGAGTCCCGAGCAACCGCCGCACGCACATCGTTGCACACTTTTTCAACGTCAAAGCGCGCCGGGTAGACGAAGAACGGCAGGTCCCACGAGTCCGCGAGCCGTTCCATCAAAACGCCTTGCCCTTCAGAGCCCAAAAGAATGACGCGCACGAAGAACGGCAACGTCCAGCCGCTGGACTCGGTAGAAGACACCGCGCCGGCATCACCGGCGTCCTTGGCAGGCACAGATTGGGCAGAGGTTGCCATACTGGACGGTGCACTTGGCACGCGGGCCGCGACCGCCAGAAGCGCGCGTGACACCGTCGACCGCGGCAACAACAGCACCGCGCGACGGCACCAGCTGGATGGGTAGCGGGAGTACCACCCAGAGAGCGGCTGCACCCCGAGCAAGGGGACAGCAGCTGCACCACCAACAGGGGAGCGGAGGCAACAAACTGCTGCGGGGGCGGCGAGCGCGCAGTGTCTTACCACCTATTTGACTAGTCGACTAGCGGCGTCGCAACTGCCGTCTAGGGCGCATCCACAGGGCGACCACAGGGTGACCACAAGGCGACCGCAAGGTGTGGGGATGACGCCAGCGGGGGTGACGTCGGCGGCTATCACAGCAGCAGCAGCAGAGCTGCAGACGCAGCCACGTCAAAAGGGCCCAGCAGCAGCGCAGTGCGGGCATACAGTCAAAATCCGGTTACATGCGCTCCAGTTATATGACATGTCATATACAGCCGTTCTCACAAAAATCCCTCACTGCAACGGTTCCAAAAGTGTGCCAAATCGGCCTCTGTGGCGTCGTGGAGGCCGATTTGGAACTCTTTTGCAACAGTTGGGGTGTGGGGTTTTTGGGAGAACGGCTATAACTGGGGGATTTTCCTTGCCCGAGGTCGCACGAGAACGCAGCATTCGACTATTTGCAGACGACCGAGTCGCCATTCGACTGTTTGCAGACGACCTAGTCGCCAGAGTGCATCTTATTGGTCCAGTCCTGGTCGGATCCTGCGGAAGGGGTGACGGAGCCAGCAACCTTGACAGTTGACCATGTGCGCAAGGGTGTCATATAACCGGGTATTGACTGTACTGTATAACCGGGTATTGACTGTACCCGTTCACGGGAATATCCTCAACTGGCCCAATCCTGGGCTGTTGCAGGCTGACGACAGGATAATCGAAGTCTGGATGACGCCCAGTTCGCAGCTGCCAGTCGGAGGAAAGAGCCCAGCCGTGAGCAATCCTAAATTTAGGAACCTGGGGCGCCCACAAGCCAGGGTTGCGAGATTCAACCAAATATCTGAGGAGACGTTGCCTTCAAGGTAAATTCAAGTAAACGTTCACATTGAATTCTATTGAATACTTACCGCGGTCATTAACGACTTCTTCGAGAAAAGGCCTCCTGGAAGGGGGTGTGTGGCCAGTCAAGAAGAAATTGTCTGGACAACCGGGCACCACGACTGAACAAGTAGGTGTTGAATTCAACCTCTGTGCGGTTACCTTCAACGTAAATATTTGGTTGAATTTGGTTTGGTTGAAGGTAAGGTTCGACACCCTGCCCCAAGCTGCGCTGAGGATCTCAGGAAATAGCCTACGACGTGGGCTCCGTAGGACATCGACAGTTGACAAAAGAGGCAAGACCTATGCTTCCTTCCTTCCTTCCCTCCCCCGGGGGAGGGGGCCCCCTCGCAGTACTATTTCTACTCCGCGAGGTTATCTGCCGATTACTGCCTCGTTTTTCCACGCTCCGCGCCGCGCCGCGCGGCGCTGCCACCCGCCCACGGCAGGCGCGGGAGCGGCCGGGCGGGTGCGGGCGGTCACGCGGGGGCGGTGCGCCCAGTCGCCGCGGCGAAACAAAAGCCCCGCGCCCGCGCCCCCCCGCGCGCCCCTGCCCGCCACTCCCCCCCGTCGCCGTATGACGTCCACCCCGCCGCTTCCCCCCCCTCCAACGCTGCTTTGGCGGCGCGACGCGCGCCGGCGGCCCCCTCCGTCCCCCCAATCCACGTGCGCCCTGACCTCCCCA
>Ga0114953_1002883_pt1 | contig 11853 bp, 7 predicted proteins | sample SidtaG_FD_87298 | JGI IMG/M metagenome (GOLD analysis project Ga0114953, IMG submission 87298) | Marine algal microbial communities from Sidmouth, United Kingdom - Sidmouth_Male2 metaG | ecosystem: Host-associated > Algae > Red algae > Unclassified | place: Sidmouth, United Kingdom | collected...
CGGCGCGCGGCGATCAAGATGCAGCTGAGCGGTGGGACGGTCAAGATGTGTCTCGTCGCCGGCTGCTCCCTGGCAGCCAAGACGGCCCCTCGGAGCGGCTAGCCGCCACGGACAGTGCCATCGTGGGCGCGGACGCCGTCCAGCCGGGCGTCATCGTTGTTGACGACGAACCCCCCCTTCTTTTGGGTGGCCACCAGGGTGAGTCGGCGCCGCTAACCGTCGCGGACAGCGCCGGCGGCGTGGCGGACGCCGTCGAGGCGGGCATCATCGTTGTCGGCGACGACTCCCCCCTTCCGGTGGCGGCCGTGCCGGCCGCCGAGCAAGGTGCTGTCGACGGCGATGTCGCTGTCGTGGACCACGACGCCCGCCCCGCCGTGGAAGAGGCGCTTTCAGCCGTCGTTGTCGACGCGGCTGTGCCTAGCCGCGTTGGCACCCACCAACAGACGGCGGAAGACCTGCTCCGGGCGTCTCCATTTGGAGGGACGGCCGGGTCTTTGCCTAGCCGGGCGGGTGGCATGGCGCTCGCCAGCCAGCCGATCGCACTGACGTACCCCCTCCCTCCCTCGTCGACCGGTCCTCTTGCCTCCGAGGTGTTCCTCGTTGTTGATGACCGTGAGACGACTGGAAGCGGCGTTTCGCGCTCCGCCTTTCTGTCTCGGCTCCGTATGAACCCTGGGTTGACCGGCAGAGTCGTGACGCGTCGCCTTCCTTGCGGCGACGCCACACTGGTGGCGCGGGTGACCACCGCCGGCGCGGGGGCTTTTGCGGGCTCGCCGGCGGCGGGCACCGGGCTCATCCTCGACCAGATCATTGAGCGCAAGACGGCGGCCGACTTGGTGTCTTCCATGCGAGACGGGCGGCTCGCCGAGCAGTCGTACTGGATGTTGGCGTCGGGGCGGTCGTCGCTGACCTTTTTGATTGAGGGGAGCGTGGAAGCCGCGACGAGGGGCGACGCCGCCATGCGCCGGGACGCGGGCGCCTTCCTGGCCTCCCTCTCGGTGGAGAACAACATCTTCGTCAAGGAGACGGACAACATGTCGGAGACGGTGCAGTATTACGCCTCCATGACGCGGCACCGCAGCCGCCGGCTTGGAACGGCCGACGGCTTGGCGGCCTGGCTCGAGCGCAACCGTGTTGCAGACGGTGCCTCGCCGGGCTCCAACGACGTCCTCACGTACTCGAAGTGGGACGAGTACATGAAGGAGCTGCGAGGAGTGGCAACGCTGCAGCAGCTGTGGTCCCTGCAATTGAGCGTCCTGCCCGGGATCGGGCCGGTCCGCATCGATGTCATCATGGCGGCCGGGTACAAGACGCCCAAATCTTTGGCGCTCGTCTATAGTAGACTCTCGGAGGCGGATGGTCGGGCGCTCTTGGCCAAGTTGCCCCCACTTCCGGGCGGTCATCACATCACTACCAAGGTGTCAGAGTACGTCCACTCTCTCTTTACGGACGAGCTTTACGGGCCGCGGGCATAGAGAGGAGAATGAGGGGGGTGGAGTAGGGAGGGGATTGGCGGCGGTCGACTGTAGTAGAACCATTGGAGTACTTGCATTGTTTCTTGTTCACATATACGCCTTACTTGTATCTCTGTCGCGGCACTGTCCATAAAGGCCATCGGGTCCATGTGAACGTGCACTCGCAAGTCTTTGCCGTGGATCCGAACGATGGCCGCGTGCTAGTTCAGTTGGGCAGGGAGGCGAACCTACCATCCTAGTCGTGGGAAGGATTGGCGGCTGGCGTGGTAGGGCAGAGTTCTGGCGACGCCAGGGATGACGATGTACCATTTGGCTGCGCCTGGATGGCGCTGTCCTCTTAGCAACGTGGGTCGCGATACTACCTAACCATGTGAGAAGGACACGCTGGTCTGTCCATTTGCGACATCTCTTAAAATGCGTCCCGCCAGGGAAAGGAATGAGCAGTGGGGTGGTGTGCGAGGCGCGCGTGGCTCGGCGGCCAGCAGCCTATTGCGGAGAATGATAAAAGCGACGGGGACCGTCAGTTTGACGAAATCTGGGCTGATTATGCCGACTGCTCACTTCGCCGTCGTCTGCTACCCGCCTTGGCGGGGGAAACGCCAGCGCCCAGAGGACTGCTTGCAGTCGTGGCGAAGAGGCCGCCTGACTTTTTGGCGGCCCCACTGCGGGCGCGCTGCCTCGGCGGTCGGCGGCGGGAGCACCTCGGACGATGACGACGCCGACCGGTTGCCGGCGATGGCGTCGCTGCCCCTGCGCGGCAGTTGGGGCCGCTGCTTTGAAGTTGAGTACAATGCAGCTCGTGGGAGCAATGAGGGAAAGTGAGCTCTGGTCGTAGTGTTTCTATACAGGATGAACTGACAGAGCGCCTGTAAATGTGCGGAAGGGTGGCGCGGCGATATCTGTGTGCAGACTGGAGAAGACCAGTAGACGACATACGGAAAGTGCGGCGAGATTGGTGTGTCACCAACACCCACTATATGCTCCCCCAAAAGAGCGCGACTTATGTTTACTGTGCTCAGCGCTTTCGCAACTGGCACAGCCCCAATAGCTACAAACCGTCCATCACAGTGTAGATTCTCTTCAGCGTTGCGTTTGTGCGGATGAGTAACTGCCTCTCTTTTCGTGAAGGCTTGCGCCGACCCTGTCTGAACCAATGCTCTTTCCTGGCGCGCAAAAGTTGGCCGCGTCGCCCCGACTTCGCGGAGAGCCCGGGAGTGAGCCACACCTTTCGTTTAATGCGGAACCTGGCGGACGATGCAGCGCCTTCCTGCCGCATGCACGTCAGTAGCGACTTTGGGTCAAGCTCTCTCCTGCTTCTTCCTCCTGATAAGCAGAGGTCGATTTCCATCCGGGAAGCCAGCCCTCACAGTCTGGCAGGACCTGGACGGGCATCGGATCTGCCTCTGTCTCACGCCGTACAACCGCACAGCGATCAGCCGGGGCGCCATGAGCACGTAACAGCTTCCCCGGCCGCGCCGCCCCCAAAGAGGCGACCGTGGCACCTGTCTCCTAGACCCCCCAGACACAGTTGCGATCCGCCCCTCCCAGCGGCTGTCACTGCCCCCCCCCCCCCTAGCATGGCCAGAATCGATGGTCCACATCTTGGCCATGCCCCCAGAAAGCAAGCCTATCATATGGTCCCCCTTTCACAGTCAGATGAGGCGGCCAACCCATGTTTCCCCCAAAAAGGGTGCTACTTCAGGCCTTGCGTGATATTCAAGCAGGTATCAGAGTAGTTCTCCGCACTTCAGACTGAATTCAATACCTTGTTTGACGTCCTGTGGCGATCCTTCGAGATCAAAGAGGCCTTGAAGCGCCTGGTCGCACGTGTGTGCTGGTGCAACGGGCCGGTGTAATCTGCGCCGTTGCGGCACCAACGTTGGCCGCTCCCGGGCCGCAGGAGCGCGCGTTTTCTGCGCCGATGGCACGTGGTCCAACCGTGCCGGCAAACACGTGCCTGGTCGGTGACGATGCCGCAACCACCGCTTGTCAGCCGCGTCCCCTGCCGCGATGTCCCCCGCATCGCACGGACATGGTGGTGGTGCCGCAACAACGGCACCGCCTCCTGCAACGCCTCACGTCTGGTTTTCGCTTGGCTGTGCTTTTGGCTGCGCGCAATGGACGTTTTGGATGTGCGCGAGCGTACGGTTGGAGTGCCGGGTGCGTGCTGTTGGTTGGGATGGGGTCTTGGACACGGCCCGTTCTTTTTCGGTGTGCGTGGGGGCTGGGTGCTTTTTGACCGGTTCTTCCACCCCAACCATTTGGGCTGTCGGTGCTTGCCTCTTGGTGCTACAGCTTCCCCGGTCGTTCTCCACTCTCCCCATTGCCGTGATGCGGCAACTTCAGCCCGAGGGTAGGTACGTCGGCGTGTCTTTCTTGGCTGCAAACCACTTCCTGTCTCTCTTGCAGGACGGTGGTCTCAGGTGCCGACATGGCCCCCGCTTCGCATCCATTTGCCATCCGGCGATGGCCGACGCACGCAGTTGCACTGCGCCGATGGTCAGCGTGGCCCACTAACGTCTTTCCTACTAGCATCCGTTGTCGTTTGTTTCCTTTGCGCTGTCCGTCTAGCTGCATGTGATGCCAGGCGGCGGGGTGCACCGGCCTCTGCAACGAGCAGCTGGTTCCGGAGACGGCGGTTCGCGAACTATGCGACGTCACGAGTGACTGTGCTGTGAGCAGGTGCGTGGACGCTTTGTGGCTGTGATGTCTTTATCTCACCTGTTGGATTGTCGTGGTCGTGAAGGCGCCACTTTGCTAGTGTGGCTTCATATCTAACCAGTTGCATCTTGGTGGCACTACATTGTCTCTTCACACCTTCCTCTCCAACCCGACTATCCCGTCCTTCTGCACCCTATCTCTACACGGGCACCGCTCCCCCATCTCACAATGGTCAACAATAAAGTCATGGAAATACGTCTCAACGGGTTTGTGTTGGATCTCCACGGACACCTTGGCCCGGCCGGGCATACGCTCTCGGTTGGCCTCCTTGGTCGCCTCGCGCCTCTGCGACACCTTGATGTTGTTGTGTGCTGCAATAATGCGCGACCGCACAATAAACCGCCGCTGCCTCATATACGAAAGGCTGTTCTTGGACCGCTTTTTAATAGAGTGTTGCCTCTCGGCCCCCGACGTGTCGTGGGCCCGCGTGAGGTCCGGGTATTGGTCGGCATTGAAGACAGGGGAGCAGGTATGGTTGCACCGATGAAACCTGTCAATAAACCAAGACGTGCACACTCCGTCCATCATCCAAGGCACCCGCCGCAGGGCGTTGCGCTGCGCTTGACAAGCAGTATCGAAATAGATAACGCGAGGGAACCGCTTGAAGCGCTGAACGAGGGCTGCCACCACGTGGGCGGGGCTCTCGGTCTCCCTCAGGAGCTCAAACCCAATGATGTAGCCGCAGCCGCAGACAAACGTGATGACACAGGGGGCACGAAGCACGCTGTCCGGAAAAAGGTGCCGGCAATCGTCGACATCCCACCCCTTGACCTCCTTGGGCTTGACGTCCTTCTTCTCCTCGCGCTTGCCGGCCGCCTTCAGCCGCTGCTTCTCCGCCGTCGAGTCCTCTGGGAACGCGCGGAGAACGGGCCGGCCCGGCCAGGACTGACCAGTCCTCAGCTCGTTTGCCTGCTCCGCCGCGCGGGCCTTGGACGGCTCTCTGGCGACGACGTGGGAGATGGCCGGACGGATGCCAAGGGAGAGCAGCCACGCGTCGTACGCGGCCGCATCGCCGTCCGCCCACTTGTCACGGTACTCTTTGGCCGCAGGCTTGGCCTTGGCCACCCACCGAGCCATCGTCTCCTCCTCCGCAAGGACGCAAAAGAGCATCAGCTCCCCAACTGCCTGGCAAAGGTCAGGCTGCTCGTCCATGGCGTGGCGGACGAGCAAGAGAAACTGCCACACGAAGACGACGGGGGTCACACACGGGGCGAGCTCGATCCACTCGGCGCTCCGCGTCCGCGCGATGAGCGTCCTCGCCAACACCTCCACGTCGATGGCGCTGCACGCGCCAAAGATGTTGAGCACAGGCTCAGAAAGCATGGCCGCGATGAAGGTGCGCACCGTCATCCATCGATCCTTCTCGATATCCTCGTCGTCTGTCTCGGGGAAGAAGTCCGTGCAGACGCAAAGCACCTCGTCCGCAGCTTGGGCAGCCGCCGCCTCGGGCGGGGCGTCGGGCATGGGGCCGAACAAGGGGTCGTTGGTGCCAGACGCCAGCGCCGCGTCACCCGCCAACCCGCCAACCACAGCGGCCCGGTCCAGGGTCGCCGCGTCAAGAGCGGCTGCGTCCGGCTCGTATTCAAGGGCAGCAGCAACCGCGAACCCTGCGTCGCCCACCGCCGGCTCGCCCGCGGCAGCGGCCTCTTCGTCGTCGCTCGGCTCGGACACGTAGAAGTCGTACCCGCCCGCCGACTCGTAGTTTCCGTCCATGCCGCCCGTGTCCTGGACGTGGATGACCGATGCACGCCCAACGTCAGACAGGGTGTCCGCCGTCACCTCGGCGTCGGGGACCAACACAACGCTCGGGGCATGGGCGCCGTCGGCGCTGGGAAAGACGTCGCGCTCGGCGTCGACGACCGCTTGCGCGACAGGCTGAAGCAGGGGTTGGACGCCGCTGTCGCCTCCCCCAATCTGCGCCGCACCCCCTACCGACGACACGACCACCGTCGGCGACTTGTTGGCTGGCAGGCTGATGCCACCTGTCAGCTCGCCCTGCTCTCCCGTGCGGCCCTCCAGCGCCGCGGCCAGCGCCGCATCGTGGCCTACCACGGCCCGCCGATCCGGGATGCCGTCGACGACGGGGTAGTCAATGCCGAGCGCCGCAACGGAGGCCGCACCCGGGGAAAGGTCCGCCCTGCTCCCCACGAATGCGGGAAACGGCGTGTCAACCACGCCAGACGCAGCAGAGGTAGCAGCACCCGCCCCGTGGTCGAGCCTCTCGCCCGTGGCCGACGCGTCCGCGTCCACGATGACCATTGTGGCGCAGAGGGTGGCGGCGTCTACGGCGGTCCAGCCGCGGAGTTCCCTCCGGCCAGTGTCGAGGTGGCGAGGGGTCACGCGTTGCCAACAGCGAAGCGCACCAGAGCGGGGGAGGTTGCCGTCGACCACGTGGAGCTGGCAGACGGTCCCGACAATGCCAAGAGTTGGCCGCGCCGGCGGCGGCCACGGCGTACAGGCTGCACGGAGAGCGGCGCACACGCACAGCGCACGACGAGGACAGACACAAGGAGAGGTCCCACTCACCCATTCGGCCCATCGAGGGGGCAGGCAGGGAGACAGTCGCGAGCCAAGCCTGTCAGCCGGCGGCGGCAGGTAAGCGGGCGGGCGGGGGCCGGACAGGGGTGCGAGACGGCCGGCCAGAGAGCGGATATCGTTAGAAACGCGGGTCCCCGTTCATGGGTGCAGCCAGGAGGCACACCGGGCTGACAGACGTCGTCCAGAACCCCCGCTGGCGGCGGGCCGAGAGGGACACGAAACAAGGGCCACCAAACGGCTGGCAAGGACTGCCATCCACGGCTGTCCCGGTCGGTGGGCCGACGGACCCGCGAAGGAGGGGCACACATCAGTACCGCGGGAGGGGAAGTGGGTCACTCGAGATAGCTCACAAGGGGTCTCTGCTGCGGTCGGACACAAGAGGGCGCTTACAAACGGCCACAGCAGTTGGCGGGCAGCTGTCTGAGCGCTTGAGTCACGCATCTGGAGGCGCTTCTTTCGACGGATCCAGCCGGCTGGATCTGGCCGCAAGGGCCGCTCAGGCAGGGAACGACACCGTTGAGCATCATCATCGAAATGCCGATGGTGGGGCGCTACCTTTTCTTCGTGCTGGGAATTGATGATGCATTTGCGAATCGTGCTCATGATCTCTGTCCGCCTGGATCGGTTGTGAGGCAGGGTCGCGACATGTGCTGTACATGCAATTGTCGTAAGTTCGAACACTTTATTGAGTTTTTTGATTGCCTTGGCACGAGGTTGCCCCCCTATCATTTATTGGCCGTGACGTGGACGGCGGTGCGCTTGAGCAAGATGACGACCTACCATGACACGAAGTCCCAGAACCCCCTGAGGGACCAGGCCTGCCAGCATGAAGAGTGCAAGAGCGGGTGCGCAATGGTAAGCAGTTCGTTTTTCACCTGTTCAAACAAGCAGAGAGAGGAAAGCGGGCGGAAAAAGGTCACCAGCTGCTCGCCAACACCCTCCCTCAGACAACGCCACCACCACGTCACCCCTCGCCGCCAATGCTACTGGCCAGCAGCTCAGCTGCCATGCGTCGCCGGTAGTACGCCGTGCTCCGCATCATTGTCGATAGGTCCCGTCCCCGCGCAATGAAGTTCATGTTCTGTACGGCAAAGACGCCACAATCGTCGCAGTTCTCTTGCTGCCTGCACCACGGGTGCAAAACCGTCCACTGGCGCGCCTGCTTGTCGTAGAAGTCGGCCTCGTCGAGCACCCACCGCTTCAAGCTCTCCCCGACAATCTCGTTCCGCCCGCCCAGCGAGTCATACACGGAGATGGTGCCGGCAGACTTGTCCAACACCGCCAATATCCAGTGCGAGTTGGCGACGTTGATGGGGAAGAAGATCTTGTCGTAGTTGAGCACGTCAAAATCTTTGGTCCACCGCTGCACGATACTGTAGGAGTACTCGTTCATGTGCCAGAGCTTAGTGTAAAAGTAGGTGCTGAAGAAGTAGTGCGTGGGAGCGGACGGGTTAGTGGCCACCGTCCGCTCGTTGCGCCACTGCATGAGCGTTGACATGCCGTTGATGACCTCATCGTTCAGCCACTTATACGGCAGCAGCAGCTCAAAGTCGTCGAAGCTGAGAGGGATCTTGTCGAGCTGCACGAGCGCGAAGAGGCTGCCCGTCAGCGGCTCCACAACCACTTCGTTGGTTGCTCCGACTGCCCGCTGGGTCAGCGGAGAAGAGGGGTCGGCCACGTCCACGGCGACCGGGTCGTTGCTATTTGGCAACGACCTCCTCGCCGCCAGCGGCTCAACGGACGCGACCGGGGTACGCCACCGGTCGTAAGTGCGCGGCACGGCCGCCCTGATCAACTCGGGCTCGACCGCCTCGTTGCCCTCCTCGTCATCGCCGTCCATGGCCTCGTCGCCCGCCTTGGCATCTTCGTTGACCACCTCGTTCCCCGCCCCGTCATTGCCCTCCATCGTCTCGTTGCCCGCCCCGTCGTCACCGCCTGGCTGGGACAACAGAAACTGCAAGCCATCGGCGACCAGTGGTGGCGTTGCGGGCGGTGAGGCGGGCGCGACGGCTTGGTCACGCGCGCTCGGCGCCATCTCGAGCTCCTCGACGCCGGTGACTATCTCGAGCTCCTCCACGCCGGTGGCTACCTCGCGCTCTTCGCCAGCAAGGTGCTCTTGCGCTTCTTGGACACCCTCGCCTTGGTGGTCGCTCCCCTCCGACTCGTTGACGCTGCTCTCGGGCGCGGACTGCTCCAACGCGTCGCTGGAGTACTCGGAAGCGCTTCCCGACGAGCGCTCTGCGTTTCCGCCGCTCTGGTCGCCGGTTGCCAAGTTGACGCCGCTGCCACCGTCACTGACGCCCGACAAAGACCCTTCATCAGTGGCGCCTGCGGCAATGACGCCCGTGGCCGAGTTGAGGTTGCGCACATAGAAGAACTTGTGAAAGAGGGTGGCGGCCGACCACCGCAATGCGGCCTCCTGCTCTTCCCTCGCCCGCAAGCCGCGGCTCTCCTCCGTCGGCGGTGGTGGCGGCGCGGGCGGCGCTCCGGACATGGCCGCCTCAAACGGACGAAACTTGAGGACCTCATTCGCCGTGACGGCGACGGAGTCGACAGCGCCCGACCGGACGCGGTGGCGGATCACCGCCCGCACCGTGGCGTTGCGGACCGCACACGCGTACGTGATGACCATGTCCGCGCGCGGCGCGTCCATACCGGGCCTCGTCATTGGCATGATGTACTGTTGCAGGACGGCCAATATTTGGCCGTCGCCGAGAACGCACTTGAACCGCCCGCCCGTGGCCTCCTCGGCCCCACAGTCCCGGCAGTCGAAGGCCACCTCGGGTATGATGAGCGTCTCCGTGAACTCGCCGACGGCGTCGGAGATTCTCTGCCGGTTCTGCCCGAACTCCCCGTCCTCGTACGCGCCAATGTTCCTCAAGACGCTCGCCAGGTACTCCGCCGCCGCCGCCATGGTCGACCGTGCAATGACGCACACGCCTAGTACCGAGTCCAAGAAGACACGGACGTACAGCGTCTCCGTCGCCACCGCAAAGAGTCCGTCCTCGGACCCGTCATAGTCAACAAAGTGGCCATTGGCGCAGGTCCACGTCCCGACGACCACCTCCAGCCGACCACGCATTGTGTAGAGATCGGCTGTGTTCGTCTTGACGTCGTGGCCGCGGACCGAGTCGTCGCAGACAAGGCACTTGGACTCCACATGCACCTTGCCCAGCCGCCTGTACTGGGATTCGCTCCGAAGCAGCTGGAGGGCCGAGCTGTACTGGTCGCAAAGCCTCACCTCTGTCGAGCACGGAAACAAATTCCGGGCCCGACGCCTCTGGCGCGGCTTGGTGGGCGTTGCGGAGGGCGCCGCAGCAGAGGCTCGGCCGGCGGCGGCAGGCGCACCAACAGGCGGGTCTTCCGAGTTCAGGATGCCGGCTGGGCCAAGAGGGAGCTCGTCCTCCCTAGCCATCTCCGCCCGTACCGCCTCCGACTCGGCGTCCACCCGAGTGATCTTGTTGACCGCCTTGGCATGGATGCAGCCCCACGGCCGCGACTTGCACGACAGTTGGCAGCACGTGGCCAACTTGAACTTATTGCTCGAGGGGCGGATGGCGACGGCCGCCCACATGCCGTCGTAGCAGACGACGTAAATCGGCACGTTCTTCCGCAGCCCCGCCTGGGTCACGTAATACGTGATGGTCGCTTCCGTCATGCCGCCGTTGTCGTCGCCGTCGAGTGGTCCGAGCAGCAACGGAAGCGACGAAAAGAAGCTGTCGTAGTTGACAGCACCAATGTCGCTGGCGAGGGTGTCGTAGGCCCGCAGCAATGCCAATGCGTGGCGGCACGTGCTGCTCCGCCTAAGCGCCTCCTGCATCTGCGGGTACTCCATGACCACCCCGGTAAACGCCGAACGTCCATTGCCGAGCACGCCCGAGCAGCTGCAAAGGGCCAAGAGGGCGCCCTCGGAGAAGACCGACCATGTGACAACCGGATCAAAAGCCTCCAAAATGACCACCACGCGGGCACCGTGCACACAACCGCCCGACACCACCGAAGCCCCGCCCATCCGCGCCGTCAAGCCCACCGCCACCCGTAGCTCCGTCGCGTAGAAGTTGGCAAGCGTGTCCTCCTCGTACGTCACGCGGTCGACGCTTGTGGCGGCTCCTGTGCGGCGTCTTGGAGCCACCGACATGCCCGGATCGAGCGCAGGGTGGCCTGCGCGGCCAGAAAGACGACGTGCACTGGTAGTTTCGGTCGGCGCGGCAACGTTTCCGGCTACCGCGTCGGCCACAGCATCCGCGATGCCGTCGGTGACCCCGTCATCGGCGACCTCGTCCGCCGCCCCGTTGTTATCTTGTGGGGACGCGACGGCGTCTAAAGGAGATGTAGGCGCAGGTGCCGCGGGTCTTGGGGCGGCCGTACCATCTACTTGCTGTCCTTGGTCATGTTCAACGTCCAAACGTCCGCCAGAGCCGCTACCGTCGCCTCCATCTTGGCGCTCACCCTCCTCTGTGCCCCCACAGCGGGCACTTCCAGCTCCCTCCCTCTCGCTCCCCTCGTCCTCACCGCCCCTTGCGTGCAACCCGAGATCGCTCTCAGCCCGTGCGTCATCCTCCTCAGCGTCACCCACCGCCTGCACATCCCCAGGCACCACGATGACGGGGTGTAGAGAGGACGGGAGCATGATAAGGGAGTCACGCGTTCCTTCCACGAATACAGAGGGGTTGGAGAGAAACCCACATCTCAACCAAGATCGCGCCATGGCGCCGCGCCGTAAACCGGGACCGCATCCGCTTGGGTGGCCGCAGCCACGGCCAGCGGCGGGGGTGGTGATGGACGCCCCGCAAGCCGGCTCCCCGGGGGTGGCGGTCGCGGCGTTGACACAGTGCCCCTGCGGCCGCAGCCGCTGGGACGAATGACCAGCGCCTCGGCGGCTGGCGACGGGCGCGGGAGCGGCGGCGGCGGGCGCGGCAGCGACGGCCGCAGCCACGGCCGCGACGGCCGCGGTCCCGGCCGCGACGGCGGCGGTCCCGGCCGCAGCGGCGGCGGTCCCGGCCGCAGCGGCGGCGGTCCCGGCCGCAGCGGCGGCGGTCCCGGCCGCAGCGGCGGCGGTCCCGGCCGCAGCGGCGGCGGGCGCGGCCGCAGCGGCGGCGGGCGCGGCCGCAGCGGCGGC
>Ga0114953_1002899_pt1 | contig 11833 bp, 19 predicted proteins | sample SidtaG_FD_87298 | JGI IMG/M metagenome (GOLD analysis project Ga0114953, IMG submission 87298) | Marine algal microbial communities from Sidmouth, United Kingdom - Sidmouth_Male2 metaG | ecosystem: Host-associated > Algae > Red algae > Unclassified | place: Sidmouth, United Kingdom | collected...
GATGTGCGGGGGTGGGGCGGTGGCTTGATGGGTTGGGGGTCGGGGGGGTGGGGGGGGGCGGGGGGGTGGGGGGGGGGGTGGGGGGGGGGGGGGGGGGGGCGCCTCGCACCCTTCGAGATGTTGCTGTTGAGCCTGGCCTTGGCAGGAGGCGCCCGGCATGTCCGTGTCGGGCAGAGGCGTCGGCGGGGGTGATGATAGCCGCTCCCTGTCGATGAGGGCGGTGTGGGACGCCGCGTAGGGGGAGGTGCCGGTCAACAACAGCGGAGAAGGGGGGGATGGCACGAATGGGTGGCCGCCGACGCCGTCAAAGACCGACTCCATGGTGCTGCCGCACGTTGTGATCGGGGAGGCGGGTCCGTGCAGGGGGCAGCGGTGGGCAGCAAGGGTATGAGGGACTGACGCAACACAAAGAGACCGCACGGCGGACGCGAATAGCTCCGGACTCCCCGGCGCTGGCGGCCACGCGTCGGCTGTGCGGGGCGAGTGCGTATAAACCCACGGCGGAGCTACCGCGCCGACACGTCTCGAATCGCCGTGCGGCTGGCGGCGCTGCTCGCTCGCCGCACGACCGGCCGCGCGTCCCTCTACGGATCCCGCCCCACTTCGCCTCCCCACCACCGCCCCGCAAGCCACCCCCCCCCGTCCCTAAAAGCGCGGACACAGACGGCCGGTCGGCTGCTCCCACACTCCGCCCAAAAGCTATCGCCCCTACACGACTGGAGAAAAAGCGATAGGGGGGTGTGGGGCAAGCCCACCAGCCGCACGGACGGGGCTGGTGACCACAGCGGAGCGGCAACGGGAGAGGGTAAAAGCACGAAGGCGCCGGTCCGCGGCCCACGAGGGGGGGGCGTGTGCGCTGCACGCACGTCCCTTTGGGGCGGACACGGGGTGGGGTGGTTGGGGAGGCGATCATTGTTTGATAGCTGTGGCACTCTCCAAGCGCCGCCATTGGCGGTTGCACCGACGCCCCATGGCAAGCGACCGGGGGCTGGCAAGCCGCGGTGCTTGCACTCGAGCCCTCGTCCGACGGCCGACGCGGCTGTCGCCGCTGGCCACCGCGGCAGCCAGCGGCCGCCGCCGCCGCAGCGTGTGCCTTGGCCAGAGGGGCGACACCTCCGGGCCAGTGGGCGGAAAAGGTGGGGGCGGCACCGGGGGGGGGGGGATGCGCTGTGTGCCCTTCTGGCCCACGACACGCGGAGGGGGTGGATCCAGCACCGCTCCCCGTCCTGCCCAGACAGGGAGGAGAGCGGGCCGCCGCGGACGTCCGCCTCTGTCTAGAAGGGTCGCGGCGGTGCGGCCAACAAGCGTCTGTCCCTTCCCGACCAAGGCGACAGCCGTGGCAGGGAATAGATGCCCAGGCTGACGGCGCTGTGTTTGGGGGCCTGCGACGGGGCCCACTCTCGCAGCGCCGCATGTGGGTGCACTCGAGAGCACACTGTGGGTCTCAGATGATCGCGGTTTTGCATGATGATCAGGGGGAACAGGTGCAACACCTTCGTTTGGGCTGAAGGGCACGCACTGCCCGCCAGGCGTCTGTCAACCCTCTCCGTGGAGAGACACTCTCTTATGGCGAGGCAGCCTAAACAACGCCCCTTTGGTGCTCCCCGTCGCGTTTGCGGTGATTGGCCATCGGGAGGTCCCGCACGGGCCGGCGTGATCTGGCATGGCGTTGACGATAGGTGATTGGCTGCTCCGAACAACTCTCGGTGGGCCCTTACATGCCGAGCTGCCACTTGGATATGCCGCGGCACTCGCCCGTCCCAACCCACGAGTGGTCGGTCCTAGGCCCGCGCTTGCTGGCTCTGTGGGACCGCCGACGGGGGACGGAATCACGCCGGCGGCGACACGCGGAGCACAGTGATGCACATGGGCGGGGACCGTCAGCTTTCGCTCTCATCGCCCTACAGGCTGTGCTATACAGGCTGTGCTACAAGCTGTGCCACAGGCTGTGTCAGGCCACGCCATTTCCCAGGCAAGGCCCTCCTTGTCGCTGGTCAGAATTAAGGCCGATATGGGCCAGCCGACACCGTCCGAGAACCCACTGAATAGAAGAATCGGTGGTGCCCCTACCTGTCGCACGCATAACAGAAGAGTGTCCGGCCAGCCGCTGAAACTCAATATGTCAGCATGAACTCTTCTCCCAAGTTGCAAGAAAGCTTGACGTAAGTGCATCACTGAATCTGATAGAACTACTTGAGAACCCCCAGCTGACTGTGCACACTGATGTCCTTCAGCTCGAGAACAGGTCATGTTCTGGTCCGTGGGGGTGCCAGCGGAATGCGTGGTCAAAGAGCCAGTCCGTTTCCAGCCTTGCTAGTTGTTCTAGAAAAGGTAAAGGGGTTGCTGATCCCTAGACCATACGAAGGGCAAGCAGAAGAGACTAGCGAAAGAAACATTCCACGCAACCCACGGAGCATTGATGTTCAACCAGCGGCGTGTCCCAGGGCGGAGCGACAATGGGGGGCTCCAGCCCTCGCTTGTTTCACAAAATCTCTGCTGAGCAGCTAAGTTGTGTGCGACGGCCAGTGCTTGCACGCCGAGGTGCGCTCTCGCTTCTCGTATCACCCCCGGTCAGAGACACGCTCTGCGTTTGTTGCGGCGAGTTTGTGGCACCGCATGGCTCGGCCCAAAGCCATGAGGCGCCACATTGTGGCGCCACAAACTCGGCGCCACCAACTCAGAGCGTGTTTCAGACCGGGTGTCACATGGCTCGCGGTCACGTTTATGCTGCCAGGCGACCTAATTGAAAGTTGCAGCTCTCATTGTCCTCGGAATGCACCAGGCCTACATACTTGTCATGTGGATGGTCAAACAAAAGTTGTTCGTTCATTTCCCCCTCGGAAATGAACGAACAACTCTACATACCCTCCTGTAGAATGATGATTGGACCAAATCGTTCTGAGAGATACCATCCAGGCCTATTTTCCATTCGGCGTTCAAGTCCTGATTCGGCTGAATGACCGAGGTCCTAACACCATGGAGGCCCGGGGGGATGTCCCGAAAGCTGACGCGCCGTCCCCTTGCTCCCTCGTTGTGGCCGGGAAGGCCGTCGTGGAGGGTTCTGAGTCTTCTTTGCGGAACGGACAGCACGTGCGTGCCGCCGCCTTCTCGCTTTTTTCGCGGCTTTTGTCCTGCCAGCTGTATTTTTCTGCTTGAGCTGCCCAATCCACGGCTTGCAGAGCAACGCCTTCTGGTTATCTGCGGCATCATACTTGTCAGCCACTTGATCACTCAAACACAAGCCGATTCTTTGGAGGATCCACCCGACGAGCACCTTTGATTGGCCTGTTTCTACCTGACATCCTCGGGCGAGCCAGGGAAGGATGGCCAACTGAGCGGCAGGACGCACCGGAGCACAAGATGAGATTCTTTGTTGCATCGTCTGCGAATCACGCCTCTTGCCCACTTCACTGTCATGCAGGAAAGGCACAGGCCACAGGCACGACACTTCTTTTCTTTTCCCTGAACACTGACCACTCGACCGAGATCGAGCCCTGAGTGCGAGCCCTGCTTCGACGATCGGTCTCGCTGGGTCCGCAGACTGCTGTGGTTGGCTCACTTGCAGATCCCGAGCCCGCAAAACGATGCCAGTGCGTCCGGTCGCCTCCCCCAGATCTCGACCGCAGCGGTGCAGGTGTCCGTCCAACCTCCGGACATTGTGCCATCATTGGATGGAGGGCGGTCAAAGCGCGTGCGCTCTAGGGCCTGCGGATTGAGCCGGCCGCCACCTGTCGAGACCACCGCGTGCCTGGCGGCCACTGCAGTCAGCATCCAAGTGTCCAGTGCTGGACCACACTGCCCCTGCTACCGGTGGCCTTGAGCCATTCACACGGATCGCCGACCTTTGACACGTGGTCCTCCAAACGCCTTCCACACACTGCCGCACGAACTCAGTCGACTCCAGGTGCGTGCGCGTTGTTATTCCGATAGCACGCGCAAAGATATTTGTCGAATCGAGGTCCTCTGGACTGTACGGACGAGTGCTGGGGCACCGCCTTGCAGAGCCGCGACCGCGCGCTCCCACCACACGTGGGTGGGTTGTCGGGAAGCAGAGTTCGGCGGTCTGCGCAAACCACATCCCGAGCTGCCAGCTGTCAAAGGATAGCGTTGGATCATAGACCGTGCTGCCAGCTGTCAAAGGATGGCGCCGGGTTGTTCACTATGGAGCTTGTCGCGTGAGTAGGTGCTACGGTCAGCTTTGACGGCAGTGCACGCGGAGTAGGGAGTCAGATCCCGAGCTTTGGATGTGTGCTATTGTTCTGCCCCCTTTCCTCCGTCTCCTCCGTTCGGGGTTCCTCATGGCCCGTCGGTCTCTGCCTTCGCGCTATCAACTTTGCTGCCTACCCGTTGCAGTTGGGGGCGCGCAGCCGACGCCGATTGGGAGAGATTCGCGCTTCACAGTTGCAACAGTGGCCTTCAGCAGACAGGGAACCACTGTTGGCCGCTGTCCCAACATTTCAGGACGTCGGGCTGGGCGACTGGCATTTCTGCCTACCACGGCTCTTGCTCCCGATCGTCCAAACGATGTGAGCGGCGCCACAGCAGGGGTCCTGTTGCAGACTTTTACGTTCGCAAGGTTGAGTCCCTGCATCGTCGAGAGCCAGACTGGCGGGCGGCGCACGCATGCGGAGGTTCCGATCTATTTGCGTCCCGAGCAGCTTCTTGCACGGACAATGGAGGACCCGTTTGCTGTGGGGACCAATGGGTGGCCCAGACCATTCCATGAAACGCAAATGATTGGACCACTGCGCTTTCATGGTCTGAGACCTTGTGTAGCCATTGGCTGACACTGAAGAGTGGTTGCCTTCGGTTGTGACACGTCGAGAAACCAGTTCAGCTAGTGTCGAGCGTGGCCAAGAATATTCCACGTTGCAAATCATGATTAGTACTGCTGATCCCCGAATTTCGTCCTGTGAAGATCGGTGAGCACCGGGGCACTCCACGTGGCGCCCGGGCAACTCCACGTTGCATCGGGGAACCCCACGTTGCACAAGCTCGCACCAATTAGACAAGACTTACAACAAGGACATCCACATTCAACGGCATGTTACCATGTGGTGAAAACTTTGTGATATTCCTTCTCTTTCAAGGCTCCTTATGCTTGAAATATTGTTGAGGACGAGCCTTCAGTCGGCCTCCACTCCAGAAACTCCGGGTGACTTCCTCCTCATCCCCGTACTGGCGGCGGCGCTCCCGCGCGGGATTTTGACGTACCACGGCCGCTGCGTCGGCGTCCTGCCGCTGCCGCGGCACGTGGGAGCGGCGTGTGGCCTCCCGCGCCGCAGCCGCGGCCATGCCCACCGCCGCTACCGCCGTGGCGGTGCCGCCACGCAGCGTCGGTCCCCCCTCGTCGGGGACGCCCCGACGCGTCGCGGCATTTCCGTGGCGGTGACATGCGGCCGCCGCGCCACCGCGGCCACCGTGCACGCTAGGCTGCCCGCAGCGTCGCTGGGGCGGCGCCATGCGGTGGGGCGGGGGGGGGGTAAGGGCGGGGGTGCGGACGCAGCGCGGCAGCGGTGGTCTGTGGCCGACGCGGCCTGACTGGGCAGCGTCTGTACCTCTCGCGACCGGTTGTGCGCGCACGAGGCGCGGGCGGGCGGGCGAGCGGCGACGCACCTCTGTGCCGCCTAGCAGCGAGCGGCGCGTGGCGGCGTCGGGCGCCGTGTCTTCACGCCAGCCGCGATTGGTTGCAGCTGCCGTTGGGAACTTGTCGGCGGGCCGCCACCCCGGCGGGCGCGGCGGGCACGCGGTGGTTCCCTGGCGGGATGGGTGCACCACGAGGCGCGGCGGCGGCGGCGGCGCGAGCGCCGCTGCCTGGTGCGTCTGTGGACCCGCCGCGGGCGTCGCGGGAGAGGGGGTGCCCGGGGAGGGGGAAGGCGCACTCAGGCGACCGACTGGGTAGGGAATTCGCGGCTCTGTGTGGCTTGTCGTGCTAGGGCAAGCGACGGTCGCGAAAACGCAGGGGGGTCAGAGAATCCTGGCACGTATGGCGCGGGCGGTGCTTTGGGTTGGCCTGGGAGTGGGGCAGCTGCACGGGATGTTTTTTCTTGTTGTCCACGGTGGTGGTGAGCACAGGCGGTCTTGACCATTGTGACCAGTGCATGCAACATTGTCGGGAAAGTGAAGCGCATACTAGACATTTACTAAGACGCGTACTAGAGCAATTTTCATGTACTACAGGCCCGATTTCCTTCGAGCAAGCCCAGCGGTGCGGATTTTGCGACGCAATCGATCGCAAACGCCAGTTTTAGGGGAAAGGCACGTTCCCAACGGTGGTTCCCTAAAACTGGGAACCGCCCATAAAAGCTGGTATGCGTCAGATCCTTCCCTATAACAAGGCCATTTGCGATCGGATGTGGCCTATACTGCACTTTTTGTCCGTCCTCTGCAACCATTTGCACTTCGAAAGCGCAAACATTGATGAGATGAAGGCAACGAGAGATCAATGCTTTCAGTATATTGCGTGCCACGACGAAGAGCACCCCCCCTGTCGTCTGCGCCTGTCCAGACACATTCAAGAGTGATATTTTCTCTACGACGCAACGTGGTGGTACCACGCAGCCCTGTGTGACTCCAGGAGGATCCCCAGCAGACCAAACCCCGCTTTCGCACAAGTACGAAAGTGGGTGCTGAGCGATCAGAGTGCGCCGCCGGGCAATACCGTGTCGATACCGATCCGCCTGCCTCAAGTTGTGTCGTCTCCACGCAAGTGAGGTGTGTGTGCCTTGTGGCACTTTCCACTATGGAGCCAGCTGCGAAGAAGAGCCCCGCCGGCAAGAGCCTGTCCTGTTCTACTGATGATAATCTGGCCCTAGCGGACAAGACGCCTTTGGTGCTGCAGTGCTCTGTCTCAGGGAACGGCTAGTCCATGGCCAAGCTTTCGGCCCGGACTCGGAGCCGGTTCCTTGAGCGCGTACCCCCTGCCAGTGGCACCAAGCCCCAGTCGGGGGGCGAGCGGGATCCTCGTCGCTGGGGAGGGCGCTCGGCAGCCGCCGGCAAGAAGCGTTGGGACACGATTAAGGCGGCATGCACACTTCACAAGCGAGCGATCGACTTTTTGGAGGCCGCCCGCATGACGGGCAACACGACGGAGTCGCAGAAGAAGCGCTGCTACCTAGCGTGCTACAACGCACACGCAGACGAGGGGATGAGTAGCCGGACCAAGCACCTCAAGACCATCGCCCGGGACATGCACTACGCCGCCGGTACCATATTTGAGTACTTGGCGTGCTACGATTCTCTCATCCGCAACACCAATCTCCTGGTCACCTCCACTCCCGTGTCTGACCCCGGCGTGGACGACGCTGGTGACGAGAAGACTACCAGTGGTCGCCCGGGGACGAGCACAGCCCCAGATGGGGGAGTTTGCGTGGATGGAGTTGTAGGGGCTTCCATCGACGGCGAGCAAGAGAAGGGCGGCGATCTAGGGATTGACGTTGAAGGGAAGGGCGCCAAGATCGATACGGGGCGGAAGGTGCGACCTGATGGGACCAAGGCCGCCAAGCGCAGAAAGGACCTGAAGCGTACGACCAGCGCCCAGCCGACTCCGGCGGATGCGGGCGATGTGGAGATGGTGACTCGTCTGGGATCCCTGGCCGATGCCTGGTGTCAAGAGTCCGCTCAGAAGCAACAGCGCCATGAAGATAATCAACGAGTTCAAGGCGACAAGCTGGCGCTATCTGCCTTTAATTCTCTCTATGCCGGCGCAAGTATGACTCTGGAGGAACGGCGGTCAGCCCTTGAGGAGCCGCGGCAATCCTACACGCCGAAGACATCGACGCGGATCGTTAATCGGGTTGCTGGCTGTGGCGGGGAGCCGGCAGCAAGCGCGGCGCGCGTGCCTGCCCGGTCGGGCACCGCGGCTACAGGAGTGCACCTCCTCGCCCCGCTCCCAGCTCCGCCGCCGTCCGCCATCCAGCCGAGATCAGCAGACGCTCCTCCTTCCGAGACACCGGGTGACGCCACGGAGCAGGCGGGTGGGTCACCGGACTCGTCGTGAGGACAATTCACGACAATGACCGGCACCACGGCACGAAGTGCGGGAAAAAAAGGGCGGATAGAAACGTGTCCCCATGGGCTGAGGTAAAATTGTGCATTTTTTCCAACGCCACCGACCCTACTGTAGAAGTTACCAACCACTCCATGACGCGGACCCATGTTCACCAACCTGCATCACCGCTGCCTGCTTCTTGCCGCCTCATACGTCATACACTCTGCTCTACAGACGCCTGCTGTCCATATCTAGTTTGCTGCCCCCTCGCCGCCATGTCGGTAGCGACCATGCTGTGCCCATCATCTTTGCATCCGCACAAATGTGCGTTTTTGGCCCATCGGGGGAGTCTGGACAAGGGGCATCTGAAAAGCACCTTCCACTTGCTGCATGACCTCGCAGCCCATACCTAGCGGTACCTGGACGCTCAATTTGGTGTCTATGGAACAAGAAATGACTTGGTGGGGTATTTTTGTTTTTATTCCGTGCTGGTCACCCACTTTGTTCGTGTTTGCCAACCCCCATGTCCAACGGCTTGACCTTTCGGCCCAATCTGGGGGGCCACAAATCCCCCCTGGGCACTCTTCCAAGGATGTGTCTCCATGTTTTGAGCCGTACACGGCAGGTCGCGACACGGTGGCCGCCGACTTGGAGCCCGCAGATGCGTTTTCGAAGCACCTGAGGTGGGGGGGGGGGGGGGCGGGGGTCCGAAGGGGTTCAAGCAGACGAGGGTCGGTTTTTGTTGCGTCTCATAGAGGGAACTCAGCCGTGAATTGCTGCTGCGTTTTGTCTTTGTTGGAAAAGGAGGGTTTGTGCGACCCCTTTTTGTTCTTTTTTGTTTGCGATCCCACTGCTTTTTGACTCTAAGTTTGCTGCGTTTTTTTGGCTCACTCAAAGTCGTCTCCGCTGCTCTCGTCCGCTACGGAATCCCAGGATCGCGCGTACATGTGCTCTGTCATGGCTTTCTTGAGGTTATTGTGGTGCTTGTTGTTCTCTACCTGGCCCGCCACCTCATGGAGCCAGTTGACCAGCGCGATGGGCTCCGTCGGTGGTACGAGCTTGTGGTCTGTGGATGCGCCCGCATATTCGGCCTCCACCTCGTCGGCAGCCACCCGCGCCTTGCGTTTGCCGGTGTAACCGGCCTTGCGCTCCGACACCGTCATTAGCGAAGCTCCTCTATGAGACGGACACGGAAAGAGCCCCTCCAGCTGTCCTATTAGGAGCGCTGATTGGTCAATCTGCCTGGATCCAGGTAAGGTGCTTGCCGGGTTCCTGACCGTCCGTTCTTCCGTCGGAGTGCGACACTTGGGTGATATATGCTTTGATTGGTGGTTGATGGAGCAACACTCCTCGCCGCGTTCTGCGGATGTCGCTCTGGCGTATTGTGTTCGGAATGGAATTAGAATGGCGATTGACAGTGTGACCCCTTGGATAGAAAAGCCCTTCCAAGGCACGAAAGTGACGGGCCCCCCCCACCCCGGCCTGGTTACTGCAGCTGTCCCCCTGCAGGGAGGTCCTGTGCGTGGCTGCTTTGCGTGCAGTGTGATTGTCCAATGCGAGGGCTCAGGCTGGGTGGGGGGTCTGTGGGCTTTTGGTGCCTCCACCTCCACAGTGCGATGCCACGGTGCTGGTCAGCTTTGACAGTCCTCCCCGGATCTCGCGGCCCTTCGTGTTGTTCGGAAGAACGACACGTATCAAGATGGGCGAAAACCATAACATTACTTGCGTTTTCTGATCAATGGATTCGAGCGAACCACATGCGCACTCCTCGAAGCAGCAAAGCTGTAAATCAAGGCAAGCGAGGCGTGATGTGGCAGAAGCAGTCATTCGGCGTGTGGTTGGGGGGAGGGGACGCTCGGGTGCCGCTGGCGGCGGCGAGAGGTAAAGGGGCACATTGAATTGGCGGAAAGGAGTGCAGGACGAAGGCGGTTTCTCAACCGAAAAGCATGAAGGAAAGGGGCAGTGGGCGCAGGGGGACTGTCGAGGAAGACCGGCCAAGGCTGGCCGTGCGTGGCGCTGTTCGTCATTGTGCAAGAGGCCAGCTTAGGTGCCTGTAAATAGTCTCGTTTCACATTCCGGCGCAAGGCATGCGAAATGCACTTGCAGGAGCTTCGCTAATAGCCCCCCCTGCCCCTGGGGGGGGCCTTCTATTGATATTTTGCATGATGACGCACGCCTCCATGATTTCGGTCATGTCCTCCTTGTACCACAAACTGCACGGCTGACGAAGCATGCGATACCGCCGGAACAGAACGCCACAGAACTGCTAGATGCCCTTCCTTATCGCCTCTTTCTGTTGCCAAAAGTCTTCTCTTTCTTGTTCCGCGGGTTGTTGTACGTCTTGAAGAACACCCGACAATCAGGATAGATGCCGTCTGTCAGGTAATAAAACCAGGTCAGGACCAAACCCGAGATGATGCTGTTCGGCCTCAAGGGTGGCCACGCACCGCTGCGGATATGCTGAAAGAGCTTGGATGAATAAAGGATGTTCACGTCGTTTTTGGAGCCAGGAATCCCAAAGCTGAGGTGCCAGCAATAGAGGTAATCATCGCAAACGGCCTCCATTCTCAGCGTCGGCTTCTTGCTGGCGCCTGTGTAGTTTCCTTGCCGCCCAACTGGGCAGGAGTCCCATGCCCAACCGGAACAATCCAAGCTGCCAGTGCAGCCAGGGAACCCCAAGAGCTCAAACTCGGAGGCAATGCGCTCCAACTCCTCTGCCGTCGGGTCTCATAGGTACTCGGCCTTGAAGTGCTTGACGACAGCGCGTGAGAACTTCTTGAGCGCCTCCCTGGCCGTGGACGTCACGATTTTCAGGTAGTTCCAGACGGCTCGGGAGGACACTCCTTCAACAAGCTGCACCAGGGCGGCGCACATCTTTTGGTCCGTAAAGCACGAAGGGTACCCCGCGGCATCGCGTTTGGTCTCATCAAAGTAGGGCTCCTTTATCAGCTCCACCCGTAGCCGCTCGTAAACAACCTTAGGCATACGCCACTGCTTCTCAAAACGGTCGCAGCGAGCCGCTGTCTCCCCCACCACTCCGCGGCAAAAGTAGTCGCTGTCCAAACCGACCGCCGCTTTCATCCGTAGGGCGGAATATTTCGCTGCCCGGCCGGTCACGGATCCCCGCGACGAGTTCGGCAGGAACGGCGCTGGCGGCGGTGACGGCGACGAGAGAGCGCCGCGCATATGGCCGCGGTAACAGTTATGATGGAGAGCATGACCTCTGCACCGAACGAGGAAGACTTGGTAGTCGGCCAGAGCAAAGTAGGGCCCATGGCAGCCGCCATCGTGACAGCGCGCATGGGGGATGTGATTGAGCTAGTGAGTGATGGCGGCTCGTGCCGACGGATGGCTGCGTCTGGCCGGCGGCGTTAGATTCTGCGCGTGGCTGGCCGGACAGCAGTGTGAAAGATGTGTCAATCCACCCGAGGAGGCGAGCATTTCGGATTGAAGTTCTAAACCAGAGCACTCGGATCCTCCGGTTTGCGTCCCGCACCGCTGGGTTCCTGCCAACGCCACCTATACTAACTGTTAGGGCAGTCCTCTGAGATTCGTCCACGTTTCTGTTCGAAAATCGTAAAGCTTGCGTTTGCGGCGCACCGCTGGGCTTGCTCTTCTACTCTCTTATAGACGGTTGTAGGCTACTTTTGTCCGTCCGTCCGCGACCACCCCGGATTGCTGATCGTTCAACAGTGTCAGTGTTCACCCCCGATTCCAGCCAGTGGGCCAGTGTTCACACGTATATGAGGATTTCATGACACGGCGTGCACATGAAGTGCAGATCGGTCGGCATTCCAGCCCCCATGACAGAATTATGTACCCAACAATTGACGCTTTTTCAGA
>Ga0114953_1002900_pt1 | contig 11832 bp, 10 predicted proteins | sample SidtaG_FD_87298 | JGI IMG/M metagenome (GOLD analysis project Ga0114953, IMG submission 87298) | Marine algal microbial communities from Sidmouth, United Kingdom - Sidmouth_Male2 metaG | ecosystem: Host-associated > Algae > Red algae > Unclassified | place: Sidmouth, United Kingdom | collected...
GCGACCGACGCGGCGAGTGCGCATGGTGTCGGCGTCGTGCTGTCGTCGCCACTAGTGGGCGCACCCAGCGCCTCTCCCGCCCTCATCCCGCCGTCGCTGCGATACGCCGCCGCGCGCCACAGCGCCAGCCGCGTCCGACACGGCGAGTGCCTATGGTCTCGGCGTCGCGCGGTCATCGCCTCCTCGTCGAGAGAGAGTTTCTCGCCGGCCTGTTCCATGCGGGTGTTATGGGCAGACCTCCTTACTCGAATGGTTTCCTCCTCCTCATATGACTACTCGACTCTTGGCCAAAGGCCCTCTGAAATAAAGTGAAGGTCACTCACGCCATCCGTCTTCCTCGTACCCGTAGTCAAAAAACAGCTCCTCGCCAGGGAATAAGTCGCGCAGAGCAAACAACTCCACCCTCATGTACCCGCAGATGCTCAACAGCTTGGGCTGTAGATTGGCTCTCACCCTGCTGTGGTTCACATACCGCAATCGGCTGCCGACACGACTCGCGTCAAGGACGAGGGAGCGGGTGAGTGTGTACAAATAACTGACTCCAAAAGCGTCGTAAACACGCCCTCTGGCGTGCGCGTCGTGGTGTGTTACCATCTCCCCGACGTACTCGCCGACGAAATCCCCCTGAGACGCCCGCTCGGCGGCAAACACGCCAAAGCCGTGAGCGTCCGACCGACCCAACACGAGACGCACTCGCAGGCCGACTTGCAGCTGCACGTTCCGGCAGCGCCTGCTGCCAGCGACGCCGCCGACTACTGGGTCATCAGCCGCCAGGACACCGACAGTGCGAACCAAGGCCAGGCGCTGTCGGCCAACACCGCCAAAGGGCTGCTCCCCGTCCACACCTGTCGCCGGGTCCCAATGCGCCCCACACGACCAGCACGCGTCAGGGTCACACTCGCGGTCGCACGCGAAGCATGGACACTCATCTGTCGCGCAGCGCCCCGGCGCGGGACATTCACACCAAACACGGCGTGAGCACAGTCGTGACCCGGGCGCCGGAGCGCTGGCCACATGTGAAGACCCGGACATACAGAAGTGCGCGGCAGGAGTCGATCCAGGTACCTCCCAGCCCCAGCTGGCGTCCTCCTCCTCCAACCCGTCGACATCGATTGGCGGCGCCCGCTGGTGTGTCGCCATCGCGTCCTCCTCTTCCTCGGAGCCGTCGACGTCGATTGGCGACGTCACCGCCTTGTGCACCGCCACCGCGACCTCCTCTTCCTCGGAGCCGTCGACGTTGATTGGCGACTTCGGTGCCTTGTGTGCGGCCATCAGGACCTCCTCCTCCAACCCGTCGACGTCGATTGGCGGCGCCGCCCGCCGGTGTGTCGCCATCGCGTCCTCCTCTTCGTCCAAGCCGTCGACGTCGATTGGTGACGTCGCCGTCTTCTGTGCCACGACCGCGACCTCCTCCCTCACGGAGCTGTCGATGTCGAGTGGCGACGGCGCCCCGAAGGACACCGACTCCGCGACCTCGTCCTCGTCCGCGGTGCTTTCGCTATCGCTTGGCGATGACGACGGCTGGTACGCCGTCAACGCGTCGTCGTGCGTCGCCGAACCGCTGCTGCCGTTGTCTACCTCGAAGCTGTCGCCGCCACTTGGCTGCGCCTTCGCCTCGTGCTCCACCACTGCGTCCACAGGTGTCCTCTTTGCGGCGGCGAGGGTGGATGAGGCAGCCGGAGGCACACTGGGGTCGACAGACGCCCACCGGAGGCGCGCACAGCCGCAATACTTTTCGCAGGGGATGTCGGCGCGAGCGCACCGACATGCCGCCACAGTGCAAGTGCCCTGATGGAAGCAAGGCACAAAGTCGAGGGCGCGGCCACCGGCTTGGCTGCTCCGGTCCGCAGCCGGCGATGTCGTCGCCCCTTGCCGCCGGGGTCTCTGGGCCGACGCAGCTTGCGACAGGCCCAACGACACCGACGGCGAACTGCTCTCTCCGTCAGCATCCCGCGGGTCCTCCACCGGGGCGGAGACGGCCGCAAAAGCGCCGTGACGCAAGCAGCCTGCGTTAATGTACACCGCCACAGCACGGCACGACTGCCCAGGCACAAAACGGGCAAGCCGGCACGTGTCGCTTCGGCCGACAATGGCGGCGCCAGCGCGCAGCAGGGCAATCTGGTCTGCTGTCCACGCCCCCACGGCGGCGGCAACATGCCCATCGTCGTCCACTCGATGCGACCTGGGAGCGAGGCGACAATCGCCGCACCCGCTGGACACCTTAGCTGTGTCATGATGAGTCGCCCTCGCCCGCCCACCACGCGGCGCAGCCGCGTGCGGTGGCCACAAGCACGCACTAAGAGCGCTGGACGGCGCCGAGCCACCACCGACGGCCACAAAAGAAGACGCATCTGCTCTCTGCTTCCCATGGTAGGCGCTCCCCGCGGGCTGGGAACGGCGGGATGGGTCAGGCGGCGGCCGCACAGGCAGGGCAGGAGGGGGTGCCGACAGAGGATCGGACGGATTGGTGGAATGCCGGCGGCAGGCGTAGCGCAAGCAGACGCGACAGAGCAACCTGGCAAGCGAGTCTCTCCCAAGCACCGACGTGTCAATCACATGGCGTCCAGCACCCCCGTCCTCACCATGGCGCGCTGCGTCCCCACCACCAGCACCGACCGCCGTCACGCCCGCGCTGGAGCCGCACTGAGCACCTGAGAAGACGTCCGGCGACCGCAACGGGCCGCCAAGCAAACGCACGTCGTGAGCGTCTGCTCGTCGCCAGTCCTCCACTTCCAGCACCTGCGCGACTGAGACAGCTTGCCGCACCGCCCATCTGCGACTCGCTGGAGGAAGCCCGGCGGCCGCGCCATCGAGAGACGTCTCAGCAGCAACCCGAGAAACCTCCAAGCGCTCAGGCGGCGCCTCCACACGCCCAAACCCAGCAGCAACAAGTCGCCCGTCGGCCGTCATCGACGGCAACCGCGCCGCCCCACTGCCGAGCACGACGGCCAAGCTGGCACCGCCGGTCATCCGCGTGATGGCGTAACGGCGCGCCATACGGGCCGCGCGCTTCGCCCGCAATGCCGCATGGTCACGGGACCGACGCTCAATGAGCGCCACTCGGCACCTCACCTCCGCAGTGCTGCAACCCAGTGAAGCAGCAATAGCTCCCACGACCGCCGTCCCCTGTCCAAACATCCCGACCGCCGCGCCCACTCCCACTCGCACAGCAAGGCGCCTCATCCGCTGGGGTAGCCGGTTGTATTGTGCCCCGCGATTCTCACAGTCCTCATCGGATGCGTCGCTCGCGTCGCTGTCAACCCGGCCGTTCCATCTGTCCAACAATGCGGCACGCGCCGACTCGGCAAACGAGCCGGTCGTCGCCCGCATGTACGGCACAAACCGCATGCCGGGATCCTCCTCAGCGCGCCGCCAAGAACGGCGGGTGGGGACGTAGTACGTGTGCACTGGCAACTGCACCTCGGCCGAGAGTGCCGTGACCCGCACTGAGCCAGGGGCAAGAAGCGGCAACTGAGAACGGGCCCCGACGTCCCAGCCCCAGCCGTAGAAAGTCTTGAAGGCGGAACAAACGGTACGTGGCACGCCACCGCGGTCAAGCGCCCGCCGGCCGTGCGAGGACAAACGCCGCAGCTTTGATGGTGGTGGACGCACAACGCCGCCGACATCGCTCCTGCCCGTCCTGGCCCTGTCCCCGCATATGCGACCCAAGACGTCGTCTGCGCCATGTCGCCCGTCAGCACCACCAGAGCGATTGACAAGGTGCCTAATGCCCACCCTCGTAGACAATGCGACCGACGCCACCTCGTTGCTGGTGGCGCCACCGTCTCCGACCCGCGGCGCACCGCCATCATGAAAGTGGCCGCCAATAGCCTCACCTGCGGTTCCCCCCACCCCCTCCTCGTCCCGACAATCACACCAAACACCGTTCTCCCGAACCAGAGACCCCGCATCAACGCCTCCGTCGGCTCGCCCGCCAGCAAGGCGAGCCACCTCCAGTGTCGCTAGCACTGGCGGGGTGGAGTCGCTCGGCGCAGCCACCGCAACTGCGCGGCGTTGCCGTTCCGCTGCCGCTCGATTGACGCGGATGGCGACTTCCACCGCTACGCGGTGGCATCGTAGCGTGTGGCGACGCGCGGTGCGGAGCACGGAGTCCACAGGACAGCCTCCAAAGTGTTCCGCATCACCCGCACGTGCAGCGTCGTCTCCATCAACAGGCAGGTCCAGCTCTGGCCACTCCAAAAGATGGTCAGTGTCCATAAGGGGGCCCCAGGGCGCGACAGGGGAAGGAGCCGACGCCACGAACGTACTGCACAGACGCGCACTAGACCACCAGTGTCGTGCAAGCGACGAGCTGCGAGGAGCACGCAAGCACCCAGAAGACAATGACAGCCGGCGGAGACAGGGCCTGGGTGCTTGACATTTGACTGAACAGCGAATCGTCAAAATACTCACGTACAAACTTGTCAACACTGCCACAAGGCCCGTGAGCGCCTGCCTGTTTGAAATGGCAGCGAATATACGATAGTAACTACAAAACTCCGTCGTGCATGTCTCTGTGGCATGCCAATTGCAATAGACCATCACAGCTCGGGCACACTTCTGCTGACAACCCCCATTCCGCTGGTATTCTGAAGACGAGGGCATGCTGCTGACCGCCGCAGCACCTGCAGCCGAATGCACGTCCCTGTCGTGCAGCTGCCAACACCACTACCGCAGCCACCTTCTAATCGACCGACGACACCACAAAGGCAAAGACAGACGAGTGGCGGGAAGGGTCCAACGCGCCAAGGGAGGGGACGTGGCAGCAGCGTTGAAGACGCGCGCGCTCGGGTCCGTAGTCGGCGGCGGCGGCTGACGCACCACGCCTCTGCCGTCGCCGCCGCCGCCGCCGCCATCTACTCGTCCGTGGTCGTCGGCGGCAGCAAAGGCACGTCACCACTGCCGTCGCCGCCGCCGCCGCCGCCGCCGACTGCTCCGCGGCCAGCGGCGGCGGCAGACGCACGTCGCTACTGCCGTCGCCGCCGCCGCCGCCTCCATCGACTCGTCTGCGGCCGGTGGTGGCGGCAGAGGCACGTCGCCACTGCCGTCGCCGCCGCCGCCGCCGCTGCCGACTGGTCCGCGGCCGGCAACGACGACAGAGGCACGTCGCTACTACCGTCGCCGCCGCCGCCGCCGCCGCCGACTGGTCCGCGGCCGACTGGTCCGCGGCCGGAGGTGGCAGCAGAGGCACGTCGCTACTGCCGTCGCCACCGCCGCCGCCTCCATCGACTCGTCTGCGGCCTGTGGCGGCGGCAGAGGCACGTCGCCACTGCCGTCGCCGCCGTCGCCGCCGCCATTGACTCGACCGCGGCCGTCGGACTAAAAAGTACCTACGCTGGATCCGCGCGGCGTTTCCCTGACCAGCAACCCGAACCCGCCCGCCCCACCCGACCCCACCCGACCCCTGCCCCTCCGCCAAACTTGGCAGACCAAAGCAGCGGCGGTGGCGGCGGCGGCGGCGGCTGTAGCAGCGGCGGCTGCAGCAGCGGCGGCTGCAGCAGAGGAGGCTGCAGCAGCGGGGGCTGCAGCAGTACCTGTGATGGCGGCGGTGGTGGCGGCGGCGGTTGCCGCGGCGGCGGCGGCGGCGGTGGCGGCGGCGGCGGCGACTGCAACAGCGGCGGCGGGCGCGGTGGCGGCGGCGGGGCGTTCGTGCCACTGATGGCGTCCCGGGCGGCTGCCGCCGCCACCTCGTACCGGTTGTACGAAGGCGCTCCCTCGAGCGCGGTGCGTCGGCCGACCGACGGTGCCGGGGCTCCGTCTTGGCGAGGCGCCGCCTTCTCGCCTGCCCCGCGCCCCCTCGTCCGTGCCTCACCCCTTGGCCCCCGCTGGCGGTTCACCGTCGTGCGCCATCCGGATGGGCCGCGATTGGAGCGTTCGGGTGGCGGCGGACAGCGCGGTGTTGGTGGCGGGAGCTGCACGGGCGACGGCGGCGGGGGGCAGCGGCTCTCGCGGCTGGTGGCGCCGCTGCGCCGCTGCGGCAGCGGCCTGTGGAGCGGCGGCGCCCTCGTAGCCGGCGCGGCTGCGCCAACGCTGGAAGTCTCGGCGCGCCCGGCGCCGACGCCAACCGACGCCGTGCGTGTGGAAGCCGCGACGCTCGGTGCCAGCAACTGGGTGCCGCTCTCCCGCCACCCCCTCGGTCCCCTTCCCCTCCACCTCCCCCCCCCATTTGGGCGGCCGCGCACGCCAGTGGCAGCGTTGGTGGCTTGCCCGGGTCTGTCCGCGGCGGCCACAAGGGTGGAGTGGGGCGGGAGGCGGTGGCCGCGCAACAGGTGACCGGGGGCCGCTGCGGCAACGGCCAGAGACCAGATGAAGCCGCTCAGCGGCGGCGAATCGGCGCTGGTCACCTGTCCGGCTGCGGCGCGTCCGCGCGACCTGCAATGGTCGCGACGCCGTCAGCGCCGTCCGGCTGATCAGCTACGCCCGCCCAATCAGCGGCCGCGGAGCCGGCCGCGTGATCAGCTGCGACAAAGCGCGGTGCTGCACGTCCCGGCCTTGCCACCGTCGTTGCGCTGGCCGGCGGCTGGCCGGCGGCGCCGCTGTGGTCAGCGACACCGCTGTTGCCGGAGCGCCCGGCGCAGTCGGCATCGCGGACGGCCGCGCCCCCTGGCCGGCGGCGGCGGCGGCAGCGGCGCTCCCACCGTGCGCCGCCGGTGTCTTTGACGCGAATGCCGTGCCCGCCGGCGCTGGGACCCCTGTTTCGGGGCTGCCGATGCCAGCGCCGTGCTCGGAGGCCCAGCGTCGCGGCGGACGGGACGCGTGGCCGCAGCAAAGGCACCTCGCCACTGCTGTCGCCGCCGCGCCGCCGCCGTCGACTCGACGACGCAGACGGACAAGATGGGGGGGGAGTATAACAGGGCGGGGGAGCAGGACGTGGCGGCTGAGTTCGCGACACGCGCGCGCGAGTCCGCTGTCGTCGGCGGCGGCAGACGCACCTCGCCACTGCCGTCGCCCACACCGCCGCCGCCGCCGACTGTTCCGCGGCCACCGGCGGCGGCAACGCACGACGCCGCTGCCGTCGCCGCCGCCGGCGCCGCCGACGACTGATCAGCGGCCGGCGGCGGCGGCAGACGCACGTCGTGACTGCCTCCGCCGCCGCCGCCGCCGCCACCGCCTGGTTCGCGGCCAGCGGCGGCGGCAGAGGCACGTTGCCACTGCCGTCGCCGCCGCCGCCGCCGCTGCCGACTGGTCCGCGGCCAGCGGCGGCGGCAGAGGCACGTCGCCACTGCCGTCGCCGCCGCCGCCGCCGCTGCCGACTGGTCCGCGGCCAGCGGCGGCGGCAGAGGCACGTCGCTACTACCTTCGCCGTTGCCGCCGACTGGTCCGCGGCCAGCGGCGGCGGCAGACGCACGACGCCGCTGCCGTCGCCGCCGCCGCGGCCGCCGCCTACTGGGCCGCGGCCGGCGGCGGCGGAAGAAGCACGTCGTCACTGCCTTCGCCGCCGCCGCCGCCGCCGCCGACTGGTCTGCGGCCGGTGGCGGCGGCAGACGCACCTCGCCACTGCCTTCGCCGACGCCGCTGCCGCCGCCGACAGGTCCGCAGCGGCGGCGGCGGCAGACGCACATCTCCACTGCCTTCGCCGCCGCCGCTGCCGCCGCCAACTGGTCCGCAGCCGGCGGCGGCGGCAGACGCACCTCGCCACTGCCGTCGCCGCCGCCGCCGCCGCCGCCGACTCTTCCGTGGTCGCCACGGGGGTGCAGACGAACAAGACGGGGGGGGCGGTACAATGCCGCGGGTCAGCGGGGCGTGACGGCTGCATCAGCGACACGCGCGCTCGAGTGCGTGGCCGTCGGCGGCGGCGGCTGACGCGGCCACTGCCGTGGCCGCCACCGCCGCCGCCATCGACTCGTCCGCGGCCGGCGGCGGCGGCAGACGCACCTCGCCATTGCCGTCGCCGCCGCCGCCGCCGCCGCCGACTCGTGCGCTTCCGTCCGCGGCGGCCAACGCACGTGGCCACTGCCGTCGCCGCCGCCGCCGCCCGTCATCGCCTCGTCCGTGCCCGTCGGCGGCGGTAGACGCACCTCGCCATTGCCGTCGCCGCCGCCGCCGCCGCCATCGACTCCTCCGTGGTCGCCACGACGGTGCAGACGAACAAGATGGGGGGGGCGGTACAACGCGGCAGGTCAGCGGGACGTGACGGCTGCGTCGACAACACGCGCTCTCGCGTGCGTGGCCTGCGGCGGCGGCTGACGCACGGCGCCACTGCCGTCGCCGCCGCCGCCGCCCGCCATCGACTCGTCCGCGGCCGTCGGCGGCGGCAGGCGCCCGACGCCACTGCCGTCGCCGCCGCCGCCGCCCGCCATCGACTCGTCTGTGGCCGTCGGCGGCGGCAGACGCACCTCGCCATTGCCGTCGCCACCGCCGCCGCCGCCATCGACTCCTCCGTGGTCGCCACGGGGGTGCACACGAACAAGACGGGGGGGGCGGTACAACGCGGCAGGTCAGCGGGACGTGACGGCTGCGTCGGAAACACGCGCTCTCGGGTGCGCGGCCTGCGGCGGCGGCTGACGCACGGCGCCACTGCCGTCGCCGCCGCCTCCGCCCGCCATCGACTCGTCCGAGGCCGTCGGCGGCGGCAGGCGCACGACGCCACTGCCGTCGCCACCGCCGCCGCCCGCCATCGACTCGTCCGCGGCCGACGGCGGCGGCAGACGCACGACGCCACTGCCGTCGCCGCCGCCGCTGCCTCCATCGACTCCTCCGTCGGCGCCATGGAGGCGCAGACGGACACACGAGGGGGGCGGGGGGGTACAACAGGGCTGATGAGCCGGACGTGGCTGCTGTGTTGGCGACACGCGCACTCAGGTCCGTGGCCGTCGGCGGCAATATAGGCACCTCCGTTGACTCGTCGACGGCCGCCACGTTGGATGAGATGGCAATGCTGAACAGAGTAAAGGAGGGGATACCGTAAAAAACAAGTGCCAACGAAACAACAACCACACACCCAGTTGCCCACCCCGCCCACAAGCCTATCGCTCAGCTGCCCCCCCCCTCCTCCTCCTCCTCCCCCGAGTCGCCAACGTCACTCCCATCGGACCCCCCCGGTCCTGCTTCGTCATCGTCATTGTCCTCCTCATCGCCGCCACCGAAGCCGCCCTGGCGGCTCCTCGCCGAGCCCCGCCTTTGTGCCGAGCCCCCCGTAGCGGTCGCAAGCTCGCTGTCCCACGTCGCCTCCCCCCCGAGAGACACGCCGAGCACCTGAGATGCCGTGACGTTCGAGTCAATATACTTCTTGACCCAACACCCAATAAGAGAGAGGAGGTTGCTGTTGGAAAACATCGTCCGCCGAGAGACCAACTGCTCCGCCACGTCCGCGGGCGACACGACGCCGCATGTGATGTTCATGCCGATCAGGAAGTTGTCCGTCGCGGCTTGGATGAAATCCTGCTCCATCGCCGGAAAGACAGCCGCCTGCACGCCCAGCGCGCCGCGGAAGACCTTCCGCGCGAGCTCCTCGGGCGACAGCGCGCTGATAGCGGGGCACTCAAACGTCACCACCCCTTCATACTTGCCGCGCTCTCCCGCCTTCCACCGCAGGTGAAAGGGCGTCGCAGAGTCGATAGGGGTGGCAGGGACCGCCGGGGCATCCTCGCGGACGCCAGCGCGCGCCGCGGCCGCCGCCCCGACACGCACCCCGTCCGTTGACCCGGCGCCTGTAGCAATCAAGCGCGACACGCCATCGGCAGCACGCATCGCGTTGGCGTGCATGAGCCCCGTGTGCACCCGCTGCATCTGCGCGGCGGAGCGCGACCCCGTGTCCTCCAAAGAACGACCGCCTGTGCCTCCCCCAGGAAGCACAGACGAGCCGCCACCGCCGTCATGGCTGCCCGGCGAGCCCCCCGCCGCACCGCCCGCCGGCGCCCGACCAGACTGCATCGTTGAAGACGACGCTCCACGGCGACTGCCGCGGCCCACACGACCACCGCGGACGTCGCCGCGACCACGCACGCGGCGGTCCCATGCGGGCTCACCGGACGGGCGCAAGGGCGCTGCATCGACACCCACCGCCTCGTTCCCCCCCACAAGCGACAATGGCGCATGATTGGCCGCCGCGGTGGCGCCGCGCTGCCTTACAGACGCCGTAGGCGCCTCTGCTGCAGTCCCGCGATCGCCACCGTTCCCACCGGACGCCGCCCCCGCACCACGGCCACCCCGCCCGATTCGCCCCCGCCCCGCAGCCGCGCTGCCGCCTCCGCGCCCAGCACGCCCCCCCCCCTCCCGCACTATGGCGGCGGCACCGCCGGTTGCTGCCACCAAGGCCGCCCCAACGGCCGTCTGGCCCGTCTCGTCCGCAGCGGCGACCATCGACTCAAAATGAGCACGGTTCTCGACCCCATTCGTCGCGGCGGCGACACCGTTCACGTCCATTACATTCGCCGCCTCGATGACGTCCCACCCAACCTCGTGAACGTTGGCGGCGAGCCGCGCCGCAGAGGCGGCGAGCTCCTGCGCCTCGCGCCACTCCTGCCAGCAAGCCGCGTGCTGCACCCGAACCCACTCAGCGACGTCGCTCTCCTGGAGCCAAGTGCAGGCAAGATCAGACTTGGTCAGCGGCGGAGCACCGCGCCGCCGCGTGATGTTACCCGTCCTGCCGTCCATGACAAAACGCTGCGGAGACAGTACCATCGTTCCGACGCGGTGCCCCACCGCCCGGCACTTGGAGCACTTCTCCAGGCACGCGCAGTCCTTGAGATAGCACGTGCCGGCCTTGTGGAATGGGTGGGTGGGGGGCAGGCGATGGAGGCACGGGTAAGACTTCAGGGCACACGTGCGCTGCGAGTGTGAACCCGTCCGCTTGTTCCCTTCGTCATCTCGTCCCAAGTCAAACCCGCAAAGAAGGCATTTGCCCGTCATCCCCGGAGCAACGCACACACACAAACACGCACAGCTCCCCACACGGCGCTCTGCACAGCCGTACCCGCGTCACAGGTCAAAAGTCGGGCGACACCTGCTCCCTGACCCTCCGGTCGAACTGGGCGAGCCCGCTTGAGTACGTGACGGACTTCGCCACACACACACTCCCTCCTGGTGAAGGTGCTGAGGATCTTCACGGCGACGGAGGGCGATTGAGGGGGGTGTGCCCAGGAGTGCGTCAGAGGAGTGCCTGCGGAGACGGGTGGTGAGCAACATGCAAAAACGCTCGTCGCCGCAACTGAGCAGATGCTGCGGGGATGCAAACGCCCGTCGCGTGACTCTCGGACGTGTGGCCAAGCTTTGTGCCCCTCTGACGACAGCAAGGCCCTGCACGCGCAAGCGACCAATCAGATGAAGGAATATCCATGCACAGGGGATCACGAAAGCTCGCCGCGGAGGCTGAGGCGCTCCCGGAAGTCATGTAGCCCTCCTTTTTTAAGCTTTGCACACATCGTGTACCGTTTGCACCTCATCGACCGGAGCACGAAGTGGAGCACGTTTCCTCTCAGACGAGCATCGGCACGCCGCTTAAGGGCTCCGAATTTTCACGAAATCTGTGCACCCACCCGGAAGGGGTCTCTGGGAGCCGCCTAATGATCTCAGTTAGGGTCCGATCCGCACAGTGCTGGTCGCTGCTGCACGAAGTGGCGCACGTTTCCCATGGGATGAGTCTCACTAGGGCCTAAATGAGAATCGGTCCACCCAACTACGGCTCTGGACCACCCCTCGGGCCGCATGCCGGGGGTAGTCGCCAACCACTCGCGAGCTGGCCTACATGTCCTGGCGTTTTATCGCGCGATCGCACTGTTCTGTAAGCAAACGCGCACGCTCGACGAAACGTGCCACCCCTGACGGGCCCCCAGGCAGGGGTCAAACGTGCACCGCCGACGAAGGGGGTCCATTTTTTGCGGAAGTGCCATA
>Ga0114953_1002902_pt1 | contig 11830 bp, 15 predicted proteins | sample SidtaG_FD_87298 | JGI IMG/M metagenome (GOLD analysis project Ga0114953, IMG submission 87298) | Marine algal microbial communities from Sidmouth, United Kingdom - Sidmouth_Male2 metaG | ecosystem: Host-associated > Algae > Red algae > Unclassified | place: Sidmouth, United Kingdom | collected...
ACGCAGTAGCCTCCCCATGGGGAGATCTGGGGATCCATAACAGTGGACCCCCCTACTGTAAAGCAGATAATTCAAGCAATTGACATACAAATGCAAACGACCCACAATCAATCAAGATCCCACTCAGCACCGCCAGCGCCACCTGTCCGAACCGGGGCGTGACACGTCATTCGCGTCACTCGGTGCGCCAACGACCTCCTGGCCAGCCAAGGGGCGTGGGCTGGGACGCGTAATGCGACACCCATGGCCGACCGCAAATTCGACCTGGACGAGAAGTGGCAGCGGTCGGAGCAGGCCGTCGCCGAGCGCGCGGTATCTGTGGAGGAGAAGAAAATTTCTTTAGCTGAGAGGCGGGTGAGCATGGAGGCGATGCTTGCCCGCACGGATCTGTACAAGACGCAGCTGGAAGTCTTTGGCCAGATGCACCAGACCAACCCAAGCCCTGAACTGGTGGCGGCCGTCAAAGACGCTACCGAGGCCTTCCATGCGGCCGGGGGGTCGTCTTGCTCTATGAAGCCAATGGAAGAGGGCCATGAGTACGCGCCGGAGGTGGGAGGGATGTGATTGGTGGTGTACATTGAGAACCAGTATCATTAGCGCACAAGAAAGAAGGCCTCAAACTCGGTTCACGATTTGTGTTGACCTCTTGCCCTCATGAAGGACAGCACATCTCTCTTGACTCGCGAGCGGCTCTCCTCTGCCCCGGAATCCACTGGTAGCACGTCTTTGTCTGCATCAGCATCCACACCGGTCGTAAACTCGCCGTCCCCCAGGGCGTTGCACATGTTGTGCAGTACAAAACAAGCCAGGAACCACTGCATGGCCTCTCTCAGTCCTTCTCGGTCTCAATAGATAGGCGGAGCTCCCTCAAACGCATACAACGACCCTTCAGCATACCAATGACATGCTCGGAGACGACCCGAAGACGCGCCAGTTGAAAGCTGAAGTTCTTGTTTGGCCGCTTGTTTCCCGTCGCTCCCTTGTACGGACCAACGATGTGCGCCGTGTGGTGCATACCCTTATCCCCCAGCACGTACTCCAAAAGAGAAAATTTGCTCCTCTGGGAAGCGACTCTATTAAGCGTGCCGCTTGAGGAAGGCGTCATTAGCGGCGCCCGTGAAGCCAAGCGTCGCCAACATGATGTTGCGGTCGTGGCCACACATCAGAAGTAGGTGAATGCTATACCTGTCATGGCGGTCCCAGTAGGTCCAGGGCTGGACACGGGGTGCGTAGGCAAGAGGCACCGACGTCCCGTCCCTAGACCCGACGCAACCGCGAAAGCCGTACGTTTCCCTAGCGTACTAGGACAGCTCCTTGCGGCGCTCCACCGATGGCCACACGATGTACGTCGACGCCAGCCTGTTGACAGCTCGCACAAAAGTTTTGGTACACTTTTCCACCGCTCCTGTGCTGAGACCAAAACTATGTGCGACCTCGACGACGCCTGTTTTTTCCAATCCAATGGGGAAAAGAAAAGAAAGAGCCCAACGAAGTCAGAATAAGTAAACATAAACAAAAAAGCTCAGTTAGAAAAAAAAAAAACTGGAGAGGTCCACTCATGACCAAAGCTCAACATGACTGCTCCGAAGAGACAACTTTGGAGCCCTCTGAACGTACTTTCACCTTTACCGTAGTGCCAAAGGCGACATAGACCGACCTTTTGAATAATACCTGATGGGATGCGGCGTCGCTCTCGAGGGCATTGACGCGGGAGGTAGGGCGCCAGCCGCTCCCGCAGTTATGAGTACGCACCTCGATCCATCCTCACGTAACTCTGCCACAGGTCGTCGCGTAGCGCATCGAGTACCACCAGGCTCCAGTGGAGACTCTTGGGGAGGCAATACGGGCCCCTCCGCTGACAACGATTCTGCAAAAGCGCGCGCAAGCGTCGGTCTTCGAGTTGGCAGAACAGAAATGCAAGCGACACACCGTCAATGCCGTGCGCACCACGGTCGCTGGAGCTCAATACTCCGACCATCTCCAAGCACGCGACCAGCCCCTAGAAACGTACACTCCGCACGGCATGGCGGAGGGCCGTCTGTCTTCGAGAGAAACGCGCCGTCTTCGAGATTGGATACAGCCATCGACGTTCAGGGGGTGTCAATGCGCTGCGCACGCGCGACGTCATGCCAGCTGCTCTTGAAAGCCGGCCGGCCGTTGCAAATCTGCAATGAGGGACTGATCATGACTTGGGAGCACTTTACGGAAAGTTAACCTCCCCATGTTGACTGCCCTGGGGCCCTCGGTGAGATTTCGAGGTTATGACTGTCAGGACCCACTCGTTCCAGGATGCGAAAACCGCGAAGTGAGTGAGTGAGTGAGTGAGCATCATCATCAGAAAACTGTGCCCACCGGTCAACTGGGCGAGTTGATCGGCAAAGCAACCTGCATTGACCGGCCGGTCGGGCAATCGCTGATGGACGCTTCAACCGGAGACTAACCGGAACAACCGCCCCCCAGTCACAGGGCCAAAAACGAGCTCAATGCAGCACACTGAGAGGGGAATGGACCAGCGCACGCGTCTGGATGGCCGGCCGCTGGTGCCATCTCGCTGCTTTTAGATCTCAACTGTCGAGTAATTTGTCACTTGCATTGAGCTTCATGTACAAAGTGCAATTGTAGTTCCTCTGACAGTGACGTTAACTCTGGCCTCTGTTGTATTACGCTTCTAATTTTGAGCTCTAATGTCGTGCTCGAATATTGTTTTCTATGTCGAGCACCCGTGTGAATGTCAGCAACACACAATGGACTCGAAGGTACAGCAGAAGAGCACTCTGAAAAGAACAGAAGACAACATAGATATGTGACAGGGACAAAGAGACAATCCGAGCAGAATGTCGCAGCCAAGCAGCAGGAACCAAGCACCAGAGTCAGAGACTACTCAAACGGCAGGGATAATCCTATTCTCACACAGCCAACCACAGGCTCAGCAAAAGCAACAAGCAGCACATATCTGGTAACAAGAGCAAGGGACGACATCCGCACGTACGCCGGGATGCAAAGAAACGTACGGGAAAGGGAACCGTGAATAGTCGTGTGGCAATAAGCCAATGCCACGGCGAGAAGGGAGGACGGGCTGCTCCGTGACATAAGTGACGCATACAAAGGGGGGTATGGGGGGGGTCGAGGTCGAGGTCGGGAGAAGGTTGTAGATGTGGAGCGTGGAGGTCTGGCCGCAGGTGAGCGAGTGGATGTCATGTGATAAAGCCGATGTGGGGAACGGCTTCCGGACCACTGCCGCCCGCACCTGTTGTGTTTGATTGTCAGTCGTGTCTGTCGCTCTTCGCCCCTCGGTTGCTCTGCCCAAGTGTCGTCGGCACGCAGCGCGCCCCGATAGGTGCATCCGCTGAGCCTTGATCGATAGCGAACTAATCCAGGGTCAAACCAGCTCTATCAATCAGTATATATGTAACTTGTCAAATAGACGGTGAAATATGAAGCAGAGGACAAGAAGTATTTATCAGATCCTTGCACGAGACTCAAAGATGAGGACCTATGATTATCTGACCACGCCCACCGCAGCTGCCGCGCCCGTTGAGGAAGGTTGTCACATATCGGGACCACAGTGTCTCCTTCTGAGTGCGTATCCAGCAATGGAGCCAACTGCCCAACCCAACGGCCACGTATGGGAAATTTGTGGCCATTCTACTGGCTCTCCAACAGCCAAGCCAAAACTAGGCGCGTCATAACTCAAGTTTGGGCTCGGGCATGGCTATCCCCGGGATATCAGACCTCGGCGTCAATGTTGTGGCCAGCCGGTTGTCCGCGCCGAAGAATCTGTTGAGGGTGTCTCACTCCTTGGTGTCTGCATGCCACGGGTCACGCATCCTATTGGCGTTGGATCGCCACGTTTGGAACCATGTTTTGGCGGAGCGCTTTGGAGCGCCGCCAAACCGGCCTCACGCCTAGTTAAGGTCGGACTTCTGGGTCTCAACATTACAGCGCCACGTGAAGTTTTCCGAAATCCTCTGAAAATGATTGGAACAGAATCATCCCTGTTTTGAGGAAGCGCAGTGGGCCACGGGCTTGGCGACGAGCCACCAGCCTTCTCTCACCCACAGATCTGTTGTAGCTGCTCCCAACGACAATCCAGCTGCTCCGCCCCCCTCTTCCCTCCTCAACGGCAAGAATGGTGCTTGAGCCAGACCTGGTGAGCACGGTGGATGCTCTTGAAGGGTACGGATACCCCCGCTGGTCCGCATGCTTGTACACGTCCCTCTATTCGATCTATGGGAGCATGGCTGTGCTTGAGATGTATCACCCGCCCTTGATAAGGGCAAAAATCACTGCGGCTGCTGACACACTATCTGTTTACTATGCACCGCTCCGACGTGCTTCTGGTTCTTGTATTGCTATATCCTCTGGCAGAAAGGCCACGCCAGCATCGCCTAGTGCCCCAACTGCCTCCTGCCAGGAGCTCCCACCAGGACCACCCCCCACCCACAAGCAGCCTTCCGACCTCAGCCCAGCCAGCGTTGGTGACAGGCTTAAGGTCGTTAAAGCGGCGGGGATCGACGTTCCCCCTTCGCGTAGCGGCATGGCGGATTTTTTGAACAGTCACCTCGCAAACACCCGCCCGAACAATATTTTGTTCAAGTTCAAGAATGGGCGGGTGCGGACGTACGAGCCAGTCTTCGAGACACGTAAAATTGTGGTGGCCGCACGCCAAATGCAGCAGCGGCGGGCTTATGCCCCGGCGGCGGTGGCGGGCATCTTTGGTTTAGAGCCTGAGATGATTACGACGGCGATGAGTGACATCTGCCGCCGCGCCATGCACTGCGGCGGCGTCGCGGTGGCTCCGGCCGCCGCGCTGAGCGCGCTCCCAGTACGTCTCCAAATTCATTTTATGATTGACAACAATGTCAGCGGGGCGCTGTTTCAGCGGGCGCGTCTTCTTTTGGGCCCCGCTGCCTGCTTGGACAGCCGAGAGCGCCTACGCGCAGACCAGAACCTGGTTGCGGCGGAGCCGCAGAACGCGGCGGGAGTTAATGACGGCGCCTCGCACCTTATGAGCCCGCGCGCCGCCCTCCAGGCAATGTTTAACCACGCTGGGGCAACAGACCAGTTTCTGAAGCGCCTTCTACGGGGCGCTGACGGGCGGCAGATCGAGGCGAACGAGACGTTTGATGGCCAAGATAGCGCGGCGGCACTGCCTCTTTCTGGCGTGCGGGACGTGCAGATTTGCTTTGGTTTGAACAAGGTCGGTCTACATAGCACTTGTAAAGCTGTTCTGTCCAACTGTAACCAAGCCCATCCATCGAGCCGCGGCAACACCTTTCTTTACGGCGTCTTTCCGGCCTCGAAAGATGACTACGAAGCGCTGACAGCGATGGCTGCTGTCTACACCCTGGGTTTGGACGGTCTTCGGCAAGGCGGGCTGCTCCTGGGAGGCCTGCGGCGCGCCGTGCGTCTCATCCTGACGGGCGCCCTGCGTTTCATCTCTACGTGGCTTTGGCACACCGGCCACTCCAGCACTCACCCCTGTGTGTGGTGTACAGTGGTGCTCCGACGGACACGAACGAACGGGTCGCGCGTGGACCAATTGGGCGACATGCAAGCGGGAAGCCAGGCGCGCGGCATGTTACGGACACTGTCAGACTACGAGGAGGCGGTCGCGCAACATGCAGGGGGCGGGAATGCCACACTGGATACTCCACACTCTGCGGATGCCCATTTATGCATTGTCAAGCGCCCATTTCTTCTTGTCGACCCAACCCATATTTTACCGGCTCCGTTACACCGGACGCTTGGAACAGCTTTGTACCTGCTCAGGCTGGCGATTTAAGCTGTTTACTTCGATGGCGGGCTCCCATTGGCAGATTTGTACTCCCAGAACTTGGCTCTGACGCTGCAGTACGGTGTGGCTGTGGATGCAGCACCGTATTGGTGCGGATTGTTTGAAGGGAGGGCGTGCCACAAGATTAGCGAGCGGCTGGGGATGGTCTGCAATTTGCTGTCACGATACGTACCGGTGGCTGCTGCGGAGGCGTACAGCATGGAGTGTGAGGCGTGACAAGCAGTGCTCCCTGTGCTGAACCTTACAAGACGGAGGCATTTCGTCGCGACTCCGCCAGATTTATGGACGGCATGACGGTTTTTTTCCCGTGGTCAACTGTCACCCCCAAACTTTATGTTCTGTGTTTCCACGCCCCTGCTTTCTTTGAGCTGTTTGGGAGCATTGGCCGGTACAGTGAACAAGGCCTTGAGTCGTGGCACGCGCACTTTAACCATAATTCGACGCTGTACACCGAGGACACCTTCCTGGCTAGCTGCCTAACATATGTGCCACACCCAGTTAAGGGCGGACATTGGGATCTGGACAAGTTACCCCATTACAGTTGACACGAGAAAGTGCTCGGCCTTTCACAGATGTCTTGCACCGCCGGTGCAGCAAAGGAGACGGGCGCCTACGAGCCGCCGCACCCCCTCTGCCCCCATCTGTGTGCAGCGGCAGAGAAAGACACCGGCTTCCAAGGGGATATTCGCGTAACCCTCGTGACATGGGTCTTTTTTTTGAGCCTGGTGACCCCACAGGCATGGCGTCGTCAGCCAGCCTACCTCCTCCACCGCCCTGCTCCCCGCGGTACGTACACGTTTGTCAAAAAAGCAATAAAAAGCAACATCCGTTTTTCCTGTTCTTTACTGCAACTGAGAGAGGAGCCCGTGGGGTACCAGTGCACCCGGGTGGGTACGCTGTGCTGACCTCGAATTTTTCGAAATGGTCGCTGGGGCAATCTGGTCCTTTGTATTGTCATTTGTGTCTGGCTTTCGTGTGTGGCTTTCCACAGCGACGCCGCTGCGGCCTCTCTGCGCGCTCTCTTCCCTCAGCAGGACCACGCGTTCGTGTGCATGTCCTGCCACCAAGCATGTCTGCGCATCAACGCGGCGGCGGAGGAGTGGCTGGCAAGGCGGGACGCCGGGCTGTTAACGAACTCAGCTCAGCGTGCGTTTCTCAACGCCATGCCCCAGCGCCGGTGCAGCACAGCGCGCTGGAAGGAGCCCAGTGGGGTGCACAGGGGTTGCTTCAGTTCATGCTATCGTCGCGCCCCCGCCACGCCGCCCAAGCCGCGTGTCATCTGCGCATCCAGGATTCATGACCGAGTTTCTAGGAACAAGGCACCCACTGCGCACCCGTCTCGTGGAATTATGCCTTTCCTGTGGTCTGGGGAGAAAGGGACGGAGCAGGCCGGGCTGTTTCGCCTCAGTCACGCAAAGGTGTGCCCGGCCTGTCGCACACTGGTAGAAAAGCGCAACCGTGCGGAGGTGTCTTCGGTTGGACCGCTTGCGTCACCAATGCCTCGGGCTCTGACGGCGGGTGGTCAGGCTGCGCCTCAGGGCAGGGATGTGGACCTGTCGCTCGCGCGAGAGGATGGACACGTCCTGATTCTAAGCGCAGCCGCGGAGCCGGCGCTATGTGCGGCGACGGGCAGCCCAGCCGCCCCTGCCGCCGGTGAGACTGGGTGTGGCACCGGCCGGGCTCCTGATGCAGTTAGGGATGGTGCACCGGCCACCGTGGCGGCAACGGTGGCCAATGAACAGGTCACAAACGTGTCACCCTCTGGCGGTGCAGGCTTTGAGGCGCGTGCTCCCCGGCCCAGCGTCTATTTGGCCATTGCCACTGTGCTGGCGGTTTGCAGCTGTCTGGATAAGATCTAGAGGCGGTCTGTCGATGCCATCGTGAGCGCACATCTTGTGGCGCGCAAGCCGAACGCGTTCCGGGCCAGGTCGGGCAATGGACGGGATATTCTGTACCCCCGAGAGACATTGCCTCGTAAGGCTGTCGTGCGCCAGAGGCAAGCCCGCCGACGGGCCCTCGCAGCGTCGTTTGCCGTCGCAAGACTGTGCCGCGAGAGCGAGGCGGGTCTGGAAAAAATCCCTGGCGACGTCTGCCGGAGCCCAGGACGCTGGCATTATGGCAGTGGTCCCATCGGGGGCCTCTGCGGCGCTTCCCGTGCGTTTGCAGACACAGTTTGTCGTCGCAAACAGTATCTTCTTTGAAACGTGGCAGCGGATTCGCCGCCTCATGGGCGGGTCTCTAAGCGGACTGGCGAGTGCGGCGGATATGCGCGCGGATGGCCGGGCGGCCTTCTCGGAGGTGCGCAATCGCGTGACCTCTACGCCGGTGGGGGCCACGCTGGTGAGGGTGCGGGCGGCCGTCGAGGCCCTGGTGGAAGATCTTCTGGCACGCAACCAGTTCATCGAGAAGCCCGTTCATGGGCATCCAGCCGGAGAGATTCTGCTCTCCTTTGGCCTCAATCAGAGTGGCCGACAGAGTTCGTGCAAGGCCATCCTCGCGTGTATCAACCAGCCTCAGCCATGCAGTCGGGACAACACCATCCGGTTTGGGGTCTTCCCCTGCGAAAAAGACGACTACGTCTCATTGGCGGCTATGGCAGAGCTGTTTGCACCTGATTTGGAGGACCTGTGGACTAACGGAATCAACGTGGCGGGCGTCACGCGACCAGTGCACATGATCTTGATGGGGGACTACTCATCCACTACCTCCTTTGACGGTCACGCGGGGGCTAGCTGCCGTATTCCCTGCGGGTACTGCTGCTGCCTCGCGCGTCCGTCCGCCACGAGCAAGAAGCTCCTTCCAAATTATGCCGAATATGGCACTATGCAGGACGACAGCCGCGCCGCACGCATGCCCCGCACGTTCCAACACAAAGCGGAAATGGCGGCACTGTATTCTGACGGACCGTTGGCGACGTTTGTGGACCCCCCGGGGACCCCGATCACGCTGTCCTACAAGCGTCGGCCATTGATGGTGTTCGCACCCCAAGATATTGTGCCGATGCTGTTGTACATTGCACTGGGCGTGAGCCCGTAGATGTTCTCGCTGGGGGTGGAGGCGGTTGCATTTGATGCGGGCGCGGAGAGGGCGGAGGCGTATGCGCAGGCGCTCTCGGGAGCCCTCCGACAAGCCATGGGCGTATCTCCGGCCCCATATTGGGGAGGCACGTTCGAAGGAAAGGCGTGCCACAAGATTGGGCGGCGCCTTGCCGCCGTGTGCGACGTGCTGGAGGATTTCGTGCCCCCCGCGCGTGCGGCGGCCTATCGGCGGGCGTGTGAGCTGTGGACCGCTTTGCTGCAGGTATTGAACCGAGCGGTTATCTTTGGGGCCAACGAACGGTCCATCTTCCGGCGGCAAGCACCTGAGTTTGTGGACATTCTTCGTTCCTGCTTTGAGTGGGAAAGCATCATGCCCAAACTCCACGTGCTCGCGTGTCACGCTGCTGATTGGCTGGACAAGCAGGGCTCCCTTGGGCTCTTCTCTGAGCAGGGACTCGAGGCCTGGCATGGATATTTCAACCAGAATGCCACGGTCTTGGCAGCGGGATCCTTTCTGGAGAGTTGCGTGTGGTTGGTGGAACGGGCGGCCGTGAGCCGGGGCCCTGGAGATATATCGTTCAACCGTGGGAAGCGTCGGGCCTCGGCTGCCGCAGACGCTCGGTGTGCTAAGCGGCCGGATGACCTGCGGACTGCTCGGGCTCGAATCGCTGCCTGTCGCGGCACGTGCCAGTCGGCGGCCTGTGCGGCTACGTCGCGTGCAAACGCGGACAAAGGGGCTTCCATCGTCTACCGGGCGGCGGTTTGCAAAATTGCAACCTACCGTGCTGGACCCGGATTGTCTTTGGAGGCGGCTGCCGCAGAATCTGAGGTTGACGCCGTTGCGGCCGCCAAGAACCAGGCGCTTCCCGAGCGGGCAGAGGCGATCTGTCCGGAAGCACTGCTGGAGGAGTGGACAAATTAAATGTGTAGATTCTTGTGTCACTGTATCAAGAGGGCACTCCGAATTCCTGACGTTGCGCTTCCAGCTACAGCTGACAAAGCAGGCACAGCAGGGCGTGCCGATACTTGGGCATCACCCCCAGACGAGTGACAGGTGCCTTGGATCCGATGGATCAGGATCAAGAGAGATGGCGTGTGCAGGTGATCCGGCCTGATCCGGATCCTGCGCTGGCTAGCAACGGCGGAGTCGTTTCAAAGAGGGCCGATGGTTTCGGACGGCCTTTGAGACCGTTTTTGCAATTCATGTGGGCGGAGTCCGGCACAGACGCACTGGACAGCCCTTGAGTGAGACAGCTCGCACAAGCAATGACACGCCTTCAGAAAGTCGATTATTACTATGCCACGATTTCGTATAGACGACATTTAGCTGACACCATCGCATCGAGCCAGTGGATTGCCGAGAATCCCAATGTCCGCTCTATCAGTGTGTTAACTGGGGGTGGTGCGACGGTTGGCAGTTGGACGGGCGCCTGGCGACGACGAACAAAATCGCTGCAAGCGGCGCAAGCCCGCTCGGGCGTGCCCGGGGGCACGCGACGCGAGACGTCCAGATGATAAGCGGACAGTGGCTGGACGGGCATTGGAGGGGTGCCCACGTCGCGAGTCGGAGGCGTGTGCCCTAAAGCACGCCGAGAACTGCGAGAAATGGGCGCGGGATAATCTTGGCGAAGCCGTGAGGCGGATTGATGCCCACCGACGACGGACTGGTTGGACCTCGACCGACCGAGGCGCCCGCACCGGGGGGGGATGCATCGTCGGAGGAGGGGGACTGGCACGAGGCGTATTTGGCGGCAGAGGCGGCTGAGGCGGCGTGCTGGATGATGCTGGGTGCGTCGCCGGCTGCACAATAGTTGGAGAGCGTACAGTAAAAGTGTACCAGTGGCTTCCAGTCCAGGGCTGTGGTGGTTGGGTTAGGCTGCAATCGACTTCGCCGCAGTCTTCCGTCGCACGACAGGTGACATGGCTGCGTCAGTCACCCTTCGCACGCCAAGTCAACTTGGAAACAGGGGCCAGGCAGCCCATCGTTTTAGTGCCACGAGCAATCTCACAGCTTGCGAGAACGCTGAAGAAAAGAACCACTGGCTGCTCTTTCAGCAAGGATCGATGGCTCCTTGGACGGCAGCGTCAATCGTGGCAACGGCAAGAACTTTGATCCATGTTCTGGTCTTGTTCGAATAACACCTTACATGAGGTCGCTCAACCAATAGAGTTTTAGTATTCAGGTACTGCCAGCAGCATCGACCAATCAACCCAGAAGTCCGGAGAAGGGGGGTCTTAACTAGGCGTGGCCTGTTTGGAACTCGGTGCCGATTCGCTGCCGTTGAAGCTGCAAAACTAAGCGATCGCGCGGGCCCCACACGAGACCGATTAGAAGACTCCAATACGTGAAGAAGGGCTATTCTTGGACCGTCAAACCCTAGTTATGGAGCTCGACCTAGCCACCAATGCCCGGTTGGCCAAACGGTGCCACGTTTAGTCACGTTTGGATTTCTGGGCGGTTGGCTCCAATGCTGGACACGCCCTGAGGATAGGCCAGGTCCCCATGCCGCGGGGTCGTTATCAGGTCGAATGGTTGGCTCACAATGCCCGGGACGTTATTTTAACAGGTCCGTCTGCGCCAATGTCGTCACTCTAAAAAACGATCGATTGGTGCTGTGTCATACACGTGGCCGGATGAAGCTCTACCCTGTCGTATCAAGCAGTTACCAACTGGCCTACTGCACGCCTCCACGTCAAGGTATGGACTGACAACTCTTTGTCTGATGCGAATTCTCTGCACTAAGTCGATCACACTACACGACACTGCCAGCCACCCCCCCGCCGTTAAAAGAACCGCCCGCCACCCGACGCGTCTGGTGCCGTGCCCCGCGCCACCGTCTCCGCCGTGCGGCTGTGCCAGCAGCCGCGATGAAGGCGGTGACGGTGGCAGCGACAGGGGCGGCCCTGACACCGATTCATTGCCTCTCGCGCTGCGGGGAGGGGGGGGGGGGAGGATTAGGGGGGGGGGGGGGGGGGGGCGCGGGGGGCACCGCCG
>Ga0114953_1002903_pt1 | contig 11827 bp, 6 predicted proteins | sample SidtaG_FD_87298 | JGI IMG/M metagenome (GOLD analysis project Ga0114953, IMG submission 87298) | Marine algal microbial communities from Sidmouth, United Kingdom - Sidmouth_Male2 metaG | ecosystem: Host-associated > Algae > Red algae > Unclassified | place: Sidmouth, United Kingdom | collected...
CAATGCCGCGGTGGATGAGAACGACGTCGGCGCGACGATCGGCCGGCTGAGCGCGCAGGACGAGGACCTTGCCGACACGGTGCGATACGAGAGCGCGGACTCGCGCTTCGTCATCGACGGGAACAGCTTGCGCCTTGCCGACGGTGTGTCGCTTGACGCCGAGGCCGAGTCGAGTGTCGCGCTGACCCTCACGGCGATCGATTCGGCCGATGCGCGTACGGACGAAAGCTTCGATATCACGGTGCAGGATGTTTTCGACGCGCCGGTGGCTCGCGACGATAGAGCAGAACTCGATGAAGGCGGCGTCACGACCGTTCTCGACAGCGGTTCAGATTCGGTTCTCGACAATGATGACGCCGGTTCGGGAATCAACACCGTCGAATTGCACGCCGCACCAGTCCAGGGCGCATTGATACTCGCAACTGACGGAACCTTCGAGTATCGCCACGACGGCAGTCAGACAATCACTGACAGTTTCGAGTACACGGTACGTGACAGTAGCGGCCAGGTGTCGGCACCGGCTCGGGTACTTCTTGCCATCGCTGGCGTCAACACGCCGCCCTACGACATTCGGCTTGAAAACAGTGAGGTAGATGAGAACGAGGCCGGAGCCTGGATCGGTACGTTGAGTGCACTCGATGAGGATCAGTCAGATACCTTGCGTTTCATGACCGACGACGCGCGATTCAGCATCACCGGTAACGAGCTGCGACTCACCGAGGGAGTATCCCTCGATGCCGAATCATCCGCGAGCGTCACGCTGAACGTGACTGCGATTGATTCGGCCGATGCGCGCACCGATGCCGCTTTCGAGATTCTCGTGCGTGACCTTGCCGATGGTCCGATCGCCCGCGATGATCGTGCTGAGCTCGACGAAGGGGGCGTCGCGACAGGTCTCGACGGAGGCGCTCACTCGGTGCTTGGAAACGACGACCATGGTTCGGGCGATGCGGTCATCGAGCTGCACACCGCGCCGTTGCAAGGCACGCTTGTATTGTCGGCTGACGGTACGTTCGAATACCGCCACGATGGCAGTCAGACGACCACGGACAGTTTCGAATACACGGTCAGAGACAGCAGCGGCCAGCTGTCTGCGCCGGCGAAAGTGACCCTTGCTATCGAAGGTGTCAACACGGCACCGTTCGACATCAGGCTAGACAACGTCGACGTTGTCGAGAATCTGTCGGGCGCGCGGGTTGGCCAGCTGACTGCGAGCGACGAGGATCTGAACGACAGCTTGCGCTTCGAGACGAGCGACGTGCGCTTTGTCATCGAGGGTGATGTGCTGAGACTCACCGCGGACACGGCCTTCGATTTCGAGCGCACGCCGACAGCGACGCTCGATATTCGAGCCATCGATTTCGGCGGCCTGGCTGCAGAAGAGCGATTGGTACTGCAGGTACGGGATGGCAATGACGTGCCCGTTGCCACACAGTCCGTCAGCCCACCGGTTCTGACGGTCGGTTCGACCTTCAGTGTTCCGGGTGACCTCTTCGTCGATGCGGACAGCGACATACTGACGTACACGGCCGTTCGTGCGGACGGCGGCGAGATACCCGACTGGCTGGTCTTCGATCCTGTGCAGCGAGGATTCATCGTGGTGGATACCCGCAGCTCGGAAACAAGTACTGATGCTCTTGTCAATCAAGTGTCGGTCAGATTGTTCGCTGACGATGGCCGCGGTGGTCGATCGTTCGTGGATCTTGATCTGAGTCGCGAACCTGCTGTCGCTGCTGCGACACCAGAGCGGCAGCCCGATCCCGTGCCCGATCCCGTGCCCGATCCCGTGCCCGATCCGGTAACCGAGCCGGTAACGGAGTCCGTGCCGAGTCTGGCCAGCGCGCCGGATCTGACCCCGCCCGTCACGACACCGTCGACAAGCTCGCCGTCTACTGACGCAACCGCGCAGCCGCCCGCGCAACCTGACGGTCGCGACGAGTCGCTCATTGCCGAGCGCGTCGCGCTGGACATAGAGACCGTCGATCTTCAGTCTCTCGTCGAGGCCGTCCCGACGGTCGGCACGCGCGCAGAAATGCAAGACGAACAATCGCTCAGCCCCGTCGATCGATTGATCGACATGAGACGGGACGTCGAAGATATCCATACGGTTGACCTGGCTTCGTTGATCGGTGTGACCGAACCCGCGGTCCAGCGGGGTTTTGAAGACCTTGCCGACGTGTTGGAGCGACAGGAAGCCGAGCGTGACGAACAGGCGAGTTTTGCGCAGACACTTGTCGGCGGATCCATCGGTATCACGTCGGGACTGAGTGTCGGCTACCTGATCTGGCTGGTCCGAGGCGGTACCTTGATGGGAAGCATGCTGTCATCTCTTCCCGCATGGCGCTTCGTCGATCCCCTTCCAGTTCTGGGAACTCTGGTCGATGACGTAGAGGGTGATGAAGAATCTCTACAGAGCATGGTAGACGTACCCAAAGGTCGGTCAGGCTGAGCATGGCGTTGTTGCCTGAAAGCTTCCGTGCCTTCTATCGTCGCCTGCCATCGTTCTCGGCGCGCTTTCATATCGCGTTCGGCCTCTCCTCGCTACTGACGAGTGTCGTGTTGCTTGCAACGTACACGGGATTCGTACCTGATCGTGCCGCTGCCGTCCGAGATGGCCGGGTCGCAATCGCCGAGGCACTCGCCTCGTCGAGTTCCATGTTGTTGAGGCGCGGTGACCTTTCCGGTATACGCAGTTCGCTGGAGTTTGTCATCGAGCGGCATCCCGACCTCGTTGCCGTGGTCCTGCACAGAAATCACGATGCCCGGGATCTGTTGATGGGCAGTGATGTCGGCAGCTCGAGCGGGGCGCCCGCGAAGGTTGCAGTGGACACAGCACAAACGCAGGCCGTCTCCGTGCCGCTCTATCGCGGCGAAAGAGAGTGGGGAGAACTCCGCTTCACTTTCGCCACACCCAAACCTGTCGGTTGGCTGGCGCACCTGACGGCAATGCCTTTCGCGCTGATGTTCTTCATCGGCATGGTCAGCTTTCCACTGTTCTATTTCTATCTCGGGCGCATGTTGAAGGAGCTCGATCCGTCCAGTGCTGTACCCGGTCGCGTCAGATCGGCACTCGATACGATAGCCGAATCGCTTTTTGTGATGGATCGAAACGGATCTCTGGTGCTTGCCAATGCTGCGTTTGCGGATCTGATGAGCCGCGACGCCGAATCACTTGTCGGCTTGCCGGTCGAATCGTTCGAGTGGCTGCTCGATGATTCTGCTGACGCATCGACCGAGTCTGGATCCGATGCCCGAGGTCCGAGTGATGATTCGATTCGTCAGCTGCCCTGGAGCAATGCGCTGCAACACGGAGTGGCATCGCGGCACGACATGCTCAGTTATGTCGCATGCGATGGCACGCGGCGCCGCTTCATCGTCAATTGTTCGCCGGTAACCGGCTCCGAAGGCAATGTGGGTGGCGTCCTTGTCAGCCTGGAAGACGTGACGCGACTCGAGCAGCAGGAACAACTACTGCGAGAATCTGTAGCCGTGGCAGAGGAGGCGAGCCGGGCAAAGAGTGAGTTCCTGTCCAACATGTCGCATGAAATACGGACACCGATGACCGCCATACTCGGTTTTACCGACGTGCTGCGCGGCAGCGGCGTGCGCGATGAGGACGAGCGCCAGCGACATCTCGCAACAATATCGAAGAGCGGCAAGCACCTACTCGGTCTGATCAACGATCTGCTCGATCTGTCCAAGGTCGAGTCCGGTGCAATGGAAATTGAACGCATCGAGACCGCACTGGCGGCGGTCGTCAACGAGGTCATCAAGACTCTCCGTGTCAAGGCCGAGGAGAAGTCGATCGATCTCAGCCTCGAGATCCGTACGGCCTTGCCAGAGACGATCGAGTCAGACCCCGCAAGACTCCGGCAGATCGTGACGAATCTGGTAGGCAATGCCATCAAGTTCACGGAGCAGGGTGGTGTGACCATTGGCATCGGCTTTCTCGATAAAGAGCTATGCGTCGACATTGTCGATACCGGAATAGGTATGTCGACATCGCAGCAGGCTGCCATATTCGATGCCTTTACGCAGGCGGATGCATCCATCACACGGCGTTTTGGCGGAACCGGGCTCGGTCTCTCCATCAGTCGCGAACTTGCCCGAGCGCTCGGTGGTGATGTCACGGTGACCAGCGTGCCGGGTGAGGGCAGTACCTTCTCGATCAGACTACCTTGTGCCGAAGTCGATCCGTCCAGAATGCTCGAACCGGCTGCCATACTCGCGGCACTTGACGATGTCGACGAGGTTACGGAAGGACGTTGGCGGTTTCCATCCGCTCATCTTCTCGTGGTCGATGACGCTGCCGAGAATCGTGAACTGCTATCGCTGGTGCTCGGTGGGCTCGGTCTCCAGCTGACGCTGGCCGAGAATGGCAAGCAGGCGCTCGATCACGTTCTCGAGGGTGACTTCGATGCTGTCTTGATGGATATCCAGATGCCCGTCATGGACGGCTACGAGGCGGTCAGGCGAATGCGCGAGTCTGGCGTCGACATCCCGGTCGTGGCGTTGACCGCCCACGCGATGAAGGGTGATGAACGCCGTATTCTCGCGACCGGTTTCTCGCATTATCAGACAAAGCCTATCGATATCGAAAAATTGACGGCGATGCTGGCGCAGCTGGTTGACGGTGAGCGACTCGAGGAGGGCATCGAGGCGACGGAAGCGGCCACGCAGGCTGATCTGCTCGCCCCCGCACCCATGAGCGAGGCGTCGAATCCAGCGCGTACCGATGAGTTTTTGTTCAGCAGTCTTGCAGCGTCCGATCCGCAGTTCAAACCGATTGTCGAGGCGTTTCTTGATCGACTCGACGGTCGACTGGAGGAGATGTCGCGTGCGCTTTCCAAAGGTGCTCATGATGAGCTCGCCAGGCTGGCACATTGGCTCAAAGGTTCCGGTGGCACTGTGGGCTTCGATGCCGTTTTTCCAATGGCCCGTAACCTGGAGGTCGCCGCCAGGCAAGGCGATTCGGCGGCAGCGTCTGCCGCGCTGGATGCGCTTGTCGCGATCCGTCAACGGCTTCGGGCTTTCGATGACTCTGGTGTGAAACGCGCGAGCGTCCCTGATGAAGGCGCGGTTGACGTGCAGGAGGTCACGAATGGCAGGGACGCGGGTGCGCAATCGAGCACAGCTGCCGTTACTCCATTGACGAGCACGTTACTGGAGAGCGATCCGAAATTTCGTGCCATCGTCGCCCGCTTCCTGCCTCGCTTGTCGGAGGAGACAGTTGCTCTGCGTACCGCGTTGGAGACTGATGACATGCGATCGATCGCGCGAATTGCGCATTGGCTCAAAGGCTCTGGCGGCACAGTCGGATTCAGCGCATTCAATGCACCCGCTGCGCGACTTGAAGACTTTGCGATCGCGTCTGATCGGGCTTCCGTGGCGCGTGAACTCGATATCATCGATGCACTGGTGCGTCAGGTCGAAGCGGGCTGGGATACTGATCTGCCCGTATTGCGTAGTGCTTGAGGTATGCCCACCGATGGATCAAAGATTGACACTGCCACTGCCGGAAAGGCACTGATGTTCGATGGGGACGATCTGGTAGGACTGCACGAGCGTCGTCTCATGGCAAGCGCCACGATCATGATGATCGATGACGAACAGATCAATATGGATGTACTACGCCTTCATCTGGAGAATGAGGGCTACTCCCGTTTCATCACCACGGATGATTCGACCAGCGCACTCGAGCAGCTCCGCGCCATGCCACCGGATGTGCTGCTTCTCGATCTGATGATGCCGCAGGTGAGCGGCTTCGACATCCTGGCAGAGATGCGAGGTGACGAGACCTTGCGCCGCGTCCCGGTCATCGTGCTGACCTCGTCGGAAGAAGCGTCCACGAAGTTGCGAGCGCTCAAGTCGGGGGCCACGGATTTTCTCGCCAAGCCGGTCGATCCGAGCGAATTGGCGCTGCGCATGCGTAACACCCTGTCGTCGCGGGCATGGCAGCGACGCATGAGTCATATCGACGCGATCACGAATCTGCCTAACAGACTCTTCTTTACCAATCTGGTCGAGCAGCGCCTGACCAAATTGGTCTCGGGCTCGGGCGATGCTCCAGACGCCGCAAGTGACCGCTCGACAACGGCGCTTATCCTGGTCAATATCAATCGCTTCAAGGCGATAAACGATTCGCTCGGACCAGCCAGCGGTGATGAAGCACTGCGGGCGTTTCGCGATCGTCTCGTAGCGGCACTCGGGCCTCGCGCTCGATTGAGTGACGAGAACCTGTTCGACTCTCGTCAGCAGGCGGATCGCTCGCTTTCGTGTGTGGCGCGACTGGGCGGCGATCGTTTCGCCGTATTGCTTCCCTTCGACGAAAGTGTGCCAGATTGCGAAGGCTTGAGCCGTCACCTCGACAAGTTCGTCCTGAAGATGGACGAGCCGTTCGACATCGCTGATCAGAAGATCTTCCTGAGTGCCAGCATTGGCGTTTCGATGCTGAACGCCGAGAGCGAATCGATAGACATATTACTTAATGACGCCGAGACCGCCATGCGTCAGGCACAGCTTCGGCCCGGCACCGGCTATGCCTATTACTCGGAACACATGGATGCCCATGCGCGGCACTTGTTGAGTCTCGAGAACGGTCTTCGAACTGCGATAGAACGAGGTGAGATCTACGTTCTCTATCAACCGAAGGTCGATGTGCGCAACGGCAATATCACGGGAGCTGAAGCATTGGTCCGTTGGATGAGTCCGGAATTCGGCTTGATATCTCCTGTCAACTTCATACCGCTGGCTGAGGACAGTGGGCTGATCGTATCGATAGGTGCCTGGGTGCTCGAGGAATCTTGTCGTCAGACGAAGGCCTGGCATGACCTCGGGATGACCGATCTGAAAATCGCCGTCAATGTGTCGATACGACAGCTGCAGGAGTCCGACTTCATCGACACGGTGCGTGAGGCGATCGCCGTGACTGGGCTTGCGCCCGACTCCCTGATCATCGAGTTGACCGAGAACATGATCATGGAGGACGCCGAGAGTAGCGTCATCAAGCTTCAGCAGTTGAAGGCGCTCGGTGTCCAGTTGTCGATTGATGACTTCGGTACGGGCTACTCTTCGCTCAGCTATCTCCAGCGGTTCCCGTTGGATCAACTCAAGATCGACCGATCATTCGTCTCGGAAATCACGGGCCCCGGCAGTCACGCGCCGATCGTCAAGGCGGTGATATCGCTGGCACACGATCTTGGCCTCTCGGTGGTTGCTGAGGGAATAGAGACGCACCACCAGCTGGCGCACATCCGCGCGTACCGTTGTGAGGAGTACCAAGGCTACTTCTGCAGCAAGCCGGTGTCGGCTGACGAATTTCTTCAATTGCTCGACGCTCAGGCGCAGAAGGCCGCCTGAGGCCAAGCCCGCCGGACTGCAAGCCGCCGGACTGCAAGCCGCTTGAGAGCGATAGCTGGAGGAAATTCAGGGTGTCAGTGGCGTCTCGCCCATCTCGAGATGCAAGCGTGACCCATGGTAGGGGTTGGCGCGTGCAACCTCGACATCCAGTTCGATGCCCAGACCGGGCTCACTCGGAGGAATGATGTAGCCTTCTTCCCAGCGCATCGGTTTCTTCAGGATATCCGCGTGGAAACCACCCCAGGTCTCGATGCTCTCGAGAATCAGAAAGTTGGGAATGCAGGTGGACAGTTGCACGTTGGCAGCACCTTCCACCGGCCCACAATACAAATGCGGCGCAATCTGCGCATAGTGCGTCTCGGCGATGGCGGCAATCTTCTTGCCCTCCAGCAAACCACCGACACGACCGAGTGCCATCTGCAGGATCGACGCAGCACCGGCCGCAAGGACCCGCGAGAATTCCCACTTGGTGGTGAGTCGTTCGCCGGTGGCAACCGGAATTGTCGTCTGGCGCGCTACTCGTGCCATTTCGTCGGCATTCTCGGGCGGCACCGGCTCCTCGAACCAGAGTGGATCGCTCGATTCAAGGCGCTTGGCCAGGCGAATGGCCCCGGCCGCAGTGAATTGACCGTGCGTGCCGAACAGAAGATCAGCCCGCGTACCGACCGCCTCACGGATTCGCTTCACGAAACGTTCCGACCGATCAAGATCTTCCAGGAAAGGCTGGCGTCCGTCGTACACGGTATACGGCCCTGCCGGGTCGAACTTCAGGGCGGTGAAGCCGAGTTCCACATATTCGAGGGCGCGCTCGGCTGCAAGATCCGGATCGTGATAGACCGAATCATCCTCACCCGGCCGCGGATAGATGTACGTGTAGCTACGCAGCCGTTCGTGCACCTGGCCACCGAGAAGTTCATAGCAGGGCTTGTCGAGCGCCTTGCCGACGATATCCCAACAGGCGGTTTCCAGTGCGCTCAGCACGCCCATCAGCGAAACATCCGGTCTGAGCGTGTAGCCGCGGCCGTACACCGAACGCCACAGTCGCTCGATGTGGAACGGATCACGTCCGGCGACATGCATCTCGAAGACATCCTCGACCATTGCCACGACCACATCGGGCGAAAAGGTGGCCGAGTAGACCTCGCCGATTCCCTCGACCCCGTCATCGGTCACAAGCTTGACGAAGATGAAGTAGCGCCCACCGAAGTGGGGCGGAGGGTTCCCGACGACGAAGGTCTCGAGGCTGGCAATCTTCATGGAGAAGTCTTGAATTCGACGGGTTTCAGCCGCATACTACGTGACGGTAGTTCTTCCGGGGATGACATGGTTTCGACGGAAGTGACAAACCCTGAGGTGCATGCCGAGGATTCAGTCACCTCGTAAATCCAGCTGAAAACTTATAGTTGCCAACGATGACAACTACGCACTGGCCGCATAATTAGACTTTAACCTCTAGTTGTGTTGACCTGCCCCGTTCCGGATCTGCCTGTGGGTCCGGGCGGGGGCAATAGATGCAGGATCGCGTGAAGGGTCGCCCTTACACTGGATCGCTAAATCAATAATGGGCTCGCGGTTCCGCCTGGTGTTCGTCCTGAGTGGAACGGTTAAAGCCAATGACGAAACTAAGCATGTAGTACCAACGGCAGAGTGCTTTCGGACGGGGGTTCGACTCCCCCCATCTCCACCAACATCAAGGCCAGCGACTTCCATCGCTGGCCTTTTTTCGTTGTAGATCATGGTCTTGACGCTCGTTTGATACCAGCGTCATCCAGCAGTATCCATGCAGTACCAGTAACCAAGTACAGTATTGAGCACAGTATCCGGCGATTCAGCCGGTACTGCAGGGACTCGATACTGCATGCGGAACAAGCTCACACACCGTGCCGTGGTAGCCGCGAAGCCGGCTGACCGGCCCTATCGGCTGACTGACGGCGGTCAGCTCTATCTACTCGTGAAGCCGTCCGGTGCGCGGCTGTGGCGACTCGACTACCAGCTCGGAAAGCGGAAGACACTCGCACTCGGCGTGTTCCCTGACGTCTCGCTCGTCGAAGCCCGGAAAGGTGCTGATGCTGCGCGCGAGAGAGTCGCCGCCGGCATTGATCCAATCGACGAGAAGAAAGATGCACGGGCAGGACGTAACGCCGCGGCGAATGCGGAAGCCGAGACGTTCGACGATGCAGCTGCAAGGTGGTCGGCCGCTGAGAACTGGTCGCCAGGCCATCGGCGCACCGTTGAGCAACGCATCGCCTATAACCTCTCCCCGTGGATTGGCACAAGCCAGATCGAGCTACTGACCGTAGCCGAGGTAGACAGGTGCCTTACGCGAACGGCCGATCGGGGAGCGCTCGAGACGGCCCATCGGTGCGCTGCGCTCGTTCGCACGCTCTACCGCACCCGACATGTCCCGGCAGCCGTTCGCGGGCGGCTCTCGCCCATGGCAGACGTCGGTGCCGAATTGGACGCCTTACCCGAGAAGCGCAAACGGGCGAAGCTCCCGGCGATAACCGATCCGCAGGAATTCGGCGTGCTTCTCCGTCGCATCGAGCGTCACCGCGGTTCATTTGTCGTGTCGACGGCGACGCGGCTCGCGCCGTACCTGTTGCTCCGCCCGGGTGAGCTTCGGCACCTTCGATGGGCCGACGTTCGCTTTGGCGAAGGCGTCCTCTACATTCCCGGTGAGACGATCGACGACCCCGTTCAGGCTGCCAGACGCGGCAAGCGCAGCTTCCCTGCGAACTACCAGGCTGGGATGAAAGGAGGCCTTGACCACATCGTGCCCCTCGCACCACCCGCCGTGGCTCTACTCCGTGATTTGCACGCCTACACCGGAACCGGCGGGTTCGTGTTCCCGTCGCCCCAGTGCCGGCCAGACGCGCCTCTCGAGCGACAACGTCCGATTTCCGAGAACGCAATCAACGTGGCGCTCCGTGCTGTCGGTATCGACACGGCGACCGAGCACTGCGCGCATGGCTTTCGGGCGACAGCTCGAACTATCGGAGCGCAGCGACTCGGCGTGCCAACGCGTTATATCGAAGTGCAACTCGCGCACGTCCACGATGACCCTCTACACGGCTCCTACGACCGGGAGAGTCCGCCCACGCGCTGGCTCGACGAGCGGGGTGACTTCATGCTCCGGTGGGCGGAGCTCGTCGATCGACTTCGTGATGACAAAGGCGGTAATGTCGTCGTGCCGTTCGTGAGCGCAGCATGACGCCGACCGAGTTGGACCGGTTCGTCGACATAGGCGAGGTATCCGACGTAGTGCTTCGCGACGCGGCGCATCGAGCGCTCATCGCCCACTGGCGCTGGCGAGCTTCCGCGAAGCCGGCTACTGCAAAGGCCAACCCAGACGCCCGCCCGCTTGGAGGCCCGTTCACACGGGCTGAATTCGGGATCAGTGTCGCCCGCGCGTTCGGACTCATTGGAAGGAGTGGTCCGAAGGTCTGGAACGCCCCTTTGGAGGAAACGGACGCGACCCTCTTCTACAGGCACAGACATGCACTACGAGCACATGCGGTGGATACAAAGGCGGGCGGCCTGCTCATGCTCGACTCGTTCTTCTTTCGCGTGATAGACAGTGGCGTAGACGTCGCGGAAATCCCTGTCGACGAACGCGACATCCAGTTCATCATCGAGTGGCTGCGAGTATCTCTTGGGTTCGCTCGCGAACGTTTGAGAAAACTGCAGCTCAACAATCAGTCCGCCGTGAATCAAGCGGGTCTCGCAGTCATTGAACTGCTGGAGCTCGAGGGCGAAATCCGCGGCCATGTACACCCGTTGTCGCAATACACCCTAAAGGGTCTGCGCGCTGAGCAAGTCGCGCTCGAGTATCTCCGGCGGCTGGAGCAACTGCTGCCGGGCGCCTCGGCCGAGACTCTTGCCCAAACTGCACGTCTCGGTAGCAAGAACGAGGACGAAGCAGCCTTGGCTGCCGGTGCTGCGGTGCTGGCCGAAGTAGTTGACGCGATTCAGAGAAGCGAGCCTGCGATTGACTCTAGGACTATCGTGCGATGGATTCGAGAGTGCAGTGACGAGACAGCTGCTCTTTACGCGTTGGAGGTGGCGATCCGCCAGACCTAAAACTCCACCATGGTTTTGCCTTGGCTGGCGAACGACCGGCGGCGAGGCTCCGTGCATCGGCTCGAAAGAGTCAACACCGGAGCGAGCGGATGCTCACCTCGTTCGAACGACAGACCGACCGACTACTAACCCTCGTCGATGTTGCCGACCTGACGGCCCAGCGAGCGGAGACTATCCGACGGGAGATGGACGCGGGCAGGTTCCCGCAGGCGTGTCGCCGGCGAGGGCGACTGCTTTGGCTTGAATCCGAGGTCGCGGCGTACATCGCCGGCGTCGCTCAGGATCGCGTCAAAGACGGAGCAGCAGCGTGACCGCGCCTTCTGAGCGGCTCGTTCGGCTGGACGAGGCACTGTTTATCGTCGGAGGCAAGCGGAGTTGGTTCTATAAC
>Ga0114953_1002914_pt1 | contig 11803 bp, 14 predicted proteins | sample SidtaG_FD_87298 | JGI IMG/M metagenome (GOLD analysis project Ga0114953, IMG submission 87298) | Marine algal microbial communities from Sidmouth, United Kingdom - Sidmouth_Male2 metaG | ecosystem: Host-associated > Algae > Red algae > Unclassified | place: Sidmouth, United Kingdom | collected...
CGTGCGGAAATCTCCCAGTCACCGAGAGGCGCGCTCGGCGCCCAGGAACACGGTGCCAGCGAATCATGGCGAATCAGGAATCTGACTGCCCCTAGAGGCCCGGAGACGACTTTCGCAGGGCATGAATGCACCGCGCGTGGTGATGGGGCTGTTGCAGGCTGTTTTGCGCTCCTGTGGCAGGCGCCAGCAGCTACGTGGGCATCAGCTGGCCCTCTGCTGCTGGGCCGACCATCGAACACTCCGGATTTGGTGCTACGCGTGACACGAAGGAGACGCACGTCCTCTTCACACCCTGTGCCGTTGAGAGGCCCCGTCAGGCCGGCCTTCGTAGAGTTTCCGTGTTGCAAAACTCGGGGGAGGCGCGCATCGCCGTCACGCGCAGTGTTGCCTTGGCAGAGGCTTCATTGTTGTCTGTTTTTTGGCCGGTGTCCGTACGCCAACCGGCGGGAACCATCTGTGTTGGTTGCGTCGCTCTTCCCTTGCTGTGAAGAGTGTGTGGCGGGGTCGGACGCCTGGTCCATTGTCGTTTAGCCTCAACAGGGAGGGGGTTGAGGGGAAGATGGGGCGGGGCTTTCGCGGCTGCTCGGGCCGCCATTCCGGTCTGTGACGTCGGCACCGGCGCGGCAGATGTGCGCTCGCAGCTGCAACGGCTTTTAAGCGGGGCAGACGTCGCGGGCTCGTAGATCAGGCGGCTGCTACTCATCCTGTCGGCCCTTTCAGTGTATGCGACCCAGAACCCCCGTATCAATGTGGACTTGCATGTCACCGGTCAAGACTAAGAGGGCAATACGTTTTGGTTGCCCGTGCACGAGGACCAGCAGCTGTTGGACAGCGTAGCGGGGAAGGTGATGGCGATGGTGTACCGCTTCGCTGAGAGCGGCAAAGCCAGGCAGTACGGGTCCGACACAAGTAACCCACTCCAGAATGGCAGGACGCCTGGCGGCGGCGCGGCGTTAAGTGAGAGAAGGAAAGCCGAGACCAAGACGCCCTCTGAGGCTGACACTCGTACAATTGCTGTCGTGCGCTCGGATGCCGCCACGTCTTCCAGTGCTATGGTCGGCACAGCCGACCAAGGGACGCTTGGATCTGGTGCCACCTCTCCGCGGTCTGCTATTTCTACGCCCAGCGCTCGCTCCCACATCTCAACTGCCCCAGTTGGGCCTCGAGGCCCGCGGCTAATACAAACGCCGGGGGCGTCCACGCCCGAGAACGGGCCAGCCCGCTATTCAGCTGTCGTCACTTCTGGCTCGGGTGGCGCAGGTGCGGGTCTTCTTCTTCCTGGTGGCTGCCACGCAGCAGTACCGGGCATGCTGCCCAACCCGAGCTCAAACCAAGAGCCGGCAGCCGCTTTTGCGAGCGACGGTGGCCGCGAAAGCAGTCCTAATGACGGAACGTACGCCACCGATTCTGGGAGCCGCAGCATCAACGAGGAGGACGACAGGGATGATTTCCTGATGCAAAGTAGCTACTTGCACAGCAGGCGCCGGGCAAGGGTGCTTAGGGCGCCTACGTCGACATGCCAGCCGGCACCCGTTGTCCCTTCTGACGCCACCAATCATCTGGTTTTGGAGCTGCTTGTCAACAACCGTCCCAAGCAGCATGTGCTCTCCGTCATCGCTCTCATGTCGGCCGCAATGAGACGTGCGGGCGCCCGCACAGTGCACTCAATGCTGCTCACGCTGCCATAGTGGCCACGCAATTCAGCACACGACGTTTGGCCGATGGTCGTTGTCGTCCGCAACTGCATGCTGTCCAAGATCATCTCCAGGTACGAGGTGCCCGACGGGCAGGTGACGGTCACCCTCAAGCGTTGGCTGACCAAGCGGGAGGACCCTTCGGTGGAGTGCGTGGCCAACGTGCTTCTACTGGAGGAGATGGAACCAGCGGCAACAGAGGCGCTCCAGTGCTACATCCGCAACGTCACGCCCCAGCCTTCGCACGAGGTCGCACGCACAACCCCGCGGTTAGCAAGCCCCTCTGGAATGGCGGGTCTTCGAGCGGTCTTCCGAGTGGCGCCTACACCGGGAGAATTGGCGAGGAGGCGGGCTGATCCGCGTCAGGAAAACACGCCCTTTAATGCCACGCCACACCGACCGAACAACTAGGTTGCATCCGGCTCTAAACCTCCAACGCACCACACGTCGCGCATGCCACCACCCCCGGTTCCTGGAAACTCTTTTTTACCGTCTGGTGGCTCGTCCGACGCCGTCTGTTCTGGTGCTGCCGCAGCGTCACCCGCGAGTGAGAGATATAGCGCGGATGCCTTCGACGCGCAGAGTGTTACAGCTGCCCTATTGTCGGCTCAGCTTGTGATTGACTCCTGTGCGCCTGCACGCATCGCTGACAGGGACTCGGAGTCTGGCGCGGCCGGACGACAGGCGGCCCCTTCTCCAATGCCTGTGCGCCGCACGCGATCAAATCGAGTTACTCTGTCAACGGCTGCTGCCGCATCACCAACTGCGGTCACGCCGGCCGCTGCTTCAAATGCTCCTGCTCGGCTGGCGGCTTCTCCACCAGCTACGGCCACACCTGCCGCTACATCTGCTGGACATGCACCTCCTCAGGCGACGACATCTCCTTCAACTGCGTCCACACCTGTAGCTGCTGGCACTGCACATGCACACCCTCGACCAGAGCCTTCTACACCCTCTGCTGCACGTCCATCTTGCACTCCATCTTCTGGATCGCCGGCGGCTTCTCCACTAGGTGCCGAAAGGCCGGAAGGTCGCTCGTCTTCTGTTAGTCGGCTCTCGTCGACTGCGCCTTTGCCCGCCGCTCAAAAGACACGTGTACGCACCAGCGCTTCAACGGATGCCTCTACTGCGTCTCCACTACAGTCCCTTCTTTCAGACACGCCTACTCCGGCTACACCTTGCGGGCAATTATCTGCGCACCTTCGGTCTTCGCGGCGGACGGTCTCTTGAGCGGATGCGGTCGGGTTTAAGGGGTCGTCGCGTCCGACAGCTGACTCGGCGCACACCCGCGCTTCCGGGGCGGCTCCTGAGGCGTACCAGCTCAATGGAGGGGTGATCTCGACGCCAGATCGCAAGCGGAAGAGCCGGTGTGGGCCAGTTTCTGGCCAGAAACCGCTTGGGAAAGACCACGCGCATCGGGGTGGGACGGAGGCCCTTTGGTTCCGGCCGGGCTGTGAAGCGGGAGGTAAGTGGGTGAATGCGTTGCATTTCTCGAGACCGGTCCGAGGCGCGAGGCCAGCAGCCTCTTACCCCCCTCGTGTGCCCCTCTCTCAACGTCCTGGAGGCGCACCCCCGCCAATGCAAAGGCAGGGCCCACAAATCGCGACGCCCCTCAAGGAGCCCACGAGAATCTCCTCGAGCTCAGCTCCAAAATGAGCTCCCCTCGAGATACAAGTACAAGTAATTACATCACCATCATACAGCAATGCATGTCAAAGGCACAGACAAACAAGTAGATCACCGCATAAATGCTCCTGGAACTTTCCAGGCAGTCCGCGGTAGCTCCGACTTACCAGTGCAGGCTTTGGGGGCTGCCTCAACACTCCCCCCAGCGCCCCAGTCCGCTCAATGGATGCTCCAGCGCGGCCACAGGCGGGCACGACCAGCGCGAATCCTCCCGCCAAAATCCGCACTCGGGAAAACGCCCAAGTAGCGAGTAGTACTACTGGAAAAATCGACCTCCGACGAAAGTGCCAAAATCACCATCGACGTGAAGCAGACATCGAGGTGAGTACAGTGCACCTGATCGCGTCTCGAACAGAGACGATCCGGAGCATCGGCGGCCCGTCAAAGTGTGGCCGGAACGCGGCTCATCGACTTAGCCGAAATCGGCTCGACCCGAAAACCAGTAGGCCTACTGGTACGGCCAAAATCGACTTAGCATCGCAAGAACATCAAATCATCAGAAATCACCATCGACGTGAAGCAGACGTCGAGGGGAGTACAGCGCACCAGGTGCCGCCTCGACCGGAGACGAAGCGGCTCGTCGGTGGCCCGTCAAAGTGTGGTCGGAAACCCGGCTCATCGACTTGGCCGAAATCGACTCGACCCGAAAACCAGTACGCCTACTGGGACGGCCAAAATCGACTTGCGCCAAAATCGACAAAGCCGACCACCGCGAACCCGCGTTTGCAAAACTGGACGTCCCCAGTGGCGCCGCAGCGCCCCAGAACGGTCCCAACCGGCCGTCCCCCGAGTCGACGCCCCGCGCAAACGCGCCCCAATGCCGGCCTTACGCCAGTGGATGGTACTGCAACCGTCCACGGCCGACTCCGGCCCGCAGCAACATCGACGGACGTCGCTGCCGCGAAACCCGGGTGGCGCCACTGGCCGCTTCTAGTGGCGCCATGGCGTCTCAGCACTCCCCGAAGTGGGGGTCGCAAAGCTCGGCGCCCCGCGCAACCGCGCCCAGGTCTTCACCAACCCCGACAGCAGCCCGGAAAGCCGTAAACGCCGGCGACGGCAGCGGCTTGGTGAGCCCGTCCGCCGACATTTCGGCGCTCGGGAGGAAGTAGAAGGCCACATCCCCGCGCGCCTAGTAGTCGCGAACCATGTGGTAGGCGACGTCGACATGCTTGGTCCGTCCCGTCGCCTCGGGGTTGTTGACCAGCGCGAGGCACGATTGGTTGTCCTCTCCCATCGGCACGGCCCCGCTAACAACGCTCAGCGCCAACAGAAGTCTACGTAGCCACAGTGCCTCCTTGGTCGCCATCGCGGCGGCCTCGTACTTAGCCTCGGCCGTCAACGTCGCCACCGTCGACTGGCGCTTGCTCTCCCACGTAATGGGCCCGCCGTTGAGCGTGAAGATAAAGCCTGTTGTCGAGCGGCGGCCGTCAATATCGCCTGCCCAATCTGCGTCAACATACCCTTGTAGAGCTTCACTGCCGCCATGCATCACACCAAGGCGAGTAGTTCCGCGAAGGTAGCGCAGCACACCCTTGGCCGCGCGCATATGGTCTTGCTCAGGGCATGACATGAAGCGGGAGAGCACTCCCACGGCAAAGGCAATGTCCGGCCTTGTCGTCGTCGACAAGTAGAGTAGAGAGCCGACCAGCGCCGCGGACCGGTTGCTGTCGGGAAGAAGATTCTCCCCCGTCTTGCTCATCTTGACGCCCGACGCCATCGCCGTCTTGTTGGGCGTGCACCTGTCCATCCCGAAAGCCTGGCGCAGCGCCATGATGTGGCCGAGGCTACTCAGCGTGAGTTTCTTGGTCTTTTTATGGCGCATGACCTTCATGCCAGTAAAGTCTTTGACCTCCCCCATGTCACGCACTTCGAACTGGGCCGCGACGCCACTCTTGTTGGTCTCCACGCCACCAAAGCGCTCGCCCGCCACAATCAAGTCGTCGACGTACACAAGGATGAAGACGCGCCCGTGCGGGGGTGGTGCCACTCGTAACGGCACGGGTCCACCGTAGACCGCGTAGCTCCCATCTGCTCGAGCTCTTCGTTGAGCTTGATGCCCCACAGCCGCACCTCTTGCTTCGTCCAATACAGGGCCAGGTTGAGCCGGCACACATCCGCAGGCTCCGCCGACTCGAAACCTTCAGGGAGCTTGATGTACATTTCTTTGTCCATCTTTGCGTTGGGGAAGGCTGTCTTAACGTCAACGTGGTGAACCTCCGACCCGTTGGCTGCTGCTACGGCGAACAGAGCACGTGACGTCTCCGTGTTGGGTACAGGCGCCCACGTCTCGTCAAAATCGCGCCCAGGAACTTGGTTGAAGCCTTGGGCCACCAGTCGCGCCTTGTAGCGCGTCTTCTGTCCTTCCGCGTCGTGCTTAATGTCGAACACTAAACGTGTCTTGACAGCCTTGTGCTGCTTGTTGCTGCCTTTGGTCGTGGACCACGTGCCGAGCTTCTTATGCGCCGCCCCTTCTTCTTTAATGGCCTGCTTCCACAGCGGCCAGTCGGGACGAGCGCGTTCCTCTTTCTCCTTTGCAGGGGGCTTGGTCCCGTCACAGCCATCTTTGACCGCCGACTCGGACCCGGTGGCCAGGTACGCCTTGGGGTCCTTCTCCCACCAGATTACCTTGGGGGCTGGCTTACGTGTGGAGCGACGAGGCCCCGGAGCAGCATTGTGAACTTCCGAGGTAGAGGTTCCGACCGGAAGCATCGAGTCATTCTGACCCTGACGTTCCTCGTCGTCGTTGTCGTCCGCGAGGCTGTCAGGATCGCCGTCGTCTTTACTCTCGGAGTCTTCGACGGGAAGATTCTTCTCCCCGCCATCTCCTTCGGCATCCAGCATGTCCATTGACTCGTCCATTCCGCCGTTGTTGTCGCTGTCCTCGGTCATCGTCAGCTTGGGACCAACGCTTGAACCGTCACCCGAAGAGTCAGCCTTGGCCGGCTTCTCTTCCATCAGGACGTCGCGACGCTCGAAGACTTTGTTTGTCCCGTCCTGGAGGATGCGGTCGGCCTTTCCACCAACCGTGTAGCCGACAAAGCGGCCCACGTCCGTCCTTGGATCCAGCTTGCGCCGCTGCTTCTTGGGCTTGATCGCCCAAGCGCAGCTCCCCCAGACGCGGAAGCCCGACACGTTAGGGCGTCGCCCCGTCAGCGCTTCCAGCGGCGTCAAGTCCAGCCCCGCCTTGGGCGACCGGTTGAGGACATGGACGACGGAAGCCAGGGCCTCAGCCCACAGCTCCTCTTCCGCCCCGGCATAAAGCAGTGCAGCACGTACGCGCTCCATCAGCGTGCGGTTGACTATCTCTGCCTTTCTGTTCTGCTGCGCCTTGTACGGCGCCGTCATCTCAGACGTGATGCCCTTGTCCTCGTACCATACCTTCAGGTCATTGGTGAGGTACTCCTTGGCACCGTCGTGACGGACGCGCTTGACGTGGACACCAGTCAACGTTCGAGCTGCTTGATGCGCGTCTTAGGCACTTGCGACGTCATCCCTTTTGTCTGGATGGGCGTCGCCGTGACGAAACCAGTGCTGTCCTCGAGCGCCGTGATGAAGTAGATAGAGCGACCCAGTGACTCCGTGACAGTTCCACCCACGTCGGTGTGGACCAAATCGCACTTGGTGGTCTTGGTGGAAGACCGCGGATGCGGCGCCTGCACCATCTTCCCATCCACGCACAGCACAGACACCGTGCCGACCACACGTTCAGCGTCGGCCACCGACGACGGCATCCCATCGACCATCGTGGCCGCCCGCTCGAAGTTCTCAATCCCCAAGTGATTGAACCGGCGATGCCAAAGCTCTGCTTCCCCTGCGATGCGCGTGGACGCCGCGTTCGCCGACGTCACCGTTCTAAGATGCACGGGCTTGACCGACATATGGATGGACGCAAAAGCCGCCTCATTCATGGCGTCCCACTCTGCGACCACCGGGTCGGCCTTCTTGTCGTCCGACCCAGAAGCAGGACGGACTGTCACGACCGCCTTCCACAGCTTCTCCTTCTTGAGCTGCGCACGTTGATAAGCCGCCCACACTTTGTAGTCATCGTCCAGCTGTGCAAACCGCGGGCCGCCAAAGCGGCCGTGGTCCGACATGTTGACGACCGTGGCACCGACCGGTACCATCTTGTCGACGCTAGAGGATGTACCCGCCCAACCAACGCCGGAACGCACCGCAACCTGCGTAACGTCGTCCTCCTCGCGACCGTAGAAGAGAACGATGATGACCACCAGCGACAACTGGGCCCATAACCGGTGAAGCGGGAGGTAAGTGGGTGGATGCGTTGCTGTACTCGAGACCTGTCTGAGGCGCGAGGCCAGCAGTCTCTGACCCCCCTCGTGTGCCCCTCTCTCAACGTCCTGGAGGCACACCCCCGCCAACGCAGTGACAGGGCCCACAAATCGCGACGCCCCTCAAGGAGCCCACGAGATTCTCCCCGAGCTGAGCTCCAAATTGAGCTCCCCTCGAGATACAAGTACAAGAAATTACATCACCCTCATACAGCAATGCATGTCAAAGGCACAGACAAACAAGTCGATCACCGCATAAATGCTCCTGGAGCTATCCAGGCAGTCCGCGGTAACTCCGACTTACCAGAGCGTGCTTGGGGGGCTGCATCAACACGGGCTTTGGCGCAGGTGGAGGCTGCTGTGTCGGGGGTGGCTGTGCCGGATGCATCCGCATCCGCGTCCTCGGCTGGGGTCACGCGGTCGCCCCAGCATCCGTCTTTGCCGCCCGTGTCACCTTCAGCCTCGTTGGTTTCTTCCTTGCTGAAGCGTCCTGTCACACAACCTCCGACCCTCACTGGTACGCGCGGTATGCGGTTGCGCTTATCGGCACCTGAACGTGGTGCAAACAAGGAGCCGTCAATAGATGCCGACCCGACGGTGGAAGCTGCGCTTCAACCCCCGCCACCCGTACAGGACTCCACAAGCTGTGGACAGTGGCAGCTGCCGACTGGTGCTCTACTCGTGCCAGTGCTCTGGCAGCGGCTAGTTCGACAAAGCGAAGGGGCATGGAGACGGCCAGGGCATCGGCCGCAACACCGAGCACAACCTCAGCGTGGCCTACCCCACAGCCGCCACCAGCCGGGCAGCGGCCCATGAGAGCGTCTGGAACTGCATGCTCGTCAACAGCCCCGTGCAGTAGCAGAAGTCAAGGGGCAGCTGCTTCCGCTCTCGGGCAGCGTACGGAGGCGGCCAACACTTCGGGAACGTCAACGGCCACGCTGAGACCCGTTGCCGAGGTGGCAGACACGGGCATCACCAAGATTTCAGACGGAAAGCGTGTGGTACCGACGGCGGCTGGCCACGAGGCCGAGACTGAGTTGCTGACCAAGAAGCGATGAGTTGGAGTGCGCTCCTCAGCTGCTCTCCCACCTGTGATGCCGAAGTCGAAGCCGGCGGTGCACGCGGCACCATCCATGCCGCACGTGTCTGCCAAAGAGGCCCCAGACAACTCTCTTTGCCACTTGTAAGTGGATAGAGGTCGGATGGTCGCGTGGGGGAAGCTGTTGATGTCGAAGCGCGTATTGCATGGGAGGGTGGTCAATGCTGATCTCCTTGTTTTTTGTCTGCTGAGTGTAAGAGCTGGAATGCACTCGTGCTCGTATCAGAACCGATTCCCGCCGCCTTCCCGCAAGCGATAGAAGATGAGGATGGTGGACGTTTTGCCGACATAGATTCTGTGGCCTCTTCTTCTTGTCCGAGTTCTTTAGTTGTCTTTGCTGCGTCTCACCTGCAATATCTTGGAATAATGTGGTCTTTATTTGCTTCTGAGAGCATTCTCTCCTTCAACGTGCTCGCCAGTAGGTACAAAGTGACTGTGGTTCCATTTGCAGGACCGCCACACCCCACGCCTCTCTCACCTCCTGTTCCAGTAAGTTCCACTTCCCCCAGCGCGGCCGCCGACCGCACTGCGGCCGCTGCCACCTACATTGAGCACCCTGCGCGCGATATCAGAGGAACAAGGGGGCGGTTGGGTCTCTCAAGTGAAGGAGGCGGCCTTACCTTCCCCTGAAGATTGTGCTTGAAGAGTGGGGTGTGGAAACCCAGAGCGAGTGGGCAGAGTGAGTGCATCCTTGTGATGGAAATACCGAACCCGGCGGTGGCTGGGGCTAGAGGTGGTGATGGTGGCTGCGCTAAGTGAAGCAGCGGCGGTGGTGGTGGCGTTGGCTGCGGTGGTGTAAACGGGCAGCGGTGGAGCCTGCTTTACCGCTGATTTCCGCAGCTGCTCCGGCTCCCGCCCAATGCAAAAGACCTGCGGGTTCCGACCGAAGCGTGCTACCAACCCCGGAGCGGGTGGCCTTCCAGGGGCCCGCAGCTGCAGTGCCCCCCCTTTCCCCCGTGCGCTCATGTTGCCACTCGTGTGCGTTCCCAGCACGCCGCTCCGCAAGGGCAAGGGAGCATGCGCGGCTGATCCGTCGCCACACGAGAGCCCGGGACTAAAGTCAGCAGCAGATGAAGGCGGCCGTCCCTGTCCACAAATATCTGCGTGCCAGGTGAATGATACGACACAGACCAAACTCCAGCTGCCTGTCTGCCAAAGCTTGGGCCCATTCTAGATGACAGGCTCCGAACGCAGATGCACGCGTGTCCACCAATGAGCACACGCCGTTCCAACCACGCACCCTGTTTCCTGGCCTCTTTCTAAGGAATGGTGTCTCCGCACATATGGAACGCAACTTCAGAAAGATGCCCTGCTTACAGCCGTTCTCAAAATTCCCGCACTCGAACTGTTCGATGAAGAGTGCCAAATCAGCTTCTGAGGGATCGTAGAGGACGATTTGGCACTCTTTTGCAACGGTTGGAGTGCGGGATTCTTGAGAGGACGGCTGCAGGCGATTCGGTGCCATCACTTGCACGTGCGCCAGAAGTTTTTAGAACACCTCGCGCGCGAACACTCCGACCAAGAGAAATGAATCCGGCCCCAATGCGCTCGTTTCGCCATCCGTGCAAGGTCATTGCAATCTTGCTGTACGCGATTGTTGAATATTTCAGATGTGATTGGAAGCCTTGCCAAGCACAAATGGGAGTTTTCCTCACGACAATCGCTTCCCGTTTACGATGTCTTGTCAGATATTTGTCTCATTTTGAGGTCGATCACAATCTCACGGGTGCGTCGTCTGGACATGGCTTTTGCAGCGCTCCCGCATTCAGAGACTAAAAAACATTCCATGGCCCACACTGGGTCCTGAACCCGCTGCAAACATGCCCGGACGGTGACTGTGGCCTTGCTCAGCGTGGCGCAGACGTCGAAAACTCCGTCGACAGCCCTTTTGAGCAACATCGAAGGGCCTCAGAACGTCCCTATTTGGCGTGGATTGGCGAATCTGGTCTATATCGAAAGCTCCATTGCCAGCGTACCGAGCGATGTCCGGTGTCTTCTCGGTGTGAGCTCAAGTTCTGTTGGAATATTGACGTGTCAGGGTCTTCTATCTTGCTTGTCAGGCAAACGAGGGACCATGATGGCATATTGCAGTCACGAAATTGGGTAGACAGTGGCCGCAGCTGGCTAAAGCAAGACGTCAGAGGGTGTACGCATGATTTTAAGGCCAACTTGAGCTGAAAATGTGAGTGAACGTCACAAGTTTTCATCCGTTGTGCCTGACAGAGCGCTCGCATTCGAGAGGACTCCCACATATGGTACTGAGAGATGGGTCCCACCCTTCAGGTGGTCTGGTGGCACACACGCACCAGGGACAAACGGCAGCGGAGAACTGGAGACCATCCAAGTGTCGGTCCCAGTGCTGGTGTTGCCGTGAAGTGGAAAAAACCGGCGTCGTCTGGAATATTGGCACATGCGACGTTCCCTGTAGCGGTTCTTGGCACCACCACTTTGGTTCGTCTTCCAGCCGAAGTGACCTCTTTATCAGCTCGGTCCGTCGAAGGAACTGCGCCGGAAATCGACCCACAGCCCAGCGTTCCCCAAACAAGAGAAGAGGAGCACGGCAAAGCCCAGGGGGGGAATCGTAGTCCACAGCACAGTTGATTTTATCAAACGGCGGTGAGGACGACCTTCCAACTGTCAATAAACCCCTCCCCAACCCGAGCGCCAGCGGCTAAAGTAGCCACCCCGAATCCGCCAAGCAGATACATCCCTCCAAAGCGAACAGTTCAAACAAGTAGTAGGGAGGTTTGGAAAACCACGAGGGAAAAACCCCGCCCCCGACCAGATCCGATCTCCCTGAGATTCGGACAGGTCATTCCGTTGCTGGACCGGATCGGGATATTTTGGGGCCGCCCCCGGGGGTGTGCTGTCCACAGCTGAGGGGCCGCCCCCCTTCCAGCCGCGGAACCCGCCGACCGCTACATAGCCCCCTCGTCGCGTGACGTGGCGTCCCCGCCCGTCCCGCGACGACCACGAGAAGGGGGTTCCGGCCCGGCCCCCCGACAGGGTGCCGGCCCCCACCCCCCCCCCCCCCC
>Ga0114953_1002920_pt1 | contig 11795 bp, 16 predicted proteins | sample SidtaG_FD_87298 | JGI IMG/M metagenome (GOLD analysis project Ga0114953, IMG submission 87298) | Marine algal microbial communities from Sidmouth, United Kingdom - Sidmouth_Male2 metaG | ecosystem: Host-associated > Algae > Red algae > Unclassified | place: Sidmouth, United Kingdom | collected...
GCCCTCACACCAAATCGAATCACTCACCAAATCAAAAGCCACTAGAGCAAAGCGAAGATCAAATCCAAACATGCCAAAAGTAACGCCCCAAGATGACCCAAGCCGAATGTGTGCAACTTGACCGCGTCTTGCAAATGTACCATCTGGGGTACCATAAGGGTCACCGACCATCATCCATCCGCAAATCGCAAGTGGAATCGGCGACGAGCATCACAGTCCAACACGGCACGTAACTGTGGCTGGCAGCGGCCACCGCCAGGCAGACACACGCGCGCCGGCCACCGCCCACCGACAACGTGCGCGGCCGCCGCCCCCGCGCAGTGCGTCGGGCTGTTGCGGCCGCCGCAGCATGAGCACAAGTGCTGCCGCTGCCTTCGCGTGCGCCGATGCGTGGTGGCGGCCGACGCTGCCGTACAACAGGAACGGCCACCGCCCCCGCGCCCGGAGGTGGGCGGTGGCGGCAGCCGTCGCCACACGACAAGTGCGGCAGCCCCCACCGTGGCGCTTGGTGTGGCGCGGCGTCGACGCGCCGCCCTAAAAGGACACCTCCGGCGGCCGCCGCCGCTCACGGTGGTGCATGGAGGCGGACGCCGTCGCCAACAAACAAGTACGGCGGCCGCCGCCGCGCCTGATGTGGCACAACGGCGGCCGCCGCCGTAAGCAACAAGTACGGCGGCCGCCGCCGCGCGTGGCGTGGGGCGCCGGCGGCTGCCGCAATAAGGGGTTGCGTGCGGCAGCCGTTTCCGCGCATGATGTGGCGCGGCGGCGGCCGCCGCAAAACGGATCAAGAGCGTCAGCTGCCGCTGCGGGTGGTGTGGGGCGGCGGCGGCTGCTGCGTCGCTGTACGCGAACAAGTACGGTGGCCGCCGCCGCGCGTGGTGTGGCGGGCCGGCGGCTGCCGCAGTAAAGGGTTACGTGCGGTAGCCTTTGCCGAGCATCTAGTGGCACGGCGGCGGCCGCCGCCAAATAAAACACGTGCGGCGGCCTCCCGCGCGCGTGCTGTGGCACGTCGGCTGCTGCAACCGTAACGGGTTACGTGCGGCAGCCGCCGTCGCGCATGGTACGCACAGGGGCGGCCGCCGCGAAACGCACCAAATACGGCGGCCGCCGCCGCGCGAGGTGTGGCGGGAAGGCGGTTTCCGCCGAAAAGGAGGACGTGCGGCAGCCGTCACCCCGCAGAGTGTGGCGCGGCGGCGGCCGCCGCCCAACTTCACACGTGCGGATGCCACCGCCGCGCGTGAGGTGGCGGGGTGGCGGCTGCCGCCGTAAGTGCTCTCGTCGGGCAGCCGCCGCTTCGCAAGGTGTGGCGAAGCGGCGGCCGCCGCCGAACGCAACATGTGCGGCGGCTGCTGCCGCTCATGGTGTGGCACGGCGGCGGCCGCCTCGCCGTAAGCGAGGAAGTACGGCGGCCGCCGCCGGGACGGATGTGACACGGCGGCGGCCGCCGCCGCAAGCAGCACGTACGGCGGCCTCCGCCGTGACTGGTGTGGCGGGCCGGCGGCTGCCGCCGTAAGGAACGGGTACGGCGGCCGCCAACGCGCATGGTGTGGCACGGCGGCGGCCGACGCCTAGCGTAACACGTGCGGCGGCCGCCGCCGCGCGTGAAGTGGCGGGGCGGCGGCCGCCACCAAACGCAGCAGGTGCGGCGGCCGCCGCCGTGCGCAGTGTGGCGCGGCGGCAGCTGCCTCTGTACGGTAACACGAGCTGCAGCCGCCGCCGCTCATGGTGTGGCACGGCGGCGGCCGCCTCGCCGTGAGCGAACAAGTATGGCCGCCGCCGCCGCGACGGATGTGTCACGGCGGCGGCCGCCGCCGAAAGCAAAAGGTACGGCGGCCGCCTCCGTGGCTGGTGTGGCGGACCGGCGGCTGCCGCCGTAAGCAGCAGGTACGGCGGCCGCCAACGCGCATGGTGTGGCACGGCTGCGGCCGCCGCCCAACGTGACACGTGCGACGGCCGCCGCCGCGCGTGTTGTGGCGGGGCGGCGGCCGCCGCCAAAGGCTGCAGGTGCGGCGGCCGCCGCCGCGCACAGTGTGGCGCGGCGGCAGCTGTCCCTGTACGGTAGCACGCGCTGCAGCCGCCGCCGCTCATGGTGTGGCACGGCGGCGGCCGCCTCGCCGTAAGCGAACAAGTACGGCGGCCGCCGCCGCGACAGATGTGGCTCGGCGGCGGCCGCCGCCGTAAGCACCATGTACGGCGGCCGCCGCCGCGGGCAATGTGGCGGGCAGGCAGCTGCCGCCGTAAGCAACAGGTACGGCGGCCGCCAACAGGCATGGTGTGGCACGGTGGCGGGAGCCGCCCAACGTGACACGTGCGGCGGCCGCCGCCGAGCGTGATGAGGCGGGGAGGCGGCCACCGCCAAACGCAGCAGGTCCAGCGGACGCCGCCGTCCGTGTTGTGGCACGACGGCAGCCGCCGTAAGCAACAATTACGGCGGCGGTAGCCGCGCGTGGTGTGGCGGTCCGGCGGCTGCCGCCGTAAGGGAAAACGGGCGGCAGTCGCCGCCGCGCATGGTGTGGCACGGCGGCGGCCGCCACCAAACGCAACACGTGCGGCGGACGCCGACGCCCCCGGTGTGGCGCGGCGGCGGCTGCCGCCGTAAGAGAACCCGTCGGGCGGCCGCCGCCGCGCATGGTGTGGCACGGCGGCGGCCGCCGCCAAATGCCAAATGTGCGGCGGCCGCCACCGCCCGTGGTGAGGCGCGGCGGCGGCTACCGCCGTAAGGGAAAACGTGCGGCAGCCGCCGCCGCCCGTAGTGTGGAAAGAAGGCGGCCACCGCCAAACGCAACATGTGCGGCGGCCGCTACCGCCCGTGGTGTGGCGCGGCGGCAGCTGCTGCCAAGAGCAACAAGTGCGGCGGCCGCCGGCGCCCATGGGGTCGCGTGGCGGCAGACGCCGCCGTAGGAGAACAATGGCGGCGGCTGCAACCGCGCATGGTACGCACGGCGGCGGCAGCCTCTCCGTACGGGAACAAGTACGGCGGCCGCCGCCGCGCTTGATGTGGCGCGTGGCACGATGGCGGCCGCCGCCGTAAGGAACAATTACGGCGACCGCCGCCGCGCATGGTGTGACGTGGCGCCGGTCGCTGTCATTGGGGAACCATAGCGGCGGCCGCCGTCGCCGTGACCGGCGTGGAGCGGCGGCGGTAGCCGCAGCGCACAAACGACGACGGCTTGCGGGTGTGTTCGCGCTGCGGTGGCCTCCCTCGCAAAGGCTGCCGCCGCAAAGGCTTCTACACGCGAAGAACCTTGGCCGTGGCTGCCACTGCCGCGGGGCCGATACTAAGACCCTGAACGCGCATCAGGCGACCAATTGTGCACGTGTCCGAAATGGGAAGAAGGTTAACATGTGCAAAACGTTTTAAGGTTCACGCCCGCATCGAAAAACATATCACTCGTACACAACACACATCACAGAAAGCTCCGCAGGAAAGGGTGTGCAGAAGACACACGATACGGGAGAGAAATACATCAAGATAAGGCGCCGAAAACTCACCACGCTGCGAAAATACGTGCGCGCACAGATCCTCGCGCAGCGCCGCATGCTCTTCACGGGACGTGGCCTCGACACTGGCCATGAGAATCCGTATGAAATCGCTCATGGCGGCCACCGCAGCGGCCCCCAGAGTTGGGGGTGGAACACCAGGAGTACCGTCTAGATCTCCCAGCCCACCCCCTGCAGCAGCATTTGCGCCTACAGCCCCAGCACCTCCTGCCCCGCCACCCCCCCCCCGTGACCTTCCTCTCCGGCCACTCCCGACGCACTGCCGCCAATGTTCGCGCCACCGCCGCCCTCCCCGGTGTCTCCCGCAGCGCCACCGCCGTCCGCAGCGCCGTCGGCGGCGCCCGCGCCAGCCGCGCCCGCGGCGCCGCCGGCCCCATCGGCGGCGCCAGCCCCCGCGCCATCCCCGTCGGCCCTGTCCGCCCCAGCACCTCCCGCGGCGCCTCCGCCGGCCCCTGCGCCGTCAGCTGCGCCACAATCCGCGCCATCCGCGCCCGCCCCATCGTCTCCCGCCGCGCCGCCGACACCCGCACTGTCAGCGGCGCCGGCGCCCGCGCCACCCCCGCCCAGCTCAGCGTCCGCGTCCACAGCGGCCGCCTTATAGAGGGACCAGCGCAAGCGCGACAGGAAACCGTGCCTGCGTGCCTCGAATACCATATTGTGAAGAATGGCAACAGTCTGCGTCGTTAGCACCATCTGGGGGACCATCCACATTCGAAAAGGGTGCAGCATGACGTGGAATCGCGCCGTGAGGATGCCAAAGATACGCTCTACGTCCTTCCGCAGAGCCTCTTGAAGGCGGTTGAATGTGCGCTGCTCGAGAGTCTGCGGGTTGGGGTAAGGGGCGACGAAGAATGCGAAGCGGGGGTAGATTCCGTCCTCAACTTAATAAAGCAAAGTTCGGGTATTACCATTCACAGTGAACGAAAACTCACGGGGCGACCACTTTCTCGTGATAAGATCCATATACATAGGCGATTGGTACCGTTCATATATTTGAGGCTTCCCGGACTGCCCGCGAAGATGTGGTAGATCCACGTGTCCTCATGGCAGATGTCCTCAATCACAATCGACCGCCGCCCATCCCGGCCCTGGTACGTCCCCGCTCGCGCCTTAGGGCACGAGGACAACTCCCAGTGAGAGCAATAAAGCGAACCGAGACAGCCGGGCAGCCCACGTTCAACATTGCGGGCAAGGATTCTCTCAATCTCTGGGGTCGTGGGCGGCCGCAGGTAGCGTGGACCGAACTCGTCGACCATGAACTCGTTGAAGAGCTTGACCACGCGCGTGATTTTAGATCTGGACAAGCGCACGTCCTCGTCCGCGCGGTCGTACGATTCTCCGTACGCCAGCACCCGGAAGGCGGCCACCAGCTTTTCAAGCGGATGGGCCTGCGGCTTCCCGGTTGCGTTGACATGTTGCGCCCAAAACGGGCGGTCCTTGATAACATGGTAGATCCGCAAGGAGACCGGCAATGGCACGCGAAATTGTCGCTCAAACTGTGGTCGACCAAAAACAGGGGGAAGGCCGTCGACGCCAAAACAGTCGCGAAGGATGCACTGGAGGCCAAGCTCAAAGTTTCGCGGTCGATTGGCCAACCGACCGGGCACGGAGCCCCGGTACCGCGGCCTGTGCCTATGCGAGGCCGCGAGAGCCCGCCGTCACGAATCCAGAAGAGTGGCCACGTGAGCGGCGACTACCATCGTGGTGGTGACGTCATCGTTGACGCCCTCGTTCTCCTTCCACCCGCTAATAGTCATTGCGGTGTCCAAGGTGCGCGCAGGCGGCGCCGGCCACGAGCACGACGGTGGCTAGCACGACGGTGGCGAGCACGACCGTGGCGAGCACGACCGTGGCGAGGCACGGCGGCGACAGGGGAAGGTGGCGACAGGGGCAGGCGTGCGCCTCTGTTCTGGGACACCCCCCCGATGGCACCCCCGGCAGACCGCGTAAATTAGGGTGCAGCCTGGCCGTACCTGCCATCCGGTACAGCGTTGGAATTGGTGTAAGTCGCTTAACCAGTCGTGTCGCGTGACCAATCAGGCTCAATAGCGCCGATGACTCTCTCATATGTAGGAGAGGGTGGCAGCCAGTAGTACGACTTCCGCATCGACAGATGTACGTCCCACGCACTCACACTTCACTGACTGTTACGTAGCATGTGCTGCGCGTCTACCGCTCCCCCTGATTCTCATTCCTCGCACGACCCGGGAGGCACAAGTCGGGCCCAGAGTGCAACGCAATTGGTGTCGGGGATCAATCTACGCTCGGCAGTGTGGGCATGCGTGTGGCCGCCCCTGCCACGAGTCTCTGTCGACCTCTTACGTCGCGGCCTCTCAAAAGGTCTGCGTCTGCATCAGTCCCTCGGTCACGTGTCACGATCTGCGAAGTGCATCAGGCCTCGATCGTGTCGCGGTCGTTGTTTTGCGTCGTCGGTCGTCCTCAGACACGTATTGCAATGAAATCATTTCGCGCCCAGCCAATGAGAGGGCCCGTAGCATACTCCAACCGTCCTGAATAGGGTGTGCGTGCCGTAGGTCGGCTTCGAATAGGACATGCGCTTTCTATCGTGACACCAAGACTATCGAAGGGAGTTGAAATGATCCAAACTCGAGAAGGTGGCTCGACGTTGGTTAGGGCACGTTCACATTGACAAGCACCTATCTGTGCCCTAGCAAACGACTTTAGACACGTTTCACCAATAATATAGACACGTTGTCATATACCGACATTGGTGGCTTTGCTCTAAGAGGACTATCCTTAATTTCTCAACTGGACTCGCGACGTGGCGCCCCTTCACAGGCCGCCTATCGTAGCGTCTAAAAATGGGCAAAATGTGCAGTAGACGTCCTACTGACAGGGCTACGTTTTGACCAGTAGTCCCCCTCGCTGGTGGGCGGTTCGTGGCACATCCCTTGGAGTTAACCGTCCGCAGAATCTCGCAGCTGCTAGCGAGGCTTGATCCGCGAGATCCGCTGCAAATTGCGGTCGACAGGCCCACGAAAGGCAGCGATCGATTGACACGAAGCAGACACGAATCAGATGTATGGAAAAATGTTGGAGATCGTCGTCGTATACACGGCCATTGAGTGATACTGTAAATGGCAGCTCGACCGTCTGCCACCGTGCAGACCTGTCAGCCAATCACACATGCAAGAATCAAAGTCGGGGTTGTGTGCAACCAAACATGCTGCACGGGTTGTGAGTGCTTGCACAACACTGGGAAGTTCATGGCTGGAAACTACCTGGAGGTCGGTATTTTCTTCCATGTTGGGACGCCTACAACTCTCGCGTTCATCATGCAATCTACCTGTAACCGTGCAGTAGACGAGCTGAGGGTTGCTCCCTCTGGTCTTGAGAAGCACAGCGTCTGTGGTGTATCAGTTTGAGCTACCCAGTTGGTTTTCTAGGGCTCTCAGAGGCATCGTGCACGCAGTTGCAACCCCCCCCGCCTCAGATAGGACGGAATCCACGAATCTGGATCTCGGGCCTCACGGGAGCGGGCCGCGATCGTTTGGCGGCGGTTGATTAACGTGATCGGGCGTCGTGGGACACGTGTGCCATCCAAGTCATTTGAAGCCCAGCCGATGAACGGGCGTCCTGGATACTCCTTGCGTCGTGAGGGGGGCATGCCCTATATCGCCGTCGAATAGAACATGCGTCCTCTATTATGTCAGCCGGACTATCGGACAGAGATGAACTTAACTACATTCATTGTGGTGAATCACGCTCCTTGGGGTGCCGTTACATTGACAAGAGCGTGGTTCGTGGACCAATATGCGAATATGAACGCGTTGTATCAATAAGACAGACACGTTTCGTTAGTCCATCATTGCTAGGTTTACTCTGAACCCGGCACTGCAACTGTTTCAACAAAATTCCAAATTGGCCTCTACGACGCCGCAGAGGCGGATTTGGAACACTTTGGGAACTGCTGCTGCAGTGCGCGTTTTTTGAACGGCAGTGTCTCACGAGCGACAAATCCACAAGTGCCCGGTTGGCCGACCGATGCAATTCGAGTGTGACAGTGGAACAATGACAAGTTTTAGAAAAACCAATTGATCAAGACATCTAGTGGACGTTGCGTGCAGTCAGCAGAGATTGGGTTGGCGTCGAATTGCGCCAGGGTTGTGGGGAGTGCTTCAGTGTCCCCACCGAACATACAAAAAGTAGAGATCTAAATCTCTCTGGATAAATGTCAAGTAAACGAGCGTCACATGATGAATACTCGGGCGTGGTACGCTTCCTTGCCAAAAGAAGATTTATGAAGTCCAGGTCAGCCAGGCCAGAATGCGTTCCCTGGACGGCTTTAACGCGGTGCGCGACTTTCCACACAAGCTGCACGCGCCAGGAAGCCGCTCAGGGTATGAGAATAGGGCACGCCTGTTGGGGAAACCCCCTGTCAGGGGTGACACGGCCCCCGGCATGAGCCGGGGACGGGTCGTCACCAGTCACGAAACACCCCCCTAGGGGTTTAGCGTGGGACAGCCCCCTTGGGCGGGTGTCCAGGGAACCCCAGGGCCACACATGAGACGACCCCTCTAGAGGGGCGCGAGGCGGGGAACACCCCAACGGGCCCCCCTGGAGTGGTCTGACACACACAAGGGAGACACACGTTTTCCCGAATCCGGGCTCTCTGGGGGGACCGGGAAGTTTGTGACAGCTTCCGCAATCCGAGCGTAAGCCGGACCGCGATATTATCTCGACCAGGGATAAAGTCCCACCGAAATTCGATCCGGGAAAATTGAAGCATCTTGGGATAAGTCCCGAGGTATTGGTTTTGAGTAAATCCTGAAATCTAGAAAGTCTTAGTGAGTTTCCTGCTTCCGCCCGAGACGGGCGGGGGTCCCCCTCCGGTGGAAGGGCTGTCAGGGATGCTGGGCAGGGGCAACTAGAGGCCCGGGCCTGAGACCGTGGCCCGTTGGGCGCCGGTCCCCCCATGGTAGCGCCCGGGGGTCGGGATTGTGCACGTCCTGCTTCTTGTTTCTGAGGGTATATGAGTGTGTGCTTTGGTGTCATCGTGCGTGTTCGAATAAATTATCGTTGCGTTTGCGTTTCTTCCGTCGTTTTGGTGCGCTTCTCGCCCAGTGGCCCCGGCGTTCGCGTTGTGACTCTGGCGTGGCGTTCCGCATCCTGTGCTTGGTTTTCCGACGGCGTTATACCCCGTCGGCTGTGAGGGCAGGATCCACTACATTTAGTGGATCAGCGGGGAACAGGGTCAAGCCCTACTTGATCAGTCGGGCCGTCCCTGTGTCGCTCTCTTACGGTGGACTTGCTCTCTTTGTCTTACCCTTTGGTGTGCCTGGTTGACTGTTGGTCTGAATTCTTCCACAGAGGAGTAGGGCCTCCATCGTTATGGATAGCATGAGGGGGATGTTGGCCCGCGCGGAAGGCGCGGGTTCCTCTTCACGGGACGTCTGTGACGGAGCTAGTGAGGGCTCAGGGCCGAGTGGCCTTTTGGGGGACCCTCCTCATGTGGAGGGTCGCGCGCGTGTGTCCACGAGAGTGTGTGGCACCGCGAGCGACGGAGGCGGGGGCGGTGAATGATTCCCGTTCCCCCCTTCTGTTGAGACCGCCACAAGGTGTCGAGAGCGAGTCTCCCCCAGAGTGCCGGGACCCCTTAGGGGTGGAGGACAAGAGGTCCCACCCCAAGAACAGGGGCAGTATGACGGTCGGGCTCGGCGGGCTAGGCCCGCCGGCTTACCCCATACACCCCCACAAGTCAGTGGGGTTGGTGTTGCACAAGGGGTGCTGGAAGGGGACGCCTTTTCGGCGGCCCTACGGGATTCACTGGATGCGTTCATTAGTCCCTTACATGAACGGCTGTCTTTCTTGGAGACAGCTTTTGGGGCCTCTCGACGGTCCAGGCGCCGTCGTCGCCGATTGAGCTCCTCCTCCTCGGATGGGGAGTACTCCGGCGGAGACGGGGGACGTCATATCCCCCGATGTGCGGTAGCACGCGCCCTAGGGCGCGAGATAGAGGGAGCCCCTCATCGTCTACTTCCCGAGAAGATCATCCCTGCGGATGATCGTTATGCAGCGATTCTGGATTGTGTGCCGTACGCCTTGGCGAACACGGACGTCCGGTATGACCGGACGATGGCGCACGGCCAAAACCGTCTGCGGAAGGATGTCTCGGCCACCTTTGGTCGAGACTCAGAGTGGAATGTGACACCAGCCTTAGGCGTGTTTGAGTTCTTGAACCGCTTTGAGAAAGCAGGGAATGACAATTATGTGTCAGAGGGCAGAGCCCTCTACCTCCTCCCGGAGTTCACCGAGGGTGATCTAAAACGGGAGTTGTACACCATCATGCCGTCCCTCCATAGAGGGGGGAGTGGAGAGGTCAGTTCCTATATGGAACTGGTCAATTGGCTCCTCCGCCAATGTGCGGACGAGCAGTCGCTAAGCGACCAGGACGCTCTGTTCCACGGAGCCTCCCAGGAGGATGGTGAAACAGAGAACGATTTCTACGTACGCCTTAGGGGGTTACGTCGCCTCTGTGGGTATATCCACACAGAGGGGCAGATGAAGAGCCGCAATATGCAGGGGCTCAATTGAGAGGTTCGCGCCGATGTGCGCGAACACAACACCGGCAATATGCCGATGGAACTCCTGGTGAAATATGCTCAGAGGAAGGGTGACGTCTATCGCAGACGTCACGAGGACCAACAGGCCGAAGAGGCCCGACGGGCCGAGGCCCGTCGAGAGCGTCGAGCCGCACGGCCGACACCTCCCAAGTATGTTACCGCGGCAGTGACAGCCCCAACTAAGGTAGGGGAAGTCCCGTCAGGTCCTTCCCCAATGGCTACAGGGCGCCTTGGGCAGCCTAGAAACTACAATTGCCTCGCATGCAACATGCGAGGGCACTTCTTCCGTGAGTGTCCCCACCTCGACGCGGCGACCAAGGCCCTGCCAAACAAGGCCTACAAGAAGCGTATGGCAGAACGTCCTCAAGAGGACCAGTGCCGTCGAAAGCATACGGTGGCAGCGGTGGGCACAAGCCTACGGCCGCCCTGGTCGTCGTCGGATGACACTCCGACCCCAGGGGTGGAAGCCGAAGAGTTGGTCCAGGAGGACAAGTGCTCCTCGGAAAACAAGTAACGGGGGCGGTGGTCCCGGCTCCTCCGACAACTCTAAGGGAAAATAGCAGGTACAAGTCTTCCCAGCGAGCCGTGAAGAACTAGCCTAAACGGCCTCTGGGGGTATCCCAAGGGAAACCCCCTGAGGGCACGGCATGTGTATTCATGCCCTCTTCTAGCTATAAGCCAGTCGTCAGGTTATTGCAGACGGAAGGTCTCGACCTTTCCACTCGGGCCATTCTGGATACAGGGAGTGTCCCCACGCTGATAAGCCGACAGATACTGCCGGACGACACCCAGCTACAACCGCTGGGTGAGTGGGCATCTATGTTCCATATTGTCAATGAGGGCTGGCTCCCCATTGTGGGTGCAGTGTGTCTTGGTAAGGGCCTTGGGGGCCAGACCTCCTACATCTCCTTTAGAGTTGTCGACAACATGAGTGTCCCAGCTATACAGGGCGCCTCCTTTATGGATGTCGCAACAAAGAATACATTGCGACTCAGGAGCAACATATGGAGCTCCTCAATGGTACAAAGGTACCTATCCGAAGAGTCGGTGCCTGTAAGGGGCACCCGATCGCGTCAGTCAGCGCGGTATGTGCGTGCCCCCAAGGGGTTACAGCGAAGCTAAGGCCGGAAAGGAAGACCTGGGTACAACCCGGGACTATCGCACATATCCCCGTGAAGAGTACCTACACGGGGCATGGACTCGTTACGGGGTGACCCCCGTTATATCACAACCATGGTATACAGGTCGCTCAGGGACCCGGCATCAGGGTGGTGGGCGAGCCGATAACCGTCCAAGCGATGCACTTGGGCGCTACGCCCTTGCGGCTGACCACCGATATGACCGTGGGATTTACCGACCCCTATGAGGGGCCGACCTATGAGGTGTCCCCGGACGAGCTCCAGGAGCGCGACGGGACCTCCAAGGAGGAGAAAGAATCTCCACTCCCAGGAGTGGACGTGTCGTTGGTACCCGACGAATGGTCAGGGGCCCTTAGGGCCCTCTTGAAGAAGCATGCACCCCTCTGGTGGGGTAAACTTGGGGTTGATACTCGGTGTAGAACACCGCATTCTCCTAAAGCCCGGGGCAGTCCCCGTGAGGCAACACCCCTACAAGGCCGGGCCTTTGGCCCGGGAGAGAGAGAAAGCTGAAGTCGAGCGCATGCGCTCGATGGGGGTTATAGAACCCTCCACTGGGGAATGGGCTAGCCCA
>Ga0114953_1002925_pt1 | contig 11784 bp, 20 predicted proteins | sample SidtaG_FD_87298 | JGI IMG/M metagenome (GOLD analysis project Ga0114953, IMG submission 87298) | Marine algal microbial communities from Sidmouth, United Kingdom - Sidmouth_Male2 metaG | ecosystem: Host-associated > Algae > Red algae > Unclassified | place: Sidmouth, United Kingdom | collected...
GCGGTAAGCTCCATCCGTGACGAGATAACCGGCGGATGGCAGAACAAGAATTAGCGAGCCGTTAAGGCTTGAATGAAGTAGGAAATAAATAAATCAAATTATACATCCCCCCGCCGCAGCCGGCTAAAAGGATGACATTGCTTTGCATAGAATCCATGCATCTGGACTCACATAAGACGACATCTGCAGGCCTGTCGTGCGAAGCTTCCGAAAATGCGATGGTCTGAGAAATGCAGCCGAAGTGCAGTGAGATGCGGCTGAGATGCGGTGGGCACGGCTGCCGACGATGTTGCAACAGTGCATTGTTTTCTTATTACTTGGCACTATTCTTACGCGCTCTTGCTTGAGTGTTTACGCTCTCCCGTCCGCATCTGCATGCCCCATACTTCTATTGGAAGACAGAGAAGGCCTCCTTGGAATATCGCATGGCTCTTCGGCCAAATGTCGAACAGGAGAACGTCTCACAGAGCAGCAGATACGGTCGCGTCACACAGCTGGCGCTCTTTTTCGCAAGCGAGCAAGGTGCCTATGGTCTTCACATGACCTCGTGGATACCAGCAGCCACCAGAGCTGAATGAGCCTGTTCCTAACACGTGTTTTACACGCATCACAGGGATGCTACTTTGTGTTGATCAGCTCTATATCCCGAACGTAAGCGGGACCACTTCTATTTTGGGAAATGCGTATTTGCGGATACACCGTCCCGGAGCATCTGCAGTCCACGAAATTGGCCGCAGTGGGCTCGATAAGTGCGACACAACGAAGACACGACGTAGGGGCGCTCTCAGATTAACGCCACCCAAATGGCTGTGAAGTGTGCCCTCAGGACCGCCCGCTATGACCAATACCGAACAGGACTCCGCATGAAGACTGCAGAGCAGGACTCCACACGACTATTTCATACGTTCACGCGTGACATGCACCGCAACTTCGAGCGCATACAGAAGCGACTGCTGGCTCACGCGCTTTTCATCCCCGATCAGCGGATACCAGCGAGGACACGGACTGTCCGCGGCCTGAAGAAAGCGCCACACCCAATGGCAAATACGTACGCGGTTGACGCGCATGATTCGTCTTCTTCACACCCAGCACACATCCAGCACAGGGCCTAGGCACACGCGCTGTCCAAGCCTATTTAGAATGCACCCTCCTGGCTGAGGGTGTGCCTGCGCTTTCTGTGCGCGACCACATCCAGGTATGTGCAGTCTCTCGCGATTATGGAGAGCATTAAGGAAAGCCGTGGTCAGGATTGTCGCGATCCACAGTCCCACAGCACCCTGATTACGAAGCCGCGCTAGGTACCCATCTTCTACAAACGTACTGTCGCTCGCTCCGGTTCATTTTTGGGCCCGCTGCGGCGGACTGACGCAGGCCGGATGTTGGGGACGGCCTTCCCCACCATGTGGATAAGGACCGTTTTATGACCTCACGGTGTCGCCACCCACCCACCACCAGCCAAGCTGCCGGTCGTCCCCATCACCTCCCCTTGAGCCGGACCACAAGCCGGGTAAGCACAGGCGGCTTCGTCTGTGTCGGTCACGACCAAAGCTTCCTCGATGACACAGGCATCGCCGGCGTGACCTGAAGCCGCCGCAGTGCTTCACCAGCCCGCATGCCGCTCGAACTTCGGGGGTTCTCGGCCGTGGTGTTGCCGCCTTCAGCCTAAAAGAAGATTGACGTGCCTCCCCCGTGGCCCCGCCGAAACGCTCTGGCCTGCGTTCACAGTGCGTGACGCACGCGGCGGTCCCCCGCGGACCGGGCATAGAACCTCACTAACACTAGGGGGGAGACGATGCGCATCGACAGCCTGCCGCGAGCGAGTCGACGGTGGACAAGGAAGAGACTATAGTGGAGTGAGCGTGCCTGTCGGGGCTGGCACCTGCGCTGGCCGCGGGGGGCGTGAGCTCTGTCGCGCTCGTGGTGATGCCGTCGGCGTAGGCTGTTAAGCCAACCATCCAACACATTCAAAGGGCCCACACCATCCTTTGGGTAACACACGAGGTTGTTTCGGCGCTGCGGCAGAGCAGTTGCGGAAGGTGTGTGTGGCAGCTTCCCACTGAATTCTCCCATCAAGCGTCGACGCGGCTGCGGACACACGAGCGTCAGTGCCGGATGAATTCGCGTGCCAGTGACGGCGCCCTTTGTCGGGTGCACCGTCAGACCGGGGTTCGCGAGGAGCGCCTTGACCTGGAGGCGCGTCTCCGTAGTGGCGTCAGTTTTCTACGGCGACGGCCCCGAGGGCCGCCTACTGAAGTCGTCCATTGTGGCCTGAGTGATCATGCACTGGCGCCACAATATCCCGAACACCGGCGAGAGCACCTTGGACAAGACGTATAGGGGCAGCTTCATACCGAAGGGCAACACCAGGGGAACGGATACGCGGGCAGGCACGCGGAAAGAAAGCCCCTTCTTGTTGGAGGGCAACGCGGGGACGTGAAAGAAGGCCTGGATGATGTTCCAGCCGATAAGTTTATCGCCCAGAGGGAGTCGCGTCGCGTATCGCGGCAGGCTGTACTACGTGAAGGTACGGACAGAAATTGCACCGTCCTTTTGCGGAGCTGTCCGCCGCAAGGCCACGCTTGGGATGGTGTACCACAAACGTGCGAGACACGTCCGCATCCGTGGCAACCTCGTTTGATCACAGCTCGTAGTCGAGGACTTTTGCGACCCACGAGCCTGGCGTAGAGTGACAGAACTTGCGGTCCGCGGGCGCGTGCCGGTAGGAGGAGCAACGGCGCGTATGGGGGAAGTGGGACAAGAGGATGCTATAGACATACTTGAGCCATAAGAGGACCTAGAGAGAGGGACTACAAGCGATCCGATGCCGCAGAGAGGCGCAGGCGGTCGCAGTGTGCGCGTGGGGGGGTGTCCGGGCAGCTTCTGCTGCCAGCAGCCGGGAGGCGTCTCTTCGATACGACCTCTGAGGTCGGCAGCAATGCTGGCTTGAATGGGTTTCCGGCCACCCCGACGGCAGTCGATGGGCGGACCCCGATTGCAGCTGCCCTTAAGAAGTAGGGGCGGCCGCGCAAGGTCGGCGCGTCCGAGGCGGAGGCAGCTGGGGTTGAGGCGGCGCCGCAGCCTCCGACGTGTCCGTCCCCACCTTCGCCGCCGCCATCGCTACCGCTGCCACTGCCGAAGCGCCAGTTCGCCCGCCTGGCGGCACAGTTAAAGTCGAGACCCCCGCGGCGGACGTCACCGTTGCCGCAGCTTCGGCTGTGAGTGACGCGTCTCCAGCCTCCGCCGCGTCCATTGGAGGAGCTTCCACGGGTAGCGTGGCAACGGAGACACCGGCAGCAAGCGCGTTCTATTGGAGGAGGAGGCTGCTTTGGAGGCGGCGGGCGCTGGCAGGGATTCCCGGGGGACCCGAGGAAGGTGACGATCGGGAGTCCCGCTTCGGGCGGCAGCACATCACTCGTCACGAGCTGCGCCTGCTCCCGGGAGATGGAGTGTATGCGGGGCGCCAGCCGCGACGACTCAGAAAGGGAGGTCTTCGCGGAGTAGACGATCTCGCTGTCATCAGACGCGAGCAGTGCCTAATTGAGGTTAGCTGACAATGCGGGGTTGGCGTATTTCTCTGACAGGACTCGGTAACGCATGGAGAAACTGAGATAGAGCTGGAGCAGCGCGGCGTCCATGTGGATGACCATGTTCAGCAGCTCGCCGGATGACATCTCGCAGCGCTGGCGAGCCTAAACGATGTCGAGAAAGCAATTGTGGAGCTCATGCTTCAAGGACTCTCCGTTCTTGACGGAACGCGCGTCTCCAACGACGGAGGACGGCACCGACTCCAGTGCCTCTGACCATTCTGAGTCTTATTGCACCCGAGAGAGGCGGCGGAAGCGGTCCTCGCAGTCGTCAGGGCGGCACCACGGCGCGTGGAATCCCAAAAAGGGCTTCCAGCGGCCGACGGCGCACTCCTTGATCGCTTAGTAGAAGCAGGACGGCGGCGTGGCCCACGAGAGGCAACGACGTGCAGCGCCCGCCGAGGTAAACGCCGATACGCCAGTGGAGGAGAGGTCGGAAACTGTTCAACGGCAGGTATTCGCCGTCGTCGCCGTCTAAGTTCACGTCCTCTTCGTCATTGTCGTCGGCTGCGAAGGCCGGACGAGCGCCGCGGGGTCGGTTGCGTCGGGGAGGGCCGCCATGGGCATCACCACAACCGCCAGTGGGCGGGCCGACAGGAAGGGGAGGGGGGAGAGGGGGATAGGGGACGGAAAGAGGGGGGGGTAAGCCTCGCCGCCGCAGCCGTCGCCGCCGCAGCCGGCGCTTCCAGGCTCCATCTCGTCGCCTGAAAAGTGCAGGACGCCGGGAAAGTCGTTCAACGCACTCCGCAGAAGCCCCAAACCTAGGACCTCGTCAGACGTAAACACCGCCGCAGCACGCAACACAAAAGGCACCCGAGCTTCAGCTCATTCACGTGAACCCGAGGAGGGTCGGAGGGGCGAGAGACGCGCCCCGGACGCCCCGGCCCCCCTAGGGGGGCGAAGTTGACTTACGTGCCAGTATGGGGCCGCATCACGAGTGCCGCCGGCCCAGTAACGCCAAGGAGGCCTTGGACGTCGCCTCAGCGCACGGAAGGCACCGATCGCGAAAGAAGACGGACGAGCCAAGGAAAAACGGGAAGGGGCAGCGCGGAGCTGCAAGTAGGTCGGTCAGTGCGACCAGAGCCCCGCCGCCTCCCTGCGTCGCCATCGTACAGGCCAGCTGCCAGTGTATGTTGCGCATCCTCTGGCGCGGGGTAAACCTGGACGTGCACCTCGAAAACGGCCGCGTCACTCGATCGACGGTAACGAGGAGATAAACAATTGTATCGAAGCACAACTGTGAGAATGGTTTGTGTACGTGCCTCTGCAGCATTGCTTTTGCACGGTTGTATAGGAGCTTCCGCCTGCAGCAGTCAGTCGCTGTCGCCCGCAGCGCTTGCAAAATTGTTCTTATTGCCGAAAGGAAGGACTGTGACGCGCCGGTGTGGCTGTATCCTCCGCAGCCTCCGAGCGCCGCGCTGGAGCCTGGCTGACGCCTCGGACCAGAGCCTCACCCACGCGTGCCTCAAAAGGGGCGGCAGCGGCGTGAGTAGTGGTTCTTAAAGGTGGGGAAGATGAGAGAGGCCCTGAAAGCGCTCCTGCCTTGTCCCATTCTACGGCACACGTCGTCCGTCCGGGGCACAGTGCGGTGGCCATTCACGCGGCACGTTTGAGGCCTGGAAAAATGCGCCCTCACAAGGACAGAGGTTCAGGCAAATCTGTATGACGGTGCTGAGTACGTGTTTGCCGTCCAACGGCTTCAGGAGTAGCCCAAGCGCCCTTGCGTTTTCGCCAGAGGGGCCATCTTTCGCATTTGGCCGACTTTCCCTCCCTTGCTACGTGCCGAAAACATTATCATCCTCCGAAATTGTGTGCTCGTGGATGTGGCGAACCCATGCACTTGGGCTGCGGTGGTCCGCCGCGTGCCGCTGCAAACGTAGCACGCGCTGGTCAGAGCAGGCCTTATGTTACTGCAGCAGGGTTGGGTATTTCATGCTGACGTCTTAATCTGGCTTTTACCGATGGGGATGCAGACGAACATTCGGCCTCACCAGGTCGGGCTTGACTTCCCAATGCTCTGTGGGCGTGTGCTCCAAAAGCTTATCTGTCTTCTCCGAGGGGCTCAATGAGATTTCTTCCGTGGAGGATATGGTGGATATGGACGCGCCATACCGATACTCGGTCTTAGCTTCCGGGTGCGTACGGGGCGGGCTCAGATCCACAGGTCTACGGCTATTTGGGAGCGGAAGAAGACGCTAACGGGGAATATGCTTCTTGGCGGTGACTACCCTTTCAGGCGAAGTGCGGCGTGCAGTAGCGCATTCCATTGGGACCTCTGTTCTAGGTCTCCGCCCCTCACCGCTGAATCCGTCGCCTTTTCCGCGGCAACGCAGACGTTTTCGTGGGGGTACATAAGAACGTATGCCCTGGCCGTAGCTCCGTCGAACAATCTGAGAGAGGTCCTCGCGTTGGCAGCGGGAAACGTGGCAGCCGTGAAAAAAGACCTGGCGCCGCCAAGTGCGATGGCTAGTTGACTGCTACCCCTCCGCCTGCCCTCGAATGGCCAGCCACGTGGGCCGGCGGCGGGTTGGTCCAGTTTTAGGCGCCGATGATGCAGGAAGTGTCCATGAAAGACAAGATGGGCGTCATATGTTCGGCAGCAGAAGCGACTGTCGGCGGTCCTCGCACATTAATCCCCCCCCCAAACACAGCAGCTGCGCTGCCCCTCGCTACAGCGCTTTAACTGTGGCCGCCGACTCGCACTCTTCTTTCAGCCGCCACCTCAGAGCGTACTGTACGTCCCGGTCCACCGCCACAACCATCCTGCTGTTCAAAGTGGCACCGCAGCCAATAGTTGGCTGATGAGCTGCGGGCCTGTGCAGAAGTGCAGAAGAAACAGATAGGTTACCATCTGCATGGTGGAGAGAGAGCCGATAGCCTGGCACAGGCGCTCATGATGTGCCAGATAACGTACTTCTTGCGGTCGGGTCGGCGGAAAAGGCCGGCACTGGAGGCACCCACGGTTCTCTGATGGGCGCCCCGCAGGAACCGTACGGTGCTCCACCCGCTGCGCCTGTTTCTGCCGCGGCAGTAACCCGGGTGCGTCCGACCTTTCTACCCCCCTGCGGCCTCCCCACGTGCGGCGCCACGTGCGAAGTGGCCTCCCGCTCGGGCCCTGATGCGCCAATGTCGGAGCCCGCAAGCTGTTTCCTCGTTCGTTGCCGCCACCGTGGCCCGCCGTGGCGTCGACGAAAGCTTCCCATTTCCGGTAGCCGTCCTCTGCCCCCAAACATCCACTGCCTGGCGCGCCTCGGGCCGAGCTGACGACACCAGCTTCAGAGTTCGACGGCGCCCCACCGACCCCAGCGTCGGGCCCTCTGCACCACTGAGGGCTCCCGTCGGAGCTCCCGTCCCTAGGCCACGCCGCCTCTTTGCCAACCAATCTCGGTCTGCATCGGCTTGTTGCCGCCGACTTGGCCGCCGTGCCCTGGGCGGGAGTGGCCTCGCCGTTCTCCGGCAAGCCCCTCCTGATGCCAGCGGTGATTGTTCTCTTTTTGGGAACGCGCAGCACATGGAGACATCTCGAGACCTGTCTTGTCAGGGTCCTACACACTCGCCGACGCCCATTCCCTCGGGGAGTGGTGGGGCGAGCGCATGGCCACTGCCTACAGCGCGTCGATCGCCCAGCGTTTGGCCTTTTCGCCACTTGGTCACCACCAAGTATTCGTGTAGGAGCGGGCAAACAGTCATAAGACCACTTGCCCTGTGGACGCAGCGGCGTTCACCGCCATCTCACTGCCCCTTCCACCCTTCTCACCTCCCCACATCCCTCCCCCCGCGCCGCCTGTCCCCCCTCGCGCTTTGGCGACTTGCAGCTCTCGTGCCGCAACAAGACGGTTCTCGATTCAGTTGCATCTTGTCTATTGAGACAGTGCGACCGCGGCTTCGACAAGCACCGTCACCCACAGTGCGACGACGTCCTGGTCGGGATCCAGCTGCTTGGCAGCAAGAAAGAGTCATGCTACGACGGATGCGTCCGCGTCACTATCTTATTGACCCGCAGCGCTCTCTGTGCCGCCCATAGACGAGTGCGCTCGACCCCAACACACACTGGTGAGCTCACTCAGACTCCAGGAAGCCTAGAGACGTGCTCTTGGGCCCGCATCACGGTGGCACTTGTCCGGTTTCCCTCATACGGTCGACCCCCGTGCGGTCCTGGGACGTCGCAGAAGCGCCGAAGATTCCTTTTACCCAAGGACTGCTCTCGCCTCCTCAACGAAGGAGACAACTGGCCCCGCGCTATTTTTCCCAAAGCGGTGGCCCTCGTTTGCGAATGTATCTACTCAGATCGCAGACGCGCAAGCACACGGGCTCCCTGGAGCCCAAGTTTTCTTGAAGACGAGCGACGCTCACTCCTGTGCTCTCCCGCTGTCGTACGCGTCCGTATAGGCACCCTGCCCTCCTATAAGGGGTGCAAGAGGTGCCCAGGTGTCCATCCTGGGCACTACACGCAATTCGCTGACCATATTGCGCGGTCACGCGTGGTCTGGCGGTATTAGTGGCCACCGCCTGCTGTCTCCTAATAGAAGGCCAGCTTCTGCTCTGCCATTCCCAGATGCACCGTCGTCACCGTTCTGGATATGCTGACGCGACGAGGTCTTGGCGCATTCGAACAATTGCCGCTGGCGATGCCGCTGTTCCCGCCTTGCATGGGTAGGCCCACTCGAGCGCATCACACAGCCCGCCTGGCATCTGGAGCGCTGTGTTTCTGTCAGGCGCTTTTGGGGCCTCCTTGAAGCCCGCAGCTTCCCACACCATGGCGAATAGCGTGGCACCGCGACTGCGACTGCCTTGGCGGCAAATCCATGTTTGCGACCGCGCATTACGCTCGGAGTGCGATCTGGAATGCTCCGGCCGCCACGAGCCTCCCGAAGCCATACGTTCTGCTTCTAGTTCTGAGGCTGCCTCTGACTTGTGCGCACTCGCCACGCACGTTATTGAGGCGGGCCACAATCCCAAACTTGGCCTTAGCTCAACCAGTAATTGGTAGAGAGTCGGCTCTGAGTTTGCCGGTAGCACCTAGGAGGTGGGACCATGACTCTGCGCTCGACGCAGACGACAGGCAACACGGTCTTTGACGACACGGCGCGCATGCTGGCGGTGTCGTGGGTGCTGTTTGAAGGATTCACCAAGAAGGAGGCTGCTCGACGCCTTGCCTGCCATCAATCGACGGTGCAGGGGTGGGTCAGCGCCTATATCGCGTCGGGCGAGTGGTGGCCCGACCCGGTGTTGCGAAACCGGCATGCGGACAACGTCATCTATGACTCCCACTTCCATCAAGCCGTGAACGCTGTCATCCTGTCGGACCCGGAGCAGCTGATGGGTTAAATCAAGGATGTCTTTTCTTTTCTTTCTACCCTCCCTGGCTACCGAGACTCCTACAAGACGTCTATCGGCACGCTCGACCGAGTCCTACGCGTTAGCGGTTTCACCTACCGCCGGTTGTACCGAATGTGCAGGGAGCGTGACAAAGAACGACGTGTGGCTTTTGCGGGCGTCTTGACGGCTATTCCTCTGAGGTGCATCGTCTCTGATGAGGAAACTCACAAAGATGGAGCAGATATGCGGAGACTGAGCGGCCGGTGGTTGCGCGGAATGCGCTATGATTGCCTCTCTCGGGCTGAAAAAGATAAGCTCCGGACTTCAACAATGATGGCAGTATCCTACGAGACGGGATTCATCCACTGTGTGACGACACCAACACCCCCGGCACAGGACTCCGACGTCTGGCTAATCATCCTCGGGGGGCTGCTGCCGACGATAAACGAGTTCGTTCCGGGGTTGCCTTGGGCGCTTCAGCCCGAAAAGTGCGTCCTACTTTATGACAATGCGCCCATCCACTCTGCTCAAGCGGACGCATGGATTGCGGCGGCGGGCGTCTTCCCTCTGCGGCTGCCTCCCTACAGCCCAAGTTTTCAACCAATCGAGGAGGTGTTCAGTGAGCTTTCAAGCTTGTTAAAGACGATGCATCACGCGTTCCCGGGGGAGCCAGACGCCCTACGCCACGCTCTGGCGATTTCTTCCTTGACGGCGGAAAACATAAGTACGCACTTTGAGCATTGTCTTCTGGAGGCCGTCCGAATTATGTCGGAGCTGGCTGGCCCGGAGGGGCCGTGGAGAGAGGCCTTTGAGCCGTCGCCGATGGAGCGAGAGTAGAGCATCATAGCGTGGGTGAGTGAAATATGCAAAGACCCGTTTATTTTCTAAGGTGCACAACGATACAAAGACAAGGACACGGCGCCGCCGACAGAAGCTCAACGCCGGGAAGACACCCAACGAGTGACCGTGTCAACCAAGCCAGCATGGAGGTCCTCAAATGACGGGTGGTCCTCCCCGGCGTCTCCCCACTCACTCAGAATGAGCGCCGACACAGCCGTTACGGTTCAAGATGACCCGGACACGTCGTGCCCGTGGGCAAATTGGCCCTCCATCCCCGCTCGCGCCTTGCCAACAAAGCCGCTTCTCTCGGTCGAAGGGCTTCGCCCATAGACTAAAATGCCGAGGCTCTCGGAAAGCTCCGCTGGTCCGAGGCGGTTGAATGCGACGCCTTCATCCGATGCCGATGCCAATTCGGGACCTCCGCCCATCCCGGCTACCATAGATTGGTTCTCACCCGCCTGACCGACTTGCGGTGGGGCAGTGCCGGCCCCAGCCGCCCCAGGCTGGCCCGTCGACCCATTGGGGAGGTTGTGCGCGTCCCTCTGCGAGGAAAACGACGAAACCGAGAGAGTCAGACATGGAGGCTATTGGGTTAGTTCCCGATTGCAGCTCTCTCTCGTGGATGGAAAACGCGGAAAAAGGGAGTACGATACATGCCAGGCAACGGGGGAGGAGGCTCCACTAACGTACAATCGAACCGACCCGACTGGTCCACTCAGCGTGCTCATCAACGCGCTCATGCGGTCCACGTGGCCTTTGTGCTTGGATGCGCTTGCCTTCTTAAGCCGCTTTTGAAGCGCACGTCGAACCACATCCGTGTTTGTGATCTCTCCAGGAGCCGACTCTCCAAACTCAATGCCGGCCTGCGTTGCTCCAGCGAACAGCAAGGCGGTGTTTTCGTTCATGCCCCCCGCAATCCCCCCCGCGTAGGCCTTATGGTAGGCAGCTCCACGAGGGTTCGTCACGAAAGCCGCTCGTGCGTGCGGCCCTGTCAGCGCGTCCGCCACACGGGTCATGGAGGCAGCTCGGGCCGCCGGGGGTAGGCTGGTCACGTCTGTTCGCAGCGCCGCCTTCTTTCGCAGGGCGACGGCCTCGCCCCTGTCTGCCTTCAGGGCTGCTGCATGGCGTGCCAGCTCTGCCTCGCGCTCGAGATGCACGGCCTGCGTCTTTCTACATACCATAAAGCAGGGCTCGAAGCGCGTCTCCTTATTTTTGACGATGGAGAGCCGATCTCTTCGAGTGCGTCTTAGAGTGAAGGCCTTCGCCAAAGACATGGTATGGGGAAGGTGTCCCACCTCAACGCAAAGTGTACAGCTGTGCAGCACCAGTAGCGGATATCTAATAGCATTGATGAGCGAGTGACAATGACAGGGACACCATAGTCAGAAACTGTCTCCAGACGACGAAACGAGAGAACACGAGCTCCATAAGACACGATAAATAAACATCCCGTCCGCAAAAGAAAAAAGAAATGGAAACGCACACTGCAGTCTTCGGGCAAGTTTTTTAGTAGTAATAGAGCATAGACAGTGCTCGGCCCGAACTTTGACGGGGACGGTCGGGTTGGACAGGCACTCGCAGCTCCGAGCCCCGCACGTTCCGGTGTTGTGATTATCGCGTGAAAAACGCTTGCGGTACCCGCAAATAGAGCACCCCTGACCCGGGCGGGCCTCCTCCTCCTCCCCACACGATCCATCCTCAGCCGGAGCACCCCCGCCCAGCTGCGGAGCCCCCGCAGGCGCAATGGAGGACGACGATGCGGAGCACCCAGAAGCCGCCGCATCGTTCTTCCCGACGGGGCTGGCGCGAATTGGTGTCACCGCATCGTCAGTCGCCATCGGGCGCGTCGGTACAAGCCAATTTCAGATGCGGAACCTACGACGCGGGCGCGCATCCGCTGGGAGCGGCTGGGGAAGAGGACGTCGCGACGACGTCGGTGCCCGCCGGACGAAACTGGGACGTCACTGACACACAAATTTAGAATTTTGACAGTCTGGGACACCGATCGCAGCTGGAAGGTACTGCTTCCAGGCCATTGTGA
>Ga0114953_1002933_pt1 | contig 11755 bp, 13 predicted proteins | sample SidtaG_FD_87298 | JGI IMG/M metagenome (GOLD analysis project Ga0114953, IMG submission 87298) | Marine algal microbial communities from Sidmouth, United Kingdom - Sidmouth_Male2 metaG | ecosystem: Host-associated > Algae > Red algae > Unclassified | place: Sidmouth, United Kingdom | collected...
AGTGGCCGCGGCCGCAGGGCGCTGCAGGCGACAACCGCCCGGGCGCCACGCGGCGGTTGCAGCGCGTTGCGCGTGGAACGGTCACTCCCCCTCGTCTGTAATGATCGCTTCGGGGGACTTTGTATGCATGGAGGGAATTATCTGCATTGGTTGGTGACAGCCCGGGTCAAGTCCCTATCGGAGAAATGGGCCCGGGCGACGGTTTCCGCCCTTTTAGGACGAAGGGCGACGACGGTGGGAGGCACCGTCGTCGCCGGCAAGTAAACCGTGTCTTCATGTCTTGGCGTTTCATTCGGCCCGACTTCCTGGACCTCGAGTCCCATAGCGGGTGTCGCGCGAGCGGCCTAGACGGCCGTTACTTCCCTCTTACTGAGGTACCCCCCCTGATCGCGGTACTACATTTGGCGCTCCGGGTGAGACCCGCTGTGTGCACGCGATGCATGTTGCGGTTCGACATCTCTTTCGGTATCAAGGTCGGGGGACCCCCGTGGGTTGTATTGCGGTGCGGTGACCGAGGACAACCGATCGATACGCGGGCCCCGCTGCCATGGTTCGCGGATCTTCCTCATCTTCCCCGCTCGACGGGGGCGCTCCTCCGTTCGAGATGCCCGGCACTAGCCGGGTGACGGACACGCCACCGGCGGGAGACCTCGGGGCTCTGCGGGCGTTGGGTGCCGTGGCCCTCCCTGGGGGCCGAAGGGCGGACCCGGCTGGCGGCGGCGGTACGGTGGCGGGTGAGTCGAACTCTCCGCCCGAGAATCCCGGCCGCACGCCGACCACCGGGGCTCGTCCTCCTCCCGGCGCGGGACAGACGTCTAAGCTATCGTAGTCCCAGCGTGGGGGCCCAGGGGCCCACCCCTCGCCCGTGGATGGGCAGCGCCCGGATGGGGCGACGCCCTTTGGCCCGCCCCGTGTGCCCGCAGTTGGTAGCTCGTCGGGGGCCCCGGCCGGCGGGATACCTACTGGCCAGGATTCGAGCCGATCAGTGGAGGCGCTGCCGCTGGAGGAGGAGAAGAAACAGCGCCGGGATTTACAGAGAGCATTCGGGGTTACCCCGGAGGAGGTGGGCCAGGCACAGTGGCAGCGTTCCACCCGGGACCATTGGTCCCTGGACCCCACGTCGGCGGCGGGCGGGTCCGGACCCAGCCTACACGAGGTCGGTGGCGGTGACACCCACGGGCTGTCGCGGCCCGTGGCCGACACGGCACGCCTACGCCAAGTGGTCCAGGTGTTCCGAGATGCGGCGAAGGAGGCTTCTACCGGGGCCTCGGATGGTACCCCGGCGCCGGGGTGCATTTCGGCCGTCGCGTCGGCGCTCGCGGCGGCCAAGGGGCATTCGCCGCTGTCGGCGAGCGCGGCAGAAACGGCTGCCCCGGGCCCCGGCTCGGATACACACGGGAGGTCGTCTCGGGATGCGGGTGGCGCCGGGGTGGCGCCTGCCCTGGAAGTGGCCGCCACCCGTCGCGGACGGTCTCCGCGATCGCGCTCGCGGCAGGCGCCCGCAGCGCGTACGCCGAGGGACGGGGCTCTGCGGGAGCCCCGCCGTCGGCGCTCCTCGCGACGTGACAAGTCGCCCCCATCATCGGACCCTCCTCCTCAACGGAGAGCGAGCACAGCCCGCCGGGCTCGCCCTCCGCCCCCAGTGGGACGGACTCGAACAAGGGCAGCAGCAGCTCCACCTCAACCTTCGACAGCGGTAGTAACCACGCGTCTCCCCGCCGTCGACGGCGGACTCGCGCGGCCGAGAAGCGCCCGCAGCGGGCCCTGGTGCAGGAGGCGCTGCGTGCCTTCCGGCGGGAGCAGCGGGAGGACACCGTGGTGGCCCCCCGTTTAAAGGGCCTCCTGTCACCGGCACGGTACCGTCTCGCGCTGAGGGGGGGACGCTTCCATCTCCCCCGCGGCAATTCCATCCGCGGCATCCGCGCAGACGTCAGGGCCTTGATGCACACTTCGCGGCAGTTCGCGGGCGAAACCCCGCTGGGGTTGGTGACGTTCCTCGGGAACTTCCAGACGGCCTGCGACGGCAGCGGATTGGATGAGGGGACGGCAGTGACACTGCTGCAGTACTTCGTCACGAGCGAGGTGCTCGGGGTGCTCCAGCGCGCTGAGGACACCCATGCCACGCGGCAGCTCACGAACAAACGCGCGGTCCGCGCCTTACTCAACGAGTACCTCGATGGCGAAGATTTGGTGGACCACCTGCAGTCGCTCATGCAAGCGACTCAGGAGAAGCCGGAGGACGAGCACGAGTTGGCGCACCGCATCCTCGATGGTAACCGTGCCCTGCGGTCGGTGCTGCAAGAGGCCGAGCTCATGAGTTTCCTGCTCAAGGGCGTCGGACGAGAGTTCCGGGCGCTGGGCCGGAACTTCAAGACCCAGGGTAGGACCTTTCCCAAGCTGCGCAAGTTCCTTGCAAAGACGGCCGCCGCCACTCCTGAGGCCTGGAGGGTCAAGCTCCAAGCCAAGCCCAAGGGAAGCAACTGCCGGTCCGCCGGGGGTGAAGAGCGGGAGCCCCGACGTTCCCGGACGGCCGCCCCGGTGGCCCTCCCGGTGGGAGACGCCTCGGCCGCCGCGGCCCTGACCGTCACGGACTCCGGGACGGAGGCGGAACGCGCTGAGTGGGCCGCCGTCCTCGCTGCGTCGGTCGCGCCCCCCGAACACGGTCCGGTCGGGAACGCCCCGGTACTGCCAATCGACAGCCTGCCGCCCGCGTCGGGATGGGAACAACTATTCGCGTGGGGTGGACGCCCGGAGATGTACCCCGTTCACACCAGGGTGAGCGGCGGCAGGGGCACTTTGGCGCCGGGTACCCCGGTACCGCCGCGTACAGGAACGGTGCTCCCGTACTCCGACCGGCCGCCCCGGTTCCCGCGCGGCGGGGCGCCCGCGCCACGCGGTGGGGGAGGCGCCAGTCCGTCCGCATCGAAACCGGCGCCGCGTCGGCGGGGGGCCTGCTCCTTTTGAGGCCACTTAGGGCTTTGGTTGTGGGAGTGCCCCGCCCAGTCCCCCGAAATCCGGGCGCACGGGCGCGCCTTGCGCGAAGCCGTGGCGGCGCACCGGAGCGGGCGCGGTCCCACTCCGCCCCCGCCCCTTCCTCTGGGCGCGGGTCCGCCGGTCGCGCCTCCGCCGCCGGGCGCGGCCGCCTCCCGGGGCACTCCGCGGGGCACCGCCTCGTTCGTCCACGCCGTGGAATCCGACGACCGGGCCGACCCGGAAGGGCCAGCCGAAGACGACGGGAACTCCTCCGAGGAGTGGTCCGCCGGGGACGGTGACGGCGGGCACCCCGGCCGCGCCCAGGGAAACGAGTAAGGGGCAGCCCCTTAAGTGGGCAGCCCACGGACGTTGTCCGCCTCAAGGCACACCGACACTGTTACATCACGGCGAGCCGCCTGCGCCAGGTCCGCAAGAGGCGGGCTGCAGCGGGTTTTCCGCCAGCGCCCGCCTTCTGCCCGCGGGTCTTGGCGCGCCCGGGGGGGGCCCCCCGCGCATCGTCCGAAGGCGCGGACCGGGCCCCGGTCCGCGCGCTTTCCACGGACGGTCCGGGCCCCTCCCCGATGCCACAGGTTGCCGCGTCGGTCCTGGCCCTGGGCCACTCCGCCCGCCGGCCGTGGTGCGGTGGGGATGGCTTTCCGGACGATCCCCCCGCCAACGGGGCGCGCGTGGGCGGCCGGCTCTGGCACCGCCTCGGTGGCCGCTCCCGCCGGGAGCGTACCCGCTTCCGCTGCCATGCGGCCGCAGTGGCGGCTTCCCCGCGCCCGTTGGGTGCCCCGACGGGGGAGAGGGAGGTGCAGCTGTTCAGTCTGCACAACTATCGCAACGTGGCCTCGTTGGGCCTGGACAAGCTGTCCCTGGTCGCAGTTGGGGTCGTCGTGGACACCGGGGCGGGGCCCAACCGGGTCCGACGGAGCGCCCTTGCCCCTGACTGGCTCTGCCAGGTCGTCACTTCCAAGGAAGAGGAGCGGGTCCGCCTTAGGGACGCCAACAACGCGCGGCTACGTACCAGCGGTACCGTCACGCTGTGCCTGCTGACCAGGGGTTGTCAGGATATGCATTTTGGGCCGTAATAGAATACGGATACACTCCGATGCTTCGTATCAGATTACGGATAACTCCGTTAGCACAGATCCGGATACGGATCTCTGCCTCCGAAACCGGATTATTACGTAGAGTATATCCGTATCCGGATACGATTATCGTATCCGATTATATTCCCACAAGTCCGACAGACAGCACAATGAGAGCCAGAGAAGGACGCCATCCAGACACTCTTAGAGTGCTAAATGGACGTCAAGTGCGACTTGAAATTCACAGTTGATTTGTGCTCCCGAACGGACGCGGTCCGGGCGGTTCCCCGCCGTTTTTGTAAACGGACGTCAGAAGGACCATTCTGAATCTCGTGTCACACTCTGATGACAACGCAAGCGGGCCGAGTCGCGTGAGTGAACGGTTCCTTTCGGGTCGAGCGGGATCGCCGCTGGTCGCTGCAACATGTTGCACACGAATCCCCCAATTGTCGGAACGCGAATAGAGAGGTCGACTGCGTTTTACTAGAATTCTGCAGGCGCGAGAAGTTTCATAATCTTATATATCCCTGTATCCTGACTCTCATATCTGGGATACGGATGAGATATAATGTCGCAATTTTTGTTGGACAGGATAGATATAACCTCTCCATTCTTTCTCATAATGCATTTAGGATATGCGTCCTCGGCGCGTATCCGAAGTGGATACGGATATAATGCATGGACATATTCCTCAGGGATATATCCATGACAACCCCTGCTGCAGACGGGTGCACGGATCGTCCCTGTGACCTTTCTCGTCGTCGACGACTTGTCAGTGCCGGTCATCCTGGGCTGCGCATTCATCGACGACAACGCGCATGCCATCCTGCCCCAGGACCTGTCCATCCGTTGGACGGACGGCTCCGTCACCGCAATCGTGCGGGGGCCGCTGGACGACGACGACCGCTCCATGCGTGTCTCATGCATGCTACGCTCCACCTGCAAGACGCGGCTACCGCCGTCAGCGGCCTCAGTCGTCTGCGTGCGGACCATGTGGGCGGGCCTGGGCCAGGTGTTTGGCGCCTCACGCCTGTTCACGACGCAAAGTAAGACCATTGCCAGTGGTGTCCACGACATTGTGCCACGGCCGAGGTCAAGCGGCCGTTGGAAGCGGACGTCATCGAGCCGACAGCGTCCGAATGGGGCTTCTCGGTCGTACTCGTTCCCAAGAAGGACGGCACCCTCCGCTTCTGCGTCGAGTATGGCCTGCTGAACGTCGTGACCAAGAAGGACTCCTACCCGCTTCCCCGGATGTAAGAATGCATTGACAGCCTCGGCAAGGCGACCATCTTCTCGACATTGGATTGCAATGCCGGCTACTGGCAGGTCGCCATCGCACCCGAAGACCGGGAAAAGACGGCCTTCGTGTGTCACGAGGGCGCCTACCAGTATATGCGGATGCCGTTCGGGCTCACCAACGCACCCGCGACGCTTCAGCGGGCACTGGAAATCATCCTCTCTGCGTTAAAGTGGCAGAGCTGCCTCATCGACCTCGACGATTTCATCGTGTACTTCAAGACGGAGGAAGAGCATATCGGCCACGTCGACCAAGTCCTGCGCCTGCTGCGCGAAGCGGGAGTTACACTCCGCCTACCCAAGTGCCGATTCTTCCGCACGACCGTGGAGTAGCTCGGGAACGAGATTAAGCCGGGCCGGCTTGGCGTGATGGACGCCCACACGCGCGCGCTGCGCGAAGCACATTTCCCAACGACCCGCACGCAAGTACGGAGCTTCTTGGGGATGTGCAATGTCTTCCGCCGGTTCGTGCCGAACTTCGCCCGAATGGCAGCGCCATTAACGGACCTTATGGGGTCCACGGCCCGTGTCCTCGTGCCCCCCGCCACGCCGCTGCAGCAGCAGGCGTTCGACCGGCTTAAAGAGGCCCTTAAGACCCCGCCGGTTCTCGCACTCCCGCGACGCGGGCGCAAGGACGTCCTCGACGTGGGCGCGTCCGGAACGCAGGTGGGTGCCGCCCTGCTCCAGGAGCAAGACGACGGCAAGCTCCAACCCGTCGCGTAAATCAGCCAACGTCTGGCCACGAACGAGCTCCCCTACCGAGTCACGGAAAACGAGTGCCTGGCGGTCGTCCGGGCGTCGCGCAGACTCCGCCCCTACCTCGAGGGTGACCGCTTGGTCGTGCGCACAGACCACGACTGCCTGCGGTGGATCCGCAACTTCGAGGGTTCGGGGAACCCCCGGTTGGCGCGCTGGCGCCTGCGCCTCAGCGAGCTGGAGTTCTACGTCGCGTACAAACCGGGAATGACGCATTACCTGGCGGACAGCACCTCCCGCTTGGAGACCGGGGCTAGCGACGAGACGGCACTCGATGACGCCGTTCCTGTGTTTGCCACTCGGGCCAATACGGTCCGGGGGATCGACGCCGCCAACTACGTTGGCGGTCCCACGGTCCGTGGCATCAACCGGGACGAGGTGCTATTCGCCCAGGCCACGGACGGCTACTGTCAGGAGGTCGTGAAGGTCTTGAACGATGGGAGGCACATCCCGTTCTTCGAGGATCCCGATGGGATCCTCCGCCGCCGCGCGGCCCCCGACAGTGCTCACCAGGTGGTGGTCCCGACCTCCTTGCAGGAGCAGGTCCTTCACCTTGAGCACGACGCGACCCTCGCGGGACACCCGGGGAGTCCCGCATGTACACGGCCATGCGGCGGTATTATTACTGGGTGGGCCTGGCGGCGGACGTCGTCTCCTACGATAGAAAGTGCGAGAGCTGCGCGCGACAGGAGGTGCGCCCCTGGCGCGGCGCTCGCCGCTCACCCTGTTCCCCGCCACCATGCCCTTCCAGGACATTGCTGTGAACCTCTACGGGCCCCTCGCTCGGACGGCTGCTGGCCACCTGTTCATCCTCGTGATAACCGACCTGTTCACCAAGCTGGCGCGTGCACTCCCAATGGATGGTACCACGGCAGAGGACTGCGCCTCGGCGGTCCTGGACTACTGGGTCGCCGCCTATGGTCTGCCGGACCGGTTGCTGTCCGACGGGGCACCGCAGGTCACCAGCCACTTTTAGGGCCAGGTGTGCAACTTGCTCTCCATCGAGCCGAAAGTAACGTCTCCGTCCCACCCGCAGACGAGCGGGCAGACGAAGCGGTTCAACCGCACCATCTTTTCCATCCTAAACCACTACGTGGCGGAGAATCCGCGGCCTTGGGACCAACTCCTTGGAGCGCTGAGGCTGGCGTACAACACTTGCCCGCACCGGAGCACCGGAGTCGCACCGCGGGAGCTAGCCAACCCCATGGGGAAGTCGAGCTGGGCGTTCAAGGACGTCTCCCGAACGAGGGCGTACCCCCTCACGGCGCAACGCGGCACCGCAGCAGAGAAACGGGCCTAGGCCGACCTGCTGGCCCGCCTCGTGCATCTCGTCCCGCAGATGCGGGCAACGCTGAAGGCGACGCAAGGGCGCTACAAGCGCGCCCACGGCCGACGCCTCGCGCTGCGCGCGGTGAAGCTAACCGTCGGGGGCGTCGCGTGGCTACGCGATCACGCCAAGGAGGAAGGCCCCGGCGGCACGCTGAAGCATGTGGCCCGCGGGCCCGATCGCGTGATCTCCACGGATGGTCCCACGGTCCTCTTTGACGTGGATGGGGAGCACCGCCGGGAAAACGTGGCTCACGTCGTCCGTGCCTCGGGCGTGGCCGTCCCGGGCCCCGCCCAGCACCCCGCGTTGCGGACGGCCCGCTCCTTCCATGGCGCAGAGGCCGATGGCCAGCGGTACGCCGTGGACCGGATCGCGGACCACGCCACGCTACCCGACGGAACACTGCGGGTCCATGTTAACTGGACCGGGTACTCCCAGCCTACCTGGATGGACGCCGCGGACGCCCCGCACGAGACGCTCCGCGTCTATCTGCGACGCGCCGCGCGCCTGGGGTTACCCCATACGTCCTTCGACCCCCCGCCGACGCCCTCGCGTGCCGCGGGCCCCTCTGTTGGGGCCGCCGCAGGCGTCGCTGCCCCGTCGCCCCCGACCGTCCGCGCCTGACCATTTGGGTGGGCGCGGCGGCCGGGTGCGGACGGTGGGGGGGAGGGGGTGGGGATTTTCGGTGGGGCCCTCGGGCGCGGTCGGGCCACTGGGTCGCCCGGACCTGCGTTCGCGGGGCTTCGACGCCACGCGGCAGCGCCACGTCGACCCGCCCACACGCGGGGACACCAGGAGATGTCCCGCGGCTTGACGAAAAGGCAGCGACGGCCTAATGCCGCCCAAACGATCGCGGCATCTACGCGGCTAGGACGATGCCCTTAGTCGCGGCCGCAGTACTCCGAAACGGGGCCCGGGCGGCCCGCCCCACGAAGGACACGGCGCAAGGCGGCATGGAACAGCTTCGCCCGAGTCCGCGGGGTCTCTAGACAGGGCGTCACGACGCCGTCGAGCCCGATGCGGGCGTACTCCACCAGGGCGGCCGTAAGCTCCGGGGGGCCCACCTCGGCCCAGTTCACGGCCCCGTCGTGCCCAAAGAAGGCAACGACCTTCCCGGACGTAAGCGAGTCCCGCCACGCCGTGGCTGTCATAGGAGCGGGAAGCTTCCATAGCGAGGACAGCCGCCAGTCGTAGGCAACGTCCGGCTGCCCCGGGACGGGGGTTGTGACGGGACCTAGTATCCCAAGCTTCAGCAGCGCCGCCGCCGGGCCGTTGTTGTCGGGACCGGGGTCCCAGCGCGCGGAGCGCGGACCTCCGGTGCCCGTACCGGCGGCATCGGTGGGATACTCCCCGCCGTCCCGGCGGGGCTCCGATCCCCAATGGCGGCCGTCGCGGACGTCGCATTGCGACCCGGCAACCGCCCCGGCACCGGCGGTGGGGTATCCCCCGCCGACACGCCGGGGCTCCGCGCCCCAGTGGAGGCCGGCGTGGGCGTCGCGGTGCGACCCGGCGGCCGCCCCGGCGCCGCCAGTGGGGTACCCCCCGTCGTCGCGCTGGGACTCCGCGTCCCAGTGACAGCCGGCGTGGGCGTCGCGGTGCGGCCGGGCGGCCACCCCGGCGCCGCCGGCTGGGTAGGCCCCGCCGTCATGTTGGGGCTCCGCGTCCCAGTGAAGGCCGGCGTGGGCGTCGCGGTGCGACCCGGCGGCCGCCCTGGCGCCGCCGGTGGGGTATCCCCCGCCGTCGCGCTGGGGCTCCGCGTCCCAGTGGCGGCCGGCGTGGGCGTCGCGGTACGACCCGGTGGCCGCCTCGGCGCCGCCAGTGGGGTATTCCCCGTCGTCGCGCTGGGACTCCGCGTCCCAGTGGCTGCCGGCGTGGGCGTCGCGGTGCGACCCGGCGGTTGCCCCGGCGCAGCCAGTAGGGTATCCCTCGTCGTCGCGCTGGGGCTCCGCGTCCCAGTGGTGGCCGGCGTGGGCGTCGCGCCTACGGCCCTGGCAGACATCGGTGCGCCTCATGTGGTCGTCGCGGCCCGCAGCAGCACGGCTGCGACCGTCGCCCTGACTGGCCGCCGGCCATGCGCGGGCATCCCACACGCCGGCACCGCGGCCCACTCCTCCGTCCGTACGGTCCCCGGGGTCGTGGCGGGCGCCTCCGGCGCCGCCGACGGCAGCGGCCCGCCACCCGTCACCAAATTCGGCACCGGCCATGCCGGGGTAGTCGTCATGCTGTTCCTCAGCCCAGCGACCGCCCGGCGCGGGAAGGCGGCGGGCGCAACCGGGCCATCGGGCGCGGCGCCGACCGGAGACCCCGGAATGGCGGAATCGGACTGCGCAGGGCCGCCGCGCTCGGTGTCGGCGTGCCGCCGCTTCCGGGCGTGGTACGCTGCCGACGCGGCCGTCTCCTCCGTCGACGAAGGGACATTCCCCGGGTCGGACAAGGAGAAGCCGTCGGGCACTGCCCAGGCCTGCTCCGTCACAGGTAGTGACCTGGGGACGGCATCCGGGAGCCGCGGATCCGCCAGCATGACCCCGAGCGGGGCTTGCGGCGACCGCGGGACGCCCACGACGCGGACGTAGTGACGCCGGCGGGCCGCGACGGTACCCACTTGGTGGGGCAGCAGGGTGCCGGGCGCCTGACGGGCGGGGTCTTGGTGGTAGGGTAGCCGTTCGTGGACGGCTGCCCAGGACACCGCCCGTGCGATGGCGGCATACTCCGCCATGGCATCCGCGGCAGAGCGATCGCCCGACGCCAGGTCGTCGACCGAGAACCTCTCCGTCAGGGCGTAGTAGCAGGCGACGGCTTGAAGACGCGGTGCGTCTCGCGGTACGCGCGGAGCAACACAGAAACGATAGCCGCCGTCGTCATGACGTAGGCCGTCCCTTGTAATGGTTGACACGGGTACGCCTGGAGCAGGGACTGCTGTTGGTGAACGACGGGCGGATACTTGTAGGTCAGCAGCCGGGGCGTCGCGCACGGCAAGTCCATTGCCGGCGGCAAGGGAGCGCGCGCCGGGGCCAACCCGATGCCGGACCGCACGGCAAGAAGATAGCCCCGTGCCCCGCCCGGCGGGGGCTCACGAGCTCACCGCGAGAACGGCTAGCGGCTTCCAACGCCAAATCCGCCGGCGCGGTCGGCGGGCCCACCGGGCTCAGGGCGAGCAGGGGGCCCACAACGCCGAAGTTGACGAGCGCCAAGGAGTGGCCGAATGGGACCGCGGGGCGGTGGCGCAGGCGGGAGTGCCAGTCCTCGAGGTAGGCGTACTCTTCGCCGCCGGCGACAAATGGTAGCTCGGCCGCAGGGTGCGGGACCAAGAGCACCCGACCCGGGTTGCAACGCAACATGCAACGCAACCACGCGGCGCTACTACCGATGGAGGGGATGAAGGACCCGAAAGCGCGCTCGGCCGCCGGCCGGGCGTCGTAACCCGCCGCCACGGCGAACTCCCGGAAGGACCGCCGCACGGCCTGCGCCCCGTTGACATCCTGGGGATGGATGGACCGGAAGACGTCACTGACGAGCGGCCAGTCGTCCGCCGCCACGGCAGGCCCCAGCGGGGCGAGCCACTATCGGACGGCGCGCGACGCCGGTCGCGATAGGAGGGCGGGGGCCGCCTGCCCCAACAGCAGCGGCCGATCCGCCGACGAAATCGAGGGAACCCCGCCTTGGCCTGGGGTGGTGACCGAGCCCCCGGCGGCGGCCGGGGACGCCGCAGATCCAACCCCGCCACTCGTCGCCGCCGCCGCTCCCGCTTGGCGGGGCGGCGTCCGCCACTCAAGACCGATGAGGTCGTACGGCAGCCGCAAGCCCGGCGGCAACGTCGGGCGCGCGGGGACGGGCGGCCGGGACCTCGTTGGTGCCGGCGTCGCCGGTGTTGCCGGCGACAGCATAGCCCCCGACGCGGCTTCAGCCGCAGACGGGCTCGCCAGGGGCACGACGGGCGGAACCTCGGCGCGATCGGTGCCCGGCCGCATCGGGGACGCGGCGGACGGGGCCCCGCCGGGGCTATCGGGGGGCGCCGCCGGGGACGGCTCCATCTCAGCCGAAGGGGATGTAGTTCCACGAGAGCCCGCCGACGGCGGTGGCGCGGCCGGCGGAGCACCAGAGGTGCGGCCGACGCGGAGGGGGGTCGGCGGCGCCGACGAGGTCGGGCTCGGGCGGAACGAAGACGGCGGGCGCGCCTATGAGCGCAGGGGCGAGCCCGCGAAGGGGCGCGCCTGGCCCAGACGCCCGACGCGGGGTCCGAGTGGCCGCGGCCGCAGGGCGCTGCAGGCGACAACCGCCCGGGCGCCACGCGGCGGTTGCAGCGCGTTGCGCG
>Ga0114953_1002937_pt1 | contig 11748 bp, 9 predicted proteins | sample SidtaG_FD_87298 | JGI IMG/M metagenome (GOLD analysis project Ga0114953, IMG submission 87298) | Marine algal microbial communities from Sidmouth, United Kingdom - Sidmouth_Male2 metaG | ecosystem: Host-associated > Algae > Red algae > Unclassified | place: Sidmouth, United Kingdom | collected...
CGGTGGCAACCTGGACGAGCCTCGCGATTATGTGCTGCTGGACCGGTTGGAGCGTCAAATCGTGGCGCTGGATTCAGCTGTCCGAACTGAAGTTGGTTCGCCTGACCCTAGCGACGGTAATTCTGATCGCGGCCTACGCCTTTGTGAAACAACGGTTCGACTGGAACCCGCTGATCACGGTAGGGGTGTGCGGGGTGATTTCCGTAGTGGTCTTACTCGGGTTCGGGCTCTTCACCAAAAGCGAAGTCATGTTGTTGTTCGCCGGCGAGTCGGAAGAAAACAAGGCCTCTGAGGCCTAGAAGTACGTAGCCGGGCCATTACCGTGGTTAAGCGTGGCCAGTGAGAGCAGGGCAGTGGGAAGAGTCGCGAAGCGACGGTATTGGATAGCCTCGGATGCAAGTCCGGGGGTGCGGGGTTTTAAAACGTAGAGTCGCAACGCGACGCCATAAATCGACGGTTAAGGAGGAAATTACTCCGTATTGTCCCAAACGCGCGAAGCGCGTTTTTTTTGTAGCTTAGCGGTTGATCGAAAGCCTTGATGCTACCCCCGGCCCTGAACTTTCGCCTGCATGGCGCGCTGAGGTGATCAGAGCTTCAGAACGAAATTGACCGGCTCCCGAATGCGGCTAATCCGCCAAATGATGCCCAAGACGCCTAAAAATGTCCCAAATGTCACCACTTGCCTTTGACAGATGCTTGAATGGCAATCATGGGTTGGTTCCATCTTTTTTTGCAGGCCAAAAAGTCCGCTTACCAAGGAATTCGGGAGGTATACCAACATGAGCGACATTAAACTATTCCCTATTGGCAATACGCCTATCAAAGACCGCATAGGATTGGCGGTTGAGAGATTCTCGCATTCTTTGACTGAGCCCGAACTGGAGACGTTTGTCGGGGTTCGCTTCCCGTGTCGATCACGTGTTCACACCATGAATAAGTAACAAAGATTTAGCTAGTAACAACATGACAAAACAGACATCCCATCTCGACAAGCCTCGCCTCAACAACCTTGCTGACGAGCTTTGGAAATCCGCGGAACGACTACGGGGAAAATTCAAAGCCCACGAATACCAAAGCGTTATCCTGCCGATCATTACAGTACGACGGTTGGAATGTGTACTCATCAAATGGCGCAAGGAAAAAACCGAAGAGATTCGAGCAGCCAGACCCAAGCTCAAAGACAAGCAGCTTCAAGAGCTTGTCAAAAAGCTCGAACTCAACCCGAAGCAATCACCTGGCTTTTCAAACTCAACAAGCTTCACGCTGAAGAAGGTTAACTCCGAAGACCCAACGCTGCGGGAAAAGAACTTTCGCAAATACCTCAAAGGCTTCTCGGACAACATCCAAGACATCCTCGACAGCTTCAACTATCGAGCCGTCGTTGGGCGGATGGTCAAGAACGCACGGCTAGGCCCGATCCTGAACCAATACTCGACACTCGACATTGGGCCAGACAAGCTATCCAGCCTTGAAATGGGCTACATCTATGAAGAGCTCCTCAGGCGATTCTCGGAACAACACGCCGAAGCCGCTGGAGATCACTTCACACCGCGAGAGATTATTCGCTTGATGGTCGAGCTATTGGAAATCCCCATTCCGAAAAAGCACACCTCCATCTACGACCCGGCATGCGGAACCGGTGGCATGCTCTACGTGGCCAAAGAACACTTGCTCGACAAAGCCAAAACGGCAAATCAACGTGAAGCCGTCGACAAATTCATCACGCTTCATGGCACAGAGCTGATGGACGAGACCTATGCGATTGCTCAATCGGAAGCACTCATTCGCGGTGAAGACCAAACAACGATCTACTGGGGCAACTCGTTAATCCCACACGACCCACAGACCAAAGATCCCGGCGACCAGTTCCCGGAAGGCAAAAACAAATTCGATTACATGCTCAGCAATCCTCCCTTTGGCGTGAAATGGGGAGGCAAAGACGGCTACCAGAAACAGGCCGAGAAACTCAAGAAGACTCGTTACAAAGCAGGCATGCCGGGAATCGGTGACGGCTCGCTGCTATTCCTGCAAACGATTCTGGCCAAGATGAAGCCGATTTCAAAAGGCGGCAGCAAGGTAGCGATTATCTTCAACGGTTCCCCGCTTAGCAATGGCGATTGCGGATCAGGCGAAAGCGAGATTCGTCGTTGGATTTTGGAGAACGACTGGCTAGATGCCATCGTCATGCTCCCCAAAGACCTTTTCTACAACACGGGCATCAACACCTACATTTGGTTGTTACGAAACGACAGGGAGAAGATTGGTCGCGACGGTCGCATTATGTTGATTGATGCACGCCAGCAATACGAGAAAGAGCCCAAGTCATTTGGCAGCAAGCGAAACCGAATCGTCGAAAGACATCGCGAGTGGACTGAAGACCGATATCAAAACGGCTGGAAGAAAGGCTTCAAAGACGATGACGTGCGATTCTTCACTCGACACGACTTTGCCTTTCATAAGGTTGAAGTCGTCTTTTGGCAGACGGATGGAAAAGATGAGCCAGCGATCATCACAGAGCCGTTCCCGGTTTCGTTCACGTCAAGCAACGTCAGCAAGAAACAAGAGTTCTACGATAGCGATATGACACTCCATATCCGCGTGACAAGCCCCAAGACCGAAACGCTCCACAAGTTCGACATCACCGTCGAACCGGACGACAATTTCTTGGACGCGTACAAAGCCGAGATCAAAGCTCGATTTGGCAAGGAGATGAAGAACCTCAACTCAAGCACACTAAACAAGCTGGAAACCGAAGTTACCTACACCCATCGGCACTACATCAAAGACGACGAATACATTGCGGTCGATGCGAAGGGCGATCCCGAGAAGTACATTCCCAAGTTCTTTGAACGCGAAATTGAGAAACCAATTATCCGTTGGGAAGACCGCCCACAACTCGGATACGAAATCCTGCCGAACAAGTATTTCTATAGATATGTCGCGCCGCCCAAAGCTGACGACTTGTTACGTGAGTTTTGGATGCTTGAAGAGAAAGCGGAAGACATGTTGAAGGGCTTGGCGGAGGAGATCGCATGATTGACTTAGCTGAAAAAGTTAAGCCGACCTCGCTCGAGTGGCTTGGAGACATTCCTGCCAGTTGGTCATTCTGGCCGACGAAGCGAATAGTCTCAACGAAAATCACTGACGGCCCACACGAAACGCCAGAACTTGTCGAGGATGGCATTCCATTCATTTCCGCTGAAGCAGTGAAAGGAAATCGAATCAACTTCCAGCGGCGTCGAGGTTACATAACGCAAGAACTACATGAAGTTTACTCGCGAAAGTGCAAACCCCAGAGGCATGATATCTTCATCATAAAATCAGGGGCTACTACTGGGAATGTTGCTTACGTTGACACTGATCTCGAATTCAACATCTGGTCGCCACTAGCAGTCGTGAGGTGCAACAAGCGAATAGCAAACTTCAAGTTTGTTTTCTATCAGATGCAAAGCGACGTATTCAGGAAACAAGTCGAACTATCTTGGACTTTTGGAACGCAAGAGAACATTGGCATGGGGGTTCTTGAGCGAATAAAGATCATTCTCCCAACACTCGACGAACAGCAACACATCGCTGACTACCTCGACGCGAGTTGCGAGGCGATCGACAGGGCAGTCGAGGCGAAGCAGAAGCAACTCGAAGCACTGGACGCGCTTCGCAAATCCATCATCCAAAAAGCCGTCACCAAAGGACTCGACCCCAGCGTCCCCATGAAGGACTCCGGGCATGAATGGCTTGGGATGATTCCAGTGCATTGGGACGTTGCGCGTATCAAGCGACACTCAAAAATGCTACGTGGGAAGTTCACCCATCGACCGCGTAATGACCCGTCGCTATATGGCGGTCCGTACCCGTTCTTTCAAACCGGCGCAATCGCACAAGCGGAAAAGTACATCACAGAATATAAACAAACCCTGAACGATGCGGGGCTTGCTGTAAGTCGGATGTTCCCGAAAGGGACTATTGTTATGTCGATCGCGGCAAACATCGGCGATGTCGCTATCACTGATTTTGAAGGCTGTTTTCCGGACAGTATTGTTGGTTTCGTCCCAGATCACGAAACCGACGCCAACTTTCTGTACTTTCAGCTAAAGAGCATGAAAGACGTCATGTTACGTTCCGCCATTCTCACAACACAATTGAATATCAACTATGTTCGTATTGGCGCAAACGAATGTGCGTTCCCGCCGAAAGAAGAGCAGAAGCAAATAGGCGAATTTCTCGACGCCAAGATGGCTGAGTTGAAGTCGATTCGGAGTTGCTTGGCCGACCAGATCGCCAAACTGAACGCCTATCGAAAATCACTAATCCATGAATGCGTCACCGGAAAACGGAGGATTAGCAAGGTTGACGTACAGAAGGTTCTAGCTCATGTCTGATGCACTGGAAAAGAAGTTCCAGAACCACATCGCCAAGTTCTTAAACAAAGAACACAAGTTTGGGTATCTGACTCAAGCCGAAATCACCGACACCGAGTACTACTTCGCCGAAGATCACCTTTACGCCTTTCTCAAAGCCACTCAACCCGAAACGCTGGAGAGAATGGAGGTTGATTATGGCAACGACACTCGCGACGAAATCTTCAAGGCACTTCGAGAAGAAGTCGAACGACGACCGCTTTGGTCAATCATCAAAACAGGGCTTACGGTTCGTGGAAACGAATTCAAACTCTACTTTCCCAAACCACGCTCCAGCGACAGTGTTTCCAACGAGCTGTACGACGAGAATCGGATTACCTTCATTCCCGAATTGGTCATCAAAGGCGCAAAGCGGCCTGACTTTGGGATCTTTCTGAACGGTCTGCCGATCGTCACGATCGAGCTCAAGCACGAGAAAAACCAGAACGTCCACGATGCCGTTCAACAGTATGTTGATCGAGACCATTCGGATCGAATCTTCCAACTGCCGTTTCTCCAAATTGCCGCAGATACGGCTGATGTCCAGGTCGCGACAGACCCAAGCTCCGAAAACAACTTTCGCTGGTTCAATACAGGCTTAACGAACTCACCGATTACCGAAGGCGAGTATCCCGTCGAGTTTCTCTATCGGGAAGTGCTTTCCAAAGAAAGCTTGCTGGAGGCTTTGAACTTCTATTTGGTTTATGTGCCAAAAAAAGACGCAACAGAGGACGAGCCCGAGCGACCCGCTTTCACGATCTACCCGCGATACCACCAGAAACGATGCGTTGAAAAGATCGCGGATGAGACTCAAAGCCACTTTACCGAACACGGAAACGTTGGGCGAAAGTTTCTGGTCAATCACTCGGCAGGTTCAGGCAAGACGCTGACGATGTGCTGGCTGGCTGATCGGCTTCACAGCCTCTACAAGCCGGGCACATCGGACAAGATGGTCGATATGATCTTTCTGATTACCGACAGAAAGGCTCTCCACAAGAATGTCAAAGAAGACATGGAGAAGTTTGCCCATCTCAGCGATATCGTTCGGTTCGCAAAACGATCCGGAGACTTGGCAAGGTTCTTGAAGAATCGCGATCAGATCATCGTAACAACCCAGCAAAAGTTTCACTACATTCTGAAGAAGATTGCAGGCGAATCAGGCCTGGAGGATTTGCGCGTTGCCTTCTTGATTGATGAGGCTCACCGATCCCAAGGCGGCAAGATGTCGGGCTCGCGTGATATGCCCTTCAAGGGTTCGTACGATGTCGTTTCTGAATCAGGAGCCCTGTTGGTAGCGGAACCAACCAGGACTTATTTAGTTGCTGAGGAAGCGAAGAGGCCCACGGTTTCGGCGGAAATTCATTCATCCGAGCAGCCGGATGCAGAGGATGCTCAGGACCGAGAAGATCCTGAGGACAAAATTGCCAAGGCGATCAAGCAACACAATCTGAATCAGTTGTATGTTGCTTTTACGGCAACGCCAAGTGCGGCAACGGTGCAGCTGTTCAACAGGCCGTTTGATACGTACTCGGAAGCAGAAGCGATCGCCGAGGGCTATATCGTCGATGTGGCTCAGAGCATTATCTCGTACAAGACGTTGTACAACTTGAAGTGCCCAATCGTTCCTCTACCAGACGAAGAGAAGCTGTATCCGCCTGGTGTGATTTCCAAGGCCCTGAAGAATGTGGCTTTTCAAGATCCCGAGCTGATTCAGTACAAGTCTGAGGTAATGCTCCGGATTTTTGAAGAGGAGATAATGCCTTTGGTCGGAGGTCGATCCAAAGCAATGATCGTCACCACGTCACGCATCGCTGGCTGGGAGTATTACAAGATCATCAAAAAGAAGCTTGAAGATCGCGGAGTGGACTACAAGGCGCTCTATGCATTTACGGATTTCATTGATCCGAAAACGAACAAGTTGATTACGGAGTACGAGCTCAACGGATTGACAGCAGATGAGCAGATTGAAGGTGTGTTCGACACGGAGCCGTATCGGCTACTGATTGTCGCGAGTAAGTTTCAAACCGGCTTTGACCAACCACTTCTTGCCGGGATGTTCCTAGACAAGGCTGTCGCTGACCGTAGCGCCGTGCAAACGATTTCAAGATTGAATCGTTGCTACACGGGCAAAGACTGTGTGGTGGTTGTCGACTTCACGAACAACGCAAAGAAAATTCTCAAAGCATTCAACAAATACCGTCACGGGTCACCACACGATCCAGACGAGCCAACGCCCGAAAAATGTACGGATCTCTACGAAGAGATTTTGAATCTGGGAGTTTTCAATCAGGAAGATGCTCCACAACTGATCGAGCTCATCAAGAAGAACGACGATGCTGCGTCACAAACGATGGTTAACGAATTGCGAATTCGCTTTCGCGAAGCAATTACCGACAGCGATGAGCGTAAGAGCTATGTCTATTTGCTGGCTAGATTCACGAAGGTTTTTCATTTCCTGAGTAGCTTCTTTAGTTACGATGACAAGGTCGTCGAGTTTGTTGCATTCTGCGAATACGTCGGCCCACAGCTAATGAAATCTGGTTCAGTATCTGAGCTAATGAAGCAAGTGCGGGCGACCATCGTTGAAAAAGCGGCTGTCCAGTTCGAGGGGGAGTTCAATATGCCAGCCGGACTCAAGAAGCCCAAGCCCAGCAAAGGCGGCGGCGGTGGCGGAGCGATTAAGAAAGTATCCGTTCAGGACATGATTGCCAAGCTCAGGGAGACGTATGAAATCTCTGACGAAGAGGCTTTGCACATCAGGGAAGTATCCGAAGAAAAAATTTCGGACGAATCCATTCAACAAACCGTCGTCGCACACAAAACCGACGAATCGTTCCTGGAGGATGTCTTCAAGGGCCAGATCAACGAAGAGATCCAAGACGCCTACACAATCCGGGCACTTTACGAGCAACTAGCAGACCCCAAATACACGGATCGTGGAGCCATTTTCGACATCATGGCTTACACTGTGATTCAAAAGGGTTTGGAGCTTGCGGAATCAGCATGAATGAGGGTAGCCACAGCATGATCTCTGTTGAAGCTAACCTTCATAAGATAGTCTTCGAACGTCTGGGTAATCTATGTTGACCATTAAAAAGGAATTTAATTTCGACGAGTTCGAGCGATGCTTAGGTAAAGTAAGAGGAGAAGCTGCTATACGCTTGCCTAGCCAAATTTTGGATTTCGGCCTTTGGGGGGTTGAGGTCGCGTTGATTCAGTTTTTAATATCTTGGTCAAGGCAGCACCCATCACCTGTAATTAAAACCTATATCAATAATTCAGATACCGACTCGCGTGGCAAACAGCTAAATTCACTCGGAAGCAGGCTGTTCGGTATATCTAGCCTTTATTTGGCAGGAAGTGTGACAACGGCGCAAGGTGAAGAGATTGAGAAGGAAGAGTATGCCCGTCATTGTACTAAAGTGCTTAATTTAATGGATATCTGTGATATCCACTCAGCGAAAAGTGTTAATGCGACCTATCCACGAAACAGGGATAAGGTGGCTGCACAGTTCTTGTGTTTGCATGGTAGTCGGCACGAGTTCCAAGGTGGCCTTTACAATTCAAAAGACCGGACAGGAGGTATTGTTCGTTCCGAATTCCACTCCTTGGTCAAGTCAGCACTTGGCGAAAACATGCACTTCTCCAGGCACCTAGAGGAGATGCCGACCTTCTCACGGAGCATATCAAGCCTAGTATATGAGTTGTTCCAGAACACAAATGACCATGCTTATGATGATCTTGAAGGATCTACGTATCCAAAGAATGTTAGAGGTGTTTCGATCAAGAGCCATTCCGACCTGCTTGGCAGAAAAGACCTCACCGGCATGATATCTCAAAATAGCCGGTTCAATGACTACTTGGAATTTTGTGAGGAGCTATTCAGAGCTCGGGGTTTAAAGATGCTTCGCTTTTTAGAGGTGTCCGTGGTCGATGGCGGAGCAGGTTTCGCCCAGCAATTTTCAGGAAAACCTTTATCGGAAATTTCCCTCGAAGAAGAGCGGCAGGTTACAAAAGCCTGTTTTATTAACGGGGTGAGCTCCAAGGAGTCACAGAGCCGAGGCGAAGGCCTTGATGCAGTCTGGAAAGGGCTTTGTCAATTAAACGGTTTTATACGTGTGAGAACTGGTCGCCTTTGCCTCTTTCAGGCGTTTCACGATAAGGCAGAATCGGATGACCGGGCATTTTCTGACTGGTCGGATGATCCACTTGCTACCGCCTATGGTTCTGCGGTAACCATTATCGTTCCTTGTGTATTCTAATGTATCAGCCACACAATATTTTCGCTTTCGAGAATAGTTTTATTCTTTATATATTTGTAGCTCCAGGCCACTTTGATGCATCTGAATTCTCTGAATTTATTGACCAAGCCTCTCGCCGGTGGGTTCCCAGAGATGTAAATATTTACTATCCGAATACTTTACTCGACCCGGACGCTATTGACGAAGTCACAGCGCGAGTTCAATCGCGCTTCCAATGTGACCTGTCTTACTTTCCTTTTGATGAAAATGGCCTGTTCGAAAATAATGGCAAGGATGCGTCGCTGTTTCTAGATAAAGGAAAAGAGCAGCTTGCAAAAAATCGAGACCCCATAGTTATGCCACCTGCGGGTAAGGTGTTTGAAAAGCCTGGAGGCGGGCGTGAGGGTTTCTTTCTGCGAGCATCAAATCTTTTCATCCGTCATGCCGAAATGGCTTTCCTCGCATTGCTTCTTATTCGTGAATGGGGAGGGGCTTTTGATGATTCAATCAAGACAATATATGTGGACACAATCGACCTTTACGGCCTGGTAAGTCTGGCGTGCAGGATGCGTCTACCGTGCCAGCGGCAGCCTATCACAGTATCATTTTCATCATATTCTTCCTTCAAAGATGTGCTTCAACACGCCGACCCGAATAGCTCGTTGATGGTGATATCTGCAACAACGAGTCACAACCTCCTCCTCAAGATCCAAAAAAAGACCCGATGGAAGCAGATTGATCGAGTTGTAACAATCCTCACGCTTGATTCCCTAGTCTTGGAAATCGACGGTAAAATGCCAAAGGCATTGATGCGGATCCCTCGGCCTCCTTTAGTGATCAACACCAACTCGCTACCATCAATAAGGCTAACTGGAGAAAAATTTGCTATCGAGGTAGATGAACCTAGGTCGGTCGTTTTAGCCCTCAGGCATGGCGAATGTCTAAATAAGCTAAGGCTCAAAGATCTCAAAAAATTGAGGACCTGCTTAAACTGTTACTCAAAGAAGGAAAATGAACGGATTCCATTGTTCATCGACACCGCGAGTCTTCGCAAGAATCCCATTTATCGAAAATGGCTGCGAAATATGATCGAAAAGTATGCACCGACCTCCACAACTCATGTGATACATGTAGGCGGCCCCCGAGAAGTCTATGAGCCTCTCCTGGATATATTTAACGAGCCTTTGCCGCAGGTGATTATCCCTGAAGCTCTTCGTGGAGAAGATCTCGAGATTACTGGATCAGTATTGGTCATCTGCGAGGCTTTTTCCACTGGTTCTAGGCTTTTGGAAATAAGTCGAGATCTTCGGAGGCACACAAATAAGAAAAACGTCGTCTATTTTGTCGGTTTCGGCACTCCGAATTCTCGTCACAGTTACAGAAAGTTAAAGCAAGACTTGGAATATCCCGAATATCAGCTGCGGTCGTTTTGCACGATACCAACGGGCCCTCCAGCAAATATTTCTCGAAGTTGGAAGCTGGAGCATGAATTATTGAGAGACGAGAGCGGCTTAGGTTCTGTTGACGAGCTGAGTGAACGCGCTATTATTCTCGAAAACGGAAAACTCGACGGCCAGACGTTATTTTACCGTATGCAAGATTTAGAGTTCAATGTCGGGTTTTCGTATTGGAAAGGTCGAATTTCAACTGAGGATGGCGAAACACTCGCCATAGTACTTTTTATTACCGTGGCCTACATTCTTGAAAATACCCGCACTGACCCCACGATTCCCGAAGCCGATAGCCTCGCCTCACAGCCCAACAGGCGTGTTCTCCTCGACCCAGAAAACTTCTTCCGGTTCAATGATAGTCTCATTCAAGTGGCACTACTTAGGGCCGCGCTCCCAGGTGAATTGGACTACTCGGACCACGCGCAGCATAGTGCAAGCATCTACTACCTGGTTAAACGATCAGAGCAGGTCGAAAATAGGCCGATAGTGTATGAACTGCTACTGGCTATTGCCTGTGGACGGTTGCGTCTTTCTTCTGACCATTTTGACAGTCTCCTTTGCCTGGTAGATTCAAGTACAATGCCCGAATGCACTTGGTTCAAGAAGCTTGATATTTTCAAGCGAAGCGATGCTGACTCAGGAACTCGATGAGTTGGTGCGAAGAACTAATTTAGTCCGTCCCCATTTTTTTACGGAGGTGCCTAACCAAAAGCAGAATGGCGCCTGTTCGGGAACCGTCTCCAGAAAGTGTTCGAAGTTGCCCGCATAGTCGGTGTTTCGCATCGCCTTGAAGGGAGGCTTCAGTTTGACCTTCCCAAAATTCCTCCCGGCCGGGTTCATGGTTCGGCCGCCCGCATCAAGTCGGCCGGGGCTCCACCCCTTGCCGGTGTACCCGACTATGTAAAATAAAAGGGACGGAGTAATTTTTCATATTTGGAAATATTAGGCCGTCTTTTGGTTATGGATACCTCCGACGACACTTGGTTAAAACTAAACCATGATTTGCAAATTTTTATGAATACTTTTGGGACAAATGAGAAACTCATGGAGATACTGCTAAGTATGCTCAAAAGTGACGATGCTGTTTGGCGTGTTTGTAACGCAGGCTTGGATTTCCCAAGCAACGATAAATGACTCCGTCCTTTTTATTTTAGGACCTCTAGCATCTGCCTATCCTAAGTTTCGTCTATTGGATTTGATTTTAAAGGAGGAAGTCCCATTGAGTTGCGCTTCGCCCCTTGGATCCACCAATAAGAATCATTCCCTAGATAGAAAAAGTTCGCCCAGTATTCAGGTGGTTCATGAAACATCAGCTCCTCTTCTCCACCAATAAAACCAATCTGACTCCACGCTCTATTCACATGGGAAATTGCTTGATCTTCGCTTAGATCAAATCCGCGAGTCATGTGGTTGATAATTTCGGAGAGATAACTCAAAGACTTTGAGTCAGTACCGAACTTCAATTGTGAAGCTAGATCCATGAGTATTTCCTTGCAAAATGATTAGGCTTGCCGGGATCTGTGAAGCGGAAACGACGAAAGCGCCGGTTATACCGCAGGTCGATCTACAGGTATAAAAAACCGATCACGACACTCATGAAGCCAAAGCCGAGTCCGAGCCAGCCGCAGAGGTGGCGGCTTCCGGCTGGATCGTAAAAGC
>Ga0114953_1002938_pt1 | contig 11745 bp, 13 predicted proteins | sample SidtaG_FD_87298 | JGI IMG/M metagenome (GOLD analysis project Ga0114953, IMG submission 87298) | Marine algal microbial communities from Sidmouth, United Kingdom - Sidmouth_Male2 metaG | ecosystem: Host-associated > Algae > Red algae > Unclassified | place: Sidmouth, United Kingdom | collected...
GCCCTAACGTGTCGGGCTTCCGCGTCTGGGGGAGCCGCGCTTGGGCGCTCAAGCCCAAGAAGCAGCAGCGCAAGCTGGAGCCGAGGACCGACGCGGGCCGCTTTGTCGGCTACACGGTTGGTGAAAAGCCCTACCGCATCCTCGAGGACGGGACAGACAAAGTCTTCGAGCGTCGCGACGTCCTGATGGAAGAGAAGTCGGCCAAGGCCGACTCTTCGGGCGACGGTTCAAGCGCTGGTACCCAGCTGACGATTACCGAGGACAGCGACAGCAACGGCGGCATGGACGAGTCAATGGACATGCTGGATGCCGAAAGAGATGGCGGGGAGAAAACTCTTCGCGTCGAAGACTCCGAGAGTGAAGATGACGGCGATCCTGACAGCCTCGCTGACGACAAAGACGACGAGGAACGTCAGGGTCCGAATGACTCGATGCTTCCGGTCGGCATCTCTCCCTCGGAAGTTTACAATGCTGCTCCGAGGCCTCGTCGCTCTACACGTAGGCCAGCCCCCAAGGTTACCTGGTGGGAGAAGGACCCCAAGGCGTACCTGGCCACCGGGTCCGAGTCGGCGGCCAAAGATGGCCGCGACGTGCCCAAGCCCCCTGCAAACGAGAAAGAGGCGCGCGCTCGCCCGGACTGGCCGCTGTGGAAGCAGGCCATCAAAGAAGAAGTGGCGGCGCACAAGAAGCTCGGCACGTGGTCCACGACCAAGGGCGGCAACAAGCAGCACAAGGCTATCAGGAAACGTTTCTTGTTCGACATTAAGCACGACGCGGAAGGACAGAAGTCGCGCTACAAGGCGCGGCTGGTGGCCGAAGGCTTCAACCAAGTTCCTGGGCGCGATTTCGACGAGACATGGGCGCCTGTACCCAACACGGCGACGTCACGTGCCCTGCTCGCCGTAGCAGCAGCGAACGGGTGGGAGGTCCACCACGTTGACGTCAAGACAGCCTTCCTCAATGCTAAGATTGACAAAGAGATGTACATCAAGCTCCCTGAAGATGTCGAGTCGGGGGAGCCTGCGGATGTGCGCCGGCTCAACCTGGCCCTGTATGGGGCGAAGCAAGCGGGGCGGCTGTGGGGCATCAAGGTCAACGACGAGCTCGAGCAGATGGGAGCTACGCGATCTGCGGTGGACCCGTGCCTTTACGAGTGGCACCACCCTGTGCACGCGCGCGTCTTCATCCTCGTGTACTTCGACGACTTGATTGTGGCGGGCGAGCGCTTTGCTGGCGTGAAGGCCATCAAGAGTGGTGTCGCGGCCATGTTCGAAGTGCGCGACATGGGGGAGGTCGAAGACTTTATTGGCATGAAGGTCATGCGCGATAAAAAGACCAAGAAACTCACGCTGAGTAACCCCGGCCACATCATGGCGCTGCTCCAGGCTTTCGGGATGGACACGTACACGCCCAACAAGAAGGAGATGGCGTCGGGCGTCAAGCTGAGCAAGACGGGGGAGAACCTTCTTCCCGACGGCAACCGGTACGCGGAGCTGGTCGGCCCTCTACTCTACTTGTCTACGACGACGAGGCCGGACATTGCCTTTGACGTGGGTGTGCTCTCGCGCTTCATGTCATGCCCTGAGCAAGACCATATGCGCGCGGCCAAGGGTGTGCTGCGTTACGTTCGCGGGCCTACTTTCCTTGGTGTGATGTATGGCGGCAAAGAAGCGCTACAAGGGTACGTTGCCGCAGACTGGGCGGGCGATATTGACGGCCGCCGCTCGACAACAGGCTTTTTCTTCACGCTCAACGGCGGGCCCATTTCGTCGGCGAGCAAGCGCCAGTCGACGGTGGCGACGTCGACGGACGTGGCCGAGTACGCGGCCGCCGCTATGTCGACCAAGGAGGCACTGTGGATACGTAAACTTCTGTGGGCGCTGGGCGGTGATGGCGGGGCCGTTCCGATGGGAGAGGACGACCAATCGTGCCTCGCGCTGCTCAACAACCCTGAGGTGACGGGGCGGACCAAGCACGTCGACGTCGCCTACCACATGGTTCGCGACTACCAGGCGCGCGGGGATGTGGCTTTCTACTTCCTCCCGAGCGCCGAAATGCCGGCGGACGGGCTCACCAAGCCGCTGCCGTCGCCGGCATTCAGGGCTTTCCGGGCTGCCGTCGGGGCTGCTGAAGACCTGGGCGCTGTTGCGCGGGGCGACGAGGTTGCCGACCCCCAATTGGGGGCGTGCTGAGACGCCATGGCGCCACTGGAGGCGGCCAGTGGCGCAGCCCGAGTTTTCGCGGCAGCGACCTCCGTCGACGTTGCTGCGGGCCGGAGTCGGCCGTGGACGGTTGCGGTACCATCCAATTGCGTAAAGCCGGCATTGGGGCGCGGTTGCGCGGGGCGCCGACTCGGGGGACGGCCGGTTGGGACCGTCCTGGGGCGCTGCGGCGCCACTGGGGACGTCCAGTGGTGCAACCGCGGGTTCGCGGTGGTCGGTTTTGTCGATTGTGGTGCAAGTCGATTTTGGCCGTACCAGTAGGCCCACTGGGTTTACGGGTCGAGCCGTTTTCGGCTAAGTCGATGAACCGGGTTTCCGACCACACTTTAACGGGCCGCCGACGAGCCGGATCGTCTCCGGTCAAGGCGGCACCTAGTGCGCTGTACTCCCCTCGACGTCTGCTTCACGTCGATGGTGATTTCTCATGCTTTGATGTTTTTGCGATGCGAAGTCGCTTTTGGCCGTACCAGTAGGCCTACTGGTTTTACGGGTCGAGCCGATTTCGGCTAAGTCGATGAACCGCGTTCCAACCACACTTTGACGGGCCGCCGATGCGCCAGATCGTCTCAGTTCGAGACGCGACCGAGTGCGCTGTTCTCACCTCGACGTCTGCTTCACGTCGATGGTGATTTTGGCGCTTTCGTCGGAGGTCGATTTTTCCAGTTGTACTACTGGCGGCTTGGGCGTTTTCTCGACTGCGGATTTTGGCGGGAGATGTCGCACTCGTCGGGACCGGCTGTGGCCGCGCTGGAACATCCATTGCGCGCACTGGGGCGCTAGCGGGAGTGTTAAGGCAGCCCACCAAGCCCGCACTGGTAAGTCGGAGTTACCGCAGACTGCCTGGCTAATTTCGAGAGTACTCATGCGGTGATCGGCTTGGTTGTCTGTGCCTTTGACATGCATTGCTGTATGAGGGTGATGTGATTACTTGTACTTGTTTCTCGAGGGGAGCTCATTTAGGAGCTGAGCTCGGGGAGATTCTCGTGGGCTCCTTGAGGGGCGTCGCGATTTGTGGGGTGGTGAGAGCATGTACTCTCCAAGGGAGGGAGCTCTGCCTCGAGAGGTGTGTCGTGGGCCCTGTCACTGCGTTGGCGGGGGTGTGCCTCCAGGACGTTGAGAGAGGGGCACACGAGGGGGGTAAGAGGCTGCTGGCCTCGCGCCTCAGACCGGTCTCGAGTAAAACAACGCATCCACCTACTTACCCCCCGCTTCACACTATCCGCCACCAAGCCTCTCCTGAGTCTGCAGTCGTAGGTCTCCAAAGTTTTTCTGCGGAAACACCGAAGGAATGCAGAACTTGCTGCCGTTGCCACGAATGGGCTCAATCGTTTCAGGTCTACCGGCCTTCCGGTTCACTAGACTCATTTCTTCCTTGTGCCAACCACAATTTCTGCACGGCGGGCATGTGCAGGCGAAGCAAATCACTACTCTGAAGAGCGACCATGTGAGAAATGCATCGCACCCCATCCCTACAACGCCCGATGACGTTTGAGGCTGTTCAGGTCGGATAGCGGCGGCTGTGGAAGCAAAAGAAGACATGTCAGGTTCGACGGGTAACAAGAAATCCTGCGTAGTATGATACAGAGATTTGTCAGGAGGGCTACAATAAGCTTTTGTCTTTGAGACTACTGCATTTGTATGCGGCGAGGAGTGGACGTGGCACTCCTGAGCCGATAGGCTGGCATTCTCTCGCTGTGCATTGACATTGCGTGGACGTACTCTGTGCGTGGACCACCGCCACAGGTGATGAAATTGGACACCAAGAGCTCCGCGGCGGAATCATGAAAAGGAGACCTGGGAACTTCGTTTTATATTTCTGCCGTTCTATTGTGCTTGTCTTCATACGGATGTCGCCCTTTCTTCGTTTTGTCTCAAAACGTTTTCTTTCTCTATGAGATTATCAGCGACCCCGTGGTTCCGTGCCTCTGCCCCCATACGGCAACAGCAGACACTGCCCAGCGCACCGCACCCGACATAAGCGACCGTGTCCCCGCGGCCGCCAGCAACGTATCAGCCCCGCCCAACACCAACCACAGTCACAACCGCGCCGCCAGCGTAGACCGACACGGTCACCACAGCTGCCACCCTCAGCTTCCCACACCACACCGCCGCAGACACGAATCAGGGTGGTGCCAACGCCACGAGAAACCAGGCAACCGCTGCTGCCAATAACGGCTCCTCCCTCACCACCGGCCCCAAGCACAGCTGAAATGGCACCGCAAGGATCGATACGGTCGCCAGCGCCGCGAGGAACAGCTCCTTGTACCCCACGAACACCAGAACAAAGCTGGTTCTGGCACCGCCTGGGGAACCCCGGCCTCGCCGCGTGCGGAGAGCACCGCATCACCGGTGGCGCCACCTCTAGGGGTTCCCAGGGCCTGCCCCAGACACCGCAAACGCAGGATACTTGATCGAGGACATCAATCAGGTGAAGGATCCCGATGATGCGATGAGTCAATCTTCAGGTACGAAAAAATAGGTAAGATAAGTGTTTCATTGTGGCCTCCCAAAGCGTCATTTGATGAGTCTGCACGTAAATACTGTCAAGTTGAAAGTGTAGCAGTTTTGCGGCGCTTAAGAAGATAGCTGACGCAGAGTGGTTGCAATCATCTTGCAGGGTACGTGGCCCAATGGAATCGTCAGGTTCCGCACAGACTGCTTACAGTTTAAGTCCACATGGCCGTACGGCCTGGGAACGCACTCTAGCCTCAGATAAAAAGTCAGAATAACCCAAAGTCTTGCGAGATTTCTTACATCTGTCCCCAGATCGCTCCTTGGATCTGCTCTTCCCTGAGGAATCTGGAGATAATCTTCGAATATCTCGATCCGGGATGCAGGCACGGTGCAAACCTGCAGCCAAAGCACTTTAGTGGCTTGCGAGCAGTCAAGCACAAGGTCTGAGACAATATCATTGTGGGGGGGCCTTCGCGTTTGCTAATCCACGATCGTATCTATTCTTCTTCGTGTACTCTGCATCCTAAACCTCTGCAACTGCCACTTCTTGGAGGTCAGCCATACCAACTTGGAATTGTGGTGGCAACAATAGCCAGAGATGCGGTAGCCAAGCCTGCGCATTTCAACAGTCCACGGCCCTACTCGGTGATGAATGAGGTTGCCTTGCTCATACAAAAAGAGCGTACCGCGAGATTGCCGGACCAAAACGGGCACCCCACGAGAGTGCATCATAGACTGGATGGTGCCCAAGAAGATGAAAGATGCGACAAGCTTGGATTCGGCACCGCGCTTGAACGCGGAGTTCATACACTGTGAAGCGGCGCACAGAGCAAATATCCGCTTCTAGTGGCGGAGAAGCAAACTTATTTCTATCCATTGGACAGTACTGCTAACCTCCAAAAAATGGCGGTTGCAGAAAGAAGAGAGGCAGCGCCGACGACAGGGCGTAGAAATGAAGTCGCATAGGCAGTTCGACAAGCCACGATCGAGCTTTTGGCAGAGAGTTGCCGCCAGCAGTCTTACAAGCCAATCACGGTGTCCTGCAGGAGTCACGCAGAGCCATTGCAACCCACAATGAGATTTCCTGAGAATTTTGGGCCGCTTGGTTGGGCCTGAAGAGGACATGGAGAGGGTTCTAGGCCAGACCTGTGATTTCTCATGAGATCAACAACCCTCTTAAGATTTCTTGAGATCCTGATGTGTGTTTCCAGTGCGCAGAGCTGCATGGGGAGACTCTGTAAGGAACTCAGATGATTCCTAGCCTTTCCATTGGTCCACGTACTCTGTTGAATGATTGCAACCACTCTGCAACCGCCATTTTTCGGAGGTCAGCAATACTGTTTCTCTCAGGTGGATGCCGAATACCACCGGATGTCGATGTCGGATTGGATCCAAATACAACGTGGCTGCACAAGGCGCGCGCCTTTTGGCGGCACTCGGCCCCCGCTTTCATAGAAGATCCCGGACACTACCGCACCAACCCCGCGGGTGCGGCTGACCCCTCAGCTACTTGATATACGCAGTGGTGACGGCAGCGGGCGCCACGGTACACTGCGCCGGCGCACCATCGGGCGCCGTTGCGTTTTCGCTGCGTGTCCGACCCTATTTTCTTTCTCCCTATCCTGCTGGCCGCTGATGACCGAAAATCGAGTGCGTTGGGCGCCGTTCTCTCTCCCCCCCCTCCTCCCTCTCTCTCCATAACCGGCTTGCGCACCGTGCATGGCTTCGACCCGTTCGTCTCCCTCCTGTGCTCCCGCATTTCTTTTGTGGGCTGACGCACCGCCACCTTCCTGACCCCCCTCCACATCTTTACTGCTCGAGCTGGTTCTGTTGTTTGCATCGCTGGTCCGTGCTGTTCTCTGGTGCCCCTTTGTGCCTCCCCGCCCCCCCCCGACGACAATCGTGGATGTTCTCACCTCCTTCGTTTCACAACCTCCTTACCTGCCTCTTCGGCTATTCGGCGTCATTTTCGGAGGTTTTTTTCACGACATGAAGAGGGCGGGGGGTGGGAAGAGGGGTGCACAAATCGTCAGAGGGCTGGGTATGGCATGATCTGTCACTTCTTTCTGTACCGTGCACGATGATATGTGCTGCTGCGACGCGCCGTTCCGTTAGCGTCGGCGCCGGGCGTGCGGTCCACAGCCGCGCTGTCTTTGAATCATCAATTTCCCATCATCACCAGCAAACATACTCCCTTGCACCGTCCATATGGTCGTTCGCGTGTTGGTCCCCTCTGATCGGCGGCTGGATTCTGTTTGGAGGGCGCAGACACCGTCGCTTGCCGGCGATGCGCACGGCGCCAGTTCGCCCAGCGGTCTGATCAGCAACAATGTCGGTGCACTCGATGACGGCCCTCCACGATCGAGAAAATGTAGTCGAGAGTCACCCCTTCCTACGCACTCTGAGGGCCTACAAAATTGGATCAAAACCCAATCTCCTGCTTCGCCACTGTTATTTCTGCACGATGACGAATCGAGACCATTTCGCTGTCGTAGACCATGTGTCATAACGGGAGCTCTATGCGCCACCTTAACTGGGTGTGCTCGTCTCTCGTCAGGTTCGCAATGCACTCAGTCACGCCTTTAAGTACGTTCAGCAAAAAGAACAGCTAAAGTATCTCCCATCTAGAGAGTACGATGCGATGGGCTGACAAGACCCTTGAGGTCCCTTCAAGGAGGGTATGAAACTATGAAACCCAGTGAATAGAATTTTGAATTGTTTCGCCTGATACCGGTGGAAAACTCTCAGATTCAACACAATCTGCTTCGCAGAAATCAAGAAACCAAACAACGTGTGTGCATGGTACCCGAGCCGAGCAACACGGACGGAAATCGCCGACAATGCCGAATCAGCGAGCAGCGAAGCAGCAATCGGGGCCGGCGACGATGCGATCGGTGTCGACTTCGCGCGATTCATTTTTTTTGGGCTCCGCCCTCGCCTCCATTGCACCCTTGTCTTTGATTTGCATGCTTTCGATTTCGCCCGACGCCCAGAATCGCCCTTTACCGTCTGCCATTAAAACCACCACCCCGACGCTCACGAGCGCCGGGAGAAGGGCCAATGTTCTCACGCATTGTACATGGTAGCATCGGTTCGACCCGAAAGCTGAAGATTCCCTCGCCGTCGCAGTCCCAGCACCCCGCCGCTGATTCACTACGCCACAGCCGCCACTGGCGCTGACACTGTCTTTCTACATGGCGATCTGACCTGCCCCGTCGCGCGCCGACCCTCCCTGATCCGCCCCGTCCGGCCCCGCCCCGCCGCGCCCCGCCCCGTCCCGGCTTGTCCCGTCCCGACCAGACCCGCCCCGCCCCGTCCCGCCCGCTGCGCCATGGGCGCCCAAGCATACGTCGACACCGTCCATGACGAGCATGGCACCTTCCAGGACGTCGCGAACTGCCTCACCGGCGCTCGATCCGCCTTCCTCCCCTCCTGGGACGCTTTCGACATCAACAACGTCTTCACCTGGGCATTTCCCATCCCCGATGTCCCCTCCTTCACTCCCACTCAGCTCTTCCGCCTTTCCTCCCTCATCCAGGCCCTCTGGACCTTCTATCCCACGCACGACAAGTCCCGCCACGAGCCCGACATGACCCGCTTGTAGGACCTGACCGCCTCCCACGATCGGGACCTCGACATGGTCGCCGCCATCCTTCGGCTTCTTCTCTCGGACGCCGGCCCATACTCCATCACCTGCCCCGGCCCGGCGCCCGCGCCCCCGCCGACGCCGCCACCCGCCCTTCGCCGCTTCACCGCGCCCTGTCCCTCCCCCGCCGCCACGCACGCGCCCACCGACCATGCTTCCACTGCCGCCGACTGACACGACCGCCACGCTTCCAGCCTTTAGACAGCGTATACCACGCGCAACATCTCGCAGTACTACACCCCCGCTGGGCAGCTCGGCAGCGGCCCCCTCGCGTCCCTCTCCCGTGCTCGCGCAGAGTTCACCAGCGTCTGCGAAGCCTTCTTCGTCCCCGCCTCCACCCGCGACACCCGCCTCCCATTTTTCGTGCGCCAGTATGACCTCAAGCTACCCTCCCTGCTCACCGCCTCACGCGCCCGCTCAGAGTCCCAGCTGTGGGACTTCATCTCCGCCCGCGTCAACACCCGCGCCCGCGTGTTCCGTGCCCGCAACATGTTGCACGCCACGACGCTGGCCGGCCAGCCCGCCCTGCCCGACGATACCCCCGTCAGATGCTTCGACCGCATGCTCCCTCACGTCTTTCTCCTCCAAGCGCAGCTGCCCTCTTCCTTCAAGACCGCCGTCATGCGTTACGACAAGCTGATTGATGCCACCCGCACTGTATGATTCGCCCATGCAGTCCTCGCCCTCCCGTCCGACAACCACAACGACCTCATCTCTCACATCCAACTCCTCCTCACCGCCGGTCCGCCCCCCGCCCCGCCACCCCCAACCCCACCTGGCCCCGCCCCCTCCACGGCAGCCTTCGTCGCCGGCGGCGCCCCCGCAGACTCGCCCCGCCCCGGAGAATCCTTCCTCGTCGATGTCGAGGACCAATCCGACGACGCGTCCAAGGCTTGGTATATCTTCAAGCGCTTCCGTGCTCACGCTACCCGCCCGTACTGGACTGAGGGCACCACCCTCTGCCGCCCGCCTCCGAGCCGTGACCACCGATGCCACAACTGCGGCGCCTCCGACCACTTCGCACGCACCGGCCCCTCCCCGCGCCGCTCCGACCCTTTGACCTCCACTCGCGCCAACCTGGACTCCCTCCACACCCTGTCCTCCAACCTCCCTGCCTTCACTCCGTCCGCCACGCCGGCCGCCCCGGACGCGACCCCCGACCCGCTCTCCATCCCCTCCCAACCGCCCCCCGCTCTCGACTACGACGCGGCCTGATTCGCGCCCCCCGCAGCCATCTCCGCCGTCTTTATAACCACGGATCCCTCAATCCAGACGGCCATCACCGACACTGGCACGCCCAGAGGCATCGTCGGGGACGCCTGGCTCAAGCGCAACTCGCAGCTGCTCATCGGTCCAATCCGCCCGCCTATCACCCCCTACGCCCTCGGGAAAGATGTCCCCTCCTCCCTCGGTCGCTTCGCCATGCGCATATTCACCCGCACGCCCGACGGTCGCCCCTCCTCCTGGACCTCCCCGAAGTCCACATCTTACGCCACAACGCCGTTCTCATCCTCGTAGGCCTCCAGTCCCAAAAACCCCTCCGCCTACTCTTCGGCACGGCCACAGACGTCATCTATGCCGGCCCCGCCCGCGCGTCTATCCCTTGACGCATCCGCCGCGGCCACCTTACCCTGCGGCCGGCCATGGCGTCGCCCCGAGCTCCACTGCCTACTACAACCGCACGGAAATGCAGCAGGTCCACCGCCAGTTTGTCCACGCCAGCGTCGAGGCCACTACCCGCGCCGTTCCCCCCGAGACCTTCACCACCGCCGACGTCGCCCACCTCAAAGTCTTCAACGACACCTGCATCCTCTTTTAGCATCACGCCCACCTCCCCCGCCGTCCTCGCCACGCCCTACCCAACCCGCTACACCCTTTACACCGCATCCTGACCATGAACGTCGTTCTGTTCTGGCTCTCTTTACCTAAGGTCCTCGACACCACGGACATGCATACCGACTTTGGCCAAGGCCGATTCGTCCCCTCCATGCGCGGCGATATCATCTTCAGCACGCTTTACCTCTCCTGGTTCTCCATCTGGGGACGCTGAGAGACCCTCATCACAGACCGCGGCTCCGAAAACGAGAACAAGAACGACGCTGTCCTCGACGCCATCAACTCCATGGGCATCCACTGGCGGACCATCCCGAAAGAGGCCCCGTGGAGCATAAAACGCAACGAACGCCACCACGGCCCTATCCGCCACGCCTTCTTCCGGATCCAGTCGGAAACACGAGCCCTCGCCGCCGACCTCGTCCTGGCCGTGGCATACGAGGCCCGCCGCGACGCCCCCCGCGCCCATGGCGACGCCCGCACGACGGCCGTCACCGGCGACCTGCCCCGCCTCCTGATAGGTGACATCCACCGCGCAGACCCCACCATCGCCGGCCGCCACCCCACCATGAACACCGCCGGCGCCACGATGGAACGCTACACGGCCTCCGACCGCCTCCACGGCGCCCTCTTCCACCCCAGCACCAGCGGTCCCTTAGTGTTCGTCGACCAGGAGGCGTGGCTGAACCGCCATCCTATCGGCTGGCTCCGCGTGTAGCGGTTTTCCCTTTTCTGTCCGAATTGGAAATCAACAACCCCTGGGGCCCCAAAGGAGGGAGGCCCAGAAGGAACCGGCACGGGAAAAGTGCAGTCCACGCCGGTCCCGAAGATGGGGAAAAAGGAATTACGGGAGAGACCCGAGGGAGAAAGAGACCCAAGGCGCAGTTGATTTTTCTTCTGGACACGAGGGGGAGGCCGAGACCTCCCCTTAAAAGCCCCCACGGCGGCCCCCAAGCGGGGACGCAGCGGGCCAACACACGCCAGCACCCCGGCCCTCAGTGGACAAACGAGGCGCCTTCGCTGGGTGGCCGCTATTCGGTCCAAACCGTCGGCGGTTCTGCCCTTTCGCTTTTTCTTGGTTACTTCTTGGCAATTTCGAGGCGACACCGACACGTCGTGGGTAACCACGAAGTCGCCCGAAGGGCCACTTCAAGGCGCAGACGGGCGCACCAAAGAAGCACCCTTCCATACAACTACGCAGCCGCATTGTGCATTCGTCTGCTTGCCATATTTATTGGTTAGTTTGAACTTTATTTGCAATCTGATGGGTGGCACCAGATCGGCGGATGCAATCCGAGAAGCGCGGCGCGCATCGCGAGATCGGTGGTGTAAAGAAACACACCGGATCACGCGACAGCGCCGTGCACCCTGAGAGATCTGCCAGCGAGAATCGCCGCCCTCCACGCCACACGCGCGCCATGCATCCGCCCCCAACGCGCTACGTCGAGGGTCGCGCGTGGCGCGGCCCCTTCCCCCTCCCCGGTGCCGTTCCCCCGCCCCTCCCGCACCATCCGCGCCTCCCACCCGGCCCCCCACACCCATCGCCCCGACGCCCATCACCCCCCCCGCTCATCCCCCCCCCCGACCCCC
>Ga0114953_1002940_pt1 | contig 11743 bp, 9 predicted proteins | sample SidtaG_FD_87298 | JGI IMG/M metagenome (GOLD analysis project Ga0114953, IMG submission 87298) | Marine algal microbial communities from Sidmouth, United Kingdom - Sidmouth_Male2 metaG | ecosystem: Host-associated > Algae > Red algae > Unclassified | place: Sidmouth, United Kingdom | collected...
AGGGGGGGTGCTGTGGGGGGTGGGGGGGGTGGCGGGAGTGGGGGGGGCCGTGGGGGGGGGGGGGGGGTGGGGTGGGGGGTGGGGGGGGGGGGGGGGGGGGGGGGGTTAGGGTGCGACAGGTAGCCAGAGGAGCAGCTGGTGAGTGGGCTTGAGTTGACACTGCCTTTCGGGCGGTTGCGTGTACAGCCAGTTTTGTGTATTCTTTGTGGTTCCCTGCAGGCATATGCCATCGCCTTTTGGCGTTTGGCGTTGGCCTGGGCGTGCGACCAATCTGGGTGGCTCGGACAGCAGGCGACACCGCTCGAACACGGGGCGGACGGCCTTGGACTGCTTTGACTGGCTGCTATGTCGCCGCTGTGTTCCACGAATGCCTCCGTGTTCTTTATTTTTAGTCCACGCGCCCTCAGGCCGCCACTGGAGCCACAGCCAACGACTGCCGTATGACGACACTGGCACCGTGGATGATCGGCTCGCCTCCGTGCCCATGCGTGCATGCAATAGGGTGCGTATGGGCAGGGGCAATGAAGAATACAAAAAAAGTGGGGACCCAGCACGGCAGTGCTCGCACCCCCCTGCGACGTCGTCGGCCCGCTATTCTGCGGTAAGAAAGCAACGCTCCTCCCCTGCCCCCGCTCTTCTTCCGTTCCCGTCAGACTATCGCGTCGCCAAGTTGATAAACTCCTTGCGTAGCGCCGGGTCCGTCCGGAACACCCCTCGCATGCAATGCGTCACGGTTGAAGCGCCGACCTTTTGCACGCCGCGCATGACCATGCACATGTGGGTGGCTTCGACGAGCACCGCCACGCCCAGCGGGTTGAGGATGTTGGCCACCGCGTCTGCAATCTGGGTGGTCAGCCGCTCCTGTACCTGCAGCCGCCGCGCGTAGAGGGTGGCCAGGCGGGCGAGCTTGGACAGCCCAACGACCTTGCCGTTGGGGATGTACCCAATGTGCACCTTACCATGGAAGGGCACCATGTGGTGCTCGCACAGCGAAAAGACGCTAATGTCCCGCACCAAAACGAGCTCGCTGTGGTTCTCGTCCCACTCCGCGTCGCCAACGAGCGTCGACGGGTCCGCCTGGGTGTAGCCCGACGTGAAGAATTGCAGCGCCGCTGCAAAGCGCTCGGGGGTCTTGGTGAGGCCCTCCCGCGTCGGGTCGTCGTCGAGACACTCGAGGATGGTGCGGACGGAGCGGGCAATCGTCGCCGTGCGCTCGTCTTCGCTCATGTGCTTGCGCTTCCGGGAGCCGCCGGGGGGGGCGTCGGGGGGGGAGGGGGTTGCCGCCCCGGCGGCTGCGACGAGCTGGGCAGACGCGCCGGCGACGGAGGGGGAAGCGGCCGCCGCCCCGCCCGCCGTCGAGGCCACCGTCGCAGACCCGTTGACCGCCGCGTGCGACAGCGGTGGAAGGTTGGCGGCAGCGCCAGTGGGGGAGTGGCCAATGGGGGGGAAGGACCCCGGTAGGGTGGCGAGCGGTCGGAGGGACCCAGGCATGGATGCGTGGCCATTTGCGAGGCCCGTCATACCGTTCATGCCCGCCGGCGGCTGCACCCCTGGTGCAGTGAGGGGAGGCAAGGCGGCAGAGGTGCCGCCTATGGGGGCCAGCGTCGGCACAGTCGGCGCAGCGGCGTGGCAGTCGGCAGCAGCAAGCACCCCCGGTCCGCGTTTGGCAGGTGGAACGCCACCGTCTGCGGGCGCAACATCATGCATGCTCCTAACCGCAAGGAGCGGACATATAGGGGCGGCAGTCCGGGTGCGAGGCAAGCGGGGCCGTCAGGTGCAAGTGGTCGACGGGAGACGGCGGCGCGCAACGGGCAGTTCTCGAGGCAAAAGGCGGTGGGGGCGCCGACGGATGGCCACAACGCTCGTCTTCTAGACTCCTGCGACAGGGGCAGCAGCGGGTTCAGCTTGATGCTCAAAGGGATGACAGAGACCACGAGGGAATGAGCTCGTAGCGCAGCCGCAAGGAAAATAACATGTGCGGCCAGTCACCATCCACACGTGGAGAGCACGCCAATGGTGGCGGACTCGCCAGCACGGCCACAGCGTCAAGCCGTCGTGCCGACGCGCCGGCGGTGCCCGCACTAAAATTCAGGGCATCTCCGGCGTCACCCGCTCGATCGTGGTGGAGATAGAGAGAGTGCAGGCAAGCGACCAACCAGAAGGTACCACTGATATCAGTTGTCATTGATTTTCGGTGAATACAGAGCTTGATCGAGTTTTCACGCGCTCGATCGAGTTTTCACGCGCTCGATCGCTTCTGCGATCGGGCCCTCCTTGAGTCATGTACAGTGTCAACATCTTTCCATTCCAAAAGGTGAGGTACCCGTGGCCAATCAGACAACGCTGCCGGCTCTGTACATCTGGTGAGCAAGACCAAGGGCGGCCTTCCTGTGGAGACAGAGACATACTGTACTTCGAATGCCGTGAGCAGATCGATCATGGCCTAACTTCTAACTTCGAGAATTTTGAGAAACAATTGTCCTAGTGGCCTCCCTCAAAATACATTTGGTGATCTATCCCCGTCACTGGGTGGCAGTTGCTGACTGGCCTGCACACGGGGCCCATCAACCACTCATCCCCCTCTCATGCGCTTCCCTCTCTCTTCTCATCCCCACCGCCACCGCCAGGTCCACGCCTTCTCGACCCGGCGCTGCGTCGTCGGCCTCTACCAGGCCAACCCACCCCGCGGCGACGGGTGGCAAAGAATTTCCCCACACCCGCCCCAACTGTCCTCCCTCCCCATGCCCCCCACTCGCCCCGCTCACCACTTGCCGCAGACCGGGCAACGCGCCGTCGGCGCGAGCCGTGGCGCCGCAGTCGGCCCGAGGCGCAGGTAGGTCGACCCGTAACTGGGGACATACGCGCGCCAGACTGCGCGCTGGCGGCGAGCCGTGCGGTGGACTATGTCGTGTGTATCATGTGTCTCACGGGGCGGCGCTTGGGGAACGGGCCTGGCAGAGGGTCGACCCGCCCTGTGTGGCGAAACCGCCCTGCGCGACGTCCCGCCGTCTGCACTGACCGGTCGCTCATGTCACAGTGACTCGGCGCCGCGTCTTTATTTCCACCCCAGGACGTGGCGGAAGAGCGTTCCGTGTCTTGCTCTGCGTGTGACTGGGAATCAATCCTGGGAGGGGGGTGGCCGTCCCATTTTTGTTCCTGATTGCGTCCTCCCTGCAGGCGAGACCCCACTTGCGGATGTCGCTCATGGGAAAGCTTCACCCTGCTTGGTTTAGCGGCCGTCCCTTTCGAGCTCAGCCTCCCCCCCCGCCTTTTTCTCCTCCCGACATATCCGGCCTGTCGCCTCTATCCGCCGCAGTTGTCGTGGTCCACTGCAGTACTGGTGCCGCCCGCGGGTGCCCTCGTTTTTGTTCGCGCTGCGGGCAGGGGCACGCACGGCCGGCGTGTGGAGTGGCGGTACTTTTCACTGTTTCGTGGCCGGGTGTGCAGGGGCAGCGCGGGCGGGCGACGACAGGCACGGTGCCGTCTCCCGTTGCGGGGCAGCCCAAACCCCCGCTGACGGCCGCCGCTGCTCATAGGACGTTGCCCCCGCTCTCCCTTATCCACCTGCCGCACTGTGTGCGTGGTGACAGGTGGCAAGCGGGGGTTTGCCTCCGGCCTGGGCCGCCGTCCCTACCGTGCGCAACGCGGGCGGTGCCGACGGACTAACAGGACGGAGTACCGTCTAACGCCGCGGCGTTGTCGCCGCGGACCATCGGTGGCGGCGCCGTCTCCGTACCGAGAGCGCCCTTTGTTCGTCCTCGGTGCCAACGGCGACGTCGCGCGCGTAGGGCGCTTGAACTGGGTCGCGCCAAAGTCGGCTGGCGGCCTCGTGGGCGCGGGCGCTGGTGTGTCGCGGCTACCTGCCGCTGGACGTTGCACGCGTTGCTCGGCGGTTGTAGTGTCCCACTGCCGCCTCGGTGCCGGCAGGTGCGGCCATTGTTGCTTGGTCGGTACACCCCCTGGCGACGCGCCTCAGCCGCGGCGCGACGACGCCGTCCCCTCCACCCCTGTTTCCTGTTCCCCCATAGGTCGCGTACCATGGCCACACTCCGCTATGGGGAGAAGCAGTCCATGGAGGGGTGGGTGCGCAAGGAAGGGAAGAGCATCCGCTTCCGCAAGCGCCGCTTCCTCCGCTTTGACGGAACCATGCTGTCACACTACAAAAAGAAGGAGGCGACGACGCCCACCTGGGAGGTCGACATCACAGAATGCCGCGTGTCGGTGGGCAACCGGTCGTTGGAGCTGGTGTTGACCCTGGACGGGTCTTCCATGTCCTTCTTTGCGGTCAATGGCGATGAGTACACCGCGTGGCTCGCGGCGCTGAAGAGCGCGGTATCCAAGCCGGACGATTACTATACGTTTGGCAAGACACTCGGCAAGGGGAGCTACGGCGAGGTGTTCCTTGGGTGTGACAAGGTCACCAACGAGATGGTTGCCATCAAGTATGTTGCTGCTCGGGCGCTGGTGGCCCACTTGGAGCGTGGTGACTTTCTCTTGCCGCTGCTGCTGCGTGTGTGTGTGCGTGTCAACTGGGCCTCATACGCTTCTTGTGGGTTGTTTTTCTGGGGTGTGCGGCGCGACGGAGCTTTTGCGGCTTGCGCTGTACATGTGGTCGGTCCGGCCTGGGTGTGCGCCCAGGCGTGTACGGCACTGTTGCTCTCTGTCAGGATTCTGACCCTCGCTCGGCGCTACTGTGCTGTTTCTCCTGCACGTTGCCCCTCCGTCCCATTGCTTCTTGATACCAGGGTCATCAAGAGGAATCCATCTTCAAAACGGCAGGTGAAGTTCATCGAGCGCGAGTCATCCATTCTCAAGGCCGTGGACCATGAGCACATTGTCAAGACGCTGGACATCTTTGACCGGCCGGACTCGCTCGTCATTGTGACGGAGTTCCTTGAGGGCGGGGAGCTGTTCAGCCGCATCATTGACGAAAAGTGTTTTACCGAGCAGAAGGCGCGCGACATTATGCGTCAGATTCTATTGGGTGTGCAGTACCTCCACAGCCTGGGCATCGTGCACAGGTACGTATGGTCAGACGCTTGCCGCGAGTGTTTGCTCCTGTTTTCTGGTGTCGGTGTGTGTGCACCTGGCCGAAGGTCGTTGCGATTTGGTTAAGACTAACTGACTGTTCCGTGTTCTGGTCGATGTTTCCCGGTCTGTCCATGCATACATTCCCCGTTGTGTGCGCCTTCTCCCTTTCCTGAGCGCAGAGACATCAAGCCCGAAAACATTCTCTGCAGCGGCGCTGAGTGGCCCTTTGACGTGAAACTTACTGTACGTTGGCTTGACGCGTTGATGCACAAGCGGCCGTTCTGCGCGGCAGGTTTGTCTGCTGCCCTCGCTGGCCAACAGCCGCATGTTGACTGGTTCGTGTTTTTCGGGTATCTTTTGAGTCCAGCTGCAGTCAGAGATTTGTGGTTGCCGGCTCGTAAGGACTGACGCAGTTCTTCTGTTGCCCTCTCACTGTGTGCTCGGTGTGCTGCTCCGCCTTTGCTTGTTTGTAACCTTGTGTCTTGTTTGTCTACGGAGCACAGGACTTCGGGCTGTCCAACTTCATTGCCGAGGCGACCGGCTCGGTGGACACAATGGTAGCCAACGATAATGCGCTGCTGTCACACGTTGGCACCAGCTACTACATCAGCCCGGAGGTGCTCGGCAAGAAAGGCTACGGCCCGCCCGTGGACCTGTGGGCCTGCGGCGTCGTCCTGTACATCATGTGCTGCGGGCGGTTTCCCTTCTTTGGCAAGACCGACGCCGCCTATCTGCGCTCCCTGTACAACGGGGCAGCCATGGAGGGGGAGGGCTGGTCGAGCGTCTCGGCCGACTGCAAAGCTTTCATCCGGCAGCTGCTGGAGATGGACCCGAAGCTCCGCCTGACCGCGTCGGACGCGCTGGCGGCGCCATGGATGACCAAGAAGTTCCACGTGCCGGTCGCCAACAATGGCAACGAGGATCTGATCCAGCGGCTGACTTCCCAGACAGGCATCGCGTCGCTGACCAAGCGGCAGATGCGTGACACGCAGGCGGCGGTGTTGGAGATGAAGGCCAGCGTGCGACAGGCCAAGGCGGCGGCGCTCGAAACGGCCCCGTCGCACGAGTCGTCGGTGTCACTGAACTCGACCGACTCGTCGACGCCGAGCATTAGCATTGATGACGTCCACACTGGCAAGGCCAGATGAGAGGCCCGACGATGAGATGGTGGACGGGTATGAGGATCCACATGAGTTGCAGTGCGTTCCCTTGGTCTGCTGGGTATGCCTCTGCTACGGTTTCTGTCAAGATCTTCCCGTGTTCCCTTGGCAGCCGCGGGTGTTGGGCGATGGCAAATATGGGGGGGAAAAGGTGCTCAAGATGCTCTGACATGTGTGCCGCTTTTGCGATGAGATTATATACAGTGCATTGCATTTTGAAGCAGCAAAGGCTCAGAGAACAGCGTAAAAAAAAGCCACACAGAAGACTGCTCCTACCAACAGCTACCAACGAGGTGATCCTATTATTAAAAGACGAAGTGATCGCGAGGCGCGGAAGCGACAGACCGCGACGGGCATGGTGGCCGATGGGGGCGGCAATCCCCCGTCACGCTGGTACGGCCGCTCAGTTAGCCGGGCGACCGGAGTTCCAACCCAGGCAGCTACGACATGCTGCCCGGTCGCACATCATAGGCCGCAGTATGCCATGATGGCACCAACTGTAGGCCGTGGGGCAAGCGCCCTGTGTACTCTCCTTACAGTATTGCCTCAACTGTCATCCTTTTCAGCGGCTGCGCGGCCTCTTGAGGCCTCTCTGCTAGGGGCCTGACAGCTGCATTGTGCCTGCTGAACACGTTGCATCGTCGGGACTTCGTGTCGACAGTCAGCCTGCGTGAGAGACCCCTACGCACACGCTCCGCGGCACCACAAGTGGCGCTCCTGCCTGCCGGACGCCGCGCCACGGCTCCTGCCGTCGTGTTCCCCACCCCTCCCCCCCACCCCGCTAAGTTCAACGACAAACCACCATCTCCCCGCTGCCACACTTTTCCTCGTGAATTCGTCCCTCCCTGCGCCGTTATCCATTGCGTCGCGTCCCCTTCTTCTGCTGCTGTCGCTGCTTTTCCCTCCTTGCCCCTGACAACCCCGGCGCGGGCAGCATGATGGACACCGCGGTCGAAGAAGCGCGGCAACGCGGCGACGCGGCGGTGTCTGCCGGCGACCATGCGGCGGCGGTGGTCCACTACAGCCAAGCCCTGTCTGTTGCCGCCACGGCAGGCCTGCCGCCAGACAAGCGCCTGTACGCGGCGCGCTCGGTGTCGCACTTGCGGGTGGCCCAGGACGCCGACTCGGTCACGGAACCTCCCCTGACATCCCCCACCGCTGACCCTGGCGGTGCCGCGACCGCTGCCGCGCCTGAGGCCGGCGGCACCCCCACCGCCGCCACTGCCGCGGCCGCAGCCGCCGCCTCAGCTGCGGGCCGCCGCTCCCCCGCCGCCGCCGCGGCCGTGCAGCGGGCGGTGGCCGACGGTGCCGCCGCCGCCGACATTGACCCAACGTGGCCGACCGGCTGGCTGGCAACCTCCGCCGCCCTGCGGTTTGCCCACCAGCCCGCCGCCGCCGTCGCCGTCCTCCGCCGCGGCGCGTCGCATGCGCCCGCCGACGGCGACTTGGCCGCCGCCCTCACGGACGCGCTCGCCGCGGAGCGGGCGCAGCCGCGGTCGACCGCCGCGCGGTTGCGGGGCAACGCCGCCTACCGGCGGGGCGACGACCGTGCGGCGGTGGGGGCCTACACGGCGGCGCTGGCGGCGGCCGCCGCCGACGGGGAGTGGCCCGACAAGCGGGTGCTCGCCAACCGCAGCGCCGCGTGGCTCCGCTTGGCCATTGAGGCGGATGATGAGGCGGCGTTGGAGGCGGCCGCCGACGACGCGGCGGCGGCACTGCGCATCGACCCGACGTGGGCCAAGGCGTGGCACCGGCGGGTGGTGGCGCTGCTCGAGGCGAGCCGCTTTGGCGACGCGCGGCGGGCGCTCGGACAGGGCCTGCAGCTGTGCCCGGGGGATGACCTGCTGCTGCGGGACGCTGACGCGGTGGACGCGGCGGAGCGCGAGTGGGCGTCCCTACCAGAGGAAATCCGGGGGGGGGGAAAGGGGAAGAAGGGGGACGGGCGCTTTGCGGCGGCGGCGGCGGCGGCGGCTGCTGCCGCCACTGCCGCTACGGGGGGGGGTGGGGGCGGCAGCGGGATGGGGGCTGCACCCCGCTCGCCACCACCAGCCCCATCTGCGTCAGCGCCGTACCCTGAAAGGGGGGATGCCATCAATCCGTCAAGGTCGCCGTCGCCGGTGGGAGCCGGAGGAGAAGCTACCGCCGGTAGCCGCTCTGGCTCGGGCGACGCTGGTGGCGGTGACGTGCCACCCCCGCCAGAGCGCGGCAGCTGGAGGAAGGGCCTCACCAACATCATCGACAGCGATGGTGACTCGATGTACGTGCCGGCGCGGGTCGGCATGCGGGCTGAGTTGTGGGCAGGAGGACGGGCGTGGTCGCAGAAGTCGCTGGGCTCGACCTTGGTAGCAGCATGTTGGATTGGCGTACAGCCTTGGCCTGGTGGTGGGGCTATGGCAGACGCTATGGTTCTGACGTTCTGTTCGTCTTTGTGCTGGTGCTGGCTCTTCCCGTACCCTTCTTGGTTTGCTTGGTCTGCAATTCCCCCGTATTGTATGCGTCTCCACGTTACCCCCCTCCGTTCCTGCATGCCCTCGCGGAAACAGTGACGACGATGTGGACCCGCCGCGCTCGTTCAACAGCGCGGCCGGGCTGGGCAGGCAGCCCCCCAAGGGCGACACCGCCGCGGCTGCTGCCAACGGTGGTGGCAACGCCGACCACCCCGCTCGCTTGCCCGGTGGCCGCATCGGCCGCTCTGGACGCCCCATCAAAGAGACAGGCCTCTACGACGTTCTCGGCGTGCGCGCCGACGCGACGGATGCGGCCATCAAGCGCGCCTACTACCTCCGCGCCAAAGCCGTTCACCCGGACCGCAACCCCGGCGACGATGGCGCGACGGCGGCCTTCCAAGCGCTTGGTGACGCGTACGCTGCGCTGTCCTCACCAACGACGCGGGAGATTTACGACGCGGGGGGGGCGGCCGCGGTCGCGGACGCGGCCGACGGCCTAGACCCCGACTTGGACAGCGGCGGCAGCTCGGGCGGCGGCGGCGGCGGCGTCGGGGGTGGGGACGGCCCCGTCAACGCCGCCGCCCTGTTTGACACGCTCTTTGGGTCGGACGCGTTTGAGTGCTTGGTCGGCCCACTGCGGTTGGCGTCGCTCGCCGCCCACGTGGACGACGAGGGGCGACCTCCCTCCGCGCGGTTGCTCGCGACGCTAGAGCGGGAGCGCGTGCGCGAGCTCACCGTCTCCCTTGTGCGGATGCTCGACCCGTGGGTGGCGGGCGACCAAAGCGCCTTCCGCTCGTGGGCGGCCACCAAAGCGTCGTGCTTGGCTACGGCCACCGCCGGCGCGGCGCTCCTCCACACGGTCGGCACTGCGTACGTGCGGCAAGCAGAGATGGCGGCCGGCCGGCGGCGGCTGCTCGGCCTCCCCGCCGCCGTCGTCAGCGTCGGCCACTCCACATCACGCCTCACCGCGCAGGTGCGCGCGCACGGCGCAGCAGCCCGTGTCGTTGACCGGCAACGGCGGCTGGCGAGCCGCGTGCGGAAAGCTGAACTCGGGGGGGACCCCATTGGGGAAGCTGAAGCCGCGCGCCTGGCCTCGGAGATGGTCTCCAACGCGTACGACATGATGTGGCGGATTACGGTATTGGACGTGCAGGATACGCTCGACGCGGTGTGTCGGGCGGTGCTGTCCGGGGCGGACCTGGCGCCGCCACCGGGCCTGTCGGTCGAGGAGGAGGGCGAGGACGGCGACGGTGCGGGCGCCAAGGGCGCCAAGGCCAGCAGCGGCAAAAGCAGCCAGGCGGCGGCCAAGCAACCCGCCACGCCCTCTGTCTACGCGTCGGAGGGCGTCCGCGCGCGGGGTCGGTCGGCGATTCTCGCCGCCCGCGCGTCGGGCGTGCGCCTGTTTGGCAAGGCGCTGCTCGCCGAGGCGGGCCGCCAAACGCGGCGGGATGCGTCGCGCGACGCCGAGGCGGGCGCGGCCACCGCCGCCGCCACGGCCGAGGCGGCCGCGATGGCGGCGGCCGCCGCCGCGGCGGCTTCTGGTGGGGGGGCGGCGGCCGACGGACAAGGCGGCGCTTCGTACACGGCGGGGCGCGCGGGTGACAGCAGCAGTGACGATGACGGCGAGTACGCGGTGCCGCCCCTGTACGCGCAGGCCACGTGAGGCGGCCCCCAGCACCCGCGGCGTGCGTCGTGGGGGTCCAAGAACTAAAGAACACGAGGATCGCAGAAAACTGATCTACTCGAAAGTTATGGAATGCAGGCACAGGTTCAGGTTATTTTCGGGGCTGGAAAAGGCCAGGCCCCGCCCGCACCGGCTTGCACCTGACTTCTTCCCGCCGGCGGGCCGCGCAGGGGGGCTCGCCGCGCGCCCGCCAAACCCCACGGCCGCCCTCAACGCGGGCCGCGGCGCCGCTCCCGCCTGCGCGTACCCGCGCTGACGGCGCCACACCAGACCGCGCTCGGTTCCCGGTCTGCCGCTGCGCCCACCCGCAGCCCGCCACGCGCCCGCCAAAGTGCGTTGCGGCCCAGGCGCGCGGGCGCGCGGCCACCGCCCCAAACCCGCCAACCGCAGTCGGCAGGCTCCCCACCAGCGCCCGCACTCGGTGCCGTCGGTCCCGCCCCCCGTCCCGACGGCCCCTCCCATGCGCACGCGCCACGCGTCATTCCCCCCCCCACGCGGCGGCCGCGTCGACATAGTCGGCCAGCTGCCGGTAGGCATCCCAGGCGGCCATCGACACGGACGTGGACAGGTTGAAGGAGCGAAACACCGCCTGCGCGTGCATTGGGAAGGCCACCTGCACGCACCGGCCGCCGAGGCCGTCGACGCCACCGCCGCCGCCGCCGACGCCGCCGCCGCCGTCACCACCGCCTTGCCGCGCCGTGTCACCGCCGGCGCCCCACCGCGGGCGGCGGCCCACGTCTGGGGCGGCCAAGTCGAGCTCCCCCACCAGCGGCGTGAAGCCCGCCACCTCCCCCCCAAAAACGAGGCACACGCGCGGGGGCGGCGGCAGCCGCGGCTGGCGCACGCCGTCGGCGGCCGCAGCCGCAGCGGCGGGCGGCGGGTCGACGACCGCCACCGCCCGCTGGCTCACCCGCGCGTACTTGGTGTAGTAGTACCGGTCGCCGAGCGACGGCAACGTGTCGGCCGCAAAGGCCGCCCACGACGCGTGCTCGACGCAATCAACGTGCCGCCAATAGTCGAGGCCCGCCCGCCGCACCGCCGCCGCGTCGGTCGAAAACCCTAGCGGGTGCACCAGGTGGAGGCGCGCGCCGAGGCCGAGGCACGTGCGGCCAATGGTGCCCTGGTGCGGGGGGGGGGGGGACGCCAGTGAGCGGGTCAACACACGACCGTGACCACCAAGCCGGGAGGCAACGACGTCCAGACCAAGGGCGGGAGTCAGTGAAAGTGTCAAGGGATGAAGGACAGAACGCGGGAGCCCACGTATTGGCTGCTCACACCCGTGGTTGCCGAGCACCTCTGCCGCAGCACCAGCCGCCGCCAGCACGGGCACGGGCCCCTGCTCCGCCACCCCCCCCCCTCCCCCCCCAACCACCCCCCCAACCCCCAATGCGCGGCGCGCCACGAAAAGAGACAGCAGAGCC
>Ga0114953_1002943_pt1 | contig 11740 bp, 14 predicted proteins | sample SidtaG_FD_87298 | JGI IMG/M metagenome (GOLD analysis project Ga0114953, IMG submission 87298) | Marine algal microbial communities from Sidmouth, United Kingdom - Sidmouth_Male2 metaG | ecosystem: Host-associated > Algae > Red algae > Unclassified | place: Sidmouth, United Kingdom | collected...
AAGTTATTTTTTACCTTAAAAATAAAACCTTATGAAAGAATGGTTAATTGCTGATTTTGATGTTTTAGTTATGGTCTTTATTTCTACCATTTTTATTTTATCGATACTTATAATCTTTGTCCGAATATCAGGACTGAGGTCTTTTGCAAAAATGTCGAGCATTGATTTTGCTTCCACTATTGCGATAGGTTCAGTACTCGCTGCAACTATCTTAAACGAAAGCACATCTATTTTAAAAGGTGGCGTAGCGGTCGGATTTATTCTTCTATTTCAAACCTTATTTTCAAAATTGACTTTAAAGTTTGATTGGTTTGCTAAGTTGGCTAGTAATCAACCTTTACTTTTAATGAATGGAGAAAACATTTTATATGACAATTTGCATAAAGCCAATCTAAGTGAAGAAGACTTGCAAGCGAAACTCAGGGAAGCCAATGTAATTCAACTTTCAGAAGTCCGTGCAGTCGTTTTGGAAACAACGGGAGACGTGTCTGTTTTGCATTGCGATTCCGATAAAGATTTAGATGAGTTTTTGTTGCAAAATGTTCGACGGTCTTGAAGACTTTAGAAGTTTTTGAACCCATGTTTTTTTAAGGATGAAGGTAATTATTCAATCATTTTCTGAATAGACGGAAGACCGGAAGACTCTTCCCCGAACATAAGAGGTTTGCTCCACCGTAGTTCCGCGGTCGCTTAACGTCAGCGGTAAATGAATTAGGACTACAATAAGATAGATTAACAAAGGAAGTTAAGGTAGATTAACTTTTTGGGATTTGATTTATACTTTTAAGCATCTGCTGCAACATTAGATAAGCAGATTCGCTCGCACCATGTACTGCAATGGTATTTCCTTTGATATTCATAGCCTCTCCTGCAAAATAAATTTTGTCGGCAACTGGCGTAGCCATTTTTTTAACGTCACCTTTTCTTTTCGAATACGCCCCCTGGATAAAAGGCTTCGTACTCCAATTTTGAATAACGTGCTTGATATAATATTTAGAGGCTTTCCCATCATAAGAAGAAGGTAGCTCATAGGAAAAGTCTTTATTATTTGAGCAAGAAGCAAGCATACTCACCATAAATGGAGAGGCTAATCCTAATATTGCGAACTTTTTTATAAACTCTTCTCTGGTCATATACTAAGCTGATTCGGTAAAATGAAATTGTTTAAGCAACAACGAAGAATTAAGCATTCTCCACAACTTTGTATTTTGGTACAAAATAATTTAAATAGAAAATCATCCCCAAATAGGTTAAGATCAAGGTAGGGACATTCGAATTAAAATTAAACTTAAACTCGGGTATGCCAAACCATTCTCTAAATGAAATAGTCGCAATACTCAACATAAAGACAATTCCAAAAACAAACAAGCCAATAATGGAAGCTTTGTTTTTGGTGGTACGCTGAATACCTTTCTTTGCTTCCTGACTAAAGTAATACCAAAGAGAGACAACAATAAAAATAGCTTCAATTCCAATTGCTGTATAAGGAGCTGAGGCATAATTACCTAACCCGAATTGTTGTGTTTCTGCTCCAAAAATATGATGCGGATGACCAGAAAAGAAGTCTAAAACAAAATGGCCAACAACTAAAGCTGCAGCGACTAAACCAACTTTATTGCTAAACATAAATTTTCCTATTAAAAAAATAATAATAACCCAGATAACTTGAGGAAGTAAATCATGGCTATATAGCATATCAACCGCAAAACTATTCAAAGTTGCGTCGAATACATCACTTGGCCCAGTCCGTTCAAGACCTAAATAATGAAAGGTAAACCACAGCAAATCCTGTAACTGCGAAGCGAATAAAAAAAAGATCAAAGTTCCTTTTGGAAATTTTTGGTGAGCTATTAAAGCGGTCGTGTAATGTCCTGCTAACATAATTTTTTTTTGATTCATTGACAAGATTCCTGATCCTAAGCCAATGAAGGTTAGATTTTCTTTGTATTTTTACTTCTAAATTAGAAGCAAATATATAAATTACTTTCAAAATAGAAGTAAAAATGAGAAAAGAATTTCGCTCCTCCTGTCCCATAGCATCTACCTTGGACATATTAGGTGATAAGTGGTCATTGGTTATTGTACGAGACATGTTGATTCGAGGGAAGAAAACCTATAAGGAATTTTCTCTTTCTGAGGAAGGGATCGCAACAGGGATTTTGGCATCAAGATTAAAGCAATTGGAATCTTTTGGGTTTATAACAAAGAGGAAATTACCTACAAATAAAAAAGAGAATATTTATCTCCTTACCGAAAAGGGAATTGACTTGGCGCCTATCGTTATAGAAATTACTTCGTGGGCTGACAAATATATGAAGGCGCATAACCCCGAAGTAAATTCCTATAAGAAAATAATAAAAGATAAAGACTCCGCTATACATACGATTCAGCAAAAATATCGTGAGGTTGTTGCGGAGGTTGTTAGTTAAGAGTATGGGACAACAAGAGGTTGAACCTCATAAAAAAGCGAATGCAACTATCGCTGCATTCGCTTTCTAAACTAAAACAAATTAGGGTTAAATTAAATTTTATTAATCCAAATCTACCGTAAACGATACGCCAGGTTGCAAGTCATACCCTTCTGATAACTCAACAACAATTACCATATCAGAATCAATTCTTACATTTAATGAACTATTAGTACTAGTAAATCCCGTAATGTTATGTGGTTCAGAAAAGGTAAAGTAATATCTATCCGTTTTTCCAGCAGGAAATAATCCAAATACATTCACCCAAAATGGGTCGGTGTCATCTGGCAATACGGAGAAACTTATAGTAGTTTCTGTAAAATTAATGCTGTACAATCCATTAATATCACCAGCTGGTGTACCTGCCTGTGCTAAAGCAGTCGCAAATTCTGTCGTTGAATTTGAAAGTGTAGCAAATTCGTCATAGGCATCATCAGCCTGCCCAAACAAACTTGGATAAGTCACTTCAGCTTCATTTGGATCTTGCAATGTGTTTCTTAGTGTTATGTTTACTCCTTCCGTAAGTGGCTGAGTATTGTCGTCATCATCCTTACAAGATGAGAAAGCTAAAACGCCCAAAAGGGCAAAAAATAAGATTCTATTCAATTTCATTGTTTTTAATTTTAATAGTAAAGTTTAATTATTTTTTTGTTAATCTAAACACAGTTACAAATGCCCATATTTCAATGGCAACAATCACCACATGAATCCAAAAGTCAGCCGTCGGTGAAGCAGGTGCATTCAAGATTGGGTATAAAGGATCAATTATCATCTCTTGTCCTTCGCTGACAATATTCATTAGGAGTACAACAAGGAACTGTTTCGGATCTTGTGTAATAAGGACATAAATAGATGCAATGACCATTACGAATGTTCTTGCCCCCATTTCATAGACAAGATTTAGCATCGGTACACTCTCTACTGCCACTCCAGTATCTGCCATCATTTGATGATTAAAGAAGTACATGTAGACTTGTCCTAACATGATAATTATGAGAATGACTTGAACAATGTTTACCCAAATCGGAATTTTTGTTTTGGTGTTATGCCGCATTTTGTTATTACTTTTTGTGATAAGCGCGGGAAACTTCAAAGCTATCTTCAAACCAGTTCCATAAAATAACTTTTCCGTCTTTCACTTTTACTCGTAATGCATAGGTGAACTCCTTAGTTTGTTGATTGGAGTTTGTTAATTCACCAATCATTTGCCCAAAGAATGCAGCAGTATCACCGTTGGCAAAGGCATCATTTGGTTCCCATTTTATGGTTTTGAATCCAGCTCCAAACTTGGGCATGAAGTCTTCCAAAATGGTTTTCTTTCCGTTCCAAGGGCCTATCCAGGGTACATTGGAGTCACCAGCGTTTTGCCAAATCATATCTTCATGCATCAGATTCATCATGGTTTCCATATCTCCTTTTCCCATGGCATCCATAAAATTCATGGCAATATCCATGGTTGCTTTTGATTGTTTTTCCATGTTATTTTCTTTATTGGTTTGATTTATTTTTTCAGTATTAGTAGATTGCATTTCTTTTTTATTCGAATCACAACCTAGAAATGTCATCAAGGATAACAGGCTGATAATAAAAACTAATTGCCTCATGATTTTAATTGTTTCATGGCCGTTCCCCAATCTTCCAGGTGATGCACTTCTTGGACTTTTCCATCAACAATGGTATGGATATCAATCGTCATAATTTTGAATGATTTTGACCCGTCTGTAGGTAAGCCCATGAAGTCTCCATTTGGAGTTCCTGAAGCAAGACTTCTTACAACATATTTGTTGCCTTCATTAATTATTTCTTGTGGCACCCATTTCAAATCAGGAATCAACTTCCAAAAGAATCCTAATTGTCCAGTCAGTTGTTCTTTGGTTTTAGATTCAACAGAGCCTTTGGAAACAAAATTATCGGCTAAAATATTTGCCAAAACCGGTTCTGGTCTTGTTTCAGAATTTACGGTAAGTGCTTTTTCATAAAAAGCCATTAATGCTTCTTTGTTTGTCATAACATTTTTTTGATGAAGTTTTAAAACAACTTCAATTATTGAATGACACAAAGGTAGCGGGACTAGGAAAGTCTATTGAGATGAAAAAAAACCTTTTTAGGGTAAAAATGGGAAAGTCTAATAAGTATATATTTAGGTAAGACCTAAACAGATTTGCAAGAGGTCCTAAATTGACTTGGAGATTCGCCGGTATATTTTTTAAAGAATTTGAAAAAATTAGTAGGCTCATCAAATCCGACTTGATAAGCAATTTCAGTTAAGGAGTTTTGAGAATTGATGATTAATCTTTTCGATTGGATGACTACAATATCATTGATAAATGTTTTGGCAGATTTATGTATAATGCTTTGGGTAACATTATTTAGCGTCTTGGTGGTCACACCCATTTCTTTAGCAAAAAAGGATACCTTTTTATGGTTAAAACATTCCTTTTCGACTAATGCTTGCAATTGCAAAAACATGGAAAGGTATTTATGATTATCAAAAACAACATTGTCTTTTGATTTTATTCGAAATAGCTTTGTAATAATAACTTGAATAAAACTTCTTACAATATTCAGAGAATAGTCATCATCTGTATCAAAATATTCTTTCTTTATTAAATTTATCAAGGTCATTATTTCACCACACTCCACTTCATTCAATTGTAACTTTGGAGAGGCTAACATTTCATTAAACAGTAAAAATGTTTTTGATGCTTCTAATTGGTTGGATTGATTTAAAATAAAATTTTCGGTTAAAAGGAGCAGAACCCCTTTTGCTTTACTTTTATAAAACTTATGAATACTATCTTTTCGTAAAGTAAATAAGGTTCCCTTTTTCATGTCATAATCTTTAAAATTCACATTGTACACACCTTCTTTTTGCGTACATAAAAGAATCACATAAAAAGATAATTTATGAAAATCAAATTGATTGTGGTCTGTTGGTCTTTGTTTTAGAACATCCTCCAACTTCACTAAATCAAAATGAGATTTGCTCCTATTTTTATTTTTAAATTTTATTTCTTTGAATTGCTTTTTCATTGATCTTACTTAAGAGTCTGTTTAAAATCCAGGTTGCTCTTTTTACAAAGAAGTTGTTTAAAAAGTGTCTTCAGAACCGAGGATAAAGGCTTGGTTGTCAAGACGAAACTCATTTATTTTTTCATAGCCTTAGCTATTGGAAACATAAATAGCTGAAGCCCGCCTGCCAGCGGGCAGGTATTGGCAACCAATGCTAAATCTGCAAGGTTGAAAATACTTTTTAAACAACTTCAAATATAAAAACTCCATTGCTATTAACAACAGCAACAGAGTTTTCTATTTTATAACATTTTCATTATCAAACCATAGAAAAACGATTATGCGGCACAAGAAGTCAGCATGGCTTTACCGCCATCCACCATGTGAGAGGCATACACTTGTTTTTTACCCAACACATATTCGCCATAATATTGAGTACCAGCCATGTCCATATTGTCGGCATAAATGATAGTGCCTCCATGAAATTGTGGTTCCAACATCTGGAAAAGCGGCAAGTACAAGTCTTTCCAACCATCCAAAAACAGAAAATCAATGGGGTCAGCATATCCTTTTAGGGTTTCCATCGCATCTCCAATTCTTACTTCCACATAGTCATTCAAGCCAGCCTCTGAAACGTTTTGGATCGCTCTGGTTGCTTTACTTTCTAACAATTCAGTCGTAATAACTTTTCCTCCCGTTTGACGAACAGCATCTGCTAAATAAATAGTAGAGATGCCAAAGGATGTCCCAAACTCCACCACATTTTTGCAATCATTTTCAATAATCAATTGACGAATTGCTTCTCCCTGTTCTTTTGAAATAGGAAGATAAGCATGCTCAAAATCGGAAGGCTGCATGGGTCGAAAAATGGATTTGACCATTCCTTTTCCAATGCGCATGTAGTCTTTCTTTGCGTCATCGTGTAATCCACGGAGCGTATTTTCTACGCGGTCTATTTTATATCTATTCATGATACAAAAATGAGCATTAAACGAATGGGTTGCACGATAAAATAAAGCCTAAATATGGTAATAATGGGAAACTCAATTGAGCTCTTTTCATATTAATCCCATTTATCGCCCGCTATCCATTTAATACTTCTTTAAACTCTATTAAGATTCTTAAGAAAGTTGCATCGGTACTTCCATGAGGAGTATCCGACTATTTTTATCCGCTTTGATTTCAAAACCATCGACATTCCAAATCCCAAAGCCATCTCTTTTTTCTAACGCCTGTCCAGCTATTTCGGCCGTTCCTTCGATGATGAAAGCATAGACGCCATTGCCAGATTTATTCATTTTATAGTCGGTGCAAACTTCCTTGTCAAACTTCCCTAAATGAAACCAGGCATCCTGATGAATCCAAACCCCCTGGTCATCGGGGTTCGGTGAAAGCACCTGATTGAATTCATTTTTCTTTTCGATGTCTTTGATCGAAATTTGATCGTATCGTGGTTCTACATTTTTCTTGTTTGGGAACAACCAAATTTGTAACAGCTTCATATCTTGGTCAGCATTGACGTTGAACTCGCTGTGTTGGATGCCGGTTCCTGCACTCATCACCTGCACATCGCCACGCTGTACGATCGCGCCATTGCCCATACTGTCCTTGTGCTCCAGAGCACCTTCAAGAGGAATAGAAATGATTTCCATATTGTCATGCGGGTGTGTACCGAAGCCTTTTGAAGGGGCTATCTTATCGTCATTAAGTACTCTTATTACACCAAAGTTCATCCGATCAGGATTGTGATAACTTGCAAAACTGAAGGAGTGATTTACTTCAAGCCAGCCATGATTTGCAGAACCTCTTGTGTCTGCTTTATGTAATACGGTATTCATTGTTTTTATTTCTTTTTGATTTGGTAAATGATTAAAACCCACCTGACTCATGAGCTTGTCGTAGGTTGATTTTTTAGTATTTGACGCTTTTACAGTGGTAGGCAAAACTGCTCCTGCTAAACCAGCAATCAATGATTTTTTGATGAAATTTTTTCTATCCATGATTTGAACTTGATTAAACTTTTGTGGTGAAATGTATATTACAAAATTCGGGTATTTGAATTAGAAATACAATAAGATAGCTTAACAAAGGAAGTTAAGGTAGATTAACTTTTTGTTTACTAGGAATTTAGTAAACGTTGTACTCCAACTGCCTTTACTTTAAGCATTGAACCCGAAGCTTGGCAAGACATCCGAAGTTTTTGAAACTTCGGATGTCTTTCTCCTAAAGGCAAAAAAAGACATTGCTTCCATTTGAAGCTGAAGTAGGTACACTTAACACTGAAGGAAGGTTTAAATAAAAGTTTCCTTTACGAAAATATCAACTCGACTTGTACATAAGTTCGTCGAATTCAGATTCAAATACCTTCAACAAATTCCAAAAAAACTTTCTTATGCAATTCAAGATCCATACTAGGGGAAAGTGCGACTCGTGCAATATAATCTTTGTCGCCTTCTTTAGTCGTTCCTTGAGTAGATGTGGCAGGGATCGTCCAGTAACATCCTTTCAATTGCCCATAACTAACACAATGCTTACTTTCACCAGGAATTCGTTGTATCATCAGATTAATCAACTTATGATTTAATGCTCTTTTGTAAGCTTCTTTTTCTTCATCAGTCTGTCCTTTCGTAGGCAAGTCTAATGAAAACACGGATGGTGTAAATCCTTGGTTTGCCAATTCCTCTGAAACAAAATTGATTTTCGCTTGTGGCAAAGCGCCCTTGACGAAATTGACAAACTCACGCGTATTATTATAGGCATCAATTATTCTTTGTTTCATCGAAGGCAGTTGTTTTGCTAATACTTCAATTTGAAAATTGGTCGCCTCATTATCACAAAGTTTTAGATGCATTTCTATTTTATCCATCAAAGCTTCCGTTTTTTTATTTCCTACACAATAGCCGGCCGTACATAACCCACCACTTGCAAATTTGGATCCACTCGAATATGAAATAGTTCGAATCGTAGATAGGATTGCCCCTTCGCCCAGGAAGTGTACATTAGGGCAGAATGTTTGATCCAAAATAAAAACGGGATCTATAGCAAGTTCACCTGATGCCGTTTTACGGGTAGCACTTAAAACAGCTTTTAACTTTTCAAGATCCGGAACCTCAACTCTAGGATTTGTTGGAATTTCAGCAATGATATATGGGATCGCATCTTCTTCAGCAATTTTAGTTAAAACTAAATCAATACTTTGAACCATATCATGGTCACCATCCACTGGCAAATCTACTACTTCTACATTACCAATACAGGCAGCGACCCGTCTTGCCTGGTCATTTGTTCCACCATAACAGTTTGGAGGAACAATGATTTTGATCGCCTTTCCTTTATGCTTTTCTAGTGCATCGTGGATGAGCCCCATCATGATTGCATATTGGATAGACAGGCCACTAGATCCGAGTAGTGCCTTTGTCGTGGTACCAGTAATTTCTTTGATAGCATTCAGGACCAATGTTCTATCCGTCTCTACATTGGTTTCACTATGCTCAAAAGAAGATTGCTCTATCAGCAAGTTTAAGGCAGCCAGGCAATTGATTGGCGTCATCGCAATACTTTCTCTTCTTCGGACATGTTGAATATCTGAGATATAATTCTCATTGTTCTCACCATTCACTAACACAACACTTCCAAGTTTTCCTTGAAGATTGACAAGGAAGTCAATATTTGAGCTAAAATTAAACGCACTTGCATCTTGTTGAGTAATGAAAATAGTACTGCCGTCAAAAGAAGATACCGCTTCCATTTTATCAACCTGCTTTAATTCAAACTGATAACCATAAATACTTCGTAGCACTTCAGCATCAAAAGCATCAGGCAATTTATCTGTGTAAACAATCTGAGTGTTTTTATTTTCGAATAAATTTTTTCTTAGAACGGCCAAAAGAGGAATCGTCTTTGAGGAAAAGCTGATGACACTCTCTGGCTTTAAATCATTTGACTTAGCAATTACCCATTCTAATACACAAGATAATGGATGACCTAATCGAATATAGTCGAAAGCTGTGGGTAATTCACTTAGAGCCGATCTTTTGAAATTATTGTCATTATACAAGGCTTCAAACTGTTCTAAGAATTGAACTTTGGCCAATTGTTCTTCATAAATATCTAGTCGGTGGGTCGTTAGCCTCAACCAGTCCGTTGGTATATTATTCAATATCTCTTTAATATAGCTCAGCATATTCTTGTCTTTCATAATTTCAGATCAGATAGAGCGGTAAGATACGTTAATTAGACTTATGTTGAAAGTGATTTTTTGAGGACTGAGATCATATGGGGCTTTGACTTTGTCCTTGTTGGACATTGATGGAGACTACCGATATTGTAACTAGCTCAAGGTTAGTACGAGCAAAAAAAACGAGTTACATACAATTTATTTTGTTTGAACTAATCTCTAGATCGGTTACTCTTAAAAAAAACAATAGCTATTTGAGTTTTAATTCAAGTCGCTATTACTTTTACTAACTTCTGGAGTAGTTAATTATTTGTTCACCTCTTTAAGAAGTGCGTTAGCTGCTAATTTACCAAACTCGTTAGCTGCTTGAGGACTAGCTCCGGTAATTAATTTTCTATCAATATGGCAAGTGCCGTCCGCTTTTTCATTAATAATAGTAACACCCAATTTGTTTAAACGCTCACCATATATCCATGTCAAAGCACCTGGCGTATAACCGATCATCGGCCCTTGTGCATCAACAGCATCTGGAAAAGAAGCAATTTTGTAACCTTTGTAAGGGAATGCTTTGCTGCTGTCTAAATTTCCAGCTAACAATGCGGCTGGGCCATGACAAATAGCAAGCATATGCATGTCATTATCATGCGACCAATGAATTACTTTATTCAAATCCATATTTTCAGGCAAGCCAAGCATCGCTCCGTGTCCTCCTGGAATCATAACAGCTATATAATCTGTGCTGTCAGTCATTTCATTTTGAACAAAGTCTGATAAACTTTTAGGATTTTCAAACTTATTCTTGAATTCTGAATAGATGGCTTTTATATTTTTATCTTCTCCTGGCATTGCCCACATTTCAATTTTCACTGACTTTCCAGTTGGCGTTACAATATCTACATCGAAACCTGCATTTTTTAAGTGTAACATTGGTAGCATCATTTCGACAGGATGATTACCAGTTGAAAACTTTTTACCACTATCCATGGTCATGTTTCTTTCTTCGGTACAAACCATTAGGACTTTTTTGTTTCCTGTATGCGGATTCTCATAAGTAGTATTATCAAAATCAGTTGTAGGAGACGTTGCCATTTTCAATGCCAATGGTGATGGAATGTAGGCACCACCTTCAATAGCCGTTGGCTTAGTCGTTATGTAAAAAGCGATAAAAGCGATCACAAGAAAAGCTGCTAATCCAATTAATATTTTTTTTAACATTGTTTTTAATTATTTTATGAATGAAGAGTTTTTGACTGGTAGTTTAAGTAAGTGCTTAAGAATCTTTTTTAATTAATTTTGTGACTGTTCAGCAGTATCTGCTTTAAGACCGGAGACGGAAGATCGAAGACCGAAAGCTTGTCCCGATTCTTTCGGGGTTTCCCGCTAACGTTAAGCGATTGTGGAACTAGGGTGGGTGCCTCCCGAGGTTTCGGGGAAGGCTTTCGGTCTTCCGTCTCCGGTCTTCGGTCTATTCAGAAAACGGCTGAATAGTTACTTAATTTTTATAACAATTTTACCTTTCGACCTTCCTGATGCTAGATGCGTGAATGCTTCAATACTTTCAGAGAAGGGATATACTTTATCAATGATAGGTTTGATCTTTTCGTCTTCGATCAAAGTTTTAAGTTCCTCTAAATGAGCCCCGTTCGGGTGCATAAAAACAAACTTATAAGAAGCTTCTTTGGCACTAACTAGTTTAGATAATTCTTTTGGCAATTGGTATTCAGTCATTCCGAAAGCATGGGCGCTCTCTTTATCAAGCGGGCCAACAACACTAACAATTCTTCCGCCTTTTTTTATTACTTGAAACGCTTCCAAAGTATAGTTTTTTCCAAGTGTGTCAAATACGATATCTGCGTCTTTTACGATGGATTTATAATCCTCTCTTTTGTAATCAATTACTCTATCTGCTCCAAGCTCTTTGACCCATTCTACATTGCTTGTAATGCTTTCATTAATTGTCTTTTTTAATTTCACTTAGAAGTTGTTTTAAGTTATTTCCTATGTCTGCGGATAAGGCATTGATCCCCAGAGCTTCAGCTTTTCCTCGTCACCGTAGCTTTGGCTACGAAACTCAGAAAGAGCT
>Ga0114953_1002946_pt1 | contig 11736 bp, 9 predicted proteins | sample SidtaG_FD_87298 | JGI IMG/M metagenome (GOLD analysis project Ga0114953, IMG submission 87298) | Marine algal microbial communities from Sidmouth, United Kingdom - Sidmouth_Male2 metaG | ecosystem: Host-associated > Algae > Red algae > Unclassified | place: Sidmouth, United Kingdom | collected...
AAAGCCCGGTTCGACACCGTCCGCACCCACTTCGCCACGAGGTTTCAAAACGTCCCCAGCGCCCCGAACTGGGTCCCGCGCCGCCAACACCGCGCCGCCGCCGAACGCATGCTCTGGCTGCGTTCGTAATTCGAGGAACAGGCTCGCCCAGCTGATTTGCTTCAAAGACCAGAACTCGAATCCCCTTTTTGACCCACACGTTCTTTCGATGACTTTCTCCATTCATTGAATCCAGAAATTGCCATAACAAGAAAGGCAATAGAACAAAGCGACGAAGAAGGCAGCCAGAGCCACAGACCCGAACATCCACGCAATAAAACCCAGAATACCCAAGGTGAGGGGGGCTGAAGCCCCGCCAACGGCGGCGGACGGTGACAGAAAGAACCCTAGCAAACGTGCCACAAGACCGCAAATCGACTTCTCGAATACCGACCTGATCGATGCCAAGTGCCTGCTCAAGCACACACGCCGCGAACCGCGGTGCTGGAACAAGATGCATGTGCAAGGAGCTGCGCGCGGACAGGTGCCAAGGACAAGAAATGACCGTGCCCCCCCCTATTGGGTCCTTCTGAAGGCACTGTTTTCCCGTAGTAGGTTCGACCATCGAATTTTCCGCGTGAACAATTTTAGCGCAACGACCACCACCACTCGAACGCAACGAACTAGCAAAATTCTCGCGTTGCCATCCAGCACTCGCCCCCCTAGAACCCAGACCAATGCGAGGAACTAAAAATTGAGCGAGTCGAACCATTCTGGAACCGCTGCCTTCATTTGGGCCGTGGCCGATCTACTACGCGGGGACTTCAAGCAGTCTCAGTACGGACGGGTTATCTTGCCCTTCACCTTGCTGCGCCGACTCGAGTGTGTTCTCGAACCTTCGCGCGACAAGATGCTCAAGGAGGCCGCGAAATCCGAAAAGATGCCAGAAGCCGCGCGCGAGAAAATTCTGCTCAAGGCCGCCGGACTCACATTTTACAACACCTCGCCGCTGCGCCTCGACACCCTGTCCGCATCGCAGACCCTGGACGACATCGAATCCTACGTCCTCGGTTTCTCACCGGACGCGCGTGAGGTGTTCGAGCAATTCAAGTTCTCGGACTTCTGCCAACAGCTCGACACCGCGAACCTGCTCTTGCTCGTGGTCCAAAAGTTCGCCGCCTTCGACCTGTCCCCTGAACGCATCGACAACCACGACATGGGCCTCGCCTTCGAGGAGCTGATCCGCCGCTTTGCCGAATCCTCCAACGAGACCGCCGGCGAACACTTCACGCCCCGCGATGTCGTTCGGCTCACCACCGCGCTGGTCTTTACCGACGACGACGAGGCGCTCACCACCGCAGGAAAGGTGCGCACCATCTACGACCCGACCGCCGGTACCGGCGGGTTCCTATCCTCGGGAATGGAGTACGTTCACGAGATGAACCCGGACGCGCGCATCGTCCCCTTCGGCCAGGAGCTGAACCCCGAGTCCTACGCCATCTGCAAGGCCGACATGCTGATCAAAGGCCAGGACGTCCGTAACATCCGGCTTGGCAACACATTGTCTGAGGACCATCTCGCCGGTGAACGCTTCGACTACATGCTGTCCAATCCGCCCTTTGGCGTGGATTGGAAAAAGGTCGAGAAACAGATCCGCGACGAGCAGAAAATCAAAGGCTACGAGGGGCGGTTCGGCCCCGGACTGCCACGCGTGTCCGACGGCTCGCTGCTGTTCCTCATGCACCTGATTTCCAAGATGCGTTCGCCCAAAGATGGTGGCTCGCGCATCGGCATCATTCTCAATGGCTCACCACTATTCACCGGCGGGGCCGGTAGCGGCGAGTCCGAGATCCGCCGACATGTTCTCGAGTCCGACCTGCTCGAAGCCGTCGTCGCCTTGCCGACGGACATGTTCTATAACACCGGCATTGCCACCTACATTTGGCTGCTGAACAACGACAAGCCCAAGGAGCGCAAAGGCAAAATGCAGTTGATCAACGGCGTCGAACTCCACGGTAAAATGCGCAAGTCCCTCGGCTCGAAGCGCAAGGAGATGAAGGAGCAACACGCGGCCGAGATCATCCGCTTGCATGGCGCATTCAAGGAAACCAAGATCAGCAAGATTTTCGACACCACCGCTTTCGGCTTCCGCCGCATCACCGTCGAACGCCCCCTCCAACTCACCTTCCATCCCGGCGACCCCGAACGCCGCGAGGCCATGCAGGCCGACAAGCCCTGGACGAAATGGAAGGAGGAAGACCGGGAAGCTGCCCTCAAGGCTCTCGACGCGCTCGCGACCAAGGCCGAACGAATTCCCTCCCGCGCTGATTTCCTCGACCAGCTCAAGGCCGCCGGATTCAAAGCCACCGCCGCCCAAGGAAAGTTCCTCGCCAAGCACCTCGCCGAACACGATCCTGACGCCGCCGTGTGCACCAACAAGAAAGGCGCGCCTGAGGCAGACAGTGCCTTGCGGGACTTCGAAAACATTCCGCTCAAAGACGATGTGCAAACCTACTTCGAACGGGAAGTCCTACCGCACGTTCCCGACGCCTGGATCGACGGGGGCAAGGCCGACGAGAAGGACGGCCTTCCCGGGATCGTCGGCTACGAGATCCCCTTCACCCGCCACTTCTACGAATACGTTCCCCCGCGTCCGCTGGAGGAGATCGACGCCGAGCTGGAGGCCGTGAGTTCAGAGATTGTTCAGTTGCTACAGGAGCTCGGGAACTGAAGCGCTATTCGAAATACCAAGAGTCCGGCCTCGAATGGCTGGGTAAGGTTCCGGCGCCCTGGCGACTCTCAAGGCTCGGTGGGCATTTCGACGAAAGGCGGGAAAAGGCCAGCGACAAGGACTTCGCGCCGCTGTCGGTGACCATGCAAGGCATCGTCCCGCAGTTGGAAACTGCTGCAAAAACAAAAGACGGGGATAACCGGAAACTCGTTCGTCGCGGTGACTTTTGCATCAATAGCCGCTCCGACCGCAAAGGCTCATCGGGGCTTTCTGAACTCGATGGGACCGTCTCCTTGATTACGACCGTGATGACCCCGCGAGCGACTATTGACGGCGCATTTGCTCATCATCTCCTGCGCAGCTATCCGTTCCAGGAAGAGTACTATCGCTGGGGAAAGGGGATCGTCGCGGACCTTTGGAGCACGAACTTTTCAGCCATGGCAAATATCACATTGCCAATCCCGCCCCTCGAAGAACAAAAACAAATCGCCGCCTTCCTCGACCACGAGACGACGCGAATGGACCGCCTCATCACCTTGCAGGAACGCCTCATCGAGCTGCTGAAGGAGAAGCGGCAAGCGGTCATCAGCCAAGCCGTGACCAAGGGCCTCGACCCGTCTGTCTCGATGAAGAAATCAGGCATCCAAAGTTTGAGCGAGGTGCCCTCACATTGGCGGGTCCAAAAACTGGCTTGGAATTTATCATCTCCACTGAAGAACGGAGTTTCCCCGCCAATTAATACGGAAGGTTCAATCCCGAGCTTCTCTATTGCCGCTGTACGCAATGGGATTGTTACCCTGGAAGGAAACCTAAAATTTGCAGATATCGGGGAGGCAGAATCCGAGTCGTTCCGCGTTAGAAAAGGCGATATCTTAGCGTTGCGCGGAAATGGGAACCGAACCCTCGTAGGATCGGCAGGTATTCTGTTAGAAGAGCCGCCAGAACATTGTATCTATCCTGACATATTAATCCGCATCCGCTTGGTCGAGACTGTCCATCCGCAATTCCTCATAGCGCTTTTGAACACTGCGCTACGCACTGAAATCGAACTTTCAGCCCGGACGGCCTCGGGGGTCTGGAAAATCTCGGGGGAGGCCTTGAAGGCATTAAGGATGCCGCTGCCAAGCTCCGCAGAGCAAACAGCGATTGTACGACATTGCTCCGAGAAGGTTGCGGAAATCTCTTCTCTCATCTCTAAATCTGAAGCCTCCCAGAAGCTCTTAGCCGAACGAAAATCCGCCCTTATCTCTGCTGCTGTTACCGGTAAAATTGACGTGCGAAATTGGGAGGTGGCCGATGCCTCCCCCCCTTGAACTGAACGAGGTAATCGGACGCGCAAATATGGGAGTCTCGCGTCCATTCGTCTGCAAAGCAGGCCCGGAAAAGCTCCAGTATTGGGTGAAAGGACAAGGAAACGGTTGGAGTCGCGATGAGCTTTGCTTCGAGTGGATTGCAGCGCGTCTGGCTGGAGAAATTGGCCTGCCAATGGCAACGCCAGCACTGATTCAGATTCCCAATGAGGTGGTTCGGTATTCTTCCATGCCAGATATCCGCGACCTTGGCGAAGGCGTTGCATATGGCTCACAGCATATTGCCAATAGCCGCTTTCTGGAATTTTCGCAGATTGATTTTGTGCCGACCGAGTTGCGAGCAGGAATCTTCTTTTTCGATTGGTGGGTTCAAAACCAAGACCGGATGCTAGGCGAACTGGGTGGCAATGTAAACTTGCTTTGGGAGGACTCCCAGGAGCAACTAACGGTCATTGACCACAACAATGCATTCGACCCGGAATTCGATGAAAGCCAGCACGCGGTGGATCATGTATTTGCCAAGGTTCTGCCCCAAAAAACCGTGTTTTTGGAGATATTCGCCAATCTTGCGGTCGGCATAATTCCCAAATTGGAGCAGATTCTTAAGGAACTACCTTTTGAATGGACGGAAATGGATGGGTTGCCGGAGTTTGACAAAGACCATATTCGTTCGATCTTGAATCGTATCCACGACTGGTCTTCTTTCTGTACAGGGCATCAATGAAAAACGTCTGCAACTACAGCCTGATACGCTTCATGCCGTATCCCGACACCGGAGAGTTCATAAATCTAGGGCTCGCCTTGCTGTGCCCACAAACGGGGTTCTTTGACTACCTCCTTGAGACATCCAAGACTCGTCGCATCACTCAGTTCTTCCCTGAACTCACTGGGCACCTCATTGCGTTCCGTAAAGAGCGGCGCGCAGTGCAATCAGAGATGGACCGTATTCACAAACTTCTGCAACGTGCAGGGGAGGGAATGCGCCTAGATCTCGAAGCAGAGCAGGCTAATCAGGTTTTCGCGGGTCTGCTACATGCGCGCGAAGGCGTTTTTCACTATAGCCCGATCCGCACTGTAATGGCCGATCATCCGGCGGAGTGCCTACAAGATCTTTTCCATTATTATGTGAGGCGAAATTTCACCTTCCATAATGACGGAAATGAGGAGGAGCGCATCAGGAAGAGCGTACATGACACGCTCGTACGGAGAGAGTTGAGCAGCTACTTCACCCGCAAGATTTACATGGACGAACATGTGAAAGTGAGCCTCCCTTTCGTTCATTTGCGCGAAGGCCGCTCCATTTGTGGTATCCGTCCTTTGAATTTTGATCTCATGGAAACTCAGGATATCGTGGCCAAGGGCGACCGGTGGAAGAGCCGCATTGACCGATTGAGGGACATTCCAGACCACCCATCCGAGCTGCTTATTGTGACAAAGCTCCCAGAGAATGTTCACAGCCAACGCTGGCGTGTAGCCGCAGAGATGATGGAGGAACTAGACTTGATCGAAGGATTGAGGTGTGCCGTTGATAGAGAGGAAGAAGCCAAAGTTCTCTCATTCGCAAGGCGTTTTGTATTAGCAGCGCATGATTGACGGCAGCCCTTCCGACTACGACCGCGAATACGCGCTCTTGGCCCAATGGGAGCGCCTCGAAAAGTACCACGGCGCGAACACCGGCGAGGCGCTGCTCAAGGCGGTGGCGCGCGAGCTGGACAAGAGGGGCACCTTGGCGGTGCTGCGCGGCGAAGTGAAGGACCGGGGCGCGCGCGTCAAGCTGTGCAGGTTGAAGCCGGATCACGCGATGAACCCGGATGCCTCGCGGCGCTACGCCTGCAACCGTCGCGCGTGGTGCCCGAACTCGTGTACTCGCCGCACATTTCCGAGTACGGCGAGGGAGGCAAGAAATGGCGCATCGATCGCGCAATGTGAATTTAAGGAGAAAAAAGATGATCAAGGAAGTTAAGTTTCAGTGCCCATATTGTGAGCTCCGGTTAGAGGCGGAGGAGGACCTCTTTGGAGAAGAATTGGACTGCCCTGGCTGCGCGAGTACAATTACAGTCCCAAGTCCTCCCCCGGCTCCCGACCCTCCGCCCCCAGAGCACAAGGACTGCCCATTTTGCGGGGAGCAGATCAAGTGGGTTGCCAAGAAGTGCAAGCATTGCGGTGAGTTTCTGGAAAAAAAAGCGTCTTCAAAGCCGGGGAAAAAGTACTCTCTGCCTAAAAGTTCGTCTCCGTCAACGCAGCGGAGACGAGCCGCCCCAAAGACGGTAAAGACGAATGTCAAACAAGGTGCGCTGATAGGAGCAATCGTCTGCCTGGGAGTCGGCATGGCGCTCATGTCGATTAGCTTGCTAACCTTTATCGCTTACGCCCCTCTTTTTCTTGCCGCGTTCATCCTCAGCATTGTGGCCATGTCTCAAGGGCGCGTGACCGGCGGGATCTTGGCCCTCTTGTTCACCGTAATCGTTCCACCAGTTATGTGGTTCGGACTTACATCTATTAGGTTGGAGAAGAGCCTCGATTCGCTAAGTTCCTCGCCAATTCTAAATTCCAACTACGAATCTGACAGCGGCAACGCGGCACCGATCCGTCATGCGGTATCCTTAGAGAATCCTCCAGTTGCTTCAGAAAAGATGGAACATGGAAGCATTAGCGTGGATGTCAGATACTGGCTCTATCGTAGCCCAAAGTATCTGGCGATAATTTCAGAGTACCAGTATAATAGAGATCAAATTGTAAATGGTGAGGAATTTAGTTCCTTCGGCTGGATCAAGAAGGCTCGGATATCAGGAGTCGAAGTTTCGGTTGATGAGACCTTCAAGATTAATCTTAGCCCGAGGCGGATTACCAAGTATTGGAATAAGGTCGTACGAAAAGGCGATGTTCGGCGCGACGTTTCCGTTTACAATTTGCCGGACAAGGATCTTGATTCCATAAGCGTCAGACTCCTGATCGACCATAAAAACTGGGATTTCGCCTCTACCGACAAAACCATTTGGCACCCGATCTCAGACCTCGCCGAAGTCACAGACTCGGATCTTTACGAATTGGAATAACTTTGAGGTTCGCACGTGTGCGGTGTGCAGCAAGCTTTCCAACACTCCCGCTGGGACAAGCCCGCTACGGGAGCTTAAGAATTCCACAAATTACAACCGCGAACCGCGCTCCATCCGGAGGACCTAACCGGCTTCGCGCGCGAGGCCTGGCCGGACCAGTGGGGACGCCTCGAAAAGTATCACGGCGCGCAAGCACATAAACACGGCGGCTATCCGTCTCCCATCCCACTACATTCGGCTTTTATCTGTTCAACCCCGAGATCTGAGAAAAGGCTCCTCGCTACCTTTAGAACCATTGAAACCAAGGCGTCAGCGGTCTTTTCATCTTGGTAGAAAAAAAAGAAGCGATCACCCTCTGAGGACGTAAACGCAGTGGATAAATAGGCTCGGAGTTCGAAACTCTCGTAGGCTGGGAAGCCATCAGAAGCTTCCATACTAAGTGGTTCCACGCCGGTCATGAATAGGTCTTTGTCAAAGCGCTGTTCCGAAAGAAGACGGTAGAACTCCTTTTCGAATGCGAGCTCAACGGAAGTGACGAGTTCAGGCTTTCGAATTTCGATTAGAGAGGAGGCGATGTTTCCAAAATACACATCCACTTCAATGCAGAGAAAACTATCCCACTCGAAGTCGGATTCAGATTCCGTAATTTTCATTATCATCACGCACTCTTCCTAAGCTCAATTGGGAAGTGGTCAATCAAAGGAAAGAGCAGCGACTGGAAAATATTTCCGGGCGTGCCATCCGTGAAACTGTACTGATATTAAGGATCTCCCTCGGGTGATTTTAGTCAGGTACTGAGACGCAACAGTTTGGGGAAGTGGTTTACCTGTTGGTCGTTTGGTGTAGACCTTCCACATGGCCGACTCACGCGAACTAGCATTTCAAAACGAAGTCATCGCCGAACTGAAAGCCTCTGGCTGGCTGGTCGGCGCCCCGTCGAACTATAACCGCGAACGCGCGCTCTACCCCGAGGACCTAGTCGGCTTCGCCCAGGAAGCATGGCCGGTCCAGTGGGAGCGTCTCGAAAAACACCACGGCGCGAACACCGGCGAGGCGCTGCTCAAGGCGGTGGCGCGCGAGCTGGACAAGAGCGGCACCTTGGCGGTGCTGCGCGGCGAAGTGAAGGACCGGGGCGCGCGCTTCAAGCTGTGCGCGTTCAAGCCGGACCATGAAATGAACCCGGACGCGTCGCAGCGTTATGAACTCAACCGCTTGCGTGTCGTTCCCGAACTCGTCTACTCGCCGCACATTGCCGAGGACGGCGAGGGGGCCAAGAAATGGCGCATTGACCTTGTCTTGTTCGTGAACGGGATTCCGGTGGCCACCCTCGAACTCAAGTCCAGTTTCAAGCAGGACGTCAGCCTCGCCAAGTTGCAGTACAAGCGCGACCGGCAGCCGGTTGACCCGGCGACCAAGAAAGCCGAACCGCTGCTGACCTTCAAGCGCGGGGCCTTGGTGCACTTCGCGCTCAGCCAGGACGAGGTTTGGATGACCACCAAGCTGGACGGCTTCGACACGTATTTTCTGCCCTTCAACCGAGGCAGCGAGCCGAACGGACAAGGTGGCAAAGGCAATTACCTGCCCGCCGACGGCAGTTATCCGACCGCCTACTTGTGGCGCGAGGTGTTCGAGCCGGACGCCTGGCTCAGAGTTCTGGGGCGCTTCATCCATTTGGAGGTTGAGGAGTTGGAAGACGACCGCGGACGCAAGCGGACCAAAGAAACCATGATCTTCCCGCGTTTCCATCAGTGGCAAGTGGTGAACCAGCTTGTCGGGGCGGTGCAAGTGGAAGGGACCGGCGAAAACTATCTGGTGCAACACAGCGCCGGCAGTGGCAAATCGAACTCGATCGCTTGGACCGCGCACCAGCTTTCCGCCCTCTACAAGGACGGCGAGCCGCTGTTCGCGGCGGTGGTAGTCGTGACTGACCGGAAGGTGCTCGACAACCAACTGCAAGAAACCATTCACCAGTTTGATCCGACCCCCGGTGTGGTCGAACGCATCCGCCGTGACGAGGGCGCAGGCAGCAGTAAGTCCGAGAAACTCGCGGCGGCGCTGATGGGCAAGGCGCGCATCATTATCGTCACAATCCAGACCTTTCCATTCGTGCTGGCGGCGATCCGCGAGAACGCGAGCCTTGCGGGGAAGCCCTACGCGGTGCTTGCCGACGAGGCGCACAGTTCGCAGACCGGCAGTTCCGCGCGCAAGTTGCGCGAGGTGCTGATGGCCGAGCAGACCGGCGAGGACGAGGAGTTGGACGCCGAGGACTTTCTGCGTCTGAGTTTGTCCGCGCGCGCAGTTAGCGACCGGATTTCCTATTTTGCGTTCACGGCGACGCCCAAGTCCAAGACCTTGGAACTGTTCGGACGCCGACCCGACATGAACAGTCCGGCGAGCGCGACCAACCTCCCCGAGCCATTCCACGTATACAGCATGCGGCAGGCCATCGAGGAGCGCTTCATCATCGACGTCTTGCAGAACTACGTCGCCTACGGCGTGGCCTGGCAGCTTGGACAGAAAGAGGAGGCCGACCGCGAGGTGGACAGCAAGAAAGCCAAGAAGCAGCTATCGCGTTGGGTCCGTCTTCATCCGCACAACATTTCACAGAAGGTTCAAATTGTGGTCGAGCATTTCCGCGAGCACGTCATGAACCAGCTCGACGGCGAGGCCAAAGCCATGCTGGTCACTGGCAGCCGAAAAGAGGCGGTGCGCTACAAGCTCGCTTTCGACAAGTATATCGCGGCACAGGGCTACGGACGCGACGGCAACGGCATCCAAGCCTTGGTGGCGTTCTCGGGGACGGTGGTGGACGAGGAGGCCGGTGCCTGTGAGTTCACCGAACGGAGCATGAACCCGGGCCTCAAGGGCCGCGACATGCGCGACGCCTTCGACAGCGGCGACTTTCAAGTGATGATCGTGGCCAACAAGTTCCAGACGGGTTTCGATCAGCCGAAGCTTTGCGCCATGTACGTGGACAAGCGGCTCGGTGGCGTGGATTGCGTTCAGACCCTCAGCCGCTTGAACCGCACGTATGGCAAGTGGGGTGCCGACAAGCCGACCTTCGTGCTCGACTTTGTCAACGACCCCGAGGAGATCCTCGCCGCGTTCATGCCCTATTACCGGACGGCTCGCCTGACCGATGTGTCCGACCCGAATCTGGTGCACGAGTTGGAGGACAAACTACACGCCTCGCTGCTGTTCGAGTGGCACGAAGTGGAGCTATGTGCCGAAGCCGCGTTCGATCCGAAGAGCAAGGGCCGCGCCGAGCGCCTGACCGCCGCTTGCCACCCAGGCCGCGAACGATACAGGATTCGCCGAGAAGCCGCCTATGCGATGATCAAGCAGGCCACCGGGGAGTTTGAGGAGGCCAAGCTCACTGGCGACAAGAAGGCCGCCAAGGAGGCGCAGACGGAAATCGACAACGCCAAAGAGCAACTCGCGGCGCTCGACCTGATCAAGAAAGACTTCGGCAGTTTCATCCGCTTCTACGAGTTCATCAGCCAGATTGTGGACTTGGACGACGAGAAGCTCGAAAAGCTCTGTATCTACGCGCGACATCTCCTGCCCTTGCTTCAGTCCGACAATACTGGCTCGCCGGTGGACATCAGCGGGGTTCAACTCACGCACTACAAGGTCTACCGTGAGGGCAAGGCTAACCTGGTGATGGAGTCGTCCGGGTCCGAAGGCCTGCAACCCGCCAGCGAGATGGGCAGCGGTAAAGCGCGCGACGACAAGGCCGAGTGGCTCAGCGAGATTGTGGCGCGCCTGAACGAGATGTTCGAGGGCGAGCTTACCGAGCAAGACATGGTGAATTACGTCCAGACCATCGCGGACAAGGTTCGCGAGAAAGACGAGGTGATGGATCAAGTTCGGAACAACACGCGCGAGCAGGCCATGAAGGGTGACCTTGCCAAGGTGGCGATGGACGCCGTTCTCGAAAGCCGCGAGGCACACAACAGCCAAGCCTTGCAGATCCTCAGCAAGGAACACGTCGCGCGCGCGTTCTTCGACCTGCTTTATGATTTACTGGTTCGGGATTTGCCCGAGGCTGGATGAAGCCGTAGAGTTTGGCATGAATGAGATGACAGGGAGCGCGGCCCAGATCAAGTACGCCGAAAACATCAAAAAGAAGTTCTTGGAGGAGCTCGCGGACCTATGCGACCCCGCGAATATTGCGAGGAAGCTGAAACTCAGAGGCTACCAACAGGCGGAACTCGGTATTCAGGGGAAAGATGCTCTCGCGCAATTCGCCAGCAAGATTGAGGCGGACGCGCGATTGATGGTATTTGGCCATGATTACGCATATGTGGCCGCTTGATGGATAGACCAAAGAAACCGTGAAGCAGACGCCTCAAGAGCGCTCGGCCTTACGATGGACCGACTTGCACCGAGAAAATAGGGTAGTACCAAGCCCTCAAATAATCATTCAGACGCCTTTAAACAGGACTGAACGAGTATGGTTCTGTTGCAAGTATGGTTGCAAGTTTGCCCTTCCCCGAACCTCCAGACACAGAAAAACCCTGCAAAAGCAGGGTATAAAAAGATGGCACCCCCAAGGGGACTCGAACCCCTGTTGCCGGGATGAAAACCCGGAGTCCTAGGCCACTAGACGATGGGGGCGTCTAAAGTGAGGGGACTGCATATGTGTTTTGCCTTTCAT